>Ga0315295_10005427_pt1 | contig 10873 bp, 13 predicted proteins | sample YL17G14_0_MG_FD_204453 | JGI IMG/M metagenome (GOLD analysis project Ga0315295, IMG submission 204453) | Sediment microbial communities from Yellowstone Lake, YNP, Wyoming, USA - YL17G14_0 | ecosystem: Environmental > Aquatic > Freshwater > Lake > Sediment | place: USA: Wyoming | collected...
GACAAAGGACGAGGCCGTCGAGTTCCTGCGACACCTGCGCCGGGTCTCGGGCTTCGTGGTGGACGTCGAGGATACGAACCTTCAGGTTCATCAGTCCGTGGTCATGTGCCTCGGGTTCTGTTACAAGGCAGGACATGCGACTATCCTGCCCCTGCACCTGCAAGGCGACCCGCCTCTCCCAATGTGGCGGAGAGAGGAGTACCTCGAGATCCTCGAGGAGCTGACCGCCACGCTGGAGTCCACGAGGCTCTACGGACAAAACATCAAGTATGACCTCCAACGCCTTCGCCGGTTGACGGGCATCGTGGACTACAAGGTGGGCTTTGACACGATGCTGGCGCACCACGTCCTGGATGAGAACAAGCCACATAACCTTACGTTCCTCTGCCAGTGGTACCTGGGGTGGCAGAAATATGACGCTGTCCTGGAGCCCTACAAGGAAGGCAAGAGCCTGCGGATGTGGCTCGTTCCTGACCAGACCCGGCACATCTACTGCGGCTTCGATGTGGATGGAACCTTCAGGCTGCGGAAGGTTCTCAAGCCCATGCTGGTGAAGGACAAGGTGGAGCGAGCTTACCGTATAGAGCATGACCTCACCCTGCCTCTCGCGGACATGGAGTATCGCGGCATCCGGCTGTCTAGACGGCGCATCCAAGAGTTGAGCGACCTTTACCGTAGGGAGACGGCACTAGCCCTCAGGAAGCTCACCAAGATCGCGGACCGGGTGCTGGGGGTAAGTGACTTCAACCCCAACAGCACCAAGCAACTGGTCGTCCTTCTTGAACACTGCGGTGCCGACCTGTGGAAGAAGACCAAAGGGGGTAAGGCCCCAGCCGTCGACAGGAACGTGATGGCAGCCCTGGCTCTCACGAAGGGGAAGGCAGGTGGGGTCGCCCGTGGGATGATCCAGTTGAGAAAGGTGGCCAAGTACGTCAACACCTACCTCGATGGCAAGGACTCGGCGGGCGAGGGGAAGGGGGGGTTCCTTCGCTGGGTGCAAGAGGAAGATCGCATCCACCCCAACTACAACATAGCCATTGCCCGCACCGGGCGGCTCTCTGCGGACGACCCTCCAATCCAACAGATGCCACGGACGGGTGATCTGAGGAGCATCCTTATACCGGATGCTGAGGACCACGTCCTTCTCACGTCGGACTACCAGAAGGTCGAGTTATGTGTTGCAGCGTGGCTTGCCAATGACGAGGTGATGGTCAGGGAGCTGCTAGCTGGGGTTGACCTCCATAGCAAGATGGCGATCACAGCCCGCATGATGCGGAACCCAACCGAAGAGGAATGGGAGACCTACCTCGCGTTGGAGAAGGCTCTGAAGGCAGGTCCAGTGTCCTTGGGCAAGCTGACACCGCGGCAGTCCAAGTTCCTTCGAGTGATCGGGGTCGCCCCTGTTGTTGATCTGGTCGGCCCTATCATCACCAAGGACGAGCGTGCCGTGGCGAAGGGCGTGAACTTCGGAGTGACCTACGGTCGTGGGGCTGCCGGTATTGCTGAAGCCAACCCGCACGTATTCCCTCCAGCGATGAAACCCCGGGATAGACGGGCACGGGTGCAGAAGGTCATTGATGCCTTCTTTGACAAGTACCAAGGCATCGCCCTCTACCGTGAAGAGGTGATCGAGAACCTCCACAAGAGAGGCTTCATTCGCACCACCATCACGGGTAGGGTGCGCCGACTGTACGGGCTCAACTGGCTCGAGTCCAAGTACAGCCGGGACTACGGGAAGCAGGAGGCCGACCTCTCACATATGGAGAGGGAAGCCCTCAACAGCGAGATCCAGAGTGAGGGCAGTGCCGACCCTCTGAGCCAAGCCACCAAGAGGGTGTGGGATGGGATGAAGAAGGTTAGACTGCCTGGGTTCCGGATGCTCCTCACCTTGCACGACGGCATGATCTTCAACGTCCATCGCCAGCACGTGGAAGAGGCAGAACACTGGGTGCGGCAGTGGATGGAGACAACCCTCAAGCCTGACGGGCGACACAAGTTCGAGATGCCGCTCCGTATTGATACGACCATCGAACGGTGGTGGGGCGAGCACGACTAGGAAGGAGATGAGCATGACAACGAAGGCGAAGCAGGTCAGTGCCGCGAAAGATGCATTGGACCGACAACGAGGGCGGGGAAAGCCCACGTGTAACTACGAAGCCATCAATCATGAACCCAAGCGTAAACCGGACCTTCTCCGTCTACTTCAGGACCAGGTGATGGATGAGTTGTCCATCACCAGTGACCTGCCCACGGAGTTCGCGAAGCAGGCGGCCTACTTCGCCCACTATGCCTTCCTCCACGCCCGCGCGATGGACTTCGTCCGGGAGCTGGAGGAGCAGGTGGAGGTCAGCTTCTATGAGCTTTACGATGAATACCGGGGTGGGCACTCGGACGCGAAGGAGAACGAATGCAAGTCCTTTGTTCGGACCCACGCGAAACACCAGCGGTTGACCCAAGGGCTGCGGGCGGGGCAGTTCCAATCTGACGTGATGAAGGCCACGGTGCGAGCCTTCGAGATGAGAAAGGACATGCTCGTCCAGCTGGGCGCCCAGTACAGGGCCGAGATGGACGGGACAGACCTCAAGACGTCTGTCCGTAAGGCGACCAAGATCGTCAAGGACAGCTACCATGGAAAGAAGGAGAGACATGCTACACAAGAAGAAACATAGGGTGGAGACTGAACCGGCCCATCGCGGGATGGACTTGGACAAGGCAGCTGCCAAGCACAAGGAGGTGGAGGAGCGTGCCAGTGGAGAGTTGCACGACCTTCACGAGGGCTGGAACTTTTTCTTCCTGCTCCCGCCTTGGTCAGACGAGGACGTGATATGGAAGGAGGTGGAACAACACGGACGCGGGGTGTGCCCGAAGCGGGCACTCGGCAAGGAGTGCCAGGTCTGTGCGGAGCTGGTGAAGCGGGCACGGCGGGGTGACTCCGACTTCGTGGAACAGAACCGCCTCAAGTCCCGTGCCTTCTTCAACGCGACCAAGAAGGAGAACGTCCGTAAGCTCCTCTCCACGCCAGAGGCCGTGATCAAGATCCTGCCCGCGTCCTCGGTAGTGTTCCGCGAAATCCTCGAGTTCATCAATGACGAGAAGGTCGACATTTCCAACCCCAGTGCCTGCGTGGTCGTGGGCATCAAGAAGACGGGCAAGGGGATGCGGACTCGGTACAAGACCAAGTTTGGGGACGCCGTCGACATCTCCAAATACGTCACGCCAAAGGCGCTGGAGCACCTGCATAACCTCGACGCCTTCCGCTTCGCACAGCCCATGAGCACCAAGGAGCAGCGCAAGCTCATCCGGGGGTCTGCGGATGATGATGAGGACATGGACGAGGACGAGGAGGACATCGAGGACGAAGACCTGGACGAGGATGCGGAAGGGGCAGAGGAGGAGGGGAGTGAGGAGGACGAGGTCTTCGAGGAGCCAGAGGAAGAAGAGGAGGACGAGCTTGAAGAGGAGGAAGGGGTAGCGCCTAAGCCCCACAAGGTAGCCACGAAGGTGACCGCCTCGATCAAAAAGAAGGTCAAGTAGGATGCGGTTGCTCGTGGATGTGAGCGGCCTCGTCTACCGCGCCGCCTACAAGTTGCACCTGACGGATGCAGCGGGGCGGAACGTCGGGGCCGCTTACGGTACGATCAAGACACTGGGCCATCTGGCTGACCTCTACGAACCGGAGGAGATGGTCATCTGCTGGGATGCTGGGCACGAGCCCCAGTCAAAGCTGTATCCCGCCTACAAGGCTGATAGGAAGAGGGACCCGGAGTTTGTGGCTGACCTGTCTAGGCAGAAGGACATCCTCCTCCGCATGACCAGTTGCCTCCCTGTCATCCATGTGGTTCACCCCGGTCTTGAAGCCGATGACCTAGTAGCGGTGCTCGCCAAGTTCCTACGGATGGAGGACGTGGGCATCGTGACTGGCGACACCGACCTCTACTGTCTCTCTGGTAAGAGATGCCGCATTATTCGCCTGGATGGGGTGCCAGCCAAGCTAGACCTCAAGCCCGACCAGTACATCACCTACAAGGTGTTAGTCGGGGGCGAGGATGGGATTAAGGGCGTGGCGGGCGTGGGGGATGTGAAGGCCCGGGAGCTGATAGAGGCGCACGGGACGCTGGAAGACATCCTGCGGTTCTCTGGTGAGCAGGGCGGGCTGGGCAAGATGGATGCAGGGCAGGTCCGTGTGGAGGTAGAGCGGAACCTCAAGCTCATGACCCCAGGTGCCTTGCTCACCGAGGCACAGCGGACAGCCGTCCTCGACCAGTATCGATACGGTCGGCTCGCCCGCCGCATTGACCAGTCAGCTTTTCGGAAGGCGTTGATGGAGCATGGGTTCGTCTCCATCGTCTCTCGCCTGCCGGGTTTCCTCCAGCCCTTCAGGCGGATGGAGTGGGAGCATGCGAAAGCGAAAGCAGAGAATCAAAGCGAAGGTAGTGCGGAAAGTAGAAGCAGAGGCGAGGATCATCTTGCGGGCCGAGTCCGATGGACAAAGTATGTCCGCAAGGTTGATAGCCGCGTCCGAGTTGTCCGCAAGGTCTACGGAGGAGCAGGAGCGGGAGGAGCTGGCGCTGTTCCGAGAGGAGCAGGCCAGCAAGCCCCCAGAGGAGCGGCAGCCCGAGCCGCCGAAGTCCTCACGCGTGTTAGAGCGCAGGCATTTGATGGCTTGGCTGCACCAAGCGACGGACAAGGTCCTCAAGGAACTGTACAGCACCTTAAGCGACCGGCACGGGTACGCGGAGCTGGGGTGCCTGCTGCGGACGTACCTCAAGATGCGCCAATACTTCCCAGAAGACCCGTTGTCAGCAAGGCGCTGTCCGTTCTGCAAAGCCTTAGAAGCGGAGAAGGGTGGCAGTGGCTAAGGTCCAGGCCAACGGAAGACCTACAGAGGTTCCTCTCGTTGATTGACAAGGTCCTAGTCCCAGGCAAGCAGGTGCCGTTTGACGATGAGGAGTTCCTCGTTGAACTGGGAGACGCGTTCACGAATGACCTGCCTTCATTCATGCAGACCAGCAAGGAGCTGAAGACACATGCCAAGAACATCCTCAAGAGCCGGGTGTACCAGAGGCCCTGACCACGACGGGGTCGTTCCTCTCGCTAGACTAGCTAGGCTGCCTGAGAGCCAAGCAGGAGAGGGCCGCCACAAGTGTGCTGCCTGTGCCTACGAGGCGGGGTATGAGGACGGGATAAAGGTCGGGCGCTTGTCCATGGAGAAACGGATCAAGTCACTGATAGCACGAGTCCAGCAGTGGAGGAAGGAGGGGTGATGAAGAAGGACCGCATCATCCGTGAGGTGGACACGTCCCTCGACATGGAACGGGTCGTGTCGGCCCTCCGGTCTGTCCTGGGCAGTGACCGCGTTCACGCGGGGCTGAACAGCGAACTTGGGCACCCCAGGGCGTTTGTTCCTTCTGGGGTGCCCGACCTTGACTTGGTGCTGGACAGGGAGGGGCGGGGCTGGCCAGCTGGGCGCATCGTGGAGATATACGGTGGTGAGGCCACCTGCAAAACAGGGCTTGGGTACGCCCTCATCGCCCAGGCACAGCGGATGGGTGGTGGAGCTATTCTCTACCCGTCGGAGGGCAACTGGGATGAGTGGCTGGCAGAGCAATACGGAGTCGACCTCGATAAGCTGGTCCTCGGTGATGATGAGACGGTGGAGGGTATCTCAGATTCGTGGAACAAGGCGCTGGATGTAGCGGGGACTGATGGGTTGCTGGTTGGGATGATTGACAGTGTGGCTGCCCTGTCGACCAAAGCCGAGCTTGGGGAAGAAAACCTGACGCGAGGGCGGCAAGCCCAGATCCGAGCCATGATGATGTCGGCTGCTCTACGCAAGATAGGGGCGAGGATGCCCCGTTCCTCTGCCATCTTGTTCTGTGTCAACCAGGTGCGGGACAACACGGATACTACTGGTTATGGGGACCAGAAGCCTAAGCCACCGGGCGGGCGGGCTCTGAAGTTCTACGCCAGCGTCCGATTGAGGTTGGAGAACATCGCACGGGTGACGTATGAACGCGCGGGCAAGAGGTACGTGGCTGGGTTCAAGCTCCGGATCATCGCGGAGAAGAACCGGCTGGCCCTGCCGTTCTCACAGGCAGAGATCATGCTCTCCTATGAGAAAGGTCTCCTACCGCTGAAGCGGAAAAAGAAGGGCAAGAGGAGGAAGTGACATGCACGACCAGGCTATCCAAGCTGCGACCCAGCTGGTGATACACGCGAGGCGTCTCCACGAGCTACTGGCGCAGGCGCGGGACGTGATCAACAAGCTCAGTGCCTACGAGTCCCCTAGCCACGAGATGATCGGCACGCTGGTTGGGTGTGTCAACCAGGCACTGGATCTGATGGGTCCTCCACCGTGCGAGTAGCGGTCATAGGCGACTTGCATTTGGGCAAGACCCTGTTTGGCTACGACCTGACGCCCCACGTGAGGCTGGCCATGTACCAGTTCTTAGCCGTGTGCCGGAAGTACATGGTGGAGGCTGCGGTCTGCCTCGGCGACGTCTATGACCGGCCTGCGCCTACTGTGGCTGTTCGGAAGATGGTCAGCCAGTGGGCAAACGAGTTCCAGCGCGATGGTGTTGACCTCTATCTGCTGGCAGGGAACCATGACGTCACAAGCAACCCTGATGCCCCGTCTGCCTTGGAGAGCTTGCGGGTCCTGACCGTCCCATCCCACGTTCACGTGATAGACCGCCCTGCCATGGTTGATGGGGGCCTGTTGCTCCTTCCTTTCCCGTCACCCGGGATCTATGCCACCCGCGATGAATACGACAAGGACGTCCAGCGGGTCATGTTCGGTTGCCTCGAGTCCGTGGTTCTGGCGCACCTCGTGCTGGCTGGGGCCGTGATGGGGGAACAGGACTTCCCATATCGTGGGGAGGGCGGCGTCTTGCCTGGGTGCATTGGACGACAACTGGCGCTGGCTGGGCATGTCCACAAGCCCCAGTGGGTAGGTGCTACCAGGTTGAGGTACGTCGTAGGCTCGGCCGAGAGGACGTCCTTCGCTGAACGGAACGAGGAGAGAGGCTTCGTCATACTGGACATCCATCCCCCATCTCAACTGTGGGGTGGGCCGAAGGTCCGGGTTGTTCTCCGCCATGATGCCCTGCCCCTTGTTCAGGTAGAGCCCGACGTCTCTTCCTGGGGCTCTGGGGGTCACCCGCCAACGACGGATGAGATTATCGCGGATTACTCGCCAAAGGTCGTGGGCGCGCTGGTCAAGGTCGTGCCATTCATTGACGACCAGTCCGTCGTTGACTGGGGGAGGGTCGAGGCGGGGCTGCTATCGGCTGGGGCGCTGCGGGTCTTCTTTGGCCCCGCCATTCGCGTGAGCCCCGCGAAGGCTAGGCGTAGAACTGGCCTGGCTTCCGTTGAGCCCGAGGTAGCGGCTGCTCGGTACATCAGACGGCGAGTCCAAGACAAGCAGGAGCGAAAGCGGCTGTTGGAACTGTTCAAGCGGATACAGGAGACCGACGATGGCTCGAAGGTATGAGGCTAGGCACCCCGTCGTTCTGACCTTCCTCGGGTGGCTGGACACCTCACCGCATCTTCAGCACCTCTCGTGGTACAGCAAGTTCAGGGCTGTGCTGGAGCTGTGGTTCGCGGCAGTCCGCCGGGATGAGGAGACGTACCAAGACCGGGTGCGGGAGTTGACACCCGACGCGGTGAAGGGCGGAGCAACGGAACACTTCTCTCGGTTCTGGTTGGCGATGCACCAAGAGCCGCAGGACCTCCTAGGCGAGGCATACCAGGCTTACTCGGTGCGGGACACGAGGAACCTCGCCCAGTATTTCACGCCGGACAGTGTCGCGGCGTGCATGGCGAAGATGTCCGTCGGTGACTTGCCCGAGGACGTGTGGCGGAAGCAGGGCGGGTGTCGGTTGCTTGAACCATGCTGCGGCTCGGGTGTGATGATGATCCACTCGCTGGTCGAGGTCCATCGCATGCACGGGCAGTGGGCGCTCAACAGAACCCAAGTGGTCATGTGTGACCTGGACCCGGTCTGTGTGGCGATGGCATCGCTACAGATGGCGTGGATGCCGTGGCAGCTGGGCAGCCTCGTGATGCTACAGGGCGACAGCCTGACACAGGAGCAGCGGGTTGTGTGGCTGACCGGGCGGGGTATCGCTCCTACCTACGAGCGGGTGATCAGAAAGGCGAGGCGACATGCACGGAAGTAACGGCTCTGGCACGCAGGCAGAGAGCCTCCTCCAGATCATGCTACCCATGACCGTGTCCTTGCGGGTGCTGGACATGCTCCAGTTGCCGGAGGACAAGCGCCCGAAGCCTACTGACCTCGTGCCGTGCCTCGAGTGCCATGGGGTAGCACACGGCTGCGCGACCTGCGGCGACCACGGTGTCATGCGGCGGCAGGAATCTCTCGCCTTCTACATGGGCGCTCATGGAGACGTCCTCATGTATGGCGGCAAGAAGGGTTCAGCGGCCAAGGCGTTCAATGTGCTGTCGGAGGGGCTGGCCATGCTGGCCTTTCAGCCGGGCGGGGTCAAGTTCATGGACATGACCTTTGACGCCTCTGTGTTGGAGGCTCGTTTCAAAGGAGGCGCACAAATGAAGGACTGGGTGAGTATCATTCGCAAGACCGAACCCGAAGCCCACATTGTGCATTTGCCCTTATGACAACCCGGAGGAGTTATGAATCATCCAAACCGTACACCAGTCGACACCCTGAAGGAGCGCGTGGCTGCGCTCAAGGCTGAGCTTGCAGGGGTGGTCGATGAGATAGCAGACCTGGAGAAGGCGCGGGTTGCTGACATGCAAGGGCTGGAGGCGGGACTCCTGGAAGCCCAGCGACAGGCTGGTGGTGCCGAGCAAACGAAGGAGAATGCCCTGGCGTTGGCGTCTGCCACTGAACGCCAGGCGAGGGCCCTCATCACCTCGGGTCAGAAACTCCTCGGTGAGGCTGCGGAGCACAGGCTCGCCGCGGGGTTGATAGACCTGCGCAAGGACCCCGTCAAGGCGGCCGAGAAGAGGATACGGGAGGGGCAGGAGCACTGGCGCAAGGAGCTGGCTCGAATCCAAGATGGTCCTACCCGCCGCAAGAGGGCGAGGCTTGAGCGAGACCTGGAGAAGCTGGAACAGCGCCTGGCGCGCAAGGAGACCGAGGCTCCGCTGGTCGAAGGCAAGGTCCCTGTCATGCCAACCAACCGAGGAACGCAGGAGGCACCGGATGCTACGCAACCCAAGTCATGATGCCGTTTACTTCGATGGCTGCAAGGTCAAGGCAGAGACGGCTATGGCTGTCCTCGTTGTCATCCCAGACCTTGATAAGGAGGTGTGGATACCCAAGAGCCAGCTCCATGATGACTCCGAGCTTGCGTGCAAGGGCGATGAAGGGACGCTGGCGATCACGGAATGGTTTGCCGAGAAGGAGGGACTATGACGTTGTTGGAGCAGATGAGGGCCGAGGAGCGCAAGCTCCACGATGAGTGGGTCAAGCTGACCACGAGACTAGAGGAGCTGCGGAAATGGATGAGCAAGGAGATGGACTTTGATTCTGCCCGGAAGCCAAAGCAGGAGACCAAGGAGACCCTTGGGTGGGACCGGACGAGACCCCGGGCACCTACTACCTTGAAAGAGGAAGCTCTGGTCCAACTGGCTGTCCTTGAAGACAAGGGGTTCTGATCATGCTGGCGCGTGACCTTCGACCAGGGGATACCTTTCGTGTCGACCCACCTGACCCTGAGAGCCCGGTACGGCTCTGCCTGGCCAATGAGCGCGGCGGGCTTATCCGTTGGGGGTTCCCCAACAACCCCACCTTCTGGTGCAGCATGGGAGAACTGTGCGTGGTCGATCTTGTGGAACGCGTCAGGTTCGTGGAGGTGGAGACATGAGAAAGAAGAGGATGTGATGGTCATCCGGCAGCTCTCCCTCACCAACTTCCTCGGCTACCGTCGACGGTGCGAGCTTGACTTCCGTGGCAAGCCCACGGTTGGGATCGTTGGCCCCAATGAGTGCCTGCACGGGAGCACTCCGATTCATGACCCCATCGCAGGGACGAGTTGGACGGTAGCCCAACGATGGGAGCTGGGACTGCCCTTTCACGTCTACGCCCTTGGGGCTTCCGGCCCTGTCATTGCTGCCGCCTGTCCTCCGGTACGCAAAGGACCGGAACCACTGCTTCGACTCGCCTCACAATCCGGCCAGCAGCTGCTGGTGACAGGGGGCCATCGGGTACTTGACGGAGCATCCTGGTCTTCTGTATCCGAGCTTCCCGCGCTGCGTTCTGGGCGGCCTTCCCTGCTACCGACCATTTCGGGCAGTGACCTGCGAGTGTCCGCGAAAGGTGGCTCCCGTTGGATGGGTACAGCTCCAGGTTGTCAGGCCGATTGTCTGCGTGATCATCGTTCAAGTGATGTGGGACCTCTTCAGGGAGGAGCCTTCGCCCGATCTTCTGTTCCATCACCAGCCGATGTTCTCGGATGTACCCGTGGCAGTCCGCGTCCGGGTGATCTGGACGCTTCAGGAGAACATACCCATTCTTGTCAACATGGCGGCCACCCTTCCAGTGACTATTGCGTTGCAGCGGTGCCCCTGTTCCTCGAATCGTTCCACCTGCCTGCCGAATCGCTTCGGCTACCCTGTGGTCGTTTGACTGGAGAGCCTTCGCAACCTCATCAAGGGTCGCCCCTCCTTCGTACAGGGCGAGAGCTTCGGCTCGTCGTTCTGCGTCCCACGCCCGCGACCGAATCGTTCCTCCCGCCATCCGAATCGCTTGGGCGACCCTCCATGTGTTCGAGTCAAGCTCTGACGCCGCGAGAGCCAGTGACCATCCGTCCTCATACAGGGACCGTGCTTTCTGGCATCGCTCTACCGTCCATAGACTCCCGGCTCCTTTTGCCATCGTCCTGTCTCC
>Ga0315295_10005428_pt1 | contig 10872 bp, 5 predicted proteins | sample YL17G14_0_MG_FD_204453 | JGI IMG/M metagenome (GOLD analysis project Ga0315295, IMG submission 204453) | Sediment microbial communities from Yellowstone Lake, YNP, Wyoming, USA - YL17G14_0 | ecosystem: Environmental > Aquatic > Freshwater > Lake > Sediment | place: USA: Wyoming | collected...
GCCTCCGGTCTCCAGCCTCCAGCCTCCCGCCTCACTTGGCCAGCCACTGGCCCCACCACCCCATCACCTCGCGGTACCAGCGGGCGCTGTTGGCCGGCTTCAGGATCCAGTGCCCCTCATCCGGGAAGTACAGCATTTTCGAAGGCACCTTCATCCTCTGCAGCGCGGTGAACATCTGGAACCCCTGCGAGACATCCACGCGGTAATCGAGTTGGCCGTGAACGACGAGCGTGGGCGTCTTGAAGTTCTTCACATAGCTGCTGGGCGACCACTTGCGGTACATCTCCGGGTTGTCCCAGGGCGTGCCGCGGAACTCCCACTCCGGAAACCACAGCTCCTCGGTTGAGCCATACATGCTGGCCAGATCGAAGACGCCGCTGTGGGTGACCAGGCAGCGGAAGCGGTCGGTGTGGCCGGCGATCCAGTCGATCATGTAGCCGCCGTAGGAGGCGCCGGCGGCGCAAAAGCGCTCCTTGTCCACGTAGGGCAGCCGCTCCACGTGCGCCACGCCTTTCATGATGTCCTCGTAAACCCTGCCGCCCCAGTCGGCGTTGATCTCGTCGGTGAATTTCTGGCCGTAGCCGGTCGAGCCGCGCGGATTCAGCAGGGCGATGACGTAGCCGGCGCCGGCAAAGACCTGCGCGTTCCAGCGGTACGTCCAGCCGTCCTCCCAGGCGCCCTGCGGTCCGCCGTGGATGAGGACGATCACCGCATAGCGCGACTGGGGGTTGAAGCCGGGCGGTTTGAGCAGCCAGCCGTGCACCGTGGCGCCGCCGGCGCCGGCATAGCTGAAGGGCTCCGGCGCCGAGATATGCGTGCCGGCCAGCAGCGGCTCGTTGATGCGCGTTACCGGCCGCGGGTCGGCCGTGGTGGCCGCCGTGGCCGCCCGGAAAATTTCGCTCGGTCCCCGGAGGCTGTTGCGGGTGAACACCAGCGCGGCGCCGTCGCGGGTGACGCCGGCGTCGTCGTTGTTGGCGCCCGTCACCACGGCGCGCGGCTCCCCGCCGTTGGCGCCGATGGCCCAGATCGGGCGCGCCGCTTCGTTCTCCGCGCCAAAGTAGATCCGGCCGCTGTCGGGCGACCAGAACAAGTATTCGACGCTGCGGTCCCAGCTCTCGGTCAGGCCGGTGTGCCTGCCCGACTGCCGGTCGTACAGCATGAGGCGAAACCGGTCCGACTCATAGCCGGGCCGGCTCTGTGCCCGGTAGGCGATGTAGCGCCCGTCGGGCGAATAGACCGGGGTGGCGTCCCAGGCGGGATTGGTGGTGATCTTCTTGGCCGGGCCGCCGCCGACCGGCACCACGAAGATGTCGTAGTTGGTGCTGGCGGCTTCGACCGCGTCCAGGCAGGCGACGTAGGCCACCTCGCGGCCGTCGGGCGAGAAGGCGTAATCGTCTGGCCCGCCCAGCGAGAACGGCGGCACATCATGATCGCCGGGAGTCAGATCAATCGGGCCGCCGCCGTCCACCGCTACGATGAACAAATGGCTTCGCTTGCCCTGCTTGAAGCTCGACCAGTGGCGGTAGAGCAGGCGCGTGAACTCTTCGGCCTTGACCGCACTGCGCTCCCGCTCCTCCTGCTTGCGCTTGTTGCAGGCCATGTCCCGGCACTCGGGATAGACCTCGGAAGTGAACAGCAGGCGGCGTCCGTCGGGCGACCACATCACCCCGTCGGCCTCCGTGGGGAGGTCGGTGAGTTGCCGGGCGTTGCCGCCGTCGGCATCCATCAGCCAGACCTGCTGCGGGCCGCCGCGGTTGCTGATCCAGGCGATGCGCTTGCCGTCCGGCGACCAGCGGGCGCGCTGGTTGCGCGTCCCCTCGCGCGTCACCTGCTGCGGCGCTCCGCCCTCCAGCGGCGCCCGCCAGATTTGCGACGGCCGCGCGTTGCGGACCACGTCCGGCGAGGTCACCGTGAACAGCACCCTCGTGCCGTCGGGCGACACCTGCGGATCGGCGATCCGTTGCAGCCGGAGCAGCTTCTCGACCGAGAACGGCTCTTGCTGAGCAGCCAGCGGCCCGGCCGCCAGCAGGACAAGAAGGAAGAATCGAAGCAATCGCATGGCTTTCTTGTACCACAGGTGCTCTGCGTGATTGTAGCGGCCTTTGTGGTGACGGGCCTCCGGCCTGTCCAGTCGTGCCAGTTGCGCCGCCCTTGATCTGCGACAGATCGCGTGCTACGATCTTGCCCCAAGGCCTTCCGATCAGCCGCTGACAGAGAGGTGCTATGCCACGGAGGCGTGCGGCTCTTACTCAAAGTTTTGCGATTGGGCTGGCGTTGACCTTCGCCGGCGCCGTTCCGCAGCAGGGTGCGAACGCCCCGGCAAGCATGCAGTCGGGGAGCATCTCTATAACAATCGATCCCTCCTACTATTCGACCTGCCTCGGTAGCACAGCGGCCACAACGGTGACAGTCCAGCGGACGAACTTCACGGGCTATGTGCAACTCGCCGTGGCCGGCCTGCCGTCGGATATTTCAAGCTTCGTCAGCGATCCGGGTTACGGCAACACAGGCACCATCGTGTTGGTTCCTAGTCTCTCGACGAGGCCGGGAGTTTCCTCCGCCACGGTCACCGCCACCGCCCCTGGGGCAGTTCCAGCGGTCGCTTCGTTCAGGCTCGAGATGCTCAGTTGTGCTGCCAACCAGATGAGAATCAGCCCGGCGGGTGTTACTCTGGTCCGCGGCGGCAGGAGAGAAACACTGACGGTGGCCTTCTACCTCTTTTCCAAGTGCGCGAGCGACCTGGCGCTGCAACTCTCCGAGTTGCCGGGTGGCGTGATGTCCGGAGTGACCCTTCCCTCCGCGTCGCTTGCTGGTTATCCAGGGCAGATCGTGCTCTGGGCCGACGTCAACGCGGTGACAGTCACCAACTTCCTCGTGAAGGCGACTGCCTCGTGTAACGGAGGAGGCGGGCCGGGCGCATCCACGATCCATTTTGTCCCGGAGTGGTTTGTTGTAACAGTCAGTCTACCACCGTATCCTGCTGTAAATCATGACGGGGTAACGAATGGGGCTAGTTTTGCCGTACCCCCACGGATTGCGCCGGGGGCGATCGCGTCGGTGTTCGGGCGCAATCTCGCCTTGGACACTGCGCTCGGCACCACGCTGCCACTGCCGACGGCGCTGGCAGGTGTGACTTTGAGGGTCAACACTGTTTCGGCACCCCTTTTTTTCGTTTCTCCTAGCCAGCTTAACTTCCAGGTGCCTTGGGAATTGGCAGGTCAGACGCAAGCGTCGATCACGGTCACAACACCAGGTGGCACCAGCGACGCGCAAGCAGTAAGCCTGGTCGCCTTCTCCCCGGGCTTGTTTTCTACAAGCTCCACCGGCACGGGGCAGGGATCGATCCTAATTTCCAGTAGCGGGGAAGTAGCGGCGCCCAGCGGAAGTATCAGAGGGTGGCCGGCGCGGCCCGTGAAGCGCGGGGAGTCGATCTCCATTTTCTGCACCGGGCTGGGGGACGTGGCAACTCACCCGGCGAGCGGAGCACCAGCGCCCAGCGACAAGCCCTCGGTTACCAGTCTGATCCCAGCGGTGACTGTCGGGGATATCCCCTCACAAGTGACCTTCTCGGGGCTGGCTCCGGGGTTCGTGGGCCTGTACCAAGTCAATGCGCAAGTGCCCGCGAACGCTCCGACGGGCGATGCCGTCCCCGTCGTGCTCACTGTCGGGGCGGCAACATCAAACGCCGTCACCATCGCCGTGCAGTAACGGCCGCTCAAGGGAGAACACAATCACCTGCGGATCCGCGATCCGTTCGAGCGAAAGCAGCTTTTCGATGGAGAACGGCTTTTTTTGAGCAGCCAGCGGCATGGCCGCCAGCAGGAGAAGAAGGAGCGGTCCAACAAATCGCATTCCCTCCTTGTACCACAGAGACGGTTCACCAAAAAGGCGCAAAGAAACGAAAGGCCACAAAGAACCGACTTGGTGTTCTTTGTGGCCTTCGTGGCTTTGTGGTCCAAAACACGGTTAACGGATCATGGGAATGACGGCGCGGCCGGTGGCCGGCGAGCCATCCACCGATACGACTACCGGCACGTTGTCGCCCGCCACGCCGGCCGGCACCACCACGTTGATTTGGTATAGGCCGACCCATCCCGGCGCCGAGCCGGCATAGCGCACGGTCGCGGGTACGCCGCCGATCGTGGCAGTCACGCTGCTGGCTACTTCATCGGTGCCCGGCGATGCAGCGCCTGTGCTGATGGGCGTCTTCAGCAGGCCAAGGCCGGTGGCGTAAAGCTGCAGAATCTCGCCCACAGTGACCGGACGGGTAGCGTCCACGGGGCTGTTGTCGGCGTGCAGGAATGCGCCGGGGCCGTCGCCGGTCTGGCTGGCGGTGAACAGCGCGGGCGCCGTGCCGATGGAGATGGTCTCGGGCACTGAGATGACGCCGTTGTTGTTGACGACGATGTCGGCCTGGATCACGCCCGCCAGCTCGAACGGCGCCTGCACGTTGATCTGGTCGTAGCCGCTGGAGGAAGCCGCCGGAATGGCGACCACCAGCGGCGCGGGCACGCCGCCGATGGTGACTGAGACGCCGGAAAGGCTGGTGGGCAACGGCACGCTCCGGGCGCTGCCGCCCGCGCCGGCGATGCCGCGGCCAAACACCGACATCAGGGAGCCGGGGGCCAGCGGCGTCGGCGAGGGCGCGAAACTCGCGGCGCTGACTCCGCCGCCCTGGAACACCAGGCTGGGCGATACCGCCGCCGACTCGACGTCCCCGGAAACCGCGAACATCTCCGAGGCCAGCGCCTCGGTCTCGGCCCAGCCGGTCAGTGTCAGCGGCCCGCTCGACAGCGGCCGGAACAGGCCCGCGTAGCGGCCGCCGCCCAACTCGTCCAGAGCCAGGTCCGGCTCGCCGTTCGAGAAGCTGACCAGCACGCTGGCCCCCTCGACCGCGACACCCGCCGCATCGACCAGCAGAACCGCCACGTTGAGCGGCAGGTCGGCCCGGGTAATAAAGCCACCGGCCGGGCTCTCGACCAGCGCCAGGACCTGTCCCGCGGCCGCGGCCGACACGGCCGGCCCCTGGTCCTTGCCCGTCGTGGCCGCTGTGGCGGTCACGGTGAGTTTGACGTGGAGTAAAACGTGCCCGGCGCCGCTCGAGGCGACCGGCGTGAAGACCACGGTTCCCGCGTACACTCCCGCCGGCAGCCCGGACGTGGAGGCCGAGACGCTGACGCTGTTGGGCCCGGCAGCCGTGGCCGTGCCGGAGGTGGGCGTGAGGCTCAGCCAGTTACCGCCCGAGGCCGTAGTGGCCACCGAGGTCCACGGCACGCTGCTGGCGCCCTCGACCTGCAACTTCACTGTTTTCGGGTCCGGGTTGGCGCCGCCCCTTACGCCGGTGAAGGCCAGGGAGCCGGGTTCCAGCTCCAGGTGCGGCGTTTCGGTAGCGCCCGCCGCCGCGACCTTGAGGGCTACATAGACGGTATAGGTTTCCTGCGCCGCGCCCGGCACCTTGATTTCCACCGTCGCGCTGTAGACGCCCGGCGCCAGGCTGCCCACCGTGACCGAAGCTGTCAGGGTAGCAGGCACGCTGCCGGAGGCCGGCGTCACGCTCAGCCAGTTGCCTCCCTGGGCGGTGGTGGCCCTGGCGGTGAACGACAGGCCCGTACTCGTGCTGTCGATCTTGATGGTGCGCGAGGCCGGCGAAACAACCCCGCCGACCGCCGTAAAGCTCAGCGACTTCGGTGTCACCGTCACGCGCGGCTTGCTGGGACCGAGCAGGCGCAGAAACACCTTGGCTTCGGCGCTGTCATTGCCCGCGGTCACCACTACGCTGCCGGCGTACATGCCGGGCTGCAGACCTGTGGGGTCAACCCTGATCGCGATCTGGCCTTTGCCGCTGCCCGAAGCGGGGCTGATTGACAGCCACTTGCCGTTGGGCGGCGAACTGAGGGTGGCCCTCGCCGTCCAGTTCAGCGTTCCGCTGCCGGCGTTGCTCACGTTCAGTGTTCGCGGCGCGAGCTTCTGGTTGGCATCGTTGACGATGAAATTGAAGGCCCGCGGGTCGATCACCAGCTTGGCCGCCTTGGCCGCCTCCAGGTCCAGTTCGACATCCACCGCCGCCTTGCTATTGCCGCTGGCAACGGTAACCTGTCCTTTGTAGCTGCCCTTGGCCAGGTTGGTGGGGTCCACATCCACCTGCAGCACGCCCTTGCCGGAGCCGGAAGCTGGCGAGACCTTCAGCCACGTGCCGCCGGCCGGGGTGCTGACGGTCGCGGTGGCCGTCCAGTTGAAATTGGCGCCGCCGGGGCTGTTGATTTCCACCTGGCGGCCCTTGGGTGCCGCGCCGCCCTCGACAGCTTTGAACTCCAGTTCATTGGGGCGCACGATGAGCGCGGGCGGCCCGCTGGGTCCGCCGCCCGGGTTCCCCTGGCCACCACCGCCGCCCTGGCCCTGCCCCTGCAGTTCCAGTGTCACCTTCACTTTCAGCGGGCCGTTCGAGAAGCCGGCCGCGGTGATGGTGACCGTACCCGAATACTCGCCCGCGGCCAAGCCGTTGGTATTGACGCTGACGGTCAGCTTGCCCGGGCCGCTGCCGGCGGCTGGCGTTACACCCAGCCAGTTGCCGCCGGACGCGGTGCTGGCGGCCGCGGTGAACGACGCGAGTGTGGCGTTGCCGCTGGCGCTGATCGCCAACTGCTGCGCCGCCGGCGCGCTGGCGCCCATCTGCCGGAAAAACAGCGAATCGGGGCGTACCGCAAGTTCTGGCGGGTCGGCCAGCGCCACGGCCCCCATACTCAACACAGCCACGCACAGCCACAGAAACTTTCTCGAAATTGACATAACGGTTCCCCTCCCGACAAGTATTTTTGGGCCGGCGCGGTCGGTCCCGAATTCTGGATATAAGCGTACACAATTCCCGCTCCACTGGCAATCCTACGAACGGGTGAGGGGGGGGGACGCAAGTACTAAAGCCTGAGCAGTTGTGCCGCCGGCGTCCCGCCGCCCATCATGTAGCGCCGGCGTCCCGCCGGTAGGGCGCGCCAACCCTTCACGCCCATCTCGGCCCTCCAAACCCATTTCCAGTTTTTCACTCCTGCGCGTGCTGGGTTTTCGAATGTGTCGTTAACAAGGCTCCGGTATTCATCCGCATCGCGAATCAGCCGGTCGTAGTACTGGCGTTGCCAAAATGTCCCGGTTGTCCCCGAGACCTTGTTCGCCAGAGTGACAAAGTAGCTGGCAGCACCGAGTTCCCAGTGGGGCAGGCGGCGATGGCGGACGAGCATGATGCGGCTTGTACAGCGGTAGGGCGGAAAAGGGAACCGGGCGTTACCGGCGGGACGCCGGCGCTACATGCCTGGGGCGGGACGCCCCGGCAGGCGTTGCCGGCGGCCACCGCAGCGATCATGAGGCCTCGCGCCCAGCCTTGGGGCCAAAACACGAAGGGCCACAAAGAGCGCGGGAAGCGCTCTTTGTGGCCCGGTGTTTGGCAATCAGGCTAGAAGACGTACCTCAGGGAGACGTAAATGCGGCGGGCGCCGCCGTCCGTCCCCCACTGGTTGGCGAAGCCGGCGTTGCTGACGCGGGCTTCGGGAATGCCGAAGTTGCGCGTGTTGGTGAAGTTGAAGAAGTCGGCGCGAAGCTGGAACTGATGGGTTTCGGTGATCTTCGTGGACTTCATCAGGCTCAAGTCGATCTGGGCAATGCCATCGCTGCGCAGAATGTTGCGGCCCACATTGCCGTAGCGCTGGATGGGGGTGCAGGTATTCGTACCGGTGATCCGCTGGCAGACCGGCAGGGTGCTGAACAGCGAGCGGCCGCCGGCCCGCAGCATTTCCTCCACCGACATATGGGCCAGATCCAGGTTGGTGTTGAGGTTGGGTCGGATGGAGCTGCCGATCAGGCCGTCAATGCCGCCCAGGGCCAGCGTCGGGTCGCTTCCATTCAGTGGGCTGAATGGGGAACCGCTCTGGAGGGTGATGAACGAGCCCACCTGCCAGCCGCCCACGAGCCGCTTGGCAGCCGCGTTGCTCACCTTGCCGGTCGGGATCGCGTAGACGAAGTTGGTGGCGAAGCGGTGCGGCCGGTCGTAGGTGGCGCGCCCGCGGTCCATGTTGCGGTTGAAGGAGGCCTGCGACACGGCCACTTCGCCGCGGGCCGAGGGGTTGAAGATCTCCGAGGCGTTGTCGATGAAGGAGCTCCAGGTGTAGTGCGCACCGGCGGCGAAACCCCTCGCGAGACGCCGCTCGAAGCTCACCTGCAGAGAGTGGTAGATGGAGGAAGCGGCGTTGGCCCGCAGGCGCACGATGCCCGCCAGGGGATTGACGCGCGGGCAGCCCTGGACGGTGCCCGCGGCATTGGTGGGGATCAGCGAGCACTCGGTGCGCGGGTTGCCGTCGAGCGACTGGAACAAGGCCGTGCCCTTCGTTCCCACGTAGCCGACCTTGAACACCGTGCCCGTCCTGATTTCCCGCTGCAGTTCAAGCGCGAACTGTTCGGAGATCGGCGAACGGAAATCGCCGCCCACGATGGTGCGGTTCAGCAGGTTCAGCGCCGCCAGGTCGCTGGTGTCCGGGAACATTTTCGGCAGTTGGGTCCAGGCGCTGGCCATGTTGCTGGCGCCGGCAGCCAAGATGAACGGGAACGAACTGAAGATGTTGAGGTTGATGTTGATGAACCCGTAATCGTTGGCGCGGGCATAGCCGCCGCGCACCACCAGTTTGTCTCCGCCGGTCAGCTTGCCCAGCAGGCCCTCTTTTTTGGTCTGCGGGTTCCAACTGAAGCCCACACGCGGCTGCCAGTTATTGCGGTCGCGCGGCGGGCGGGGCGTCAGCTTGAATACCGGTTGGTTATTGCTGGCCGCCAGAATGCGGTCGTTCAACTTGTAAAGGTCCGAGAATGAGTTGCCGGGGGTCTCATAGCGCAGGCCGTAACTGAGCGTAAAGCCCCGCCTGACCCGCCAGGTGTCCTGCGCGAAGAAAAAGTAATCGTCCCAGTTGTAGTACATCAGCAACTGGCCGCCCGGCAGCGGCCTGTTGACGTTGACCGTTGAGGCCAGGTCATCGACAAACGTCTGCAGTGTGTCGTAGACCAGCCGGCCGCGGATTTGGGGGACGAAGTAGCTCTTCACCTGGATGCGCCGCAAATCGAGGCCGAACTTCCAGGCATGCGCGCCCTGCGTCCAGGAATAAGTGTCCTGGATCTGATAGGTGTTGTTGAAGCGGTACTGGGGCAGGTTGACGGCCAGGCCGATGGCGGTGCGGTCGGCGGCGGCGTTGAAGCCCGTGAGGCCGAGCTGCGGGATTTCGATCGAGGGGATGGTTTCCGAGGCCGGATCCGACGCCGTTGTCGTAGTACCGAGGCGCTGCCACGACAGCCGTATCTCATTCAGCGTGCGCGGCGTCAGGTTGCTGGTCAGCCAGAGGGAAAGCGCCTGCTGGCGCTGCGGCACCTGGGTCGTGAGACCTGGGGGCGTCGCCTGGCCGCCTCCGCCGGAGAAGTTATCGTTATAAAGGTAGCGACCGCCCAGGCTGTGCTTGTTCGTCAACTGGTGGTCGATCCGGCCGGACCATTGCCAGTTGTTGGTAAAAGCGGCGGTGGAACTGGTGAGCGTTCCCTGCGGTATCTGAACCGTCTGGCCGCCCACCGTCAAGGGGATGCTCGACCCGATGGGGGTCTGCGCCGCCGGCAAGAACTTCAGCAGGGCCTGCACTTGAGGCCGGCTGCCGGCCAGGTTCTGGATCGTGGTCTTGCCGTCGGCCGTCGGCACGCCGCGGATCGTGCTGCCGGAACCGAGCAGGCGCGTGGTCCACCGCTGGATGGAACCGAAGAAAAAGGTTTTGTCCTTGCGGACCGGCCCGCCGGCCGTCCCGCCGAACTGGTGCTCGATCCGGAACGGCGCACTGGTAAACCCCGCCGACTTGTCCAAGTTGCTTGGTGCGTTCAGATGGTTGCCGTTGTAGAACTCGAAGGCCGAGCCGTGTAGGGTGTTGGTGCCGTTCCTGGTAACCACGCTCACCACCGACCCCGCCGAGCGCCCGTATTCGGCCAGGAACTGGTTGGTGATCAACCGCACTTCCTTGACCATGTCCGGATTGTTCAGAACCTGCTGCGCGCCGGCCACGCTGGGGTCGTTCGAGTCCTGGCCGTCGATCATGAAGTTGTTGCCGCGGGTGCGCATGCCGTTGGCCGAAAAATTCACGCTGCTGGTGAAACTGCTGTTGCCGCTGTTGAGCTGGCTGACACCCGGAGCGGAAAGCACAGTGGAATACACATCGCGGAAGCCACTGCTGCCGATGGCCAGGCCGCTGATGGGCAACTCCGCCAGGCGCCGCTCGTCGAAGCGCACGCCGATCTCGGCGCTGCTGGTGTTCAGCATCGGCGCGTCCTCGGTGATGGTGATGGTTTCCTGCACCGCGGCCGGCTTCAGTTCGGGGTTGATGACCGCTTCCTGGTTGAGCACCAGGTTGATCGGCCCGCGAACGTACTTGGTGAAGCCCCTCAGGTCGGCGGTTAGTTCATATCGGCCGACCAGAAGGCCGGGGAAGCTGAAACGGCCATCCGCCTCGGTCGTGGCCGAGCGGGTGACGTTGGTATCGAGGTTGCGAACCGAGACGGTGGCGCCGGCAACCGCGGCGCCGCTCTGGTCCGTGACTGTTCCGGAGATCGTCCCGCTCGTCGCCTGCCCCCAAACCGCCGTCGGCAGTGCACACGCGGCCAGGAGCAGCGCGACCAGAAGGAACGTGTACTTTCTGAGGCACTCAGGCATGGTTCGGACTCCTTTTCAAGGATGATGCCGCATTCCTCACGAGCCGAATCGCAATGGCCGTTGCCGGTCAGACAAGCCGCACACTGGATTGCCGCCGGCCTAAGCTCATAAATGTCGGAGTTCTACAACAGCCCAAGCCCTCGCCCACACCGCTTACGCGC
>Ga0315295_10005429_pt1 | contig 10872 bp, 21 predicted proteins | sample YL17G14_0_MG_FD_204453 | JGI IMG/M metagenome (GOLD analysis project Ga0315295, IMG submission 204453) | Sediment microbial communities from Yellowstone Lake, YNP, Wyoming, USA - YL17G14_0 | ecosystem: Environmental > Aquatic > Freshwater > Lake > Sediment | place: USA: Wyoming | collected...
CTTTAACTTGCTCCGGGGTAACAAAAATATGTATTTCGTTCTTTTGTTTTCGTCTATCTTCCTTCAAAGAAACAGCTTGTGTATCTAAACATTCTAAAACAGAATGTTCTTCACAGACGTACTGCTCTACTTCATGATCTACATCAAGTAGCGCTTGTACGACCGGACCCTTACAACCTGTTCTTCGAGATTTTCCGCAGGCGCGTTTTAGTTCACATCGACAAATATTGCGGGTTATTTGTCCGTAGCTCTCTTGTACTCTGTATACGGCTTGACACTTACTACACTCATCCATGTTGCCTTATACCATTATTCAAACCCTTCTCCGCATGAAGGACAACGTTCTTCGCAGTTCTTTTTCATGCGAAAGAAGTGTCCGTGACGTTCTCCTAGGCAGGGACCGGAGTGAACCAGTTCACCGGTATCCAAAATATAAATATTTACTTCGTAGTCCACTCCTAAAAGTGCTGCACGAATTGCTTTTACGTCCCTCTGCATGGAGACGGACATTGTACGATAAGCAGCGTACTCTGTAAAACGCCCTATCTCTACGATACTTCCTCCTGTTCTTCGGATAACTGCGTAGGTTCCCTTCGGACAACAAGGGAAAACTTGGTACACCTGAGCAGCTAATTCTGCTTGTAGAGTGGAAAAATCCACGTGTACTACCACAGGGTACACGCGGTTCTTCTTCCACCAGCCGCGTTCGCGGACAGTGATGGGAACATGCACCGGGGTGAGCATTCCCAGAAGGTACCCGCTTTAGCTGAATGTGTAAATAGGGAATCTACTGTTTTTTACGAGCATCCCGAACAGGCCCGGGCTTGGCACGCTTTTTGGAATCCTTGCGAAGACGAAGGGCAAGACGGCGAACTTCCTTCCGATTCAGGGGCGGGGGAGGCTCGGTGTCCGCCGGGGGAGGAGGATCAGTGGTCACAGCCGCTTTCCCCCGTGACGATGCGAACGAGTTGCGTTGTACTTCATCTTCCGATCGATTTCTTCAGAGAGATTAATTTTAGCAATCACAGCAAGATCAAATACGCGGATAACAATATCCGCAAGTTCTGATCCGAGACCCTCGGGTTTTCCTGTAACTGTGAAATATGTAATATCAGGTTGCCAGGCGGGATTTCTTATCGCTTCAACTGCTTCTCCTATTTCGGAAACTATGAGAAGAAGTTTTTCAATAATTGTTCTTATAGGATTTCCTAAAACATCACGGATCTCAACAGGAATTTTTTCCCATATATCTTTTACGATCTCCGTTTCGTGAAACCCGGATATTTCTGATTGTCTCCAACAATCAAGAATAATCTCGGATAGTGCTTTTTTTTGATCACTCGTCATAGAAACCTCAACCATACCTTCGGTGTTAAAAGAATCTTCTCTACTACGCGAGGTGGAAGACACCCCGCAGAAGAGAAAAGATCACAAACTTCTTTTGTATTTAGATGAAGTGCCTCAGCGATTGAAGAGAGGCGTTGCGCACTGAATGTGCGGTTGCCTCTCTCCAAATCGCTGAGATACGGTACGCTGACTCCTATGCAGGAAGCGATTGCGCCCTGAGTGAGCCCGCGTTCTTCACGAAACGTTTTAAGGAGATTTCCTACTTTATGTCGATCAGGCTTAATCATACTCCTAGGGTATACCACTTTACTCTGTAAAGTCTCTTTCTCTTTTCTCCTTCGGTTGACGGGTAAGTGTTACCAACCAAAGGTTTTCCAGACTTCGCGTACACCCAACGTAATAAAGATTCTTCTCTTCGTCGCTCTTATCGGGGCGGAAGGTAGAATCGATGAGCCACACTCGTTCGTTCTCCAGGCCCTTTGCCTTGTGGCAACTCATCAACTGAAGCCGTTCTTCTCCATCTTTGGGTTCTGTGAAGAGGTAATCAATCCGTTCAATGAGAGTCTCTATGGTTTCGGCGTCTTCAGAGAGCGCTACGAGGTTATCGTATTTGTCAATAACCAAGTCCACGGCTTTTTCTTTTCCTGACGACATGAGTTTGTCCACCATTGCGTCTCTCCATGTGAGGAGCCACTGAAGGAGTTCAGGAATCGTTTCCTTCTCTGACTTCTTTATGAGTTTCTTCAGTGTTTCTCCGGTTTCTCTTCCTACTACAACAGCTCTTATCCCGTTCTTTCTTGCCTCAAGACAAAGGGAAGAAAGCGGGGCATTCACACGTGAGATAACGTAGTCTCCCTCTTGCCAGTTCTCCTTCATAAAGCCTTCAGAGACTTTCTTAAGAAGTCCTTCTATTGCGTTGGGAGCTATCTCAAACTCCGGTACGTAGCGTTTCACATGATTCACCACTGCACGCGGACAACGATAAGAGATGGATAGAGGAAGCACCTTGGCGTGAAGGGCCTCTATGAGATTGGGAATTGCGTTTTCATCTGCACCACGGAAACGATAAATGGCTTGATTTTTATCTCCCACTGCAATGATTCTTCCACCAGGACGAATGGCATTGAGAGACAGTTTTATCTGCGCAACGTTGAGATCCTGTGTCTCATCAATGAGAACAAAATCATACGCGCCTGTACGAATCTTCATGTGTGCAGGAACGTAAATCATGTCATCAAAAGTAATCTCGGGAGATCTCTTGCGAGATTCCTCAAGAATAGCAAGTACCCACTGTGCGTAAAGTTCTGGTGAATGAGCACGATTCACAGGATCGCAATCATACGAAAACATGATGTCTATGATCTGTTCTTGTGTATCTGCTACGTAGCATTTACACAAAGAAACTAGTTTCCTGATCGTTGTTCTCGTTTCCCGTCCTGCTAGTTCTGGAACGAACTTCGCAACAAGAAACTCTTCCCGAGTTTCTACTGGACGAGGCATCGCACTTGCCCAGATGTTACGGAGCTTACGGTAGCCCAACTGATGAAGTGTTAAAACTTCCGTGTTGCTTTTCTTTATCCGAGTCTTCAGTTCTTCTTTGATTTTATTGTTAAAGGCGCAAAGAAGAACTTGCTTAGAAACAGGAATCCTTTCAACGATTCCCTCTAGTGTCTTTGTTTTTCCGGAGCCGGCTAGAGCAAGAACAACGAGATGCCCCGTTCCTTCTTCTACTTCTCTAAAGATGGCTTCTTGGTACTTAGACCAAGCGACGTTTGTCATGGTTTATTTTCCTTTATTAGTTCTCTTAATTTCTTCATTCCTTGACGTTTTGCTGACGAGAGCGATAGAAAGGGACCGAGTGTTTGGGATCCAACATGAACATCATATTCAATGTGAAATATGGTTTCAGTGTCGTAAACAGAACGATGTCGAATAACCGCTAAACAGTGATCCTCAGGAGATTGGGCTATCCAATCTCCTTCTTCGATGTACCTTATCCATTTCATTTTTACGTACTTATGTCAAAAACTCTGCACACTTCTTCAACGAGATCAATCTGCGCGGAAGTTGTAATATCGTGGAGAATCAATCCAAACAGATCATCTAAAAAAAGTGAAACAGAATCACGGTTTAAATCTCTAGAAGCAGTGTAAAGATGTGAGTAAGCAATGTAAAGAGAGGAAGGTTCCTCAGGCGCAGGAAGCTCAAGAGAACGATCCCGAATGGGAATTACTTCCCTTAATTCTCTTATTTGTTCCCGTTCCGAGCTATGAGGATCTTCATACTTTGCGTAAAGATTGAGCGCTTCAAGGCACATCTCTATGTGCGATGAAAGGATGCGATTTCCAATCATCCTATGAGTCTGTTCAAGAACAAGTTGAAGCCAGGCGCGTGTGGTCTGCATAAAAGAATCGTTCAATTTCTCCCGCATAGAGTCAATCACTCGAAATCGATCAAATTCCCTCTCTCGATCTCTTGATCTTTGCACTTCTCCCACGTTTTCGATTGCCATTCCCAACTGCGCCCGCAACTCCCCTAGAAGACCGTTTACTAGTATTTTTTGCTGAGACAGATTCGATTTATTCATTGTTTTGCTCACAAATAAAACGGTAATATGCAAACGCCGGTCGCCCCCTTTCGGAGACGACCGGCGTTTACACTAGGAAGACGGACAGGATCAGCTAACTTCAGTGCTGACGCCCAGCGTACCGGCCACTTCCGGATTCGCCCTGGCAACGCGGAGGAGCTTCGTCTCGATCTTCTCACGGGTGAGCCGTGCTTCCTTCTCCTTCAGGCGAGCACCGTCAAGGGTGACCTTGAGGGTGGACATCTGCGCCCTGGGATCACGGGGGGCCTTCGCCGCCTTGGGTGCCGTTGCCGTTGCCGTTGCCACTGCTGCTGTCTCTTTCTTCTGCTCTGCCATGTGAACCAACCTTTCGTAGAACGGTCTTTACCCTGACCGCAAAGGGAAACGGGAAAAAATGAATCGACGAGCCGTTGTGGTTGTAAACCACTCAAAAATCCCTAATACCGAAGTCAATCTAACCGCATCTGCGATCAATCGTCAAGTTCGTGAAAATCTTCTTCCTGCCTGGGGAATCTATGCCTTGGTATGGGCGGGAGCAGAGGTGTCAAGCGCTTGGAAAATCCACCTCTGGGATGAGCCGCCAACTACAGCGATAGACTCCCTGGGGAAAAGAAGTGTGGAGGAGGGAAACGTATTTATTGGCCCCTGTCAACGAAATAAAGTTCCGTGGTCTGTTACTTTAAGTCATGAGGTTCTAGAACTCCTTCTCAACCCCCAGTTAAACAAATACATTCTTGGCTCAGACCGTTTCTGGGCACACGAAATATGCGATCCTGTTAAGGGAAGCTCGTATATAGTTGATGGTGTTTTAGTCGCAAATTTTGTCTATCCAGAATGGTTTTTAGCTAGTGGTATTGGTCAATTTGATTATTTAAAGTTGCTGTCTTCTCCGTTTTCTTTTCTTTCCACGGGTTACGCTTCTACTTACCCGGCAAAAGGGCTGGCCGAAGTTCCCCTTTACGGTGTAAAGTAGCTTCCATCGGAGGTTCCCCATGAAAAAGTTCCTGCTCCTCATTCTCCTTGTTTTTAGCTGCGGCTGTGATACCTGGATTCAGCGCTACAGAACCGATCCTTGGGTCGCCCTGACGGACGACGTAGGAACGATTCAAACCGCTCTTGGAATGGCCAGCTCAGCGGTAAGCGCCTGGGCCGCAGCAAATCCAGGAAGTGGAGCCTCGGAAACACTGACCCGTTTTGCTGAACTTTCGGGGCACGTTCAGCAGGGGTTGGGAGTCGCACAGGCCGGGATTCGGCTTGCGGCAAACGCCGGGAGAGATCCAAACGTTGTGACGCTTCTGCAAGATTCCCGTACGGCAATCGGAGAGATCAGCTCCTTTTTGTCGGGTCTCGGGCTTGGTCCGGGCCATGCGGTGGCTCCCTTGATGCAGAACGCTATCCAAGCAACGAGAGAAGCCTCCAGGGCCGCATCCCGTTAGTTTCCCCGGGTGAGTCGGGGGATGTTCCGCATCGCCATCACTCGATCAAAGATCTTCAACCCTAGTTCACCGATCCCCAGGATGGTTCGAAGAATGTCTACGTCGCTTCGTGATTCGGTATCCCTGAACGTCTCTTTCTCTTTGTGGAAGGCAACCTGGATCAGCTTCGCTCCTTCGTCAAAATAAGCGGGATCGTTTTCCATCCGGTCCCAGAACTCCTTTGACGACAGAAACTTTTCATCGCTCATGAAATCCTCCTTTCGAGGGGAAACAAAACAAAACAGAATACTCAACGTTCTTGCCCTCTCCCTGTGGAGAGGGGGCGTTCCGGTAAAGACCGGCGTCACAGCACTGTAGGGATATTCGTTGCTGTGGAGGCGGGACGAAGGCAGGACTACTTGGGCAGGCGCTTGGAGACCGCTCCGTGAACGGCCTTGATCTCGGCCTGTGTCACGGCGAACCGGGGGCTGAGGCTCTTGAGACCGTTCAGCACGCGAACGCCACGATCGAGCATCTCCATCTCGTCGCGGACGGTCGGCACCCAGGGCGCGGGGACGGGAGCGGGGACGGGAGCGGGGGCGGGAGCGGGGACGGGGGTATCGATGACACGGTTGCCCACCGCGTCCCCAGGGGAGAAGCTCTCCCACTCCAGGAGACCCGTGCGCCCCTGGAGCTCCCGCCCCAGCTCTGCACACGCCTGACCGAGGTCAGGATCGCCTTCGGCCGTGAACCTCACGCCGAGCTTCTCGAAAACCTTGCCTCGTGCGACACGGGCTTCTCCGGACAACTGAAGAGCCTCGACCCTTGCTTGCTGGAAGGTTGTCATGATGGAATCCATCCTTTCCTACCTTCTTTTACCCCTTTCCAGCCTTCTTTTTTAAGGGGGAGGGGTACCCTCCCCTCCCGGCACAATAACACATTCTGTCAAGGGAAAAACGCTGTGGCAAACCTTGCAGTATACGGTTGCCCCGTAGGTCTCGAAGTAGTCGTTTTCCGTGAGATCGAAGCCATCCCCGTAGAGCCGCACTCCTCTTGCTATGAAGCTGCCTTCCCTGACCTCCAGCTTCGCGTCATTCGGAAGTGAGTGGCATTTAGGACAACAGGTGTTGAAAGTATTTTTTTCCATGGTATCCTTTTCCCATGAACGCATTCATTCTCAAGTACTGGCCCCTCGTTTCAACGTACCTTGCGATTGCCGCTCTTGCAGTTGCGATCTTCAACCTTGGGGTACGCATGTTCATTTCACAGAAGACAATCCAGGGATGGGATAAGACCCATCCCCGAATTGCCAACTTCTTCCGCTTCTTCCGAGCAAGCGGAACGGATATAAACAAATCCCTGAAGGCTTTCTACTGCATACTCAGTGGAAAGCCCTGGCCTGCGATCCTCGATGAACTCCCCACCCCTTCTGTTCCCGAGACGCCTCCGAATTAAGCCTTTGATCCTTTAATAAGGCTCATTGGATTTATCGGCATCGCCCCTGGACCTATTTTCTGTACTCTGAACACCTTCTCTAGAAGGTCCGCTGCGTCCTGCATGGAAGCTCTGCGCTGTTCCGTCATGATGACGTATGCCTGAGAAGGATCCGCAGAGAGATCACGAAGGAAATCAATCAAAGCACCAATGCTCTGTACCTCTTTAACGGACAACTTTATTTCCGTGGCTACTTTGATTCCACCTTCCGGGGTAGGAAACGCATCGCTGGAGATGTCCATGGGAGACTCCTTTACGCGGTAAAGAGACAGAAGACCTTTTCAGTAAGATATTCGAAAGCATCCCGATGGGCTGCTTTTGCATCACTCCCGTAGTCGTGCGCCAACTCATGAAGGATGGTAACCAGCACACTTCCAACAGAAGTAAGTGTTTTCATGGAGATTCGAATATCATCCGAGGTGTAGAGCCCAAGAAGAGATTCGTCAAGGAAATCCACCAGGGTGATGCGATAGTCTGTGTCGATACCAGCTTTCCCAATGATTTCCCTGGCACTGATGAACGTGGTTCTCTGTTCTTCATTAAGATCTTCCACAGAATATGCTCTTGAAATCCCTCCTTTGTTCTTTCCCTTGAAGACTTCCAGTCCTCCCATCACTTTTTGAAGGAGTTCTCCAAGAACACCAGGAATGAGTACGGGCTTTCCCCCGAGCATCTTGAATACTTCACATTCCTCAGAGGTAAGAGCGGGTTGTGCGTCCTCACCGTGTCGGTTCATGAACTCTGTTGCAAGTTCCCCTTTGAGTTTTGCCGAAGTGTACCAGCGAAAAGCTTGTGCCTCTGCTTGATCCCGTTGAATGAGTTCGTAGACCGCTGAAATGCCTTCACTCATCTGTGCATAGTCATCCCAGAGAGCTGTAATAGCAGGATGAATTTCATAGTCTGAAGGAAGACGACGATCGCGCCCGAGATCCAGAGTATTGAAGTCATACCCCACTTTGTGATTTGCACGGTGTCCGATGAAAACACCTTTTACATAGATGTTCCCAACGAACTCTGGATCAAAGAGAATCGTTCCATGAGAAAGCTCCCTCTTCTCATCGGAGTCTATCAAGAAACGAAACAATCCTTGGACATGGACCCACATTTCGTCGTCGATTCCGTGGATCTCCACTTCAAAGAACTCCACGGGACGATTTGACTTAGTGACATTCAGCGTAAGAACTCTTGCTTGCCACTTATCGCTGAACTCAAAAGAAGGCTTCCAGTCTTCGTTCCGTCCATTACGAACAACAACAATGAAACCGTTTCTCGTCAATACGAGAAGTCCCAACTTCATCCCTTCTCCGTGTTCACCAATAACCCGGTCATCATTGGTTTTCGTCGTTCCTCCAAGAAGAAGAGCTTCACGGTTGAGCGTCACTCCTTCACTCCTTATGCGAAGAACCTTCTTCACTCGATCGTACTTTACGCTCTTCCTTGAATTCAGTTGGAGCTCCGCATCAATAGCGTTCGCTCCAAATTCACGGATGGCATCAAGAGGGGACCAATTCCCTACATAGTTTTCTGTGATTGGGTATTCAAATCTCATTTTTCCTCCAGTACGTCTTGTACCGTAATTTATCTTCTTCTTTGAAGTCTCAACCAAGTACGCTGAAGACGGCGAGCGTAGCGATTGTTCACGCAACGTCCTCGGTTGTAGTAGCCGAACTGTCTTCTCAAAATATGCTTGCACTCCCACTGAGCGGTTCTCCATATACGGAGAGAAAGAGCCGCCCAGTGTTCAAGAGATTCTCCTTCGTGATAGCAGCACGTAACTCCAAAGGGAACTCCTTCCCTCCCTAGGGTTGTTTCGTGGAAGTCGATCACGATAAGAGTGATCTGTTCCTCCCGGTTTCTCGTTACTGTGTAAACTGCGGACGCTCTAGGAAAAAGGCGTTCTAAGGGAGCGTGGGGCGTAAGGGAAACCATGATGGCGAGGATTTGCGCCAGGGTCATGGTGGTTTCAACGGAGGATCCGGGATCTCAGTGGAGACATAGATAAATGTCTTTGGAAGTTTCTCGTATTTTCCGTGAAAGAACTGCTTTGCTTCCGTGTCTGGATCTTCTGAATAGCGGATCTTTAGAACAAGTAGTAGCTTTCCAGGTATGGCATCTTCAATGATTCTCGCCTGTGCTTCTCCCCCGTTCTTCAAAGGGAAAAAGATATTAGAGGCTTGGAACTCCTCTCCATCCTTCTTTGCTTCTAAGTCTTTTTCTCTGATGAAGTGGGCTACGTGAAGAAGGTAGGCGTACTCAAAGTACTCCATTAATGATCTTTCATCTTTCTCATGTCTGGAACTTTATCGATGTTGTCAAAGTAGTACTTATCCGCTTTCTCTCTAATCTCGTTGATCTTTTCCGGAGAAAGCGGACAATCGACTGCGTTGAAGGTCATCACCGCAACGAGTTCAACCATGAAGATTATCTCTTCAGCTTGAAGAGAATGAGACATTCCTACGACGGGAATGGAGCGATAGAGATCCTCCGTAGCTCGTTTTGCAATAATCCAGGGATCAGCGGGAGTTCTTTTCGGAACGCTCTGTTCTGGTACCCGTTCAGCAAGAGGGGAATGTTCTAAGCGTTTATAAGCTTCTTCTAGTGATTCTTTGCTTCGTTCAACCATTATTTCACCAAGATGTCTGTACAGTTAGGAACTACTTTTTCTCCCCAAACGATTACCGGCTTCGGCTGTTCTGCTCTTTGTACATCCGGTGGAAACACTTGAGCATACTCTTCTTTGAGGGGATATATTGACTTCTTTGCACACCAACCGTGTTCTGCAACGTTTTTAACATTATTATTGTAGATCACTTGTGGTTCATAAAACACGCACAGTTTACACGGTTTAGTATTCATTTGGTCACCATCTCCACATTGTTCTTCTGAAGAATTGCCTGCACTTTTTCAAAGTGCTTATGCCGCACTGCTGAAATAGCATAAACAATACGATCTAGAGCCATTTTACGAGCTAGTTCTACATCAGTGGTACTTATCGCCGCAAAGAAAGGAACACCGAGAGGAAGAATAGCACAGGGACCGAGCGGTTTTTCAAAGCCGAGAGATTCTTTATCGAAGATAGCCTTTGCCCCAGAAAGAAGGAGAATTTCTCGAACAACGTTTCCTAAAGTCTCCGCTGCTTTTCTTTCTGTATCTTCTCTAGGAGCCCGTACCCAAATGGACCGGGCTCTTCCCATAAAACGCACCGTAACGAATTCTTCTTCTGGATCAAAGATATCTCTTAGCACAGGCAGGTGCGTCTGTGCTCTTTCTTGTTCTTTGATTACCCAAGGACCAGGAAATTTAGGATTAATCACGGGTAACTTCACTCATATAAAGAACGTCTCCCCCTGAACCGAAAGAGGGATCGTTACAGCTTAGGTGCGCAGTCTCATAGTTTCCTGAGATCATTGCAATTTTATCTGGGCCTTCTGGATTTCTTCCTACCCCGAGGACCATGTAAGTAATGATTATTCTATCCCCCCGTGCATATTCTTTCTGACACTTTACACATCGGAAATCTGGTCCACGAGGTTCTATCTCAGGAAACTGAGTAATCATTCCACTTCTCCGATCAGGCTGAATAATGAGGGAAGTATTTCTAAGGAAGGGGTCTTTACAATCGTAGTGTACGTATTCATTTAAAAGAAGCATTACCCCTGATCCGTGAAGCCTGCCGAGAAGTACGGACTGATTGTCTTTTTTATCAGCAAAAATAAAGACAGTTTGAACTCGATCTTTACGATTGAGTTCCTTTCTACAACGGAGACAGATCGTGAGATCTCTTACGTCAATCCCCGGCAAGTTCCCTATCAACATTGGCTTGACGTTCCTTCTCGGCAAGATTTGCGAAGATACCAAGTATCTTCAGCGTATCTTCTTTACTACCAAGAGAAGGGTACGGAAGCAACTTTCGAAGACCGTTGGAATAAGGTTTTGCTCCGGGGTGCATCCTTGGATCAAGAAAAACAACGGCCCCAAAATCAGAAGTAGTTCTCAAAAGCCTCCCTGTTCCTTGGATGAGCTCGATGG
>Ga0315295_10005430_pt1 | contig 10871 bp, 7 predicted proteins | sample YL17G14_0_MG_FD_204453 | JGI IMG/M metagenome (GOLD analysis project Ga0315295, IMG submission 204453) | Sediment microbial communities from Yellowstone Lake, YNP, Wyoming, USA - YL17G14_0 | ecosystem: Environmental > Aquatic > Freshwater > Lake > Sediment | place: USA: Wyoming | collected...
GCGTTCCCCGGCGGCGCCGACGGCTGTCGGTCGGGCGCGGGAGGCGACGAGGTCGGCGGCGCCGGCTTCGCCGTCCCCGCCGACCTCGTCGCCTCCGCTTTCGTCCTGCTCGCCTGCTGGGACGAGCACACCAACGCCGCGCGCGATGTGCAGGACCGCTTCCCCTTCGCGGCCAGCGTCTTCGCCACCGAGCCGGCGCTCGACATCGCCGAGCCGGCCGTCGACGCCTACGGGCGCCTGCTCGCCGGCCTCATCGGCGAGCGACTCACGGCCTTGGGCCGTCCGCCGCTCGAGCCGCCGGCCTGGGGTGACGGCAGTAGCCCGTTCGCCGTCGCCCTGACGCACGACGTCGACGGCCTGCCGCGCTGGATCGCGCGCGCCTGGCCGGCCGCCGGCAAGCGTGCGGCGCTGGCGCTCAAGGCGCGCGACGTGCCGCGCGCCCGCTTCGAGGCGGGGCTCCTGACCTATCACCTGACTCACGACGTGCCGCACGGCGTCGATCCCTACTGGACCTTCCCCGAACTGCTCGCGCGTGAGGACGCCCTCGGCGTCGACTCGACGTTCTTCATCGTCGCCAGCCACGGCCATCCGCTCGACGGGAGCTCACCGGCCGTCTATCACCGGCGCCTGCCCGACCTGCTGCGCCTGTTGCGCCGCGCCGGACGCGAGCTCGCCCTGCACGGCAACGATCGCGACCGCGTCGATCTCGAAGGGCTCACCGACGACCGCGGTCACCTCGCCGAACGGGCCGCGACTATCGTCGAGGGGATGCGCTACCACTACCTGCGCTGCCTCTACCACGAGACGCTGCCGCTGCTCGAGCGTGCCGGCTTCGCCTACGACACGAGCCTCGCCTTCGCCGAGCGCGAGGGCTTCCGCTGCGGCACGGCGTACCCCTTCCACCCCTACGACCTGGCGGCGGAAGCACCGCTGGCGCTCCTCGAGCTGCCGCTGGCCGTGATGGACACGACGCTACTGGCGCCCAAGTACCGCGCCCTCGCGTCCGAGCAGGCTGCGGCGGCCGCGCAGGCCGTCATCGAGCGCGTCGAGCGTTCCGGGGGCGGGGTCGCCATCCTCTGGCACCACAACCACTTCCACCCGTACGTCGGACGCGGCTACGGCGAGGCGTACTGGTCGCTGGTGGACTGGGCGCGCCAGCGAGGGGCGCTGCTCTGCAGCGCCGGCACGCTCGCGCGCCGCTGGCGGCATCGCACCGGCGAGGACGAGCTGTGAGGCGGCGGTCGACGGCCGGGAGTGTCGGGCCATGACCCGGTGGCGGCCGAGCCGCGACGCAAGGAGAGTCGAGCCGTGAGCGATCCCCACGCGACGGCGCGCGTGTTCATCGACGTCCCCGACCATCTCGCACGGAAGGCAGCCTGGGCGCTGCGGACGCTCTGCGACGCGGCCGGCTGCCGCCTCGAGGTCGTGCGCGACCGCGAGCTCTCGCCCGGCGCCGTGCTCGCCTACGCGCCCCGGCCCCTCGACGGAGTGCCGACCATCCCTCTATCGGCCGAGGCTTCAGAGACGATCGCGCGCGGCGCCGACGTGCCGGCAGGCTCGTTCGCGAGCTTCCACTCGCCCGCCCCCCTCGTCGGCGCCTTCCCCGTCGAAGGGACCGGCTTCGCCCTGCCCTTCGATCTCGTGGCTTCAGCCTTCGTCATCCTGGCCGCCTGGGACGAGCGCACCAGGCCACAACGCGACCAGCACGGTCGCTTCCCCTACGAGCTCAGCTTCTTCGCCACGGAGGCGGCGCTCGACGCAGCCGACCCGCCGCTCGACGGGCACGTCCGCGTGCTGCGCCGCCTCCTGGGCGAAGCGCTCGACCTCACTCCTCCGCGCTGGAAGGGCCGGTCCGGGCGACCGCTCGATGCGCCGGACGCTGCGCCGGGCGAGCGCTCCAACGGCGCCGCCTTCGCCATCGCCCTCACCCACGACATCGACCACCTCCACCGCTGGACGCCGCGCGCCGTCGCCGGCTCGCTGCGTCGCGCGGCGCTCGACGCCCGCACCGGCGACCGCGCCACAGCGCGCTGGGAGCTCGAGTGCCTGCTGCGCGCCTTCACCGACCATCTGCCGGCGGGTACCGACCCCTACTGGACCTTCCTCGACCTCATCGAGCGCGAGGATCGCCTGGGCGTCGACTCGACCTTCTTCGCCATCGCCAGCCACCACGAGCGCGTCGACGGCGTCGACGCCCGCGACTACCACCGTCGCCTGCCGGCTCTCCTCCGCCTGCTGCGCCACAGCGGGCGCGAGACCGGCCTGCACGGAAACTCGCGCGACCGCGTCGACCCCGCCGCCCTGTCGGAGGACCGGTCACGCCTGAAGGAGATGATCGCCGGGGCCGTCGAGGGCATCCGCTTCCACTACCTGCGCTGCCTCTACCACGAGACCTTGCCCATGCTCGAAACGGCGGGGTTCGCCTACGACTCCAGCATCGCCTTCGGCGCGCGCGAAGGACCGCGTTGCGGACTGTCGTTCCCGTTCAGGCCCTACCTGCTGGCCGAGGACAGGCCGCTCGACCTCGTGGAGCTGCCCCTCGTCGTCATGGACGGCACCCTGCAGGAGCGCCACTACCGCAACCTGCCCGTGAGCGAAGGCCGGGCCGCGGGCCAGCGAGTCCTCGCCGCCGTGCGCGACGCCGGCGGCGCCGCGGCCGTCCTCTGGCACAACACACGCCTCGACCCACTCGTCTCGCGCGGCTACGGTCAGGTCTACTGGGATCTGATCGAGTGGATCCAGGCGAACGGCGGCGTCGCGACCTCGGCCGGCGACGTCGTGGGGCAGTGGCGCGCGGCGGTCGGCCTCTGAGGGCGGCGCCCGCCGCCTGCCCGCCGCGCAATCGCGGCCTCGTCGGCGCCGCCGGCCGGCTCAGCCGACGACGCGCGCCGGCACGCCGGCGACGGTCACGCCCGGCCGCACGTCGCGCGTGACGACCGCGCCGGCGCCGACGACGGCGCCGGCGCCCACCTCGATCGAGGGTAGCACCACGGCCCCCGTGCCCAGGTAGGCGCCCTTGCCCAGATGCGCCCTGCCCGAGATGTGGCAGCCGGGCATCAGGGCGACGTAGTCCTCGAGCACGCAGTCGTGCCCGATCGTGCAGTGCAGGTTGAGGATGACGTGCTCCCCCAGGCTCAGGTCCGTGGTCAGGCTGACGCCGGCGCAGATCACGCTTCCGGCGCCGATGCGCACCGTGTCGGGGTCATAGGTGACGGTGGGGTGGATCAGCGTCGCCCACGCGGGGATCTCGCCGGCACGCGCCTCGACCTCACGGCGCCGCGCGGGCGGGTCGCCGACGCCGACGACGCCGGCGACCCGCCCGCGCAGGTCGTCCGGCAGTGTCTCGAGCAGCGGCAGGTCGTGCACCGTCGTGCCGATCGGGTCGGGCGGACGTCCGAGGAAAACCAGCACATCCCAAGTCCCGCCGGCGCGGTTCAGGTCCTTGACCAGACCGTGCACCTCGCGCGCGAAGCCGCCGGCCCCCACGATCACGAGCCCACCGCCGCGCACGGCGCTCTGCTCCTGCGCGACTTGGGGTCCCGGATGAGCCGTCACCTTCGCTCCCTCACCTGTCCGCCTCTCGTCGTCCCGCGGTCCGATGGTCAGCGTACCAGACCCGGGCCGACCCGATGGTACAATCGCTACCCCATGAGCAGCGACCCCGTCCGCGTCCTTCATGTCTCCGTCGTCCACCGCCCCGACGACCAACGCATCTTCGAGCGCGAGTGCCGCTCGCTGGCGGCCCACGGCCACGACGTCACCTACCTCGTCCCCGGCGCCGACGTTGGCGAGCGCGACGGGGTGACCCTGCTCGCGCTGCCGCTGCGCCGGCGTGCCGAGCGCTGGCGGCACGCCCCCGCGGTCGTCTCGACGGTGCGGACGCTGCGGCCCGACGTCGTGCACATCCACGATCCCGAGCTGCTGACGCTGCTGCCGGCAGTGAAGGCTCTCGGCGGCCGCTTCGTGTACGACATGCACGAGTACCTCGCCGACGCGGTCAGGACCCGGCACTACATACCGGCCCCTGCGCGTCCGCCGCTGGCCGTGACCGCGGACGCGGTCGAGCGCGCGCTCGCCGCCCGTGCCGACGGCGTGGTCGCCGTGTTCGAGGACCAGTACGCCGGCTGGAGCGGCGGGCCAACGCTGCGCATCGCCCTGCCCAACTACCCCCGCTTCTCACGCTTCGCCGATGAGCCTGAGGCGGCCGTCGCCGGCGGCGACGGCCGCCTCAGGCTCGTCCACATCGGCACGCTGGCCGAGAGCCGCGGCGTCTCGCTCATGCTCGAGGTGATGCGCGAGGTCGGCGACCGGGCGATGCTCACGCTGGGTGGGCCGTTCCCCGACGCCGACTACGAGCGTCGCATCCGGGCGGAGATCGACGCCGACCTGACGGGCTGCGTGGCGCTGCTTGGGCGCGTGCCGCCGGCTGAAGTCCCGCGCCACCTGGCGGCGGCCGACGTGGTCTGGTCGCCCTGGCCAGCCGACGTCTACGGGCAGCGGCGCATCTCGACGAACAAGGTCTTCGAAGGCCTCGCCGCAGGTTGCGCGGCACTGGTCTCCGACCTGCCGGGACAGGGCGACGTCGTGCGCGGCGAGCGCTGCGGCCTCGTCGTGCCGGCCACAGTGGTCGGCCACGCGGCCGGTGTGCTCGAGCTCGCCGAACGCCGCGAGATCACCGCAGCCATGGGGCGGCGCGGACGCGCGGCCGTGCGCGAGCGCTACTGCTGGGAGGCGATCGAGCACCGGCTGCTCGACTTCTACGCGCGGCTGCTCGCGGACACCGACCCGCGCTCAGACGCCGGGCCGCTGCCGGCCTCGCCCCCGAGCCCCGCCGCGCCATGAGGATCCTCTACTTCCACCAGTATTTCGCCACCCGCGCGGGCGCCTCGGCGACGCGCTCCTTCGAGCTCGCCCGGCGGCTCGTCGCGGCGGGCCACCAGGTGACCGTGGTGACCGCCGACACGACGCGGCTGCAGGGCGACGCCGGGCGTCTCGCCCCCGGTCGCCTCGTGGCCCGCCGCACCGTCGAGGGCATCGACCTGGTCGTCGTCAACGTCCCGTACTCCAACCACTTCCCCTACCCGGTGCGCCTGGCCTCGTTCGCCGCGTTCACTGTTGCGGCCAGCGTGGCCGGCGTGACCGCGCGCTGGCCCGACGTGGTGTTCGCCACCTCGACGCCGCTCACCATCGGCATCCCCGGCCTGCTCGCGGCGCGCCTTCACGGGCGGCCGTTCGTCTTCGAGCTGCGCGACCTGTGGCCTGAGGTGCCCATCGCCATGGGCGCCCTCAGGAACCCGGCCGCCGTGGCCGCGGCGCGCCGCCTCGAGCGCACCCTCTACGACGCGGCGGCGCGCATCGTGGTCCTGAGCGAGGCGTCCCGCGAGGCCCTGCTGCAGGACGGCGTCGCCGACGACAAGATCGTCTTCATCCCCAACGCCAGCGACCTCGACCTGTTCAGGCCGGGCAACGTCGACCAGGGCTTCCGCGCCGAGCACGGTCTGCAGGACAAGTTCGTCGCCCTCTACACCGGTGCCGTGGGCAGGGCCAACGGCCTCGACTGCCTCGTCGAGGCGGCGGCCGAGCTCGCGCGCCTGGGGGACGAGCGCGTCGCGATAGTCGTGATCGGCGACGGGTCCGAACGCCAGCGCCTCAAGGCCCAGGCGCGCGAGCTCGGCCTCGGCAACACCCTCTTCCTGCCGCCCGTGCCCAAGGAGCGCCTGGCCGGCATCGTCGGCGCCGCCGACGCCATGCTGACCCTCTTCGCCGACGACCCCGTCTTCGCCACGAACTCGCCCAACAAGTTCTTCGACGGCCTAGCGGCCGGCAAGCCCGTGATAGTGAACGTCGACGGCTGGCTGCGACGACTGGCCGAGCAAGAGCGCACGGGACTCTACGTGCCGGCAGGCGATCCCGTCGCGCTGGCCGCCGCGATGGCCGCGCTCGCCGCCGAGCGCGAGGCCGCGCAGAAGATGGGCGCCAACGCGCGCCGTCTCGCCGAACGTGAGTTCGACCGCGACACGATGGCCGAGCGCCTCCTCGCCACGCTCGAGGAGGCGGCCGGCCCGGCCGCCGCCCTCGGGCTGCCCGAACCCCCGCCCCGCTTCCGCATGCCCGACCGCGCCCCGACGATCGCCGAGAGCGCCGCCCTCGAGGCGGCGGCCGTGCACTCCTTCTACGGCCGCCGCGGCAAGCGCCTCTTCGATCTCGCTCTCGGCGGCACCGCCACCCTGCTGGCGGCGCCGCTGCTCGCCGGCCTCGCGGCCGTCGTCTACGCCGCGAGCGGCAGGCCCATCCTCTTCACGCAGGAGCGCGTGGGCCGCGACGGCGTGCCCTTCCTCATCTACAAGTTCCGCACCATGATCCCCGACGCCGTGCAGCACGGCCCCGGCTACTACCTCCAGGAGAACGACGCGCGCATCACCTGGGCGGGCCGCTGGATGCGCGCCTTCAGCCTCGACGAGCTGCCGCAGGTCCTCAACGTCCTGAAGGGCGACATGAGCCTCGTCGGTCCGCGGCCCAACCTGTCCCTGGTCGTCGACGAGTACCGTGAACACTACGAGCGTGTCCTGCGCGTGAAACCGGGCATAACCGGGCTGGTGGCGATACGCGGTCGCAACCGGCTGCGGCGTTCGGAGATGCTCAGGTGGGACGAGTACTACGTCGCCACCCTGAGCTTCTGGAACGACGTCAGGATCATGCTCGAGACCGTGCCGAGCGTGCTCTTCAGGCGAGGGTCGACCGACGACGTGAGCAAGGACTTCATCGAGGACCTCATCGCCGCCCGGTATGACGCGGAGGACGCCGCGCCGGCGGACTGACGGGAGCGGCCCGCACCCGGTAGCCGGCACCCGGCGGCGCGCTCCCGGTGGTTGCGGGCGCCGGCTTCCGATGCGAGAAGGCTAAGGGGGAACAGTGGGATTCGAAGTGATCGCCCTCGACGAGGCGGCGCCACGGTGGGACGCGGCGCTCGCCCAGCTGCCCCCGCGCCTGCGTGACGTCTACTTCACGAGTCCCTACCTGCTGCTCTCCCAGCGGCTCGGCGAGGGCAGGGCGATGGGCGGCCTGTTCAGGCACGGCGAGACGGTCGTCCTCTACCCCTTCCTCTTGCGGGAGCTTGCCGAACTCCCTCACCTGGGCGAGGAGTACGCCGGCTACTACGACGTGACCACCCCCTTCGGTTACGGCGGCCCGCTGATCCACAAGCGCGGCGGTGACGAGCATGCCATGGAGACGTTTCGCAACGCCTTCGAGCGCTGGTGCGCGAAGAACCGCGTGGTGAGCGAGTTCGTGCGTTTCCATCCGCTGCTCGACACCGAGCTCGCCATGCAGCACCACGTCGCGTGCTCGCCCGTCGGCACCACCGTGTGGTGCCGTCTCGACTGCTCCCAGGAAGAGCGTTTCAAGACCCTGAGCCCGCCGACGCGGCGCAACGTGCGCCGCGCGCTGGGCAGCGACCTCACCTTCCAGCAGGAGTCGAGCGACGAAGCCTACGAGAGCTTCGTCGAGCTCTTCCGGCAGACGAGGGAGCGTCGCCGCAGCGAGGGCGTGCACCCCTTCAGCGACCGCTACTTCAGAGACGTCAGGGAGCTGCTCGGCCCGATGCAGTCCCTGCTCTCGGTGCGCCGCGGCGAGAAGATGATCGCCGCCGGCCTCTTCTTGCGCTCGCAGGAGTTCGTGCACTACCACCTCGGCGGCTCCGACCCCGAGTACCTCGAGCTGCGGCCCACCAACCTGCTCTTCTTCGAGGCGATGAAGTGGGGCTGCAGCCTGGGCTGCACGGCGCTGCACCTGGGCGGCGGCCACGAGGCCAACGACGACCTGTTCCGCTTCAAGGCCGGCTTCTCGCCGCTGCGGGCGCGCTTCTGCATCGGCAAGCGTGTGCACGACGAGGAGGCCTACGCGCGCGCCGCCGCGGCGCGCGAAGCGCGCGGCCCGGTGGCGCGCGGGGGGTTCTTCCCCGCCTATCGGGCGCCGCTGCCGGCGGCCGTCGCCTGAGCCTCCTCACGTCCACCACTGGCCGCGCTCGCCCGTCGCCGTCGTTCTCGGGTAGCATTGCGCGGATGACTGCCCGCACGCCCGCCATCCTCGGCGGCTCGCCCGCCTTCCCCGACGGCCTGCGCCTGCTGCGGCCCACGTTGCCGCCGCTCGAGGCGCTCGAGCCCGGCCTGCGCGACGCCTTCGCCAGCGGCATGGTCACCAAGGGGCCGGCGCTCGAGGAGTACGAGCGGCGGCTCGCGGAGCGCCTCGGCGTGCGCCACGCGGTCGCGCTCTCGTCGTGCACGGCCGGCCTCATGCTCGTCTTCGACCGCTTCCGCGGCGGCGAGGCGATCATGCCCAGCTTCACCTTCATGGCGACCGCCACCGCGGCTGCCTGGGCCGGCCTCACGCCCGTCTTCTGCGACATCGACCCCGAGACCTGGACGCTCGACCCCGAGCGCGTCGAGGAGGCGCTGAGCGAGCGCACGCGCCTCATAGTGCCGGTGCACGTCTTCGGTAACCCGGCCGACCAGGAGGCCTTCGCGGCGATCGGGCGCCGCCGCGGGGTGGCCGTCGTGTACGACGCCGCGCACGGCTTCGGCGCCCTCCACGACGGCCACCCGGTCGGCGGCGCCGGTCTCGCCCAGGTCTTCTCGACCTCGCCCACGAAGTTGCTCATCACGGGCGAAGGCGGGGTCGTGGCGACCGGCGACGACGATCTCGCGGCCCGCCTGCGGACGGGCCGCGAGTACGGCAACGCCGGCGACCACGACCCCGCCTTCGCCGGCTTCAACGCGCGCCTGCCGGAGGCGGGCGCGCTTCTCGGCCTCGCGAGTCTCGACCTCCTCGAGGGCGAGGCGCGGCGGCGCAATGATCTGGCGGCCGTCTACCGCCGCGCCCTCGGCGGCGCCCCGGGCATCACCTTCCAGCGCATCCGTCCCAGCGACCGCTCCTCCTACAAGGACTTCTCGGTCCGCGTCCGGGCCGCCGAGTTCGGCCTGCACCGCGACGATGTGGCGCGCGCCCTCGACGCCGAAGGCGTCGCCACGCGCGCCTACTACGTGCCTCCCGTGCACCGCATGCGCGCCTTCGCCGGCCTCGGCCGAGCCTACGAGCAGCGGCTCCCGCAGACCGCCGCCCTCTGCGACGAGGTCCTCACCCTGCCGCTCTACGGCGCCATGAGCGAGGGCCAGGTCGAGCGCGTGGCCGACTGTATACTGTCGCTGCACGAGCGGGCAGCCGAGGTCGGCGCCGCCCTGCGATCACCCCCGGCAGAAGGGCACGGGGGGCGCGAGACGAGGTGACGGTGGCCAAGGACGAGCTCGAGATCGACGTGGGATCGTACCTGCGCGCGCTGGGGCGCTACTGGTGGCTGCTCCTCGCCCTGGCGGCCGTGGGCGCCATCGCCGCCGGCGGCATCACCTTCCTGCAGGAGAAGACCTACAACAGCCAGAGCTCCGTCTATCTCGGCCAGCCGACCGACGCCAACGGCAACGCCATCGCGGGAGTGAACTCCAACCCCAAGGCGGCTCAGCAGATCGTCACCAGCGAGGCGACCCTCAAGCAGGCGGCGAGGCTGGTCGGCGACGGCGAGACCGTGCGCAACCTGCGTGCCAACCTCGTCGTCACCACTCCCTCCCTGACCGTCAAGGGCACGACCTCCCCCGTGAACTTCGTCGCCATCACCGTGACCGACACCAAGGGCGCCCGGGCGGCCAAGGCGGCCAACGTGCTCGCCGGCATGCTGATCACGCGCCTGTCCGGGTACGCGAAGGACAAGCTCACGCTGCTCCAGGATCAGATCGCGCAGGGCGACGCCCAGCTGGCCGCCCTCGAGACTCGGTCGGCCGCGGCGCAGAAGGCGCTCGCCGCCATCGCCCGCGGGCCGGGCACCGACGCCCAGAAGGCCCTCGCCAGCACGCCCTACGTCGCCATTGCCCAGGCCGCGGCCAGCGAACGTCAGCCGCTCCTGAGCGACAAGCGCATGAACGAGCTCATGGTGCAGACGGTAAAGGGGATCGAGCAGCCGAAGCTGCTCACCCCGGCGGTGATCCCCTCGCAGGCGCAGAAACCGCCCCTGAAGCTCAGCACCGCGACCGGCCTGCTGGTCGGGCTGGTCGTGGGCATCGTCGTTGCGTTCCTGCTCGACCACCGCCGGCGCCGCGCGGCGGACATCGCCTAGGCCCTACGCCCCCCGCTCGGGGCGCTCGACGGCGATCAGGGCCAGGATCTCGTAGGCGACGGTGGCGGCGAGGGTCGCCGTCAGGTCCGTCGGGTCGAGGTCGGGCGCCACCTCGACGACGTCGGCCCCGACGAGGTCGAGGCCGCGGCAGGCGCGCACGAGGGCGAGCGTCTGGGCCGACGTCGGACCACCCACCTCGTAACAGCCGGTGCCGGGGGCGAACGCCGGATCGACGAAGTCGATGTCGAACGAGAGGAAGGCCTTGCCCCCCGCTTGCTCGACCGCTCCCGCCACGGCTCCGGTGCCCAGCGCCATGAGGTCGTCGAACGGGTAGACGGCAAACCCTCGTTCGCGCAGCCCCTCGAGATCGCCGGGGCCAAGCTCGGCGCGCAGGCCGAGGATCGTCGAGCGGCGCGCGTCGACGAGCTCCTCCTCGAGTGCGCGGGCCAGCCAGGTGCCGTGCCCGTAGCGCTCGCCGTACTCCTCGTCCCACGTCTCGGGGTGGGCGTCGAAGAGCACCAGGCCGAGCTGCCCGTGCCGCTGCGCGGCGATCCGCAGCTCGGCCAGGGTCACGCTGTGGTCGCCGCCCAGGCAGAGCGGCACCGCTCCCGCCTCGTGTACGCGCGCGACGGCCTCCTCGAGCAAGGGCAGCGTGCGCTCGATGTTGCCGGGCACGACGGGCGCGTCGCCGGCGTCGACCGCCGTGAGGCGG
>Ga0315295_10005431_pt1 | contig 10870 bp, 10 predicted proteins | sample YL17G14_0_MG_FD_204453 | JGI IMG/M metagenome (GOLD analysis project Ga0315295, IMG submission 204453) | Sediment microbial communities from Yellowstone Lake, YNP, Wyoming, USA - YL17G14_0 | ecosystem: Environmental > Aquatic > Freshwater > Lake > Sediment | place: USA: Wyoming | collected...
GCTCACGCGGAATCGCCTCCTGGTGCTGGAGCAGCTCGCAGTGAAGCAACTGCTCGCGCGCGAGGCTGAGCAGTGGGCGAAGACAACGAAGCGCGAGGCCAAAGAGACCGAGGCCGCACGGGTACAAGCCTACTTGAGTAGCATCGTGGCTGGAATAGCAGTCACTGACACCGAACTGCGCCGCTTCTTCGATGAGAACAAAGACGCGTTCGGCGGCGCTAACTTCGAACAGGTCAAGCCCCAACTCACCAGCTACGTGCTCCGGCAGAAGCGCGAGGAGGCGAAACAACACCACCTCAACACCCTGGGGGAACGGGTTGAGATCGAAGTGGCCGAGACGTGGGTGAGGACACAGTACCGCCAGACGATCGACAATCCGGTGGATCGACTGCGGCTCTCGGGCCGGCCGAGTCTGGTGGACTTCGGAGCCGAAGGGTGCGTGGCTTGCGACACGATGGCACCCATCCTGGCGCTACTCGGCGATGAACTGAAAGGCAAGGCCAACGTACTCTTTGTGGACGTGCGCAAAGAACAGGTGCTGGGCTCTCGCTTCGGGGTCAGGACCATCCCCCTCCAGGTGTTCTTCGACCGAAATGGCAAGGAGGTGTTTCGGCACATCGGGGTCTTCCCGGAGGCACAGATCAGAGCAAAGCTTGCGGAGTTGGGTGGCAAGTGATGCAGGAGCTGCTCGTTGGCCTGACGCGCGCCGTGCAAGGCGCGCCCCATCTCGCCCTCGGGGCGGCCTTCGTCTGGGGAATCCTCAGTATCCTGCTGAGCCCCTGTCATCTTTCCAGTATTCCGCTCATCGTCGGCTTCATCGGCGAGCAGTCGAACCTGACTACCCGCCGCGCATTCGCGATCTCGACGGCATTTGCTGTCGGCATTCTCATCACCATCGCCCTCATCGGCGGGGTCACTGCGGCGCTTGGGCGCATGATGGGTGACGTGGGACGTTACGGGAACTACCTCGTTGCCACCATCTTCTTCCTCGTCGGGCTGCATCTGATCGGCGTGATCCCGGCTCCCTGGTCGGGGCCGGGGCGGGTAGGGACGAAGCAGCGAGGCCTGCTCGCCGGTTTCATCCTCGGACTGCTCTTCGGAGTGGCCCTCGGGCCGTGTACCTTCGCCTACATGGCGCCCATGCTCGGCGTCACGCTCCAGGTGGCGACGACAAACTTGGTCTACGCAATCGCACTGCTGCTGGCCTTCGGCGTTGGCCACTGCTCGGTGATCGTGGCCGCAGGCACTTCTGCGGAAGCCGTGCAGCAATACCTGAACTGGAACGAGCGGTCGCGCGGCGCGGACATCCTCAAGAAGGTGTGCGGCGCACTCGTCTTGCTCGGCGGGCTGTACCTAATCTACACCGCGCATTAGGCGCGAGCGCTTGCGAGAAGGAACGACAATGCCTTGGTTTGCAGGAGTACCCAGAGAGCAGATTCACTGGCACCCGACCATTGACGAGAAGAAGTGCGTGCGCTGCGGGATGTGCATGAACTGCGGGCGCAAGGTCTACGAATGGCGAGGAAATCGCCCGGAAGTCGTGCGGCCAGAGCAGTGCATCGTAGGATGCACGACCTGCGCCAATCTCTGCCGCGGCGATGCCATCTCCTTCCCGCCGCTGGCCGAGTTGCGCGCGTTCTATCGGGACCACAGAGTTTGGGACGCGGTCAAGCAGGCGTTGAGGGAGGAGGGCGTGCTGCCCCCGAGCGCACGGTCGGAGAGAGGGCAGGATGATGACGCATCCTGAAGCGGCAGCCGCCATGACGGACATCTTGGGGCTGAGATGGTCGCCGGTGGCGGTCAAGTTCATCTCCGCTGGCGAGCCAGCCCCCGATCTCGAGGCTCCCAGTCCCCGCCGCTTCTGTCAAGTACTCATGGAAGCGCGGCGCGGTGAGAAGCGGCTACTGACACCGGACAATGTCTCTTGCCCTGCGGTGGCGGCGGCGCTGGGTTTCCGGCCGCTCCCGGACAAGCTGGCCTCCGGCGAGATGTTGGCGGGATTCGGCATTTTCGCCAGCGCAGAGGCGGGCCGGCGCACCATTGAATCCATGCCTCGCCTGGAGCAAGGGAAGTACGCGGCCGTAGCGGTGCTGCCCCTCGGTGAGGTTGGTGCCGATTGCACACCCGACGTGGCTATCGTCGAGGCTTTGCCCGAGCAACTGATGTGGCTGGCGTTGGCCTCTGTCCATGACACGGGTGGCAGACTGGAGTTCAGCACCGCGGTGCTGCAGGCGACATGCGTGGACGCGGCCATTCTGCCCTTCCTCACGGGCAAACCGAACGCGACGCTGGGTTGTTACGGCTGTCGCGAGGCCACTGATCTCAGCGATGAAGAGAGCGTCATGGGTATCCCCGGCCCCATGCTTGAGCGGGTGGTTACGAACTTGAGGCAGTTGGCGGCGAAAGCGCTGCCGCGAGTCCGAGAGAAGGCGGGATATCGGCGCTTGCAGGGGAAGGCGGAAGGCGCCTGCGACTCTCAGAGTCCAGGTGGATGACCATGCTGCTGAGTGAGTACAAGCTCCAGCTCTTCGCACCCAAGTGCAACCCGTCGGCCGAGTATGCGAACTGCCTGGCGGCGTTGCGTGACGACATTCGCGAGGTGTTTCCGTATCTTAATGGGAGCCTGAAGGGCTGCCAGTACAACCCCGAGGCGCCCTTCTTGCGCTTCCGCCATGAGGGGCACATCATCGCGCTCCGGCCTCGCCAAGCGGCGGTGAGCAAGGTCGCGGATGCCGACGAAGCACGGCGGATGATTGATTGGGTGAAGGACCTGATCAACAACACCTGGGAGCGGCGAGACGCGATCACCCCGAGTGACCGCCGCGCTCCGAACCTGACAGCGCTGCAGCTGTACAAGCTCTTGCCGGGGGCCAACTGCGGTGTCTGTGGAGAGCGAACCTGCCTGGCCTTTGCGGTGAGGCTGGCGGGAGAGGATGCTTCCCTTGAACGGTGCTCCGCGCTGCTGGAAGTGGAGCACGCCGAGAGGCGGGCCAAGCTGATCGAGCTTCTCCTGGAAGCAGGCTACGATGTCCCAGGAGATTGGTTGTGATCAACAAGCGCTATCCGTGGCCGACGATGAGGCACGCACCCAGACGCCATGCACGTCGGAACGCCAGTGGCTTCCCGCTGCATGCGCGTGAAAGGACTCTGCCATAATGAAACGTGCTCTTGGCATGCGCTGCGCGCTCCTGGTCGGCCTCTGCGTCTTCCTGGCGTCTGTGGCGCACGCCAGCTGCAGTTGCAGCGCGAGTCCACCTGACCCGGCAACTGAGATGGCCGCCAAGATCGTTGTTGCGGGCGGCGTACTGGCCTTTGTGGGGTACCGGTATCTGAAGCAGAAAGGCGCGGGACGCTGATGCTGGATAATTCCTTAGGGGCCTGCTACGGGCATGTAGCAGCGAGGCTGTTAACGATAACACCAAGCGATACGCCCTCAAACCTGAGGAGAGGCTAATGAGACATGCCATTTTCGTCTTCTTCCTAGCGTTCCTGACTGCTTCCAGTGTGGGGCGCCTTGCTGCGTATGCGGCCGAGGCCCCAGCCGCACCACTCACGCTGGAGGACTGTGTTGGACTGGCGCTGGCTCAGCAGCAGGAAGTCCAGGCGGCACTCCTGCAGGTGCGTGAAACTGAAGGCAGGCTAAGGCAGACTCGCAGCGCCTCCGGCCCCCGCGCCGATCTGGACACCTCCTGGACGCAGTACGACTGGTTGCCTCCGAATAAGGAGCGCATTCTGGGAGGCGGCACAACGGACATATACAGCGAGGTGGTGCTGCGGCAACTGCTCTACTCTGGAGGGAGGACGCAGGGCCTCATCAACCAGGCCGAGCTGGACCTGCTTGGCTCGCACGAGCGACTCCGGCGAGTCCGGCAGGCCGTTGCGTTCAAGGTGGCGCAGGCTTTCTACGGATTGCTGGAGGCGCAGGCGCTGCTACAGGTTCAGGACGAAGCCGTGCGACAGGTCCAGGCTCAACTGGAGATCGCCCGCAAGCGTTATGAGGTGGGAACCGCGCGTCAACTCGACGTGCTCAAGGCCGAGGTGCAACTGGCGAACGTGCAGCAGGCGCAGGTGGCGGCCAAGAACCGGGTGGACCTCGCCCGGATGTCCCTGAACCTGGCGATGGGCCGGGACCCGGAGACTGCACTTGCGGTCGCTGCTCCCGGAGCGCCCGCGCCCGAGGCAGGGTCTGAGCAGCCAGCGGCCGCGGCGATTCCTTCGCACCCCGAGTGGGTTCAGAGCCAACTGACGTTGCGCCGCGCGGAAGCTGGCCTGCGGGTGGCGCGGTCTCTCGGCCTGCCGGAGGTTGATCTAAGGGCGGCTTACAACCTCGAGGGTGGCGCGTTCCCGCCGGACATCGAGAACTGGAACGTGGGAGTGGGCGTCAGCCTGCCCTTGTGGGACAGCGGAGACCGAAAAGGCGCTATGCAACAGGCCAGCGCGCGCATCGAGCAGTCGCGGGTGCTCCAGGAGGCGCTGCGCCAGCGCATCCAACTGGACATCAAGCAGGCGCAAGTGGCCATCCGCGATGCCCAAGAGCGCAGGCGTGTCACCGCCCTCAGCGTCGAGCAGGCGCGCCAGGCGCTCGCCGTCGAGCAGGAGCGTTACCGGGTAGGGACGGGCAGCAGCACCGAGGTCATAGACGCACAGGTGGCGCTGACCCAGGCGGGAGCGAACGCGGTTCGCGCCGAGTATGACCATCGCGCGGCCCTTGCCCAACTCAGCTATGCGCAGGGGCGCGACCCCGCGGTTGCTGAGCAAAGAATCGGGACCGGCGTGGTCTCCGGAGGTGCACGATGAGAAGAGCAATGCTGGCTGCCAGCCTACTTGGCATTCTCGCCACCGTGTTGGCCGGGTGCGGAGGCCGATCCGCCAACGGCCCCAGCGCAGCCGCGGCACAGAAGAAGACGCCCTTGGTCGAGGTGGCGGTGGTTCAGCGCGGCGACATTGCCCGCGTGCTTCAGACCACCGGCACAGTTGTCTCCGCCAACGAGGTTCAGGTTAGCCCGAAGGTGGAACAGCGCATCATCTGGCTAACCGTGCGCGAAGGCGACCGCGTGACAAAGGGGCAGGTGCTCGCCCGGCTCGATGCGACAGAACTCGAGGCGCAGAGCCGACAGGCCCGAGCCGAAGTGAGAGTTGCGCAGGCGCGCCTGCGGGACGCCGAAGCCGGTTCCCGTATACAGGAGATTCGCGGAGCGGAGGCCGCGGTCAGGCAGGCGGAAGCGCAACTCGCTTCCGCGCGTTCGGCCGCAGAAGACGCCGGTCGGGACGTCGAACGCCAGCGCCAGTTGCTCGCCATCGGGGGAGCATCGCAACAGGAAGTGGACCACGCTCAAACCAGGTACGAGGCGGCCCGCTCTCAGGTCGAGGCAACGGAAGCGGCGCTGGCCGCGGCCAGGGAACGACTCGGCCTGCTCCGGGAAGGCGCTGCCCAGACCCAGCTCGCCCTTGCTCGCGAGCAAGTGGCGCAGGCCAAAGACAAGCTAGCGTACTGGCAGGCGCAAGCCCAGTTCTATGTGATCCGATCGCCCCTTTCGGGCGTGGTCACCCGCGTCGACCAGCACACTGGTGATCTCGCCTCACCCAAGGCGCCAGTCCTGGCCATTGCGGACACCTCCCGGACTATTGTCCGCACTTCCGTCACCGACACCGAGGCCGCTCGCCTGCGGCTGGGACAGCCCGTCAAGGTTGAGGTAGACGCGCTGCCTGGGAAGGACCCCCTCTCCCTCCACATCACGCGTATCTACCCGGCGACCGACGTGGGCTCGCGACTCGTTACCGTCGAGATGGCGGCGCCGATGCTGGCGGGCAAAGTCACAGAGGGCAGCCTGGCGCGCCTTTCGGTCATCCTAAAGAAGAAGACCGACACGGTAGTAGTGCCTGCCAATGCCATTGTCGCGCGCCCCGGCGGCAAGCTCGTGGCGCTGGTCGTCCGCGACGGCAAGTCGGAGGAGCGGCTTATCCAGACGGGCATCGAGGCCGGCGAGCGGGTGGAAGTAGTCTCGGGTCTTCGGCCCGGAGAACAGCTGATCGTGCGCGGTCAGGAGCGACTGAAGGGCGGAGTCGAGGTCAAAGTCAAGCCCCCCAAGGGTGACAAAGCACCCGGAGGCGGGAAATGAGCTTGTCACGCCTGGCGATCCAGCGTCCGGTGGCGGTGGCCGTGGTCATGCTGGCCATCGTGGTGATCGGCGTCTTTGGCTACACGGAACTGCCGACCAACCTGATGCCGGACATCACCTACCCGTTGATCAAGGTCTACATTCCCTGGCGCGGAGCGACGCCGGAGGAGATCGAGACCGACATCGCCGATCCCGTCGAGCGGCAGATGGCTACGGTTGATGGGCTGGACTACCTCGAATCGAACTGCACCGAGGGCCTCTACCAGTTGCTCGTCAACTTCAGGTACGACGTTGACCGCGATGTGGCCTACCAGGACGTGCTCGCAAAGATGGGGATCGTCACCAAGCGGCTCCCGAAGGACATTGACAACCCCACGATACTGAAGGCTGATCCGTCTCAGCTTTCGATTGTGGACGTGGTCGTAAGCTCTGACACGATGGACCTGGTCTCGCTGCGGACGTGGGCTGACAACTTCCTGCAGGATCAGTTTGTGGCTGTACCTGGAACGGCCGGCACGGACATCGTGGGCGGCCAGGTGCGCGAGATCAGAGTCCATCTCGACCCCGAGCGCCTCCAGGCGTACCGGCTCACGGTGGACCGGGTAGCCCAGCGTCTCCGAGACGAGAACCTGGAACTCGTCGGCGGCCGCGTCACCGGGCCCCAACGAGAGTATCTAGTGCGCACCATGGGACGCTACCGGTCTGTGCGGGAGATCGGAGACGTCGTACTCGGGAGCAGTCCTGCGGGCGGCAATCTCTACCTGCGAGATGTGGCGCAGGTGCTGGACCTCCACCAAGTGCAGCGAGTGATGATCCGACTCAACGGACAGGAGGGCGTAAAGCTCAGCACCTTCAAACAGCCAGCGGCCAATGTGGCTGAGGTGTCAGACGGGGTGCGCCGGAAGATGGGAGAGGTGCTCGCATCTCTGCCGCCCGGCGTGCACATGGATGTGACTTATGACCAGGGCGAGTACGTGCGCGCGGCCGTGAAAGGCGTCCGAGAAGCGGCCATCATCGCCGCGGTGCTGGTAGTGCTGGTCACCGCGTTCTTCCTGACGGGCTGGCGGCGGGTGTTGACGGTGGTGCTGACACTGCCCATCTCGCTCCTGGGCACCTTCTTCGTCATGAAGATCGCCGGCTTTTCCATCAACATCTTCTCCCTTGGCGGATTGGTGGTGGCGATCACCGTCCTCTTGGATAACTGCGTGGTGGTGTTGGAGAACATCACGCGGCTGCAGACAGAGCACCCAGAGGTGAAGACGCCGGTCCAGACGGGAGCCACGGAGATGGCGGGAGCGGTCACCGCCGCCACGCTCACCTTCCTCGCCCTGTTCCTTCCGTTCCTGCTGGTCTCCGGTCTCACCGCGCTGCTGTTCCGAGAACTGGTGATCACCGTGGGAGTAGTGCTGGCGCTGTCGCTTCTCGTCGCGCTCACCGTAACGCCGATGCTGACGGCGCGCTTCTTCCCGGAGGGCAAGCCGGTGACTGAACGCGCCGGTCCGGTCTCGCGCCTCTCTCAGGCCGTCATGGCGGCGCTCATTCGCCTCTATCGGCCCGCCCTGCACTGGTCTCTGCGACGCCCCTGGGTTGTGGTGGGGGTGACGGCCGTTCTCTTCGTCATCGGCCTTGGCCTACTTCGGGGCCTGGGCTCCGAGCTGATGCCCGAGATGGAGGACGGCTTGATCATCGCGGGCGTCCGCCTCCCCACTGGCACACCGGTTGCCGTCACCGATCAAGTTCTGCAGAAGATCGAGGAGGTGGTGCGGAAGGACCCGGCCGTTGACCACGTCTCCCGCCTTTCGGGCGGCTGGGTATGGGGACTGGTGACCTACGAGGTGGCTGAACGGGGACAGGTGGACATCCAATTGGTCCCTCGCAGCCGGCGGAAGATGGACACGGCTGGCTATGTGGCGACGTTCGAGCAGGCGATCAAAGAGGCGGTCAAGGTGCCAGGGGCGCGCATGAGCGTGAAACACGCCAAGCTGCGCGGCCTCCGCCAGATCGGCGAGCACGACGTGGAGGTGGAGATCTACGGTCCGCGCGGCGCGCCGATGGGCGAGATGATGGAACTGGCGGGTGGCGTCCGGGAGCAGTTACTCGACATTCCGGGGCTGACCGGTCAAGACGTCTCTCTGGAGGTCACCAAGCCCGAGTACCAGATCGTGGTAGACCGCGCCCGCGCGGCCGCCCTGGGGGTGAACGTCTCCGAGGTCGCGAGCACCGTGCGTTCCATGGTGGACGGTGTCGTCCCCACCTCATACCTGGAGGGCGGCTACTACTACGATGTGCGGGTGATGATGGATGACCAGCACTGGAAGCACAAGGAGAACCTTGAGAACATCCTCTTGCCCTCGACGAACGGCGGGACGGTGTACCTGCGCGACGTCGCGCGCGTCGTGCCCGGGGTAGGCCCGGTGCAGATTGACAGGAAGGACCAGGCCCGGCTCATCAAGGCCACCGCTGATGCCCTGGGGAGAACCGCGGGTGAGGTGAACCGCGACGCCGCGGCCCGCGTGGCTCCCATGAGCTTCCCGGAGGGATACTCGTGGCGTCTCGGAGGACAGGCGGCGATGATCGGTCAAGAGTACCGGAGTCTCGCGATCGCACTCCTACTTGCGCTGTTCTTCGCCTATGTGGTGCTAGCCATTCAGTTCGAGTCCTTCCTCCAGCCGTTCCTGATTATGATCCGGGTGCCGCTGTCGCTCATCGGGGTGGCCGCGGGGCTGTTCGTGGCGCACGTGCCCATCGGCACCACCGCCATCATCGGGATCGTCATCCTCGCGGGCATCGAGGTGAACCATGGAGTGGTGCTGTTAACCGCGGCCAACCTGCTCCGACAGCGAGGACTGTCTCCCCGCGAAGCTATCGCCGAGGCCGGGGTGCTGCGCCTCAGGCCCATCCTCATGACGGCCTTGGTCGGAATCGTCGGGATGATCCCGCTGGCTCTCGCCTTGCACGAGGGCACCGAGTTGCTCAAGCCGATGGCGGTGGGGGTAATGGGTGGACTCATCTTCTCGGTGTTCTTGACACTGCTCTTCCTGCCTGCACTCTACTTGCTCTTTGCCGGCCGACCGGAACAGACAGCAGGGGAGCAGGTTTGAGAGTCTTCCCGTAGACGACGGTGCGAATCCAGAGAGTTGAGAAAGGAGCGGACATGAGAGGGAAAGGTCTAACTGCGTCACTCTTCGCAGCATCCGTGCTGCTCGCGCTGATGGTCACCTCCATCGCGGACGCGGATGCGATGGTCGGGGACTTCGAGGCCGGGCTGTCTGCCTTCCGCAAGGACATGATCGCGGCTTGTGCGCAGTTCCAGGCTGGCGCGCCGAGAGAAAGCAAAGAGCAATTCGACCAGGAACTCGCCGCGCTGCAGGCCGCCTGGGCCTCGCTCGGCGCTGAGTATCGTAATGCTCCCCCTGCTGCGTACGCGGGCGACGCGAAGTGGCCCTCCTACTTCGGCTCCGTCTCCGAGAACCTCGCCGCAATGCGCACCGCCGTTTCTGAGAACCGCTTCAGCAAGGCCTTCGAGATCTGCGGAAGCACCTGCGCGCTGTTCGTCACCATGCACGAGACGAACGGCATCTCAACTGCCTGCGACAAGCTCTTTGAGTTCCGCAAACAGGCCAAGCTCATGCTGGCCCAGATCAAGAGCGGCCACAAAGACGCGGCCGTTTCCCGGCTCCCGAGTCTGCTCGCTCAGCGCGATGCGGCTATCTTGGTGCCTCTATCCCAAAGGGCGGCGCAGGAACGGGATGAGTACCTGCGGCTTCAGGGCGAGTTCTCAGCCGCGGTAGACGGTTTCGCTACCGCGCTGATCAACGATCCACCTGCCGCTGTGGTCAGTGCCTATGGTGCCATGATGCAGGCCTTCGGCCGATTCTACAACCGGTACATCTGAGATACCATGGCTGGTCTTGCGGCAGTCGCGCCACCGGGGTCGTGGGGAGGGGTGTTGGTCGAGAGCTTGGAGATAACCCACATTCTGCCGTGTCTTGCTGATGCGAGCAAGATTCGCTTTCACGCGTCTGCGCCGGTTGACCTGAGCCCGGTGCTGCCCTATCTCAACGCCATCGTCCCGAAGGCGATCTACAATCCGACGTCCCAGTCACTCACGCTGTACGAGGACTATCGCATCATCTGCCTTCAGGGCCGTCTCATCACCGGCGCGAAGGCCGACGATGCCGACGACGCCCGCCGCATTCTGGACTGGCTCAAGAGTCTGATCAGCGACACCTGGGAACATCGAACCGAGATCACCCCGTCCTACGACCGACGGGAGCGGCTGACCCCGTTGCCAGTGTTCGAGTTGCTGCCTCGCACAAACTGCCGCAAGTGCGGCCTCCCGACTTGTCTCGCCTTCGCCCTCGAGGTGGCGGCCGAACGACTGAGTGTGATCCGCTGCGGCCCTCTCTTCGATGCCGTTCACCAGCCCCGGCGACGCCGGCTGCTGGAGTTGCTCGTCGCGGCCGGCTACGAAGTGCCGAGCGCGTTTCGCCCTCAGCAGGATGGATGACATATGCTGCACGATTCCATCAGCAGCAACCGCACGGCGGCATGACATGATGGAGCGGGAGTCGACCGATCTGGTAGCGCAGTTTGATATGAGTGTGCCAAGGTTAGGCGGGCCGACCCATCTGCGAACTCTCCGACCTCGTCCACACTCGGAGAGTGTTTGTTCGTGGCTCCAGTTTCCTCCACCATCGTTCCCAGGTGGAACCGTCTCTCTCGCGTCCAAGACCGCCTCCACCGGAGGC
>Ga0315295_10005433_pt1 | contig 10870 bp, 13 predicted proteins | sample YL17G14_0_MG_FD_204453 | JGI IMG/M metagenome (GOLD analysis project Ga0315295, IMG submission 204453) | Sediment microbial communities from Yellowstone Lake, YNP, Wyoming, USA - YL17G14_0 | ecosystem: Environmental > Aquatic > Freshwater > Lake > Sediment | place: USA: Wyoming | collected...
GAGGTTAATGCCTGAACACAGATCCCTTCGACTGTGCGCGCGCACAAACCATACTCCAAGAAACGACAAAGCCTGCACAAATGAAAACAACTCCAGGACCAGCCAACACCAAAACTTTTTCCAGAAGCAAAGACTCTAACCAACCACTTTTGTAGCCCCAAAAGCTCACGGCAACTCTGCCCCCAGCTTCATCACTGCTCAACCGGGGCATCCAATCCAAACCGCATAGTCTACTCACATCGAGCAGCATGCATGCGCCAAATTAGGCTTCCTATTCCTTATGAAGCGTGGGAAAACGAAAACATTAGCCAAAGATAAAAGAGATACAACAACAGGCACAGAACTATGAGTCCACTAGCCATTCTACCCAACTGGCCGACAGTTGTTAGCATGCTCCCAATTGCCTGAAGTAGTCTATTCTTAATGGCCAGTTGCCCGAGTGACCTGCCACAGCAGGAACACTGGACAGTTTCGTCGTCTTCAACATCGTGACCACAGTTTCCGCATTTCCGAACAAGAAACATACCGAGCCAACTGCCCGTGATAATCTGTCAATAGCATTTTCTAAGATATATGCGTTCTTGCCACCATATCCTTTTGAAAAAGCCTCGAAAGTCATCACAAACAACTTGTTAGTATCGCACTCACGTAATGTTTTTATTGTTCAGGAAAAATATTAACGCGAGGCTTATGTCAGACATTATCATCGTCAACAACCTTGTCGAAGTGTACTCGGACGGCACGAAGGCTGTTGACAACATTTCCTTCAATGTGAAGGAGGGCGAGTTCTTCGGGTTTTTGGGTCCGAACGGAGCAGGAAAGAGCACAACCATCAAAATTTTGACGACGCTTCTGAAGAAAACATCCGGTTCAGCATTCGTCGCGGGCCATGACCTTGACAAAGAGCCTAACATGATTCGGAAACTAATCGGCGTTCAGAGTCAAGAAACAGCTGTCGACGGAGACTTGACAGGCAGGGAGAATCTGATGCTTCAAGGCCATTTTCAACAGTTGCCCAACGCCCAACTCAAACAGCGCGTCAACGAACTCTTGAAACTGGTGGAACTCGAAGACTCCGCGAACAAGCGTGCAAGAAACTATTCGGGCGGCATGAAGAAGAGGCTTGACCTCGCTTCGGCTCTCGTGCATAGACCGAAACTGCTTTTCCTTGACGAGCCCACCACGGGACTGGACCCTCAATCGCGCGCGGCTATATGGGCTTACCTTGAGAAGCTGAACAAGGAAGAAGGCACCACAATATTCTTGACGACCCAGTACATGGAAGAGGCAGATAAACTGTGTCGACAACTCTCCATTATTGATCACGGCAAAATAATCGTCAGCGGATCCCCGGCTGAACTCAAACGTCAGGTCGGAGCCGACTCCATCAAACTGTCACTTGAGAACTGTGACAGAGACAAGCCAAACGCAAAAGAGATTCTCAGCAGCCTTGAAGGCGTCACAAACGTGATCGATTCTGAAGAATGCCTGACCGTGTACGCAAAGAATGCGGGACTCATCATCGCCGACATCGTCAGAGCCTTTGACAATAAGGGCATTCGGCTTTCATCAGTCAGTTTTTCGTCGCCGACCCTTGATGACATCTTCCTACAACACACAGGAAGAAGAATAAGGCCCGAAGAGCTCGTTAAAACGCCCAGCTCCATGCTAGGCGGAAGGAGACGATAGAACATGACTCTTTTCTCCGACACCCGATACCTCTTCATCCGATACTTGAAAAAACTCGTCAGAAACCCCATTCTCCTCTTCTTCTCACTTTTTCAACCCATAATATTCCTGCTTCTTTTCACACAGTTGTTCTCCAAATTCTCCGACTTGCCCGGATTCTTGGTTGCCACCGGCGCCACCAGTTATCTACAGTTCGCCACTGCCGGCATCCTCCTCCAAAACGCCTTCGGCAGCGCCCTGCAATCTGGAACATCAATAGTGCTCGACCTGGACACTGGGTATCTGCAGAAAATGCTCGTGACACCAGTCAGCAGATACGCCATACTGCTGGGGAGATTGACCAGCGACGCCTTCAGAGTCGTGGTCCAGTCAGCAATCATCCTTGCGCTTGCCTATGCCCTCGGCGCCACAGTAGAAACCGGCATCGTTGGAATACTACTCATACTTTTCACCGTAGCCTTCTTCGGCCTCGCCTGGTCCGGAATCTCTCTGGCCATAGGACTGAAAACAAGATCCTCCGAGACAGTGTTCGCGATAGGCGGATTCCTCACCTTTCCATTACTGTTCATGAGCACGGCTTTGACCCCAAAACTCTTCATGCCCGACTGGATCTCGAACGTCTCAAACTTCAACCCAATCAGCTACACTGTAGACGCAGCACGAGCGCTCATGGTCACCGGATACGATTGGACCACGGTACTGAAAGCTTTCGGCGTAATAGGACTCATCGCAGTCGTCACCCTGGGAGCCACACTGTACCTGTTCAGAAAAGTAGTCAGCTGATCGACAAACCAGCCGTATGTAGCACACACTAAAACATGAAAACTGAAATTCCCAGAAATACAGGCAAACGGATTAGACCGACTTTAAATACCTCAGACTCACTCTGCTAAAGATGAGGGAACAGTGTTGGAAACACAACAATGTTGCTTCAAAGAGTTCCCCAATCAATGCACAGAATGCCCAGAATACAACGAAACACGTCCCGATCCAACTCTTCAACTCGTTCTGCAGGCCGGCAGTGCAGGCATACCATATTCGCGGCAATACAACAGACTAGCAACCAAAGAATGCAAGCTATATCACAAACGCAAAGTCGAATATCCAGAATAGCAACAGCGCATGCTTCTCTCTTCTAAACGAAGATCAGCAAGAAACAGTTTGCCAAACCGTTTAAGGACAAGCAGGCATGTTCTACCTGGACAGAGAGGCTGAACTCTTGGCTACAATTAGAAGCAAAGAGTATAACCAAGCACTTGACTGGCTGATTGAATCACGGCGTTCAATACGAAAGTTCAAGCTTGACACATTTCCCAGACAACTTGTTGAGCAGATAATCCGAGCAGGTTTGCTTGCACCCTATTCAGGTTTGGCGGTGTTCAGAAACGATTTCCGCAGATTCGTGGTGATCCCCAGAGAAAGCAAGTCAACAGTTCAAATAGCCGCTCTCCTGAAACACAGAATCTCAAATCTCTGCAAACAACTGGAAACACAAATGATACAGAATACCTTCATGAGAGAGCATGGACAGGCTTTTCTGCAAAATCTGAAGACCATGAGTCAACATGGTATACCTAACGTTGGAAAAGCGCCTTATTATATTGTGGTTGCTGAACAAAGGGGAATACCTCCGGTGGAACAGCGTTCTCTGGCGCACTGCATGCAGAACATGTGGTTGAAAGCAACAGCCTTAGGCGTCGGATTCCAGCTTCTCTCGATAACGGCACAAATGGCAGAGGACAAAGAATTTTGCAGTCTCCTTGACATTCCCTTTGGACAGTTCGCCCTGGACGGGTGCCTCATAGGAATCGCCGATATGATTCCTCCTCCCTCTAGACGGCCGCGCCCGGACGAAGTCACAAAATGGATAGCCTAGCACGCCAAAACGGCCGCGCGAACCATCACCACGTTTCACACCTGAAACGTGCAGGCCTTGGGTGAAGTATATTTCTGCAAGACTGTTGACGATTGCTAGTTTTTCAATCGTGCTTCCGTCTTGTCCCAACTATTCCCTTGAGGCTTTCCATATACATCTTGGTTTCCTGTAAGACCTTATCGAAGACAGGGGTTCGCGCGCGCTACTGACATGGCTAACAAACGGCAGCGTCCTGATAGTCAAAGCGAAATTGGGACATAAGAACGTCAACAACACAGTGAAGTACATTGCTAGAATAAACTGGAAACTCAACCAAGACTTTGAAGTCGTCACTGCAACAACAGACGAAGAAATCAAGAACTGCGGCGCATCAGGATACCAAAAATTCGATGAACGCACCGTTGGCGCAACGCATATCAGCTACTATCGAAGACCCCAAAGACTAGGAGGCGTGAAAGTATGACACCAAAAGATTCTGTTCATGCACCAAAAGCCTTAAGTGTGCTTGTTATGTTATGGTTGAATCGTCAAATATATAAGGTGTTGAGAAAACTTGGCAGTTGAAGGTTTCACAGGAAACAAGCAACCCGTCGACGCTAAAGTAGGAGAATTAAACCCGTCTTCCAGAGCAGTTAACGTCCTTGCAAAGGTCGTATCGAAGAGCGAGATAAGAAATATCACTGCTGGAAGAGATGGCGAACCGCACAAAGTCAGCGACGCACTGGTAGGAGACGCAACAGGATGCATATACCTCACCCTCTGGGATGACAACATTGAAAAAGTCAGCGATGGAGACACGATAAACGTCAAGAACGGTTACATAAACTTGTTCCGAGGCAACATGCGTCTCAACGTGGGCAGATACGGCACACTTGAAATCTCAGAGCAAGCAATCGCGGGCGAGGTTAACACTGAAAACAACGTGTCTAATCAGGTGCACGAACAACCAAGAAGAGACTTTGGAGGCGGAAGAAGAGACTTCGGCGGACGGCGAGATTTCGGCGGACGAGACCGAGATAGAAGAGGCGGCGGCTTCAGACAAAGGAGATATTAGTCCGCCTAAGCCTAGGCGCAGCCTACCCAGTTTCATTTTTTTCATTCTACATATCTGCACAAAAAGAATAGGGTAATTTGTACTTTTCAGTTATTTTCTACCGTAATCTTTAAAGCCGTAACTCTTGAGACTTCAACCTTGCATTTAAGGAGAAACAATTATGATGCCGAAACCCAAGAAACAGGAGATACAGCCAACAGTGGAAGAACTATTGGCAAAAGCAAAGAAGCCAGCAATGCTTGCATCCCCATTACACAGGTTCTACGAAGGAAAAGTCCAAATCATGCCAAAATGTGCGGTCTCGAGCCCCGCTGACTTCGCGATATGGTACACCCCAGGCGTCGCGGCAGTATGCAAAGAAATCAACGCGAACGTTGACAAATCCTTTGAGCTTACGAACCGCTGGAACTATGTTGCAGTAGTTTCAGATGGTACACGTGTACTGGGGTTGGGCAACATAGGCCCCGAAGCAGCCATGCCCGTCATGGAAGGAAAAGCGCTGCTTTTCAAATACCTCGGGGGAGTAGACGCCTTCCCAATCTGCCTCAAAACAAGGAACCAAGAAGAAATCGTCAAGACATGCGAACTTATTCAACCGACGTTCGGAGGCATAAACCTGGAAGACATCGAAAAGCCAAAATGCTTCTACGTACTCGAAAAAGCAAGGGAGAAGCTTAGCATACCAGTCTGGCACGACGACCAGCAGGGAACAGCCACGGTAATCCTGGCAGGACTCATGAACGCTTTCAAAATAGTAGGAAAAGACCCGAAGAAAGCGCTCATAACGCTAGTAGGTGCAGGCTCAGCAAACTTGCGCACGGCGTACGTGCTAATAAGATGGGGCATACGACCAGGAAACATAATCATGGTGGACACAAAAGGAGTCATCTACCCAGGACGAAAGGACATAGTCAAGGATGAGGACCCATGGAAATACGAGCTTGCCCAGAAAACGAACGCTGAAGGAAGAACAGGAGACATCACTGAAGCATTCAAGGACGTGGATGCAGTAGTCGCAGCCTCAAAGCCAGGACCTGACACGATAAAGAAAGAATGGATAAAAACCATGGCCGATGACTCCATACTTTTCGCCTGCGCAAACCCAATACCCGAGATTTGGCCATGGGAAGCAAAAGAAGCCGGGGCACGCATCGTTGCAACGGGAAGAAGCGATTTTCCCAACCAAGTCAACAATAGCCTAGGATTTCCAGCGATCTTCAGAGGCGTCTTGGACGTTAGAGCGAAGACCGTAACCGACGACATGTGCATTGCAGCAGCCCAGGAACTGGCAAGATTTGCCGAAGAACGAGGAATGCACGAAGAGGACATCCTCCCAAGAATGGAGGAATGGGAAGTCTTCCCGAGAGAAGCCGTAGCATGCGCCTTGAAGTCCATTGACGAAGGAGTGGCAAGAATCAAACCCAGCAAGAAAGAGCTCCACGAAAGAGCCACGGAGATAATCCAGAACTCAAGAGAATCATTGAAGCTACTGATGAAACACGGTTTGATCAAGCCCATGCCGCCTGAGGAAAAACTCCTCAAGTAGTCGAACAGCATTACAGCAAGTGCGCGGAAAACTCCAGCCCCCTTTCCTTTTTTCAGCCTAGGGGTTCAGAAAATTATTTAAACACTAGCCTAGAACATAGGTAGAGGAGAGAATAACATGCGTTCAGACTATGCATTGTATGCAGTTGCGATAGTGTTTTTCATCCTGACCGGTGTAGTTGTTGCCTACGTCTACGTCTATCCAGCAGAGCAAACGAATCTATGGGTCGTGACTTCAACCGTACTTGGACTCGTATTCATCGGATTGGGATACACCCAGCGGCCTAGGCAGATATTATCAGCCGCAGCGACACCAACGATAACCACATACGTCACCTCGCCTCCTCCGCCACCGCCTGTACAAACCGCCGTTGAAGAAATCAAAGAGGAGAAAACTGAGCAAAACCCCGTTGAGTCATTGGCTGCGGGGCTAACTCAGGTGAAGGGAATCAAGGAGAAACGTGTGGGACAACTCAAGACCATAGGAATCAACAGCATTGAGGATTTGGCGAATGCTTCAGCAAACGACATCGCAGCGAAATTGCAGGTTTCGCCGAAAATCACCGGGAAATGGGTAGAAAGTGCAAAAGAACTTGCCAAAAAATCCTAGCGCGCTCGCAACGAAATAAAGTTACAGAACTAGGATCCTCACTATATTTCTTCTTTCGAGCCTCTTTATAGCATCCAGCAACTCGTTTCTCTTCTTGCCAGTAAACTTGAAGCTTTGAAGCATCTCTCTTACTGGAATTCCAGGCTTTCCTAGATCAGCTTTTCTTCGGTGAAGGTTCTTAACTATCAGCCTTTCAAGTCTTCCACATCTCCACGTCGTGTTACGAATAAGAACCACTATTGCTCTGACAAGCTTCGTATCCCTTGTTCTCCCTACTGACAATGGAGCCACAGAGGAATGTATGCGGGCAAAAGCTATTAGAGTTTGTGATGAGAATATAGACGCTAATCACAAACGAAAATGAAGATGTTGTCTAGTGGCTGTTGGAAGAGCAGGAAGAATAGGTGTTTTCCGATTGTTGGAGAATGACGACCTAATCGAAGCTATCAAGAAGAAGGCTGAAGAAAGCAACATAAAAGCAGGAGCATTTACTCTGATAGGAAGCATCAAACATGCTGTGCTCGGATACTACAAGGACGGTGAATACAAAAATACTCTGCTGGAAGGCCCTCTGGAAGTTGCATCATGCATGGGCAATGTTGCACTTGACGAGAAAGGCGAAGTAGTTGTCCATGCCCACGCCGTCGTTACAAACGAGAAGAGTGAAGCATTCGGGGGACATCTCATGAAGGATTCGCCTGTGGGTGCAACAGCTGAACTTGTCTTAATCGAAGCGACGGAGATAAACATGCAGAGATTGTTTGACGAAAAGACCAAGTTGAGATTACTGAAACTAACGTAGCCCTTTCTTCAGGTAAACGCCATGCGCGTCTCCATAATAGTTCTTCAGCTTCCGAATTTTCTTGTAGCCCATTCTTTCGTAAAGCTTCAACGCCGCAACGTTATCCTCTCTCGCTTCTAGATAGGATTCGTTGATGCATTTTTTTACAAAGATGCTCTCAAGTTCCTGCAAAAGCCTGCGCCCGAACCCTCTTCCACGCTGTGCAGTCAACACATCCAACGTTAGTATGTGTCCCGCCAAGGCTTCTCCTTCAACGTGCACCCTGCCTATGACGAAACCCACTATATTCCCATCGAATCTCACCAACAAGCTTATCGAATTGTAATCCATCAGCAGCTGAGCGATCTGCTTCTTGGTCAAGGCTTCCTTTCCAAAGCATTCAGTTTCTATCTCACACAATTGGTCCAAGTCTTTCATCGATGCGCTCTCTATCATTACCCTCATTCGTCACATCTTTCCACACTTAGGACAGAGCAGAATTTAGACCTTTTCTGTTGGACTTGTGTGTTCATTCGAACCAGCCGTGATAGTCTTTATCCCAAGCCATTGCTGCGCACCGAAGCCGATGAAGAACCGAACCCACAAAGTCAACAGACGCATCAGTATCGTCGCTGTGGCACTGACGTTCCAAGGTACGCCAAAGATGCCGAACAAAGTGGTGAGCGCCACCTCTGGGAACCCAATCTCAAAGGGAATGCCTAGTGGTATAGATTTGATTGCAATGAAAATGGCTGAGGTCACGAGTATTGCGCTCCAACTGATCTGGGAATATCCAAGGGAAAGAAACGTCAAGTAGAGGATGACCAATGAAAATCCCCACGATGCGGCTGAAAACAACGACGCAAGAAGCACCGTCCCGGGAGCATGACCATAGTCTTTTATGGCCACATGAAATGCTCTGGTCGCCTCCATAGCCTCCTCTCTGAGCTTCGTCAGCTTCCATCGCCCTCGGCTTATCCACTCTGCGAACTTGGTCACTGAGTCAACAATTCGTAGCGTCCATTTTTCTTTGCGACACAAAAGCAAGATGAGTACAAGGAAGACAAATGTTACAACAATCAGAAACACTACGAGGCCTAACATCATTCCGTAGAGAAGATTTTCAGTCAATAACAAAATCGCTCCGACTATAAGTGTCACGATGTTTATGCTCATCCCAATTAGCCGTTGAGCTACGATCGACGCAGTAGCCTTCCCGGCTGTCCCATTCTGCTCTCTGTCAACCAAATAGATCTTCGTGATTTCCCCGCTTACCGATTCGGCAGGGATCAACGTATCCACGAAGATGCCAACCCAAACAAACAAGGATTCCCTGAACAAGGATATTCTTACAGCCAGAAACCTCAGGAGAAAATGCCATGCAACGGTGAAGAACAGCACATCAAGCAGCGACGCAATCGCGGCCATAACGTAGAAGTCTATGCGAATGTTCTGCATTTTGGCAATGATTTCCAGAATGTCAACATTGAAAAGATAGAGGTATATGAAAAATGCTGCAAGACCTATTAGGGGTAGAATAAACGTCTTCCAAGTAACCTTGTACTTTGGTGAAGTCAATCGAACCTGCTCCAACCAACGAAAGCAAAATGAAACGGATGATGATTATATATTTTGCCGATTTCCACTTCGAAAGACCACGGTGTCGTGGCATTTCGAAATTTATCCGAGGTTCTACTTCTTTACATTGAACCGAGGAATCAGTTGGACCTAGGTGATGCGCATTTCTCTCCAACATAGAAACGCGATACGAAATGCAACAACTGTTTCATCTGGGGAAATCCCACTCTGAGAGAACATTTACCTATGGGCCAACCAGAAGATTAGGCACGCGAGTTGCCTCAGTCAAGCATTTCGTCCTCGAGTACGATGAGTACTACGCGAACGCATGCTACCTTGACTATTCAAGCTATTCTGGGCGATGCATACTGCGAACCAGGTTTACGGACATATTGGCTCCCGACCATAGATACTGAGAGGAATTCCAACAATGGGTTTCAGGGAATACCTTAAAGAACTACGTGACTGAGCAACGTCTGCAATTCTTAAATAGAGAGGTTCAGGAATCTAGTACAAACAGAATAATGTGGAGAGAATCCCTGTGCCAGACAACATGAGAGAAATCGACTTGGAACAGATTCAGCCGAGCAGGCTTAACCCACGGTTGGAGGTAAACATAGAACGCCTCAACGAACTCGCTGAAAGCATAAAGGAGGTAGGTCTGCTCGAGCCAATCATCGTCAGACCAGTCGGCGACAAATTCGAAGTCGTGGTCGGTGAAAGACGATACAGAGCTTCTCAACAGGCAGGATTAAAGATGATTCCGGCGATCGTTAGAGACTACACGGACGACGAGGTCGTACAACTTAACCTTATCGAAAACGTGCAAAGAGAAGAGCTCAGTGCAGTTGAGAAAGGCAGAGTCTGCAAGTACCTTCTCAGCGAGTGTTCAGCCAAGTATCCGTCTCAAGTAGCAATTGCCGAAAAGATCGGCGTGAGTCCAGAAACAATCTCAAACTGGCTCCGCACGGTGGAGGTCATATCTGAGGAAGCGCAAGGATACATCGCACCATCAACAAGGTCGGGTGAAGTCCCAAGAGGCAAGATTGACTATCAAACCGCAGTCAAAGTCGGACGTTCAGTCCATGAACCGGAAAAACAGATGGAAATCATCAAAGAACTTGCGGAAAGACATCGACCTGTCAAAGAAAGAACTCTAATCATAGAGAAAATTGCCAACGAACCTGAGAAATCCGTAGAGGAAGCCATAGAAGAAGTTGCCACAGCTACGATTGCGATGAACTTCTCAGCCGAGGACAAAGAGATGTTAGCGAACGGCTTGAAAACCCAGACGTCCAGAACAAACGCACCTGACCCCAAAGTCAAGACTGGAGCAACCGTCTATGCGAGTATCTACGAACCCAACATTGCACAATTACGAATAACATCTGTAGAAAGAAAGAAGCTTAGATACTTCACCGAGGAAGATGCATCCAGAGAGGGCAGCTACACACTGGCAGAGTTCAAGAACAGGTGGAAGCAAACTCACGGAGACTGGGATGAAGACCAATTGATCTACCTCATCCGCTTCCAAAAGCTGAAGTAACCCAGCCGTGAAAACAAACTCACTGTTCATTCCGTCAGGGCGGTCATGCTCCTGACTGCTTTTCCCCCTGCGCGCGCGGACAACTCTCCAAAGCAAATTCAGTTTGGAAGCGAGAATGTGCAAGAAGCAGTAACAAGCAGAGGATTCGAGCCGGAACTGCCAAGTGGCAGTGTAGACTACTTGCCTGCGGA
>Ga0315295_10005434_pt1 | contig 10867 bp, 11 predicted proteins | sample YL17G14_0_MG_FD_204453 | JGI IMG/M metagenome (GOLD analysis project Ga0315295, IMG submission 204453) | Sediment microbial communities from Yellowstone Lake, YNP, Wyoming, USA - YL17G14_0 | ecosystem: Environmental > Aquatic > Freshwater > Lake > Sediment | place: USA: Wyoming | collected...
CTTTCTCCCGAGCCCATTTGTCGATGAACTCCTGCCAGTACAGGTCGAAACGCGGGATCCGGTCGGGTTCCCGGAAGGACAGCGCTTTCAGCACCCGGTCGAGCTTCTGTTCGTACCTGGTCACCTGAACCCCCAAAAAAGAGTGCGGGGACGGTGAGTCCCCGCACCCGATAGAATACGCGAGCCTGCTTACTGTATCAACTCCGGCGGCATCGGGATCGCGTTCTCCCAGCTCTCGGCCCCCTTGCGGAAGAACAGCATCATGTTCAGGTCGGTGTACATCACTTCGTCTTCGGTCATGTACATTTTCCGCTTGCCGATGTTCGGCACGTCCACTACTTTGCCGTCCTGGACCTTGATCTCCTTGTCGTGAATCTTGATGGCCAGGTAGGCGGACATGTAGCCGAACCAGTAGGGGGACCAAAGCGCGAACTGCTTGCTTACCCCGTCCCTCAGGAAAGTCTCCATGGTCGAGGGCAGCGCCATGCCGGTGGAGTACACCTTGCCGGTGCGTCCCGTGTCCTGAATGGCTTTGTTGGATGCAGGATTGGACATCCCCGAACTAGAAATAAAACCGGCCAAGTCAGGATGCGCTTCCATGGCTGATGTGGTCACAGAGTAGGCTTTATCGGGATCATCCGCCATGTACAGGGTGTCGATGAAGTTGAAGACCTTGTACTTGGGAACCGTCTTGACCAGGATGTCGATCTCCTCCTTCACCTTGTTGAACAGGGTGATGTTGGGCGACGGGGCCAGCCAGATGACCTTGCCGCCCTTGGGGTTGTTGTACAGGGCGCTCTCCAGCTCGGCGATGGCCTGGACCCTATACGGGGCCATGTTCACGTAGAGGTCCTGGCCGCCCTTGCCGACCGGCGAGTCAAAGGTCACGATCGTCGCGCCGGCGGCCTTCATCTTCTTCAGCACCGGCACGGGCGCGTTCGCGTCGGACGAGGTGGTCACCATGATCTGGGGCCGCTGCGGGACCAGGTTCTGCAGGATCTGGACGTAGCCCTCCACGTCGTTCTGGGTGGTGCCCAGGGTCACCATGTCCACGCCCAGCTCGTCGCAGGCCTTCTTCGCGCCCTGTCCAGCCAGCTCGAAGAAGATGAAGCCGGTGAACTTGGGAACGTAGTACAGCTTCTGCTTCTTCTGGGCGAACAGGGGCAGGCTTGCCACCGTCGCAAGCAGGAGAACCGCCACTACCACACGAATCCTTCTCATACCCTCTTCCTCCTTCCCTGCCTTGCGCAGGGGTTTTTATTTAGAACTTGCAGAAACCCGTTCTGCAATATTCTTTGCGCGAGATGCCGCCCCGCCGATGGCGCCGATCGCCGCTGGGACCACGATCGAGGCGATCAGGATCAGCCCGATCACCAGGGTCTGCACGGGCCCCTGGATGTTGGCCAGGCCCATCCCGTTCTGGATGGTCCCCAGAAGCAGGATAGACAGGATCAGCCCGATGACCCTCCCCTTGCCGCCAGCCAGGCTGAATCCGCCCAGGGCGATGCAGGCCACGACGAACAGCAGGATGCTGGCCACGTTGTCGGCGCGGGCCGACTGGTACTGGCCGATGTAGACCAGCGCCCCGACCCCGGCCATCAGGCCGCCGATCCCGTAGGTGCTGGTGATGATCGACTTGATGCTGTGCCCGGTCAGGTGCGTGGCCCTGCGGTTGTTGCCGGTGGCGTACAGCAGGCGGCCGTAGACCGTCTTGTGCACCAGCAGCCAGGCCAGCACGAACAGGAACACCAGCAGCACGAAGGACACCGGGAGGAAGCCGGCCCACAGCGTGTCCCCGACGTAGATGTACGACGGCTTGAAGGCGTCCACCCCGAATCCTTCGTACCCCCCGATCCACAGCGCCAAGGCGCGGTACACTCCCATCATGCCCAGGGTCACCGCCATCGAGGGCAGGGAGAAGGAGACGATCAGGTAGCCGTTCAGAAGCCCCGCCAGGGTGGTGAAGGCGAGAACGATCAGGATCGACAGCCCGAGAGGCAGGCCCATGACCGAAAGCCGGGCGAAGCTGACCGTGCCCACCGCCACCAGGGCCGGGAGCGACAGGTCGATCTCGCCCACCAGGATGATCATCATGAAGCCGATGGCCAGGATGCTGGCGATGCCCATGGACTGCTGCAGGGAGTACAGGATCTGGAAGGCGTTCAGGTACAGCGGGGAAAGCAGGGTGGCCACGACCACGGCGATGACGTTGAACACCAGGATCAGGCTTTCCCAGCTGTAGTCCCTCAGGAAACCCCGGAACTTGTTTTCCGCCATTACCGTCTCGCCCCCAGTCGCTTGCTGGATTTCAAGAGACGGCTCACCTGCTTCAGGACACTGGCGTCCAGGATGCAAGCCCCGACGATGGCCACGCCGTAAAGAAACTGGCGGATCACTTCGTGCGTCCCGATGAGGATCAGGCCGTTGTCCATGGTGGTGAGCACGATGGCCCCCAGCGCCGCCCCCACGACGTTGCCGGAGCCGCCCAGCACGCTCACCCCCCCGACCACCACCGCCCCGATCACCTGCATCTCCAGCCCCTGGGCGAACCAGGGAACCACGTAGGAGGAGCGGGCCGCGAACAGAAAGCCGCTCAGGCCGACCATCGCGCCGCACAGCAGGTAGGCACCCAGGATCACCCGGGGCACCTTCAGCCCGTAGAAGGTTGCCGCGTCCGGGTTGGAGCCGATGGCGTAGATCTGCCGCCCGATGCGGGTGTACCGCAGGTAGATCGCCACCAGGGCGATGATGACCACCGTGATGATGGCCAGGTTGGACACGCCCGGCACCACACTGCCGGTGACGCTATTGCGGACCCAATCGGAGATGTCCCTGGGCTCGATCTGGTGGCCCTGGGCGTAGATCGTGACGATGCCGCGGTAGATCGAGAGCCCGGCCAGGGTGACGAACACCGAGGACACCCTGCCGTAGGCCACGATCACCCCGTTGACGAGGCCGCAGACCACGCCGATGCCGATGGGCACCAGGATCAGCACCGGCCCGACGTTGGGGAACTTCTTGATCAGGTCGAACCCGACGAAGGCGGCAAGGGCGAGCATCGAGGCCACCGACACGTCGTAGTTGCGGGTGATAATCACCACGGCTTCTGCGCAGGCCAGGATGGCCAGGATGCAGGCGTTCAGGAAGATTGTGTTCAGGTTGGAGAGGGTCAGGAACTTCCTGGCCGCGATGGAGAAGATGATCACGATCAGGGCCTCGAACAGCAGGACCCCGACCATCCGGTTCTTCAGAACGATGACGCTCCAGTGGCGTTTGGGGGTCTGGACCGCGGTCGTCAGGTCGCCCATGTCACTTCCCGTCCTTGCCGGTGATCGCGGCGGCCATGATCTTCTCCTGCGTGGCTTCGGCCCGGAGGTACTCGGCGACCAGCAGGCCGTCGGACACGACCAGCACGCGGTCGCTCATCGTGAGGATCTCCGGCAGGTCCGAGGAGATCATCAGGATCCCCATCCCCTGCCGGGCCAGCTCCCGCATCACCTTGTGCACCTGGGCCTTGGAGCCCACGTCGATTCCGTGGGTCGGCTCGTCGAAAAGGAACACCTTGGGGCTCATCGACATCCATTTGGAGAGCACGACCTTCTGCCGGTTTCCGCCCGAAAGCCCGGAGATCTTCGTCCGGGGACCGGCGGACTTGATCTGGAACTCCTGGGTGTAGCGGTCGTAGATCTTCGCCTCCTCCCGGGCGTTGACGAAACCCGCGACGGCCAGCTTCACCACGGAAGGAAGCAGCATGTTGTCGCTCACGGACAGGTCCGCGATCAGCCCCTCGATCTCCCGGTCCTCCGGAACGTAGACCACCCCCTCGCCGATCATCTGGGCGGGGTTCCTGACGCTCACCTGCCTGCCGGCGATCCAGACGCGCCCTCCCTCAAGCGGGATGGCCCCGAAGATGGCCTTGGCGATTTCGGTGCGCCCCGAACCGACCAGACCGGCCATGCCGACGATTTCCCCCGGGTAGACCTCGAAGGAAACGTCAGAGAACTCGCCCATGGAGCTAAGCTTCTCGACCCGCAGGACGGCCTTCGCCTTGTCGCGCGCCGCTCCAACCGCCGCCGCCCCTTCCGCGTGCGCGCCGTTGTACAGGTCCGTGATGTCGCGTCCGACCATGTACTGCACGATCTGGGCCTGGCCCACCTCGGACATGTCCTTGGTCACTACGTGGGCGCCGTCGCGCAGGATCGTGATCCGGTCCGCGAAGCCGAACAGCTCCTCGATCCGGTGGGAGATGAAGAGAATCGAGACTCCCCGCTTTTTCAGCCTTTTCACGATCTCGAACAGCTTCTGCGTCTCGTTCGGGGAAAGCGAGGCCGTGGGTTCGTCCAGCAGCAGCAGCTTCTCGTTGGCGTCGAACAGGGCTCGGGCGAACTCCACGAACTGCATCTGCCCGGTGGACAGGGACACGACCACGGCCTTGGGGTCCAGGTCCGCGCCGAGCCAGTCCAGGACCTCCCGGGTCCTGCGGTACATCAGCTTGCGGTCGATCAGCCCGGTCCGGGTTTTCGGGTGGATGCCCATGAACACGTTTTCCGCGATGTCCAGGTTGGGGAACAGCTTCGGGTCCTGATATACGGCGAGCACTCCGCCGGCCCGGGCTTCCATCGGGTTGTGGAAGCGGATTTCCGCCCCGTCCAGCAGGATCGATCCGCGGTCGGAGGACTGCAGCCCGGTGATGATCTTGACCAGCGTGGACTTGCCGGCCCCGTTCTCCCCGACCAGGGCGTGGATCTCGCCTGCAGCGATGTCGAAGCTGACGTCCTTCAGGGCGTCGATTCCCCCGAAGCTCTTGCTCACGTTCCTGATCCGGACACGGGGTTCTGCCAACTCTTGTCTCCTATTCGTAGCTCGCCGAAAGGATCTCCTGCACGTCGGCCTCCGACAGGTTCTTCGCCTCGGGGTTGGCAGTCACCCTCTTGGCGATCGCGGCCAGGTCCTGCTTCTTGACCCCCATCTGCTTCAGGCTCACCGGGGCGCCCACCTTGGCGCACCAGGACTTGAACGCGGCAATTCCTTTTCGGGCTACGTCCGCCTCGCCGTCGCGCCAGCTTCCTTCTATATTAAAAACCCGCCGGGCGAATTGCGCCAGCTTGGGTGTGTGGCTCCTCAAGTGTAAGCCCATGACCCCGGGCAGCAGTCCCGAGAGCGTGGCGCCGTGCGCCAGGTCGTAGGTGGCGCTCAGCTCGTGCCCGATCTGGTGGCCGTCGTAATAGCGCGTGCCGTAGCCCGCCCCGGCGTATCCGCTGCAAGCGATCGTGCTGCACCACAGCAGATCGCTTCGGGCCATCAGGTCCCCCGGGTCCGCCAGAACGCGCTCCGTGTTCTCCATCACACACTTGCACAGGCCTTCCACCGTCCGGTCCGAAAGGGGGCTGAATCCTTCGGCGGTAAGGTAGCCCTCCAGGACGTGGGCGATGATGTCCACGGCGCCGCAGACCGTGGGCTCCCGCGGCACGGTCACGGTGAGCTGCGGGTCCAGGATGGACACCCTTGGGTAAACGTGCTCGCTGTGCAGGGAGAACTTCTGGCCCGTCTTGTCGTTGATGATCACCGAATTCGCGTTGAGCTCCGAGCCGGTGGCGGCCAGCGTGACCAGTGTCACCAGCGGGACAGCCCGGGTGACGGTCCGCTTGTACAGGAACACGTCCCAGATCTCCCCGTCGTCCGGCGCCGCGGCGGCCATGGTTTTCGCTGCGTCCAGCACGCTGCCCCCGCCCACGGCGACGATCACCTCGATCCCCTGCCGGCGGCAGATTTCCGCTCCTTTCAGGCAGGTGGACAGCCGCGGGTTGGGGTCTACGCCGGACAGCTCGAACACCTCCACCCCCGCGCCGCGCAGGAGCCCTGCCGCCTTGTCCAGGAGCCCGCTGCGCCTGGCGCTCCCCTTGCCGGTCACCAGGAGCGCCTTCTTGCCGATTCCAGCGGTCTCCGTTCCGAGCCGTTGTGTTTCGCCGACCCCGAAGTACAGGCGGGTCGGAACGTAGGAAGCGAAGGGCTCCATTCTTCTATCCCAACCTAGAGCTTGCGCACCCCGAAGGTCAGGACAATGCAGGCGTAGGTGCGCGTGTCCCCCGAGGCGATGATCAGGGTCGTATTCGGGCTGTCCACCACATCGTAGAACTCGAAGCGCCCCAGCTTCTTGATCTGCAGGTGCTTGGGCAACAGCTTGCGGTACTCAGGCCAGATCGCCGGCTCGGAGCCGTCGTCGGGCGCGGGAGCGGCCACCGCCTCCACGTCGATCACCTTCAGCAGGGGCCCCAGGATGTCGGGCACCTTGATCAGGCCGGGGGCGTAGTTCAGGTACACGCGGGTGGCGCTCGCCGGGCCTTTCGAGCTGAAGGGGAAATGCCCGTCCGCGATCACGATCTGGTTGCCGTGCCCCGAGCTGGCCAGCGCCTTCAAGATTTCCGGATGGGTCAGTTCGACATTGATCATGCGCTCCTCCTTATCTTTTCCAGTTGGGCCATGGCCTTATTGCAGAGCTCCTCGTCGATCCCGCAGCAATGCCACTTGATGTCGTTCTCCATAAAGCTCACGCCCTTGCCTTTAACGGTTTTGGCGATGATGGCAAACGGCCGGTCCCGCCTGGCCTTTCGAACTTCGAACGCCGCCAGCAGCGAAGAAATGTCATGGCCGTCAACCGTGATGCAATTCCAGCCGAAGGCCCGGAATTTTTCCTCGAGCGGCTCGATGTTCATGATTTCCTGCACGGGGCCGTCCACCTGCAAGCCGTTGTTGTCCACCACCGCCGTCAAGTTAGTCACCTTGTGATGGCTGGCCGCCATCGCCGCCTCCCAGACCATCCCTTCCTGGGTTTCCCCGTCGGACAACAAGGCATATACCTGGTAGTCCTTGCCGATCTGGCGTGCGCCCAAAGCCATGCCCAGCGCCAGCGAGAGCCCCTGTCCCAGCGAACCGCTGGAGGTGTCCAACCCGGGTGTTTTCAGGCAGTCGGGATGGCCCTGCAGGATGCTCCCCTTTTCACGGTAGGACCTGAGGATCTTGCGATTAAAAAAGCCCTTGTGCGCCAGGGCCGCATACACCACCGGCACCGCGTGGCCCTTGGAGAGGACCAGCCGATCCCTCCCTTCCCACCCTGGGTTCTTCGGGTCCACGCGCATCACATGCCAGTACAGCGTCGTCACGATCTCCGCCGCCGAGAGCGACCCCCCGAAGTGGCCGCTGCGGATGTCGGAGTTAGAGATCATGTCTACTACGTCCAGGCGTAGTTCGCACGCCTTGCGCTGCAACGACGTGATGTACTCCTTCGCGCTAATGTCCATCAGTTCCCTCTCACCAGTTCACGGGCAGCCTGGACGACCGCTGCGGCGTCGATCCCGTACAGGCTCCGCAGCTCCTCGGTCTTGCCGGATTCGGTATAGATATCCGCGATTCCCAGTCCCCGATATTTCGCCCCGACCCCCGCATCCAGCAGGCATTCGCCGACGATCGACTTCAAGCCGCCGATCAGGTTGTGATCCTCGATGGTCACCAAAGCCTTCGTCTTGGCGATGGATTTCAACAGCACATCCTTGTCGAAAGGCTTCAGCGTCGGGAAATCCAATACCTCGGCCTCGATGCCTTCCGCTTTGAGCGTCTTGGCGGCCGCAAGTGTCCGATGCAGCGCGGTTCCGTAGGACGCGATAGTCACGTCCTTGCCTTTCAGCACCAGGTATCCCTTGCCGATCTCGAATTTGAGCGACTCGGGATACACAGCAGGCATGGCCTCGTATTCCATGCGGATGTACACGGGCCCGACATAATCGCAAACCGCGGCAACCAGCTTGCGCGCGGTCACCGGGTCCGACGGGACCAGGACCACCATGCCGGCAAAGCTGCGCATGATCGCGACATCCTCGAGGGATTGATGCGTGGCCCCGTCCTTGCCGTTGCTGATGCCCGCATAGCCTCCGATCACCTTGACGTTGCGGCGCGGATAGCAGATCGAAGTTCGGACCATTTCCGCCGCGCGCAGCGAAGCGAACACCGCAAAAGTGGAGGCAAATACTATGCACCCCGTGGAGGCCAGGCCCGAGGCTACCCCGAAAGTGTTCTGTTCGGCGATCCCGAACTCGTAAAAACGATCGGGGTATCGCTCGCCGAAGTTCCAGGTGCGCGTCGCCTCCCCAACATCGGGGTCCAGCACAACGATGCGCTTTTCTTTGGCTGCGTACTCGATCAGCTCGTTCATGAACACGTCCCGCAGGTTCTCCACGCTATTCTCCTGTCTCTTCGGCCTCAGCGATCGGGGTCAGAACCTTGACGGTCGTGTCAGGGTGCACCAGGACTCTGGTTATCCTCCCGGCAAAGGTGGCTTCGACCGCGCTGGTCACCTTGTCGGTCATTACCTCCGCGACGGGCTCCCCCTCGCGGAAACTCTCCCCCTCCTCCTTCAGCCAGCGCACCAGCATCCCTTCCTCCATGGTGAGCCCGAGCCGCGGCATCAGAATGTTCCTCACCGCTACTTTCCCGTCACCGTTTCCCAACGTTTGGTCCGGGCCGATCGGTCGGCGGCCTCGAGAACCTGCTGGCACTTCAGCCCGTCGAGGAAATCCGGGCTCACTGACTTGCCCTCCTTGATCGCGGTGATCAGGTCGAAGGCCTGGTTCACAAAGGTGTCGCCGTAGCCGATGATGTGCCCCGCGGGAAACCAGTTGGCCATGTAGGGATGCACACCCTCGCCGACCTGCACCCGGCGGAATCCCTGAACGCGGGCCGGGTCAGAACCAAGGTATACCTCCAACTCGTTCATCTTCTCCATGTCAAAGATGAAAGAGCCTTTGCTGCCGTTGACCTCGATCCGGTTCTGGTTGCGGTGCCCGTTCCCGTAGCGGGTCACTTCGAAATACCCCATGGTCTTCAGCTTCTGGAACCGGGCCAGGAAGGCTGAGGCGTCGTCCACGTCCACCTCGCCCATTTCCTTGCCGGCTTTGGCGATCAAACCGTCTTCGTATTCCGGCTTGGGGCGCTGGCGGATGAAGGTTTCCTGGAAGCAGCAGACCTCCTCGATCTCGCCGACCAGGAAGCGTGCCAGGTCGACCACATGGGCTCCCAGGTCCCCGTGCGACCCGTAGCCGGCGGCGGCCTTGCGCAGGCGCCAGGCTAGCGGGAAACCCGGATCGACCAGCCAGCCCTGCTGGTAGCAACCCCTAAAATGGAAGATCTCGCCGATCTCGCCGTCCACGATCAGTTGACGGGCGAGGGCCAGGGCCGGTACCCGCCGGTAGTTGAAGCCGATCATGGTGACCACGCCGGCTTTCCTCGCCTCCTCCACCATCTTTTCCGCGTCCGCCAGGTTCAGAGCGAGGGGTTTCTCGCAGAAGATGTGTTTACCCGCCTTGGCCGCGGCGATCGCCACCTCCGCGTGGATGGCGCTGGGGGCGGCGATGTCGACCAGGTCCACTTCGGGGTCTGAAACCACCTGTTTCCAGTCCAGGGTCCATTTCTCCCAGCCCCAGCGCTTTGCGGCGACCTCGACCCCGGGCTCGTTGGCGCAGATGACCGTCTTGACCACATCCACGCCCGGGTCGAAAAACAAGGGCAGATCGGTGTAGGCGTGGGTGTGCGCCCTGCCCATGAACTTATGGCCGATCAATCCGACGCGGATCTTTTTCATCTGTTCACTCCCTCGCCTTTGCCGGAAATTACGCTCCGCACGGCCTTGATGATCTTCTGGGTGTTCGGAAGCACGAATGCCTCCAGCACGGGGCTGAAGGGGATCGGTACATCCTCCGCCGCCACCCGGAGCACGGGTGCTTTAAGGCTGGTGAAGGCCTTCTCGGCCGCGATCGCGGCGATCTCCGCACCGGCTCCCGCCCTTCGCCAGGCTTCATGGACCACGACCAGCCTGCCCGTTTTTCTCACCGAGCCGAGAATCGCCTCCTCATCCAGCGGCACGAGGGTTCGGGGATCGATCACTTCGACTTCGATCCCATCGCTCGCCAGCGCCTGTGCCGCTTCCAAAGCCATACGGACCATGAAGGAGGTGGCCACGACGGTGACATCCCTTCCTTGTCGCGCCATCGCGGCCTTTCCGAACGGGATGCGGTACTCCTCTTCCGGCACCTCGCCCTTGAGCTGGTACAGCTTCTTGTGCTCGATGAACAGCACCGGGTTGTGATCCGCGAAAGCGGTTTTCAACAGGCCCTTGGCCTCGTAGGCGGAAGAGGGCATCACCACTTTGATGCCTGGGGTGTGCATGAACCAGGCTTCCAGGCACTGCGAGTGCTGGGCGGCGGCGGATTGATAGCCTCCGATCGGGGTGCGGATGATCAAGGGAATGCGGGCCTTTCCTCCGAACATGTACCGCATTTTCGCCGCCTGGTTGAAAACCTGGTCCATGGCGTTCCCAATGAAGTCGCAAAAGGGAATCTCGGCAATGGCCCGGCAGCCGGTCAAGGCCGCGCCCAAGGCGCAGCCGACGATGCAGGCCTCGGAGATCGGGGCGTCGCGCATTCGCAGATCGCCGAACTCTTCCCAGAGGCCTTTGGATAGACCCATTTCTCCGCCGTACGGGCCTACATCCTCTCCGATCATGAAACTGTGCGGATTCTTCCGCATTTCCTCCCTTATCGCCTCACGCACGGCCTCCATGAAGGTGATCGTCCGCATGGCCTATTCCCCCTCCTGCCCGAACAGATCTTGCAGCGCTTCTTCCGCAGCGGGAGTCGGGCTGCGACGCGCGAAGGCGACAGCTTCATCGATGCGTTTCTCGACCTCCTTCAGATACCCTTTCAATTCCTCATCGCCGAGGCCGGCCTCCAGTTTCATTCTTTCCACCAGCTGGTGAATGGGGTCATTTTGCTTCCACTTCCCCAACTCGTCCTTACCCCAGTACGTGACCACCTCGCCC
>Ga0315295_10005437_pt1 | contig 10865 bp, 12 predicted proteins | sample YL17G14_0_MG_FD_204453 | JGI IMG/M metagenome (GOLD analysis project Ga0315295, IMG submission 204453) | Sediment microbial communities from Yellowstone Lake, YNP, Wyoming, USA - YL17G14_0 | ecosystem: Environmental > Aquatic > Freshwater > Lake > Sediment | place: USA: Wyoming | collected...
TTTAGACACTCTATTTTGCTTTAGGCACTTTCATCTCTGCTCAAGGTTTTACCTTTTCTTCGTGTGGTTCGATGGACTTTCGGAAAAGCGGGTCCGAGATCGGCAGGAGGGGAACCCTCCCGAGAAAGATAATCAAACTCAGGGCCACGATCCCGAAAAATCCCGCAGTAATCAATACCTCCATTGGCCCCAGCGGGAGCCCCTTTCCCTTCCAGGTCGAGGGGGCGACCAGGATGAAGCGCTCCAGCCACATTCCCACCAGGATGATTCCGCTGATCATCATCATCGCCACCGGTTTCATTTTGATCTTTCGACTCAGAAGAACGACAAAGGGAATGACGAGAATGGTGGCCAGAATAATCCAGGCTACGGGTTCCCACGGGGTGAAGCGAATCCGTAGGATAATATAGCGGGTCTCTTCCGGCAGATTTCCATACCAGATCACCAGGAACTGCACATAAAAGAGATACCCGGTGAAAATGCAGAAAGCGAAAACGAGTTTCCCCAGGTCATGGAGGTGATGGGCGTGAATGAATCCTCTCAGGCCGGAGGTCTTCAGGGAAATTGGGGCAAGAAGATACAAAGCGGCCAGCGCAGTGTAAAAGCTGGACATGAAATAATAGGCCCCGAAAAGGGTGCTGTACCAGTGAGGGTCAAGGGACATGATCAGGTCGAAGGCCAGGAGGCTTAAGACAAAGGCGTAAGCAATCCCTATGATCGGGGAGAGGACCCGCTGAACCCGCCAGCATGGACCTTCATTTGAATCCCCAACCTGGCCAACCGCAACGCTTCCACCCAGGCGCTGGGCCATCTCTCTGTCCCCTTTCACCGAAAAATAGATTAGGGCCAAGGAGAGGGCGGTGAGGAGAAAAAGGCCGGCTCCATTCCTCGCAAACATAAATCCGGCATTCAACCAGACCTGCTTCTCCGGGATTGGCTGCCGCACCCAGGGAAAGATCTCCTGCCGGCCAGGGTACAGAACCCAGAAGAGGAGAAAAGACACGGGGAGGAAAGCTCCCAGGCCTTCAGCCAGGCGCTTTAAGGGGCGTCCCCACGTGGCGTCGGCCATGTTCAAGACGGCCACGAACAAAACCGCCCCGAAGGAGAGTCCGGTCCAGAAAACATAATTGATCAAATAGACCTGCCAGGCTCTTTGAGAATGAGGCCCGGAGATCCCCAAAAGAAAAGCAATCACCCCCGCCAGAGAGAGCAAGGCAAAGAAAACCGTCCATACCCGGGAAATTCGGAGCGTTAGAGGATCCCGCTGGTCGTTAGCCGCTGACATCACGGACCTCCTCAGCTCCCGCATCCTTCAGGAGTTTTAAAATTATATCGCGTTCCCCATCTTTGTAAGCCACCACAATTCCGAAACGGTCTTCGGAAAAGCGGGGATCATAGGCTTCGGGAAGATGGACCCGGGGAAGTCGGCCCTTAAGTATCCAGGCGACCACGGCAAAGATAACGGCTAAGAGGACAGTGCCCTCGAAGAAGGGCACGACAAAAGGAATGGGGGGAAAAACGGGCTTGCCGCCGGTGATTAATCTGAAGCTTAAATGGGCATAGACGGCCAGGCCCACCAGGCTGATGCCCCCCAGAATTCCCCCGGCAAGAGTGATGTACCTGACGGTGCTTGGTTTATGCCCCATGATCTCCTGGATCTCGGAAAAATGGATGGGAGAGAACACCGTAAGAATCCTGAATTCTGCCTTTTTCAGCTTCCTCAGGGCATCCAGAAGGTCATCCAGGTAGGGGAAAATGCCCAGCAGTCCGGGATCATGCGCCATGGTGGTCTCGCTTTCCTTTTCCCCTATGGAGGGGGGTGAGGTCTTCCTTGACCTCGGCGATGGAGATGGAAGGAAGGAATTTCGCAAAGAGGAGAAACAGAAACATGAACAGGCAGAAGGATCCCACGGTGATGCTAAGCTCCACCCAGCGGACGGTGTAAAAACCCCACTGGTAAGGGATGAAGTCCTGGGCCATAGACCCGATGATGATCACAAAGCGCTCGGTCCACATGCCGATGTTGATGAAGACAGCGATGGTGAAGACGGACCCAAGGTGGGTTCGAACCTTTTTAAAGAAGAAGAGGAGCGGGGCTACCGCGTTGCAGACCACCATGAGCCAGAACATGAAGGAATGATGGCCGATGGCCCGGAAGAGGAAAGTCTGCCTTTCGAAAATATCCCCGCTGTACCAGGCCACGAAATATTCGATGATGTAGGAATAGCCGATGATGAGCCCGGTGAGGATGGTGGTCTTGGCGACGGACTCGAGGTCTTTAAGGGTGATAATCTTTTCGAAATGAAAAATACGCCGCAGGGGAATCAATAAGGTGAGAACCATAGCCAGGCCAGAGTGAATGGCTCCGGCCACAAAGTAAGGGGCGAATATCGTGCTGTGGTACCCGGGAATGATGGCCAGCGCGAAGTCCCAGGAAACCACGCTGTGCACCGAGACGACCAGGGGAGTGGCCAAGCCAGCCAGCAGCAGGTAAGCAGTGCCGTAATGGTGCCATTGGCGGTCGGTACCCGTCCAGCCAAGGGAGAAGAATCCGTAAATCTTCCGCCGCAAACCCTGGGAGCGGTCCCGCACTGCGGCCAGATCCGGGACGAGCCCGGTATACCAGAAGAGGACGCTTACCGTAAGATAAGTGGAGATAGCGAGAAAGTCGAAGATCAAGGGAGATTGAAAGTCGGGCCACAAAGTTCGTTGGTTGGGATAGGGGATGATCCAATAAAAGATCCAGACCCTTCCCAAATGGATGAAAGGAAACAGCCCGGCAATCATCACGGCAAAGACGGTCATGGCTTCGGAACTTCGGGCGATGGCCGTGCGCCACCGGGCCCTAAAAAGATAGAGGATGGCGGAGATGAGTGTCCCGGAGTGGGCGATTCCGACCCAGAAGACGAAGTTGACCAGGTAGAGAATCCACATCGTTGGGTGCAAGAGCCCCGTGACACCCAAGCCTGTTAGGATCTGGTAGGCCCAGCAGGTAGCCCCCCAGAGAATCCCGAGGAACAAGAGCCCAACGATGAGATAATAATGCCGGGGAGCCGGAGACAGCGTCCGCAATATTTCCCGGTTCACATCCCGGAAACTGAGGTTTTCCATGAATTACTCTACCCATTAAATCCCCTCAACCCCCCTTTTAAATGGGGGGCAAGGGGGGATTTTTCTCACCCAGCCAGGATGGGGAATGATAAAGCATCCTGAAAGATTTTTTCAAACTTTCAATTCCGGCGTTATCTTTTGCAGATAGATCACTGCCGGCTTCGTATTCAGATTTCCCAGCACCTGGTATGCCCGGGGGTCCCGGATCAGCCGGGAAACCCGGCTTTCCGGGTCCAGGAGATTGCCGAAAGTGAGAACCTCCGCCGGACAGGTCTGGGCGCAGGCAGTGGTAAATTCCCCATCCCGGATCTTCCGGCCTTCACTTCTCGCTTTGATTCTGGCGTACACAATCCTCTGGATACAGAAGGAGCACTTCTCCATCACCCCTTTGTGTCTCACGGTCACATCGGGGTTGAGTCCCCAGTTGAGTGGTTCGGGATGGACCCAGGTGAACCAGTTGAACCGGCGGACCTTGTAAGGACAGTTTTGAGAACAGAAACGAGTTCCGATACAACGATTATAAACCTGGTTGTTGATCCCTTCCCGGCTATGATGGGGGGCAAAGACCGGGCAAACTGATTCGCAGGGGGCTTCATCACAGTGCTGGCAGAGCATGGGGAGGAAGCGCACCCTTGGTCCTTCGTTGGGCTCCGGTTCCTCGGGCTCGAAATATCGTTCGATGTGCAGCCAGGACATCTCTCGCCCCCTAAGGACCTGATCCTTTCCCACGACGGCCACGTTGTTTTCGGCATAGCAAGCCACCACACAGGCCCCGCAGCCGATGCAGCGATCCAGGTCTACCACCATGGCCCAGCGGTAGTCAACATGCTCGTGGGGCTTGTAAAAGTCATCCCTTCGGGAAAATCCTTCGGGAAGGGGCGGTGTAACAGGGGGTCTCAGGTTTTTTGATTTCCATTCCCGATATTCCCCCCAGGAGACTGCCTGAGCCAGATTTCGCCCGTGCTGGTAAAGGCTGCCATCGGTGTTGGCCAGGGGAATGGAACGGCCCAGTTTTTCTACGGTGACTTCCAGGACCGAGCGGATGATTCCTCCCGATGCAGGATCAAGTTTGGGAGAAATCAGCTGGGCAGGGTTGCCCGACTGGCTGTTGGTGAAACGGCCGTAGGCCGCATGCCCTTGCCCGATGGGCATGGCCAGAGTACCCTCGGGAATTCCCGGAGAGGGGTAGGCAGGAGCCTGCAGAGTGCCATGGGGGGAGCGCAGGGTGAGAACATCCCCCTTGGAGATCCCCAGCCCTTTAGCCAATTCCATGTTTATCTCAACCCATCCTCCCCAGGTTATATTGGTCATGGGGTCCGGCAACTCTTGCAGAAAAGGCCGGTTAGCACTGCGACCGTCGAAGAATTGGATCGTTGGGTAAGCGATGAAATGGAAGCGCTTCTCCGTTTTTTCGAGAGAAGGCGAAGGAGGTTGAGTGAAGGTGAAATTGAACGAACCGGATAATGGCCTAAACGATTCTTTTCCCCGGGTTTTCCAGGTCCCCCCTCTCTGCATTTTTTCCTGCCAATAGGCCTCCGAAGATCCCTGGCGCTCTCCTTTCTGCGCCCACTCGGCCCGGAGCATTTCATAGAAATTCTTCCAGGGAAACTTTTTCTCACCGGCCAGTTTTCTCCCCGTGGAAAGGAGGATGTCCCCCAGTTGCCGGGTATTGAACATCGGCCCCATGACCGGCTGCAGCAGTCCTTCCACATTTTTCCTCGGGCTATAATCCCCCCAGGACTCCAGGAAGGTATGAGTGGGAAGGATCAGGTGGGCGTGCTCACTCGTCTCATCGGGGAAACTGGAAAAGCTCACCACCAGCGGAACATTCTTAAGCGCTTTTTGGAACTCCCAGGCCGGAGGAAGATGAAAGAGGGGGTTGGCCCTGTCAATCAGCAGCAGTTCAATCTCCCCATTCAACATTTTCAGGGCCAATTCTTTCATCTTTTCTGCTGGAGCGACGTCTCCCAGAGAAGAAGGATCATCGAAATCTACGGCTTTCCCTGTACCGGGGGAGACCGTGCAAAATAGATTGGCCGCTATAGCCGTTTCCGTGGCTCGGGTGTCCGCGCAAAACAGTCCTTCGGCAAGAACCAAGGGTTTTTTGGCCTTGGCAAATTTTTGGGCTACCATCCGGAGCACCTGGACCTTCACCCCCGTCCTGCTCTCGATCATTTCCGAAGACAGGTTTTTGACCTGCGCCTCCAGGGCAGCTCTCTGCTCTCCTTTGATGGCCAGAGAGGCGCCCTCGGCAATGAGGAGGCGGAGCATCCCCAGGGCTACCAGGGATTGATTCTCGGGTGAAACGGCGATCCAGTGGTCGGCATTCGCCGCAGTCATAGAAAGCCGGGGCCCCAAATAGATGAAAAAATTCTTGCCCCTTTCGCCCGGCGCATGAAAAGAGGCAAATTGGCGGGCATACTGGACGTTGGAAAGCCAGGTCTCCAGGAAGTTGGCGCTGAAAGATAGGAGGAAATCAGCCTGATCGATATAATAGGTTGGGATCCGATCCAGGCCGAAAACCACTTCATTGGCTTTCCGTAGGGATTCGTAAGCCAAGGGCTCGTAGAGGATAAGTCTACCCGTGCCCAGTTCTTCCATCCAGCGCGCGATTATTTTTTTTGGCGTGCCGGTGATCAGTTCGGTCAAAAAAACGGCTCGTTCCCTTCCTCCCTTCCTTTTAATCTCCAGGAGCTTTTCGACGAGGAGATGCTCTGCTGCCTCCCAGGAAATGGGCGCGAGGTGACCATCTGTCCCTCTCTGCAAGGGCCCTCGACATCGGTCTGGATTATAGAGTCCCTGGACTGAAGCCTGTCCCCTGGCGCAGAGCCTCCCCTGATTGACCGGATGAGAAGGGTTTCCCTCCACTTTGATGACATGGCCATCGCGGTTCTTGGCGAGCATGCCGCATCCGGCCGGGCATTCCCGGCATGTGGTTGCATACCAGGTAGCATCACCCGGGATGATATCTTCCGGGGGGATGAGGTAGGGGATTAATCTTCTGACGGGTTCCGAGGAGCAACCCATGACTGCGGCGGTTCCTGTTAGAGAAACAGCCTTTAAGAAGTCCCGACGCGAAAAATCCGCCATAACCCGTTCCCCAGATTAATGTATAAGGACCGAAGAATTGGAATATGAAGTATATACAAAAAATTATAAAGAATCCCCGATATGATTTCAAATCATTTCTGGGAATAGATTTTCTGTACATCCTTTTCAGTTTTTTGGGCCAATTTAGCGTTTTGAAGGGGACCGCTAAATTTCATTGAAAAATGAAAAGTGATGATCTCGTAAAAAGTCGTCACTCCGGTGACAACCGGAGTCCAAAGTATTTATAGGCCTTTGAAAAGACTGGATTCCGGCTTTCGCCGGAATGACAAAAAAGGAAATTTTCAGGCTTTTTACGAGATCATCAAAACTGCAAAATGAAAAATGTAAATTTCAGGGGAATCTCCGTCCTTTTGAAATTTGCAATTCTAATTTTGCATTGTGCATTTTCTATTAGAGTTTACCGGATAGTTGCAAAAAAATGGATGAGAACTCCGTTCGATTCAAAGACCCGCACAGGGGAAAAGGATTTTTAATGGTAAGCCGAAATTCTCACTTGTGGTGAAATGTTCCCCCCCACCCCAACCCTCCCCCTCGGAGGGGGGAGGGAAGGGTGGGGGTGATGTCTTTGAAAGTCTTTATGCAAAATTTAGGGTTAGTCAATTTTTCAAAGGACCAAACGTGTGCAATTTTTTTTATTTGCCATCCACCTTGAAAAGATGAGAAGATAAATTAGATCTCCCGGGCAATAAGGAATGATCGTGAAAACCACATCGGTCCAAAATCAGGCTGGACTCTCCCGGCTGAAGCTTTTTTGGGCCCTTTCCCGAACCCCCCACGGGTTGCTGGACATGGCCACCCCGGGCCTGTGCGCCCTGCTCTGGCTGGGAGCCTTTCCGGCCCTCCCCTTGATCGGTTTGGGCCTGATCACCGCCTTCTCCGGCTATACCGCCGTCTATGCCCTGAACGACGTGATCGATTATCGGGAGGATCGGAAGAAGATCCAGGGGAGTGGATTGCGAGTGTCCCAGCACGATCTGGACGCGGTGTACGTGCGGCACCCCATGGCCCAGGGAATGCTGGGGTACCGGGAGGGGCTCTTCTGGATGGGGGGTTGGGCGCTGCTGGCGCTGATCGGGTCTTTCCTGTTGCATCCGGTCTGTACGCTCATCTTCCTGGTGGCCTGTCTGCTGGAGGTGATCTATTGTCTTCTGCTCCGGGTGAGTTATCTTCGGGGACTGATCAGCGGAGTGGTCAAGACTTCGGGCGGGATGGCGGCGGTGTTTGCCGTGGACCCCAACCCTGCCCCTCTTTTTTTGGTGGTCCTGTTTTTGTGGTTTTTCTTCTGGGAGATTGGGGGGCAGAATGTACCCAATGATTGGGCGGATTTGGAGGAAGACCGGCAGCTTCGAGCCCAGACCCTTCCGGTGCGCTTTGGCCAGGGAGGTTCCGTGGGGATCATTTACTTTTCTCTGGTCGTGGCCTGGGTTATGAGTTTGGTGATGTTTTGGGTGTCTCCGGGCAGGCTTGGGCCTGCCTATTTAGCCGGTGCCTTTTTATCCGGGGTCTATTTCCTCATTCTTCCGGCCCATAGGCTTTTTAAGACCCGGGTTCCCGAGGAAGCTTCAAACCTTTTCAACCGGGCCAGCTATTATCCTCTGGCCATGCTGCTGGTGACGATAATCAGTTGGACATTCTAATTTTCGGACGCAGATTCACAGGATTATTGAATGAAGAAGTCAAGGACAGAATTCAGAATCAAGAACCCAAAATCCGGAGTAACTTCACCTTTGGCCGGAATGCTGCCTCTCGCTTTCTCTATTCGGTCTCTTAAATAATTTTCTGCGTGTATCTGCGAAGATCTGCGTCCTAACAAAAGGACAAATTGATGAAAGAGTTCGATTGGGAGTCTCTGTTAAAATTCAACGGCCAGGATGGAAACCCAGTATATATTGTCCACCAGGGAAGGGTCATCGATGTGACGAATAGCAAGTTTTGGAAGACGGGCCTGCACATGAAACGCCACCAGGCCGGGAAAGACCTCACCGCAGATATCGAGGCGGCTCCCCACGGTACCGAAGTCCTGGACCGGTATCCACAGGTGGGTGTGATAAAGAAAGAGGAAACTTCTGAAAGGCCGATGCCGAAATTGTTATCCAGCCTCCTGGCTCGTTATCCTCTGCTGAGGCGCCATCCTCATCCGATGCTCGTCCATTTCCCCATCGTGTTCATGTTTTCCCCGACGCTTTTTAACCTTCTCTACCTCATCACCGGAATCAAATCTTTCGAGGTTACAGCCCTGCACTGTTTGGGAGGGGGAATTTTATTTGCTCCTCTGGCGATGTTAACAGGCTGGTTCACCTGGTGGCTCAATTATCTGGCTAAGCCCATGAGGGCAGTCACCATCAAGATGCGCTTTTCCATTCTTCTCATGGTGGTCTCCATTATTGCCTTTGTATGGCGAATGTTAAACCCTGGGATTTTAACTTCCTTCACAGGAGGGGGGGCCATTTATTTCCTGCTGACTCTTTCCCTCATCCCCATCGTAGCCATCGTAGGCTGGTTCGGGGCCACCCTGACCTTTCCGGTCGAGAAAAAATAATTACAGTAACGGCTTATGCTTTTTACGGAAAATGGGAGGGAGAAGATGCAGATTCTGTATAACGCAACCACGGATTTGCTTTACCTCCGTTTGGATGACCGGAAACAGAAAGTCCTTAACAAAAAGATCTCTGAGGATATCGTGCTGGACCTTGGGGAAGATGACAGGATTGTAGGTATTGAAATTCTAGATGCCTCCAAGCATCTGAATCTGGAAAGGTTATTGCCTGTGAACTGCGAGGTTAAATCAGCGGTGGTGTAAGATCGCCATTATTTTCCCATGATTTACCGACATTTGTTAGATGATCGCCCATGCGAAAAGCGCAGCTGCTCGTTGAAGCCCCCTCATAGCCTTCCATTGTCTCTTCGGGATACTCTGGGAAGCCGGGTGTGCGGTTAGGCGACATGTGCTATAATAATTAGAAAAAAGAATTATGTTGAAAACTCGCATATATGTTGACACATCCGTAATTGGTGGATGTTTGGACGATGAATTCAAGGAACATTCAACCCGATTATTCAACGAGGCTGAATTCGGTAAGAAAATACTTATCATTTCGGATTTAGTGCTGCTTGAGCTTGAGGGTGCACCTGAAGATGTGAGAGGCGTCCTGGATAATATTTCTAATGAAAGCAAAGAGTACGTTTTTCTTAATGAGGAGTCAATTGAGCTCGCCAATGCTTATCTGTAAAATGGCGTAATAGCCGAAAGCAGTATTTCTGATGCACGACATATAGCAATTGCAACAGTGGAAAGAGTAGACGTTCTTGTAAGTTGGAATTTCAAACATATTGTGAATTTGAGCCGCATCCATCTGATAAATTCGGTAAATCTCAAGTTGGGATATCCTATTCTTGAGATCAGAAGCCCAAGGGAGGTGCTTTATGAGTCTTAAGGGGTTTGATGCAGTAGAAATGAAGCGTCAGCTTCAGAAAGAGGCTGAAAAGAAATTGTCCGCTTTGTCAAAAGCCGAACAACTTGAGCTTTTGAAGAAAAAGTTCGGCCATTTAAGAAAAACAAGAATGAAGACACACGTCGCCTAATACACACATGTACGGCGCTTCAAGGTTTACTGCTGTCGATCTCAACTTGTGCTTCCCGCTCCATTCCACCCGCGATATTATTGATTTGAACCAGGAGCCGACCTATGAGCCGGTGGATGCTTTGTAAACGCTGCCAAAGGGTAGTTCAGCTTATCCTTTTCACTTTCTACCACATTTGACCAAATAGGTTACCGATCAGCCCCCTTAATGGAAAATCCCAAGATTCCGATCTTGGGGAGCTCCAAAGAGTTTTCCAGATGGAGATTTACAGCAATTAAAGCCTGCTTTAGACCTTGGCTGAGGAAGCGGTTTCCTCGGGGATGCAGGAGGATATGTTTCGTTATGAAATTCTGATAAAGGGAAGGATAGATTTCCTCGAAGAAATATGTTCCACCGGGCTTCAATACCCTGGCGATCTCCCAAAGAGCACCCTGCCAATCGGGAACATGATGTAAGACGCCAAACCCAAAAACCGCATCCAGGGCTTGGTCTTTGTAAGGGAGTCGCAAAACATCTCCCACGTAAGAAGAAATCCTTTCCCTCTGCTTCGGAGATAGATAATTTCCGGCCCTTTGGATCATCCGGATGTCCAGGTCCATGGCCTGGAGCACTGCGGGTTGGAATTCCCTCAGAATAAGCCCGGCCCCCGCGCCCCGACCGCATCCAACCTCCAGAGCCACGGCTCCCGGTTTTAGATCGACCGTCCTTCTTAACCAGCGAATTTCCAGCCGTTGCTGGATGACCCGGAAAGGATTGTTAACGGCCCACCGTTCCGCCCAGTTCAGTTTCATAGCAATACAGACGGGGAGACGCGGGGAAGGGGAGACGCGGAGAGAGGTTGAGTCATCGCGTCCCGGGGTCTCCTCGTCTCCGTGTCAAAGTATAAGTATGCTCTGCCTTCACCCCCACGTGGATGACTGCGATCCCTTTCGTGAGATTGCGGTAGGTTACGTTTGAAAAACCGATCCGCTCAAGGATCGATGCCAATTCTTCCGGGAGGGGAAATCTACGAATTGACTCCGGAAGATAGGTATAGGCTTCCCTGGAGCCGGCTAGGAGTT
>Ga0315295_10005438_pt1 | contig 10865 bp, 15 predicted proteins | sample YL17G14_0_MG_FD_204453 | JGI IMG/M metagenome (GOLD analysis project Ga0315295, IMG submission 204453) | Sediment microbial communities from Yellowstone Lake, YNP, Wyoming, USA - YL17G14_0 | ecosystem: Environmental > Aquatic > Freshwater > Lake > Sediment | place: USA: Wyoming | collected...
GGGCAGGTGATAGCGAGGACCCCATTGTCATCGATCGAGCATACCCCTAATGGGTTCTTGACCTTGTCTTTAGTGCACTGCGGGACGTGGTTGTTGAAGGGACAGAGGCGGTTGTCTCTGTGATACCTCGCCTGGTCCGACATGTCATCCGGCCGGAAGCCGAACACCTCATTGAGCGGATGCTTTGACGCCATCCCGGTCCCTCCCCGACTACCCGCACGGCGCTGTGCACCTGCGAGAGCCTCCCACCGTTTGGCCCGCAATCGGCGTACCATGTGGGATTCCACCCCCGAACCACTAAGTCCTGTCCCGTCCGTTGTGTTCCGCGGTGGTCCGGCAGGAATCAGGCAGAATCTGACAGAATAGTCGTGACGAGCCGGATGCGAGGGGGCAGCAACTCAATTGGACCGAGACACCAGAGCTCGGGTCTCGCCGGACGAGACCGTACCGAGGATAAATGACATCGACGGGATCGAGGTGGTCGACGATACAGAGCATGAAGAGGAACCCTGGAACGTCCTGCCTTTCAAGTACGCCATAACGAGCTACGGTGCCGACTACCCTGTAGACGGCCTCGTGAAACGCATGTCGGAGAGCGACATCTTCATCCCAGCGTTCCAGAGGAGCTTCATCTGGACTTTCACTCAGTCCTCGCGGTTCGTCGAATCACTGCTTCTGGGCCTCCCTGTTCCAGGGGTTTTCTTCTCAAGAGAACCAGACACCCACCGATTGTTCGTAATCGATGGCCAGCAGCGTTTGAGGACCCTTCAGTATTACTATGATGGCGTGTTCGCGGATGGTCGCGTCTTCGCCCTAAGCGGGGTCCAACCGGAATTCAGAGGAGTAACCTACAAGAAGCTGGAGCCCGAAGACCGTAGGCGGCTAGACAACTCAATCATCCATGCGACAGTCTTCTGGCAGGAACAGCCCTCTGAGGATCAGAGCAGCATATACCATGTTTTCGAGCGTCTGAATACAGGCGGTGTACAGCTCACTCCGCAGGAGATCCGTGCGTGCATTTTCCATGGCGAGTTCCAGGAACTCCTTGCAGAACTGAACCACAACAAGACGTGGCGCCAGATCTATGGGCAGCCTAAGAGGGATAGGATGCGTGACCAGGAGCTGATTCTTCGGTTTCTGGCTCTCTACTTCTCTTCTGAAAAGTACACTCAACCGATGAAAGGATTCTTGAACGCATTCATGGGGAAGAACCGAGAGTTATCGACGTCCACGAGTGCAGACATGAAGAGGGTATTCGAGGGAGCACTCACGGCCGTGTACAGGGCAGTGGGAAAGAGAGCCTTCAAACCCAAGCGTCCCCTGAATGCAGCAGTGTTCGAGTCTGTAATGGTGGGAGTCGCCAGGCGCCTCGACCAAGGAGCGATAATCGATCACAAGGGTTTTTTAGAGCGTTACGAGGCTCTCGTCCAGAGTGATAGCTACGAGTCTGTCACTGAAACCGGAACTGCCCGGGCAGAGTCAGTATCGAAACGCATTCATCTGGCCACCGAGGCCTTTGCGGATGTCAAATGAGCAGGGCAGACATCTTCCAGTTTGAACAACGCCTGGAGTACTTGTTTGGCCGAGTCAAGAGCCTTGGCCATGATCCGGAGGTTCAGTCTCACTGGGCTTGCTATCTCTGTATTCTTGTATCCGGCTATCTTGAGGTGGCCGTGCGTATCATTCTGAGCGACTACGTCAGGAAATGCGCCAATGTCACTGTGACCAGCTATGTGCAATCGTGCCTCGATGGTTTCCAAAATCCGAAGATGGCCAAGATTCTTGACCTGGTTGGCTGCTTCAGCGATGACTGGCGTAAGGCGTTGGAGGCAGACACGACCGGGGCTCTTAAGGATCATATTGACAGCATCGTTTCGAACCGGAACAACTTGGCTCACGGCTACCAAGTAGGGGTCACATACTCTAGCGTCAACACCTGGTACGGATCCGCGAAGAGGGTTGTCGAGCTTCTCAGGACCCAGTGCTCAAGCTAGCGAGATCTCGTAACTCATCTGCGGACGCTTTCATGCAGATCGTGTCCAGCCCCCGCCCCAGGGAGAGAGAATTGTGCAGAGCCTGATCCGTGATGCATCCATCACAGCGGCCATCATTGGCGCTATCGTCAGTGGCTCCCTGATAATCCTCTGGGAGCTGTTGAAGCTCCTTGCCGACAAGTCGAATCGCAGAAAGAGCATCAAGGCTCGATTAGTGGACTCTGTCGGCCATGATCTGGCCTGGCTTGAGCGCCGTCTTGATGACAACTTCACTCTTCGCGAGATTGAACTCGGGCTTGGCTCACCTAAGGGGCGATTTGATGACCGCGTCTGGCAGCAGTGCTCAGCCGAACTGTTTGCTCTTGACCGGCAAACGGCCGGCCTTGCTGCCCAGTACTACCACGATCTCAGCGACTTCAGACGCGTGACCGGCGACTACATGGATGAGGGGGAAAAACGCCTAGCCAGAGCTGCATTAGAGTCAGGACGGAAGGTGTTTAGAGCTCTGGGGGGGAATCGTATCCCTCGCATCGAGAAACCGTGACAGGTGCGGATGACTACCGCGACGAGCTCCTTCTCCCGCCCCCGCCCAATTCCTTCCTTCTCCGCCACAATCCGATGGCGTACGGCAAGGGATCCCTAATCACCAGATAATGCTGTCACGGCTGAAGCCGCGCACGGCGAGCGCCGACGAGCTGGGCGACGAACCATGTACGTAGCGAAGGTGCCGCTAGTGATTGGTCGATATGCGGCTGAAAGCCGCCTTGGCGCGGAGCAGTAGGTCCTCGTACGTGAGTACCTCGTCAACCCGATATACCTGCCTAAGCGTCCTGATGTTTGGCTCTGAAGAATGTCCTATGATGATGGTCGCAGGGCAGTCCGAACTGATGCCAGGGTAACGAGCGCTTAGCTCCCGGTAGTATTGCGCGATGAAAGTGCGCCACTCGGCGATTTGAAAGGCCGGTTGAGTCACTTCGGCTCTCGGGCGTCCGCTCCTAGTCAGAAGAGGGCTACCCGGTCTCTCCAACTCGACCAGTCTGTATGTGCCATTCGGGTACTTTACCAGGAAATCTGGTTCAACATAGACCTTTCCCTCGGATGCACCTTCTGGGTAGTAGAACCTTGGCTTTGCCTCCACATCGCCATAGACATCCAGAAGAACAGGGTTTGCCTCAAGGAATCTTTGATAGTCGCTTTCATCGGTGCTTGAACTGAGCAGTCTCTCAAGGTCAGCGATTCGCGAACGCATGGTGGACAGGGGTTCCCTCCAGGTTTCGGTTGGCATCTCTGCCTTCCTGAAGTGGATGAAGGCACCTGAACCGGTTTCTGCCCGCATTACTGATTCTGCGTAGTCCCTTCGTACGTCAAGTTGGACTCGCGCCCTCATACTCCTCAGATCCCAGGCTGAATAGTCAACATGCGGAGATAACTCAAGGTAGTTAAAGAACCGCTTGTGGAGATAGTCAGCCGTCAAGAATCCCATCCTGTGAACTGTCGTGGGACTCCACAGCTCGGTCCGGTCATCCGGCAGTTTCAGGTCAAGCACACTACCTAACGCGCCGAATGTCAGTCGTTGGATTAGTTCCAACCACGTTGAGCGATGCTTGAGAACTTCGAACGTCGTCGGGCCTGCCCTTGATTCCCGTACCTCGATCGGGTCCGGTATAGTCCCATCCCAGACTTCCTGCGGAAGCTCCCGCTTCGCAACAATGCGGTAGATTCCTATGGATTGGCCGAGGAGTCCCCATTGCCTGAGAACAGCAGTGACCGATTCTGGTCTTCGGGTCTCTGAGTAGTCGACCATGATCGCGGGCCCTCCGGCAACCCACCAGTCGTACCCTGGCTCATCTGATTGGTCGGCGAGGGCATAGCCATCATCGCAAAGATGGCACGTGATCTCAGGGGAACCGAGATACGAGGATACTGGATAGGGGGGGCGGCCCACACCTTCAAAATGTGAGTTCAGCAGCGCCTCGTATTCCTCACGGTATCTCAAGGCATAGGCTGCCAGGTAGTCTGCTGCCTGCCGGCTTGAAACCATGACCTTCGCCTCTCTCTGTGTGACCCGAGTCAGTCCTGTCTTCTGGACTACCCCAATTCCTTCCTTCTCCGCCACAATCCGAGGGCGTCTGGCAGGGAAGCCGGCTCTCGGTTGCCTGCTACTGGGATGTTCCTCTATCTCACGGATCATACACGGGCTAATCGGCTCCGGGGTCCACAACGCGGGTTGCCTTGTACTCGAACCAGGCATCCATGAAATCAAAGAATACGTAGTTTGCTGCCCCAGGTGACTTGCTGCTTCTGTAGCGTATGCCTACAACACCGTGGTAACGGCAGCAGTCAGCGATGTAGTTTGGCAGATGGTAGGCAGGTTCTGGCGTCACCTTGTCCACTGTTCCCAATTGTGATTGTTCGAAGACCGGGCAATGTTTGCTCGTCATGTCCAGGAGTAAGACCTTCTCTCTAAGGACTATCTCGTCCACCTGAACCCTGCCCGGGCTTTGCGACCTGGCCTCAGCGACCGAGCACGCGAGATGGTCGGAGAGGTACCATGCAGATTGACCCGGGGCATTGAACCTCCCCTGAGGAGCCTTGCCCGGAGGAGCGGCCTTCATCTCGTCGCAGCCGTAGGGGACATCACGGTCAACAGGGAGTATCCTGGCACGAAACAGAATGAGGCCACTCAGGCACGAATGGAGGGATGTGCGGTCCGATTTGACGGCGTCGAATATCTTCTGACCTATCGGGTATCTGTAGCCCAGTCTTGGAAACTTGGTCAAGCAGTGGTAGAAGGCCAGGCCTTCATCCATAGTGACGGATTCGAACAGCTCGATCGCCGCTGCAGCGGTTGGCACAAGGGAGAAAGGAATCACCTGTTCCTCGTTCACTCTGCTCTTGACTACTATCTCGTCAAGAGCGCGGCCACCGTCCGCAACCGACTGGTAAAAGCTAGATGGCGGTGGTCCAACCGCCAGGTAGTTGTCCTTTGACGTGGCTAGCTTCTCCGCAACAGCGTTCACTGCTGTTGACGAGCCAAGAAATGACGTGAATGAGTCACAGTAGCTGAGCTGCTGGATAAGGGGCGAAATCCTCTGGTTCTGCTCCGCGAACTTCTCCCGGAAGTCCTCCCATCCCTTTGAACCCTGACTCACGGACCGAGACAGCTCGGCCATCTTGTCTGCAGAGCCGACCAGCGCAGTGCCCATAGTGGCTCCATCTAGGAGTTTGCTCAATCTCCTCGCATCCTGGTTCACGGAATGGACTAAGCTGGACATCTTGTCTGCAGTGTCGCCTAGTGTGCTACCGGCTAGTGTAGTGCCCGAGGCCTTGATGCTCTCCAGGAGCCCACTCCATCTCTTCGAATCCTGGTTCACGGACTGAACCAGCTCGGCCATCTTCTCTGTGGAGCCGATCAGCGTAGTACCGGAAGTGACTTGGCCAAGGAGTTCACTCCACCTCTGTGAACCCTGGCTGACGGAGCTGGCCAGATCGGCCATCTTGCCCACAGCGCCTGAAACCTCGAACTTCTCCACTATGGCGAGCGGCGAGTTCTCAACATACGTGGCTAGGAGCTTGGCGCCGGGCTGGCCTGCTGCCGAAGCCAGCAGATTGTTCTGGCGTTTCAGGAGTTCCCTCCATTCAGCTATTTTCCGACGTGGCGCGTCCCTGTCGTCAGCGTCCGCCATACTCCTTAGACTCCCTCTCGCGTCCTCCATTGGAACTCGTAGAAGCCCCCTGAGCTAGCTCCCTGCCACGGTCACGACTCCGTAGGCCGCACTCGTCGAACCTTCTGCAACGACCTTGTTGTCCTTGACGATCCGAACTCGCAGCGTTCCGGAGCCGCCGTCCTGCTTCTGCATGCTTACCGAGACCACGGTGCCTTTGACCGGTCTCGTGTGGGGAAGGGTCACTGTCAGGGTCTCGGACACGCTGGTCCCATCGCCTTTCACAACCATCATTGAGCCGCTGACCTTCATCCTCGCGTCACCTTCGAGCTGTACGAGGAAGTCGCTGTCCTTGGATGACTTGGACGAGCAGGACGCCATCGTCATGACGAGGGCGATCAGGGAAGCCACCATGACAATACGCACGATCCTCATTGGTTCGTCCTCCCTTGTGGGGTCTGTCTTGCCCTCAACTCGGCGGCGCCCCGACAATCCCATCGTCCCAGGAGCCTCCTGTGAAGCCACTTCTCTATGTCGCAGTCCCCTGAACTCATCTCAGCCTCAGGACGGCGGGTATCACCCGATATCTTCTGCCCCCGCCCAAATCCTTCCTTCTCCGCCACAATCCGAGGGAGTTCGGCAGGAGTAGTCTGGTCTTGGCAGAAGATCCCACCGAGGAGGATGTGCATGGGCCAGGAGCTCGCCAAAACCATCGCGGGAAACCCGTGGTTTGTACTAGGGGTATCCGTACTCGCCCCGGTTGGAATCATCTTGAGCATCATCTTCTACATCAAGAGCATTAGGGTAAAGCGGCCAGTCTGCCTCGTGCACAGTTCCAGCCTGATCCGCAACCTCAGTGATGACTTCCCGTCTCTTCGGATTGCGTATGGAAGCACCGGCGTGGATAGTCTCACCGTCTCCAAGGTAGCATTCTGGAATGCAGGTCGCGAGACCATCGACGGGGAGGATATCGCGGAAGCTGACCCACTATGCGTTGCGGTGGCAGAAGGGCATTCTCTGCTAGAAGTACGTGTGCTTACGGAGAGCGACCGGGCGAACCAAGTGAAGACTCGGCGTCTGGATAGCGGGGCGGCCTGTCTGGTGTCCTTCGATTATCTTGACCGGGGGGATGGACTGGTTCTCCAGGTTGTTCACACTGGCGAGGATTCGCACGTTCAAATCACGGGGACAATCAAGGGGTTCGGCAAGATCGTGTCCAGCGGTTTGGATTCCTATATCACGTCAGCGACTCGGCGGGCAGTCCTCAAGCGCCTGTTACTCGAAGGCGGTCTCCTTGCGCTGGTCGTGTTCAGCTCAGTCTATCTTGCATCTAACCAGTCGCAGCACTCGCCCCTGCGCATGGCGGCCTATTCGGCTGTTGGAGTACTCATTGGTTTCGCTGCCTCGCAGTCGATCCTGATGCACCCTACATTACCCAAGAAGTTCAGCCGGTTCTGGGAATGATGCCCTAAGTCGGAGCCTAGCGGGGAGTCGGGACCGAGAGGACAGGAGCATTCGCTACTTTCCCAGTCCAGACTCCTCTCCTGACTCTCCTTCGTATCCATCCACGTCTCACCGCGTCTGGAACCAACTTACTCCTTATCAGAAACTGTGTGGCGGATCCATCTTGCATATAGCCTCTGCGACCTGCGAGCACGCATCTCCTTGTCGCGTAACATAGTTGGCCCGGTAGTCGGCCGAGAACCCAACGGTCCACTGCCGAGGAAGAAACATCGGTGCGACGACCCATATGAAGTACCCCACCGTTGAAGAAGCGCGCGCCTTTGCGATGGCGATTCGGGTTTCTCTCTCCGCCAGATCCCCCAGGTGGTGACCGACTTCGGCCAAGCCTTCGGGTCCCATGGGCACTATTATTCTGCCGCTCAGAACCATCTGCTCAAGACCGAGGGCGACGAAACCGATAAGCTTCTGACGCTCAATCTGCTTGTTGGCCTCTACAAGACGCTCTTTCAGCCTGGCCACGCTTTGCACGCGTTTCACTGCCACACCAAGCGTCATGCCACCATAATGGATCCTGACGTCAGGTTCCTCAAGCGTCACTGGGATTCCCATGAGGCTGAGATTGGAGGCGACAAAGAGCTGGAACTGCAGATCCCTGGACATAGTCTGCGAATCATCCTTCGGTAGGGTCGAGCCAGATAGCATCTTCTGAATCTCTGCTGGGTGCTCCGCCATAATGGGTTTACATTCTGTAATGATGCGGAGCTCGTAGGCATCGACTATGCCCTGAGAGAGTAACCCCCAGTCAAGGCCCTCAGGATCAACCTTGCCATTGGCAGCCTGCGCAAACCTACGGAACTCCCCCTGGAGTTTCGTGAAGCGAGATCCCGGACCGAGTCTATAGCCTGCCTCGGAGATCACTGCCAGCGAAGTATCGAGCTTCTCACGAAGGCTATCCGCGCAGATGACACCTGAGAAATCTCTAGTACTCACTGCCGTTCACCTCGACATGGCTACCCCTACTTAGGCCCAGACTCCCTCTCATATCTCCTCTTCGCATCCATCCACGTCTCGAGGCTGCATTGCCTAAACATTGATCCTCAGGCGAGGGCGTCTACTTGCTGGCCTTCTCTTCCTTGTCTGAGGAAATCAGACCGATCTTCTGATCCAACAACAAGGCGTAGTCCAGGATGCTTTCGGTAATGGAGTAGGATTGCTCGGCCTCCTGGATTGACACCTCGTTTGGTGGGTGTGCGCCCTGGTCACCGAAGGTCTTCACAGCAGTGGCTGCTCTGAGCAACTTCTCCTCAATGAGAGCCTTCTCCCTCAAATGGCTCAACTGACGACCCGTGGTCCAAGAAGCGTCTGCTCCTTTATCTATGGCAAGCCTGCTAATCACTCTCCGGCACATAGCGACGCATGCGTTGGGGGCGTTGACCGCTAGGCACGCGCGAGCTTCCCTCATGTCGTTCTGGTAGGGTATGGGAAGGTTAGAGTTGACCTTGGGGACTGTGCGCGGATACCATCTTGTGACGCGATAATGCTTAGATACCTTTTCGTGCTCGTGGCACGTGCCCCAGTCCTTAACGTAGACCACCATGCAGAACCCACAACCTGGACACTGAGCTAGCGCAGCCCAGACCCGCTCGAACTGCTGAAACGGGTCTGCCGTCTTTCGAGGACGAACTAAGCAGAATTCGGACTGGACCCTATCAGCAAGATCGAACTTGTCGTGACACTTAGGACATACGACCGAACGATCCTCCATCCCTGTCACCTCCCCGCCCAGAGACGAGAGCCAGATTCACCGCTTGCCGAATTCCTTCTCGTATCTCCTTTTCGCATCCATCCACGTCTCAATGATGGCCTGCAGTTCCGCCGGCGACAGGTCCTGCATCTTTAGTCCCCGGGCTAAGCGCAGATAGGGCCAGCCGTTCTTGGCTTCCTCGCGAACGAACTCCTGCATCTCGTGAGGGAGCTTGGAAAGCCAGTCGGGGAGGCGGGCAGACTCCGGCGTCTTTGACGACTGAGGCGATTCCAAGTATCCAGCGGCAGCGAGGAGCTCTTCGTATGGGACTTGAAGGGGCCCGGCCAGCTTCCTCAGGATGTCAGGGGAGGGGATGCCCCGCTGGCCGCTTTCAACGAGGGAGAGATAACTGCCAGAAACCCCAGCCAGTGCGCCGAGCTGCCTGAGTGAGAAATGTCTGTCCTCGCGCTTTGCCCGTAGGTACTCCGTGAACTCCATTACCCACCTGCCTGTTTACTTCTGTTCACACCTTTACTTTATACACGCAAGGACCGAATGTCATCAATGCCGTTTACAAGAGTCAACACCCGTAGTATGATGATGACAACAGTAAGCGGGAGGTGACACAGATGATCAGGACGGACACGGCCAGGCTTCAGGAGCTCCGCATCAAGGCTGGTCTATCCCAGAGAGCTCTCGCCCGCGACTGCGGACTGAGCAACGGGTTCCTTTCTCAGCTGGAACGGGGTGAGCGCGAACCTGGACCGGCCGTCGCAAAGCGTCTTTGCGAAGCACTACACGTTGAGTTTGATGAGCTCTTCCGCATCGTAAACCCCCAACCGGTCAAGGAGGTGTTCCAAGATGCGTCCCGGTGAAGTCACCGACCTCTCCAGTCTGCCGGTCATCCTCTCGGTGCCCGAGGTCGCCAAGATCCTCCGGCTCTCCAAGAGCCAGGCCTACGAGTACATCCAGCAGGGCGTCATACCCTGCATTCGTCTCGGCAAGTCCGTGCGAGTGCCCAGGGGCCCGTTTCTGGCGTTCCTCGAGGGTAGGTCCGAGAGACAGGTCGCCGTCGGCAACTAGGGTATCCCGGATCCGGCTGTGACTCTAGCGAGCGAGGAGGTGACAAGAGTGAACCCAGGTGCGGTTATCAGGGCGAAGCGTGAAGAGGCGGGCTTGACTCAGAAGGTCCTCGCCAGGCGGATCGGGGTCAGCGAGAGCACCCTCCGCATGTACGAGCTGGGGCTGAAGAACACGCCCCATGACGTGGCGAACGTGGCCGCGGTAGCCCTCCGGTCCCCGGAGATCTGCTTCGCCAAGTGCTCCGAGTGCCCAACGAACTGGCTGTCCATCTGCCTCCTGAGTACTGACCAGCATCCGACCGAAGAGGTCCTCCGCGTGATGCAGGAGGCCCGGGAGGCTGTTGAGTCCGTCGAGGCCCTGGCCAGGAAGCCCCTCGGCAAGGTCCAGCGAGAGCTGGTGGAGAGGGCATGCGACCAGGTCCTGGACCTGGTGCCCCTGGCAGCGGCCTCGGTGGCGTCGTGGTGCAGGGCTTACGGCATCAACATGAAGGACGTGCACGAGAAGCATCTCCGCAAGTTGGTTGCCCGAGGGTACGTGAAGGAAACAGCAGCGTGAGGAGGCGTGACGGATGACGGTCATCAGCTACGCAGGCACGGTCTCGGGCTACAAGTGTTTTGGACGTAAGCATGTACTCGCAGCAGCGTTCCGCGGTCAGACACTCGCCGACGCGGCCCGGCGACTGCAGGCCCGGCTCACCAAGGCTCAGTCTCAGGACAGAGTTCATCGGCTCTTGACGAGAGGAGGTTCGGCTGCGTGATGTCCCATGAAGCAAGAGAGCCGCTCACGAATGAGCGGCCCACCCAAACCCATGATAACGCGCCCCAGGCCAGCGCGCAAGAGATCCTGGTCCTGGAAGCGCTCCGTAAAGCCTGCTTCGAGGCAGGCATCGACCACGATGTGACGGAGTTCGTGATC
>Ga0315295_10005439_pt1 | contig 10865 bp, 10 predicted proteins | sample YL17G14_0_MG_FD_204453 | JGI IMG/M metagenome (GOLD analysis project Ga0315295, IMG submission 204453) | Sediment microbial communities from Yellowstone Lake, YNP, Wyoming, USA - YL17G14_0 | ecosystem: Environmental > Aquatic > Freshwater > Lake > Sediment | place: USA: Wyoming | collected...
AGGCTGCGCAGGGCGGTGGCGCTACCGTCCGCACACAGCACCAGCACGATGGAGGCGGCAATCACCAGCCTGCCTGGCCTGCCGCCTCTCACCACCGCGTACGCAGAGACGATCACCATCGGGACCACGAAGTTCCATTTGTTCGTGATGAACGGCATGAGGAGATCCAACTGCGGGTAGCAGGCGCCGTTGATGAGGTAGAACAAGGCCCGATCGTAGGCGGAGATCATTTGGCCGGGTCAGTATGTGATCGCGGGCGGAGGGGGAAGCCCGTGGTAGCGGCGGCATTCGAATATCGAAAACGTCTGGGCGACCTGTCCCAGATACAGAGCTTGGATGAGATCGATCTTGTGCGTCGAATCGCAAGCCTCGCGCAGTGACTGCGGTACGTCCACGTCACCATATATGACAACGAGCCCGTCGCGCCCGCGCAGCCCATCGAGGCCACCCCAGATGTCGTATTGGTTCATGCGCCTGCCGAGATTGATGTTGTAAGTCCGCGGCTGGCCGGCAACGTAGAAGGCCAGTTCGCTTGCGATCTGGTACTGGTCGCTCATGATGAAACGCGCGTTGTTGGTGACGTGCTTCTCTACCGCCTCTCCCAGTTGCTTCCATCCATGCAGCCGCGCGGTGGGGTCCATCCCGACCGGAAGGCGGATGCCCATGGTTGGCAGGATGGCTGGAAAATGCTCGACCGCCACGACTAGGAAGCCGGTGCACAACACGACGGCGATGCGTCCGGGCAGTCGCCGGCGGCCCTCGCCGCCGCCCGTGTTCTGCAGTTCCTCATCCCACCAGCCCGCGAGCGCCACCATGCCGGTTAGGTAGGCGGGCGCGGCCCAGTTCGCCTGCACCTTATCGACGAAGCTCCAGAGCAGAAAGGCGAGCAAGACCGGAACAGAAAAGACGAACAGGAGCAGATGCTCCTCGCGGCGTTGCCGATCCCGGCGGTGCCGGTCCCGGCGCTGCCAGATACCGAGGCGGGCACAGCGCATCATTGCGGCGGCGAGGGCGACGAACAGCAAGGGGGAAACGACGCCGATCTGCGAGCCGAGAAATTCAAAGAACGTCTTTGCTGATGCATGGATCGCCTCGTGGGCAAGCCCGGCTTGCCCCATCACGTGCTGCGCGGAGACCCAGCCGTGCTGTCGGTTCCACACGAAAACAGGAATGGCGCACAGCCCTCCCAGCAGCGCTGCGCCATACGGCTCAGGTCTCAGAAGATAGCGGCGTGCGGCGGGCGAGGCGCACAGATAAACAAGGAGGCAGGGCACGAAAATCATCATCGTGTACTTGCTCAGGAAGCCCAGGCCCAGTGCGAGCGCCAGCACGTACCACCAAACGCCGCTTCTGGAACTGGTGACCGCGCTCCTGAAACTCAACACCGCCAACGCCCAGAAGAATACGAACGGAGCGTCAGTGGTCATCAGAATGGAGCCCGCAGCGTAGAGCGGCGAGGCGCAGATGATCAACAGCACCAGCAATCCGGCGCGCTCGCTGTTGAAGAGTCGCCACGCCAGCAAGTACGCCAGCACGCCTGTGCCGAGCGCAAGCAGCACCGCCGGGAGGCGGACGAACAATTCGGCATGGCCGCCCAACCGAGTCGACGCGGCGATGAGATACGCCACCATCGGACCCTTACTGTAGTAGCTCCAGTCGAGGCGCCGCGACCACTCCCAATAGTGCGCCTCATCGGGAGCCAGCTCCACGATACCAGAAGCGACGTACCAGAGATGAAACAGCGTAACGGTGCCCAGCAGCAATAGGGCAAACACACGATATCTGTTCAGCTCTTGCCGGATGCGACCGTGCACGATCAGACCCCGTAGTGCGCTGCGTTCAGCGCTCGCACTGTCAGCAAGCCAACAACCCACAGCGCCATCGTGACAGCGGTACGAATGCCGCAAACTGCGCCGGGTATGCTTGCGATTCCATCACTACCGCCGCGATCTGGTGGTGAGCGAGACGACAATGCGGCGCCAGTGCCCGATGGTATCAAGCACCAGACGGCGAGCTTCCGCCCGGGCACGCTGATCATAGAGGCTACAGAACGCGAGGCGACATTGCTGCCGGGTCTTGTGACGAAGCTGACGCCACTGATCCTGCAGCCATCGCCGCGTCGTCCAGACCTGTACAACGATCTCGCTCACCGGCAGCGCCGCGTAGGCACTGAAGCGCTTGTGCCCGTCGGCAACGAAAAAACGTCCGGCCATGTGCACGACACTGATCGGCGGAAAGCGGTCACCACCTTCGATGGCCTGGCGGAAGCGCTCGATCTCGTCCGGCCGGTGCGTCACGTGCAGGAGATCCACGACTTGCGCGAGGCTCACGATCCGCGTCGGGAATTCCGCCAGCGCCGGATCGAAGCAGTCGGCGTAGTCGGGCGCGCTCCGGCGGTCACGGCACGGGCGTTCAGCTAACATATCGGGGAGCTATATGTGCGGCCCGGGTAGGTTGCAAGATAGTTTGTCCTTGCCGCGGCTGAAAGCTCCGACGTCGGCGAGGACCGCCGCGACGTCCTGCGGCGAGATCTGGTTCAGACAGCGGTAGTGCCCGAAAGGGCAGGTTCGTTGTAGACATGGGCTGCATTCGAGCCTCCGATAGATCACCGCGCTTTGTGCGGTGCGCAGGCCGGTGCGCTCCGGACGCGTGGAGCCGTACAATCCGACGGTGGGAATTCCCAGCGCGGCAGCAGCATGGCTGGCGCCGGAATCGTTGCCGACAAACCCGTTGCACAGCGACAGCAACGCCAGCGCTTCCCCAATGTCTACCTCACCGGCGCTGATGAGCGCCCCCTGCCTGCTGGTCGCCGCAACCTCGTCGCACCTGCTGCGCTCGCCGGGACTTCCGACCAGCACACACTCTGCGTGATAACGTTCGGCCAGCAGATCGATCAGCGCCGCGTAATGCTGTGCCGGCCATTCCTTCGCGGGCCCAAAGGCCGCTGCCGGCGCCAGCGCGATCAGCAGCCGATCCGGATGTCGACGGTGCACAGCGAGCCACGCGCGCATTGCGGTACGGCGAAGCGGATCGACGTCCAGGGCGCCATCGGCTGCATCACCTCGAATCCCGAGTGTCGCTTCGAGCATCTGCAGATAGGAATGGACCTGGTGCGTCCGCAGGGCGGCTGGCGGTTGCGCTGCGCCGCGAGTAAGCAACCACCCGCGCGCGTCGGCGCAGAACCCGACACGTTTGGGCACGCGGGCCAGTGCCGGCCACAACGCTGACTCAAAGCTATTGGGCAAGAGAATGGCGAGATCAAAGCGCCTCCGGCGGATCGCACACACAATGCGCCACACGTCCGGAACGCGACGAATGCCGGACGAGAGTGTGTACGGGATCACCTCGTCGATCCATCTTGCCCCAGCGAAAAAGCTTCCTAGCTCTCGTCGAACCAGTACAGCCAGATGGCTCTGCGGCCAGGCACGGCGGACAGCCTTCAACGCTGGAACACTCATCACCAGATCCCCGAGCCAGTTCACCGCTTTCACCAGGACCCGCTCCGGTGCCTGCTGGAGTTCCACGGCGCCATAGCACCACAGTTGCGCGCCGGCGTAAACCTCTAGAAAACGCGGCTGACTGCATCTATGTACAGGCGGTGAGTTCCACGCGAGCATGGGTGCGCCGCGGTCGCTTCTGGGCCCTCGAACACATCGCGCTGCCGCTGGTGATGCCGATCTTTCGCGTGCTGGCGTGGACCTGGCGAGTGCGTGGGCCGCAGGCGGCGGCATTCTGGGACATGATGGCGCCGCCGCGGGTGATGCTCGCCACCTTCCACGGCATGATGCTGCAGTTGCTGCGCTTCGCGCCGCTGCCGGCCGCTCATGGCCGGCGGGTCGTGGTGATGCTCAGTCCAAGCCTCGACGGCAGGCTGCTGGCCGCCGCGCTCGAACACCTCGGTATCGACTACGTCTACGGCAGCAGCGGAGATCGCAGCGTCGCCGGAGCGCGCGAATTCATTCGGCGGATCAAAGCGGGAGACATCGGAGTGATTGCCGTCGATGGCCCAGTCGGCCCGTGCTGCGTTGCGAAAAAGGGGTTCCTGCAGATCGCGGCGGCGGCCGGCGCGCACGTCACGCTTGCAACCACGTCCGCTGGCGCCGGGGTACGCTTCGGCTCGTGGGATCGCGCCCACTTGCCGCTTCCGTTTTCTCGGGTGGAGTTGCGGCTGCAGGTGCTGCCTGCACCCGCCGAAGGCAGCGAGCAGCAGATGCTGTCTGCGGTGCAAGAGGCGCTGGTGTCTGCGGCGCGCGCGATGCGCAGCCCGGTACTTCCGCCGGCCTGGGCACGGCGGAGCGATTCGTAGAAAGATCTGATGCGGAGGCGACGTGATGAGCAGGTTTTTGCGACTGTGGTTCTTGGTGTTCCTGTCCTACGTGACGATCAAGTTCGTGTTCAACCTGGTGGTTATGGGGTGGATCGACCTTCGCCGGACGACGCTACTCGAGATGGTCTGTCTGCCGCTGGGGCAGACCGTGGTGTTCTGGTTTGTGACCCGCCGTGTGCGTCGGGCGCAACGCGGCGCCGAACCGAAAGCCGACGTCGCGACAACAGGTTGAGGAATCTACGGCAGAGGAATCGACTTGGAGAATGTCCGCCGGCGTCCGAGCGCCCACACCCCAGCTGCCAGAAGCGCCAGCGTCAACAGAACGAGGCCGATCTCGCTGGCTGTCGGTGCCGCAGCGAGAGCACACGAACCCAGCCCGCCGAGCGGGATCGATCCGAGCGAAGTACTATCAAGACTCAACGTGAGACTCCCCTTTTGCTGCGCAACAAACACGTCGCGAGTCACCAACGAGCCAGCAGTCGTCCGCAACGGGACAGTCACCTTGAGGTGGGTCGGGTTCTGCGTGTCGGGGACACAGGGGCAACTGCTGCAATCTACGTCTTGCAGCCCGAAGAGCATTCTGGGAGCGTTCGGTCCCGTTTGCACCACCACGGCAGGGCCCTGTTGGTTACACAGCATCCCTGAGCTGAAGTGCCGTGGCTGGGTGATCGTCACCTCGTGGAGGGGACCACCGGTACCGGGCACCACGAATCCCTTGCCGCTGGTGATGAAATTCGCCGGGGAGACGTCTGTTCCAGCAGTCTGCTCTAGCTCGCCGGACTGTGCCTTCGGATCGAAGGCAAGGACGTTGAAGTCAAACTCCGTGCCTCCCGCCAGCCCCCGAATCAGCGGTACGGGAGCCGGCGGCTGGTAGCAGAGCACCTGAAGGAGGGCCGGGGTGCCGCGGAACACGTTCGCCCAACAGCATCCATCACCCTGATCCGGACAGCCGTTCAGGTTCGTGTCGGCGCACACCTGCGATTCTCCGCTCACGGAGAGCGGTTCCCCGGACGGCTGGGCCGATGCTGGCGCCGTTAGAAAGACCGCTACTGCTACACTCTGGACAATAGAAAGCGCGTACGTCCGCATCGGCATCCCTCCTTGTGAGTGTCTCGTTCCGGTGGCTGCCAGCAACCTTTTCTATATCGGGGTAGTCGCTCCATTGTCAAGGCAAACTCCGCGTGCGAGGCTGTCGCGCGGATGAAGATCCTTTGGGTGTGCGGCGCCCAGGTTCTGGGCGGAGCGGAACGAGCCATGCTGCAGATTGCCGAACTGTTGCGGGAGCGCGGGCATGCGGTTCAGGCGCTGTGCCTAGGGGGCAGCGCCGTGGTCCAGGCACTGGCAGCCTCGGGCCTGCCGGTACGTCCGGCACCGCTTGGCGGACCGCTCAACTTCCGCGCCCTCTGCGCCATCGCTCAGACATTTGCGCACGTCGCTCCCGACATCGCCCTGGTTACGACCTCGGATGAGTGGGTCTGGTCTAGCCTGGCACCTCGGCAGAGCCAGACGCGGCTCGTCTTCGTCCGGCACATGGCCTTACCATTGCCCGCGTCGGTTCGCTGGCTGGCTACGCATCGAGCCGATGCCATCGTCGCGGTAAGCCGTGCTGTGCGTGACGCTCTGGTCGGCACCGGATTCCCCGGCGATTTGGTCCGTGTGATCTACAATCCTGTCCGATTTCCGCCACGTGCGGACGTGCCGACCACGGCCGAGCGGGCGCGCGCTCGCGCCACGCTCGGATTGGAGGTGACCGGGCGATGGGTCGGGTTTCTCGGGGGAACCAGCGCTCGCAAAGGTGTCAGGGACGTGTTTGCAGCGGTCGCTCAAGCGAACGACAAAATCGGAAGCACAAACCTCCTCGTCTGTGGCCACCGGCCACGCGACGGATGCTCGATCCCTGGCTTGAGTAGAGAGTACGGCCTTGAAGGCAAGGTGCGTGATCTGGGGGAAATCGATGACGTTACCACTGTCCTAACAGCTGCAGACGCCGTAGTAGTGGCGACGCACCGTGAATTGGCAGAAGGGCTTTCGCTCGCCGCGATCGAATCCATGGCGTGCGGCACTCCGGTGATCGGGTACGCGACCGGCGGGATCCCGGAGGCGATCGGTGCAGACGGTGAGGCCGGCCGCCTGGCACGCGCCGACGATGTGCGAGACCTCGGACGCGTGCTGGTAGAGGTGCTCGTCGACGTGAGCATGGCGCGCCAGCTTGCGGCCAATGGATTCGCCCGCGTGCGCCAGCTCTTCGATCCGCAGCGGGCGGTGGAAGCGTACGAGCGCCTCTTTGTGACGCTTTGCTCGAAGGAGAACGGGCCGGCCGGACGCGTCGCCCGCGAATAGAGCTCACTGGTGCCGCAAATGCCTGTTTCGGATGCTTTACGCAACGCCCGCCGCCGTCGCTGCCCCAAGCGGCACGATCTGCTCCGCAAACAGCCGCTCGAACGCCGGGCAGCCGCTCAGGAGTCTGGAGACGCTGCCGTCGCCTACCACGCGGCCGCCCTCGAGCACGATCACGCGTTCGAAGCGACGGATAGTCGCCAGCCGGTGCGCCATCACCAACACCGTTCGCCGCCGCAGCCAATCCTGCAGCTGCACGAAAATCTGACGTTCGCTGTCACTGTCGAGCGCGCTGGTCGCTTCGTCGAGCACCAAGACGGCCGGGTCGCGCACCACGGCTCGCGCCAAGGCTATGCGCTGCTTCTGGCCGCCGGACAGGTCCTGCCCAGCCTCGCGCAGCACCGCATGCAATCCGCCCGGCAGGGAGCTAACCAGCGGCTCGAGTCCGGCGAGAGATACCGCCGCGGTGATCGCCGCGGTGGAGGCGTGCCAGGAGCCGTAGAGAATGTTGTCGATCAACGCCCCGCTGAAGATGAATGGGTCTTGCTCGACGACACCAACCGCGCGCCGCAGATCGGCAAGCCGCAAGGCGCGCAGATCGACGCCATCCAGCAGAATGCGCCCCTGGTCCGGATCGAAGAATCGCATCAGGAGATTCGCAATCGTGCTCTTCCCGCCACCGCTGGCGGCGACCAAGCCCACTGTTTCCATCGGCGCGACGGACAGCGTGACGCCTGCAAGCACCGGCTCATCCGCTCGATAACGGAACCGGACCTCCTCGAACCGGAGGGCGCCGCGGACCGGAAGCGAGATGGCCGTCCGCCCCTGCTCCTCGACGCGAGGAAAGTCGATGACCTCGTACACGCGGGCCGCCGCCGCGAGCGCCCCCTGCAGCATACCGTGGACCTCGCTGAGGCGGCGTAGCGGCTCGATCGTTTGCGCGGCGTAGAGACAGAACGCCAACAGCTCTCCCGGCGTGAGATGCCTTTGGATTACCTGTTGGCTGCCGTACCAAATGATGCCGAACAAGGCCGTTCCCCCGACGACGGACACGGCGGCGACCAGCACGGCCGCCCACTGTTCGCCGCGCATGACCTGGGTGCGATAGGCAGCGTTCTGCGCGCTGAATCGATCCCTCTCGAAGCCCTCGGCTTGGTAGCCCTTGACGGTGGTCACACCCCGCAGCTGTTCATTCAAGATCGCCGTGAGCCGCCCGATCTCTCGCTGCGCCGCGCTCCCTCTCCGGCGAATGATGCCGCCCAACTCGTTCAGCAGCACGGCAACGATCGGCGCCACCACGCAGGTGGCCAGCGCCAATCGCCAATGCAAGTAGAACATCAAGGCGAGGCCGCCGACGACGATGAGGGTTTCGCCGACCAGCCGCTTCAGCACGTCGCGCACGAATCCCGCCAGCACACCGGCGTCATTGAAGATCCGCGACACGAGCTCACCGCTGCGGAACTCCCGCAGCGCTGCCACCTCGATCACCAGCAACTGGCGTTGCGCGCGATCGCGCAGCCGCTGGACCAGGCTTTGGTTGACACTGCTCAGCAGATACCGGGAGGTGAACAAGGCCGCGATCAGCAGCGCCGCGGTCACTGCGCCTTGCCTCCACAGGTTGGCGACGGCCGCACTGTCGCCGCGTGTCAGCGGCTCGACCCCCAACCGCACCAGCCAGGTCAGATAAAATTGCGCTCCCGCCAATGCCGCCAAGCTGAGAAGGATGACCGCGATGCGAACGGGATACGCCCGGCACTCACCCACCAGGCGCAGAAAGATTCGCGTCGGCGTCATACCGCGTAATCACCCAACGACGCGCCTTTTGCAACTCGGGGGCTTGGACTTTCGTCATACCCGCGGGCATAGGGGTGCGTGGGAGATCACGAGTGCTTTCCGATGGCCACTGGTAGGCAGTTGTTCCGTAGCGTCGGCGCAGCGCCGGCCCGCGCCCTCGTGACCGGCGGCTCGGCCGGGATCGGCGCCGCGTTTGCGGCACGCTTGGCGCGCGAAGGCGTCGATCTCATCCTCGTTGCCCGCAGCCGTGATCGGCTGGAAGCCCTGGCGAACGAGTTGCGCGACAGCTGTCAGGTCAGCGTCGACGTTCTTTCGGCCGATCTGACGCGGGCGGCGGACCTGCGAGCCGTTGCCGAGATCGTGGCCGGCGATTCTCATCTCGACATGCTCGTCAACAGTGCCGGGTTCGCAACCCTCGGGCGCTTCGACCAGCTCGATCTCGAGCGGGAAGAGGCGGAGATCCATCTCAACGTCATCGCCCCGGTGCGGCTCACGCGCGCCGCGCTGCCGGGCATGATCAGCCGCGGGCACGGATACATCATCAACGTGTCGTCGATCGCGGCCTTCCTGCCCGGCCGTTATTCGGCCACGTACTGCGCCACGAAGGCCTTCCTGAACAGCTTCACCGAAGCGCTCCACGAAGAGCTGCGCCGCAGCGGAGTGGTCGTGCAGGTGTTGTGCCCGGGGTTTACGCGCACCGAGTTCCACCGGCGCGCCGGCGTGGACAGCTCGAAGTTTCCATCGTTCGCCTGGACGAGCGCAGCCGATGTGGCCGAGGCATCGCTCGCGGCTCTGCGGCGCGGCAAGCTGGTGTGCATCCCGGGCGCCGCCAACCGCCTGGTAGCGGCCACGCTGCGCTTGCTGCCGCGTCGTCTCGTCCGCCGCGCCGGCGGCGTCGGTGCGAAACGCGGCTGGGCCGCGCGCCGTCGCCACCTCACCTAGAACTCCACCGGCGGGTGAGTCAGGCCGAACCGCGGAACGACGCGCGCGCCTTCAGCCAGCGCTCCGCGATACGCCGCTTCAGCGGCTTCGCCACGGCCCAGGGCGCACCTTTCCACAACTGGTGCATCCACATGCCCCACTGCTCCGGATGGCGGAGCATCAGCGGCTCGAGCGCCGCGGTGTAGGCGCGCGTGTTTGCGCACACCCACTCGTCGGCATCGGCGCACTCGATCACCGGCAGCGCTTCCTCGAAACGCATGACGTGCCGGCCGTCCGTATCGCGCCAGCAGCTCGCCGGCACGACCGGCGCCCCGGTCGCACGCGCGATGATCGCCAGGCTGCGGAAGACCCAGGCCCGCTCGCCAAAGAACTCCACCTCCACACCGTCGCGCGCACCGGCATGCTGATCGAGCACGAACACCACCACTTCCCCGGCAGCGAGCCGCGCCAGGAGCGCATCGAGTGAGCCTTTCTTCTCGAGAATGCCGATCCCCGCGCGGCGCAAGCGATTGGCGAGCAGATTGAAAAACCACTGCGGCCATAGATAGCGCCGCACGATATGGAACTTGTCGCGGTATTGCGGATGACTCTCGGCAGCAGCGGCCGTGGTCACCTCCCAGTTGCCGAAGTGCGCGGTGAGCACGAGGACGCCCCGGCCGCGCTCGGCGGCGCGCAGGATCGCCTCTTCGTTTTCCACGCGCACCAGCGCCGCACGCTGTGCCGCCGAGAGCCTCGGGTACTGAAAGAACTCGAAGACGAGGCGCACGTAGTGCGCGTAATGCGCTTGCGCCAGGCGGACGATCTCGCCCTCGGGGACTCGCCCGCTGAAGACCCGCCGCAGATTTCCGAGCACCACGCGACGCCGGAAGGGCAGCAGGTAATACATGATCTTGCCCACGAGCGGGACGTGAACGCGCACCGGCTCGGCAATCGCCACCGCTGAGGCGGCTGTGCCGTCATGTGTCAGTGAGAGCGCGATGCCTTCCAGCCGGTAGTGATCCAGAAGCCGGCGAACCTTGGCGTCACAGACGAGCTGCGGCGCGCCATAGCCGTCGCGCCGCACGGCGAAATCTCCCGCACCGATCGCGTTGATTGCCGCTTCGCGTGGGAAGAGTTTGAGGCAGGCCTGCTTGGCTGCCAGCCGCGCTGCGAGCCTCGCCGCGCGCCCGGCTCCGTTGCCGGCGTCCTCCAGTTCCTCCGGCGTGAACATGGGCAGCACTTCCGAGCGCGCCAGTAGCGCATCGATGTGTGCCACCTCCACAGAAGCGATGGCCGTACGCTCAGCGGTCATCTTTCCACCGGCGGTGCATCCAGAACCACTGTTGCGGATGCCGCAGCACCAGCCGCTCCAAGGCCGCGTTGTAGGCGCGTGTGTTCAGTCGGATCGCCTCGTTCTGATCCTCACACTCGGTGATCGGCAATGCCTCTTCAAACCGGAGGACGTGCTGTCCCCCCGGCTCGCGCC
>Ga0315295_10005440_pt1 | contig 10864 bp, 24 predicted proteins | sample YL17G14_0_MG_FD_204453 | JGI IMG/M metagenome (GOLD analysis project Ga0315295, IMG submission 204453) | Sediment microbial communities from Yellowstone Lake, YNP, Wyoming, USA - YL17G14_0 | ecosystem: Environmental > Aquatic > Freshwater > Lake > Sediment | place: USA: Wyoming | collected...
TTTACTCTAACAAAGGGTTTAAATCCTATTTGATAGAGTCTGTTATACCGGTAATGAATGAGTATTCTGCGATTTATTCGCACGCCCTTGGTGGGAAATTTGATATATCCTTTTCTCCACAGAAACAGCTTAAAACGAAAGGTGAGGTGAGGGAAAAATTTAATGTGGAAGTTTACAACAAGCTGGGTTCTGAGGTTTATGAAGGCAACTCTAACGGGGAAAGAAGGGCAATAGATGCGATTGTAATGTTTGTGCTTGGCGATTTAGCAGCCAACCGTCTTAACAAACGGGTATCAATTTTAATTTTGGATGATGTATTTGAAAAACTTGATGATGCGACTTGTAATTCCATTATCAAGGTTCTAAAAATGATGTCAGTTCCCAAGGGAGCGAGAGATGAGGAATATAAAGATCTGCCTGAACGGGAATCGATATTCGTATTGACACATTTAGACTACTTGAAAGGTCAGTTCGAAAATAAGATGGAAATCAGGAGGGATCAACATGGCAACACAATTATCGCCGGAGAATGAAGTAAAAGATAGAAAGCTTGCGGACATAGCATTGGTAACATATCTTGTTTGCATGGATTTTAAAATTAAAAAGATTGAAAAGTCTAAGGATAAGTTTAAGAGCTTTTTTTGTTTTGAAGAAACACCAGAACTGAAAGAAGCGATACTGAAGTTTTTTAACCGGGAAGCGTCTGTAGAACCTAACCAGTATCATGAGACTCTGCGAAACTTGAAAAGCTACGCTAAGATGTCTACATGATGTCATAAAATTTTTAGAAAGTATTTAAAAATTATCGTTTAATAACACATGAGAAGGATTGCCAAAAAAGATATAGGAGGGTATGATATGACAACAACAAAGAAGAGTTGGTTTGTACTTGGTAGTGTTACCATACTTCTAATGTTGCTGGTGTGGTTTGTGCTTTGGGGAAATAACGAAAGTACCTTGGCTGTACCGGTAAAACCTGCCAATAATGTTTTGGATGATAAAGAAGTTAGGGTTGAATTAACAAAATGGGTTTACAATCATTCAAAACAGATTTCGATGGCAAATTGTAAAGAGATTGTTGAAGAGTCAATGAAAACCAATAAACCTTTATTGTTACTGGCGTTAATAGAGGTGGAAAGCAATTACGTACCTACCGCAGTTAGTAGCAAAGGTGCACTTGGTTTAACTCAGGTTATGCCAAACGTGCATGAAAAAACATTGATTACTAAGGGGATAATAAAAGAGAAAAGGGATTTGTTTGATATTGCCCCATCCATTCGGGCCGGGAATTATGTTTTAGATACGTGCCTATCCTCGTCAAAGGGGGACGTTTCTAAAGCATTGGAAGGTTATTTGGGTGGACAAGATAAGTGGTATGTTAACAGGATATTGGCCAATCTTGCTAACTTGTATTTGGCAACAGTTACCAAAAATGTGGCAACAGCGTTGGTAAAATGAAAGAGCCCGCGAAGAGGGGATGGACAATGTTTAATGCTGGAAGAGAAAAAGAAGGAAAAGCGGGACACGGGTTGGTACGACGACCTATGCAAAATGTTTCAAAAGACCCAGATTCCAGAACTGAGAAATGTTCTGTGGGAACAAGTTAAATTACTTATCTATGGTAGGATAAGGGATTTTATAAATGGAAAGGGCGGGTTTAACTTAAAAAGGGATCCAGAGATTTGCCAAAAGCTTTATCAGGATGCCTTTTTCATTTTTTTGAAAGCTGTTAGGGTTTGGGATCCTAAAAAGAAAACAAAATTTCTGACCTTTCTTGGCGATATACTTGACCAAGAAGTGATGAATATTATCCGGCTTGATTGGTATCATAGGTCGAGAGATTTTAGGCTTGGTGCAAAACTTAAAGTTGAAAGGGTTACAGAGTTTCCACCAGAGCAAGAGGATTTTGAAAAAAAAGAATTGTTGGAAGACATTCGCATTTTGTTTGAAAGCTATTCATTTGAAAGCCAGATAGAAAAGGATATAATTTATACAACTGTTTACGGCGTCTCGGGAGATTGGTCAAGATTACAAAAGAGATCCAAATTAAGCATCGCAAATTTTGCAAAGCTTCGACAGAAGACCATTGGTAAGATGAAACAATATGTTTTAGATAATTGTTCTGATAAACAAAAGGCAGTTTTAAAAGAACTGTTGGATGAAAAATAATGAAAAAGCCTAAAAATAAGAATACCAAGGCTTATCAAGAATGGGAATTACAGCAGTTAAGAAAAGCGTGCCTGAATCTTTGGAAAGAAGTGGTTAAATTTCGGGCTGGTAGTAGATGTGAGATTCCAGGTTGCGTGGCAGGTCCAAAAGGACTTCAAGGACACCATATCTTGGATGAAAAATTGTTTATTGCGTTGCGATATGATCCTGAAAATGGTGTATGTGCGTGCCCGAAGAATCATAAATTGGGAAAAGAAAGTTTTCATAAAAATCCCATATTTGCCTACGAATTTTTGTCCAAAATGCGTCCTGCCTCTTTGTGCTATTTAAAAGAGCATTGTCATGATGAATTAATTATAACAAAGGAATATTTAGTAAAGCAAATTGTTAAATTAGAAATTTTAAAAGAAACGTATAAGAAAATACAATAATTTTCGTTTGATAATAACGATGCCAATAAAAAAACTTCGAAGACGGATAGCTAAAAGCGACACTTCCTACGTTTTGAACTTGCGGGCGAGAAGAAGAATTTGTGAATATTGTTTAGCACCTGTGGGAAAGTTTGATACAAAAGAGTTAGAAAAAGAGTACAACATAACTGGTTATTGTCAAAAATGTCAAAAGGATACAAATGAAGAATTTGTTGAGTATGGGGTGTTTGTGGAGGATTGAATGCTGTTTATTAGAGCTTTTATAAATGAAAGGCATATTTCTACTGTAGCGATTCGTAACACTGGACGCGAAACAAAAAAGGGATTTTTGTACCATGCCACCAAAATAGATTTAGATGGTAAAAGGCCGAAAATTGGGAGCACGGTTGATGTTTGGCATAAACGAGAAGATGGATGGGATAAATTAACAACTAAGGTTTTGAGAAAACTACGTGCACCTAAGAAAAAAGTATCTAATTTTTCTTTTCAAGAATCTACAGGGGATGGTGTGTGATGGATGACGATTATGGAAAATCACCATTAGAGAAGTATAATGAAGTTTTGAAGAATATAAAAAAAGATATGGAAAAATGGGGTTGGGCTGAAATTCCTGTAGGTATTAATCCAGATGACATTACTTGCCGTTGTAAAAGCTGTGAACAAGGTAAAAAAGTATATGAACCGGAAAATAAACCAAGAACAGGACGTTTAATAGAAGCAGGTGAATGATGGACGAAGAGGATAAATTTGAGGAAGTTATAAATCCAGAAATTGTTAACGAACCTGACGAACTTGTCGAGGTATTACCGGCAACAATTCCGGCACCTGTGCCGCAAAAGAAGGGGAAGCTGTCTATCCGATACCGAACGATTGCAGAGTATGCGGCCAGAGGTTATTCTGTAGAAATTATAGCGCAAGCGGTTGGGATAAAGCGGGAGACGGTTTACCACATACTTGAAAGCAATGAGCAAGTTTGGGAAGAGATGAACCTTATTTTGAAGAATATTTTTGCAGAAGGGGACAGAATTTTAGCAAACCTTTATTTGAAGTCCCTTTACAAGCTTGACGAAAGGTTAAGTCATCCTGCTACTGAGGCTGATGCAATAGAAAAGATATTAAAGGTTTACGGTACCAGAACGAGCGGTGGCGAAAAACCCGCTATTGTTCAATTTTTTCAAAATACAGGTGGTCAGGGACCCGTGGTTGAAGAGGGAATTGATCAGCTAATTTTGAAGAAAAGGCAAGAACGTGGTTTAGATTTGCCAAAGAAAGTGAAACCAAAACCAGAAGATGAGGAGGAAGAATAATATATGTCCGGATTTAACTTAAAGAGAAAGTTGAAAAGAACCAGACAGCAAGAGTTGAGGGTGGTTGAAAGCCAGAATAGATCAGAAATATTTCAATTACGGATGCAGCAACAGGGGATTATTGAAGCCTTAGTTGGGGCACAAAAAACATTGGTTGCTATGCAGAACATTTTAAAAAGGCGTGGGGCTATTGATGACCTTGCCATGCAGCAAGAGTTTACAGCGATTGAAGAGATGGAAAGAATGAAGCGTCAGGCGCTTGTCATTGATCCCAGCAAATCGAAGTTAACAGAAGAGAAGAAAAATGGATAAGGATTTACAACCAGATGTGTTTTTATACGCATTTCGAAGAGGGGGAGACTTCCGTTGCCAATATTGGGATGGCAAAAAGTGGAAGGATTTGGAGGTAACAGCTGAGGATGACGTCCATTATTGGGATGGCAAAAAGTGGGAATTGGAGTACCCAGTGTATTTTCCACGAGCCGGTAGGTTAATTGAGGTGGAAGAAAATTGAGAGAAGAAAATGGCAGATAAGGATTTAAAGGTACAACCAGACATGTTTTTATGTTTCTTGTGCGAAAGGTACAAGGATGCGAAAGGAATGAAGCAAGTGGTTGTGGCTGGCGATCTTCAACCCAAAATGATTTGTATAACTTGTTATGAGAAGGTACAGACTGGTGGGCTTAGTAAAGCCGAGGCAACAAGAAGTGAAGAACCTAAACCAAAATTGATTAAAAGTGAGGTAAAGAATGGATCTTGATAAAATTATAGAGACATTGAGAAAGGAATTTCCATTTGGGCATGAGGATTTTATCCCTATGACTGTTCAAGAAATGAAATTGCATAACGAGAAAAATCACGATTATGCTCATGGTGGAAAAGCAACAGGTAATTTTGACCGGGTGGCTAATATACTTGCTCAGTACCCCGGTTTGGACTTGTCTAAACCTTCCGTTGTGGCAACGGTTTACCTATTGAAGCAGCTTGATGCTGCTCTTTGGCTGGCTGCAAAAGGGCACATAGCTAAAATACAGGGGCAGGATGAAAGATGGGAAGATGTTTCGGTTTATGCTAAGATTATTAGGTTGCTTTTGTTTGAAGAAGACAAAAAACTTTTCGGCCCCGACGATGAAGAGGTAAAATGAAAAAGATTATTGTTATTCCTAAAGAACTTAAAAAAGTTTACCTTTGTGGAAACATTTCAACAGATCCAGAGACTTATGCTTGGCGGGAGAAAGCAACGTTGCTTTTAAAAGGTTACAGAATGCTCAATCCTGCTCGAAATAAGTTTAATCAACAGTTGCTCAAGGATCATAATAGTGATCCAAATAAGTTCACACATGAAGCTTTGAAAAGAAGTCAAGGTATTTTGATAATAAAAGATTTTAATTTGGTTCAACAGGCGGACATTATTTTGGCAAATCTTACTTTGATAACCCCTGAGAAACCACTTATTGGCTCGGTTTATGAACTGGCATGGGCTTGGTTGTTAAAAAAGCCAGTTATTGCAATAATTGCTGATAATCTTTATTGTCAGCATCCTTTTCCTGTGGAAACATTTTCTGCAACGGCATCTAATCTTGAAGAGGCGTGCAAAATTATACGTACATTTTTTGCGGAATAAAACCGATGGAACAGTGGGGCAAGGGGGTATATCCCCGTGGATGCCCCAACGTCATGCGCAAAAATAGACATCGTAAAGCGTAGAAAATGGATTAGCAAATTACAACTATGCTTACAAAGCTAAAGTTTTCCTATCGGTTTTAGAGGGGCCCGGTGGCTTGTCCTAAAGCCACCTGCCCCATAGTTTAGTCGAGTGAAATTATGAATAGATTACCAATTAAAATGGAATATGTTTATAGCAAAAAGGGAAGTTTTAAAAATTGCAACCCTTTTGCTATTGTTTTTGTTTACACAAAACATGAGTCTTACGTAGTTAAGGGTGGAATAAATGCTGTCGAAGCCTATTTCAAGATGAAAATAACAGAACCAGCTATATTACATCAAACTTTATGGCATCATGGTGTGCATAGAATTTCAATCAAACTTTTGAATATACAGGATAATATTAGTATATATTCGAGAAAAGGTACACCAGATATGTTTGAGGGGCTTGTTAAATCAACTAAATGGTTACTGTTATTTTGGGATGGGAATAGGTCACAACAAATTAAGGCTTTTAAAAGATTCCCAAGAAAATGGATAAAAGAACTTGACGCATATTTGAATGTAAAACAACAACCAAAAATTGAGAAACCAAGGTTGGGAAGAATGATAGAACCATACGAAGTTTAGGGAGGGTGAGATGGGTAAAAATAGGGATTACGATGAGAGATGGGTGATGGATGCTTTAAGACGAAAAGGCGCTGGTTTTCAAGAACAGCAGAAGGCAAAAATTGTTTATATTGAACCAGGAATGTTGGGAATTAAATTGTTGGGGAAGCTGGATTTTTTGGTAAATCATTGTCGTTGGCACCTTATCATTCGAAAAAAAGTGTTTACGGGGTAGATGGTGGCAAATTCATATTTAGAACCGTTAAATGTTTTGGATATGGTGGTCCATCATGGCTATCCTTGTGGTGTTATATTTGAACTTTATAACTCTTTTGATACAGATAGGTATAAAATAGAATGTTTAACCTGTCGTGATATAGGGTTGACATGGGTTTACGCCATTGACCAAACCATGCTTATATTGGCAAAGACACCAGATATACCGTATTTATTTATTAAAAATAAATTGGTTTGCCATGCTGAGGGACATGGCAGTGACGTAGCGCGGGCACTTATTCAGAAGTATTTGAAGAAGGATAAATGTGGTTTACCACCTTTGAACTCGGTAAAGCAACAAATAGAAGAATACTACCAAGACTTGGCTGAAGAGAAAAAGATTCAAGAGTTAAAAGAATCGAATTGGAAACGGGTTTGTGTTGGCAGAAATATTGAATTTGGTAATGCGGAGGATGACTAAATGGAAAAAAATTGGAAAGATGGTGACTTATTATTAATTGTGCTAGAGCAAGGAATTGAAATAGTTGGAAAATGGGGTAGCCAAGATGGAGTGGAAGAAGGTTTTTTAAAATTATACGATGCCGCACTAGTTGTGATACAGCAAAGACCTGCCCCACAAGGAGGGGTGATACAGGTACAAACATTTATACCAGCGTCGGAAGGTGGCGCCTTTGCTAAAGATATAGAAATGGGCAAATGTAAGATTTTATTTGTGAAAAAGGTTGCAGAAAAACAGGGATTTTATAATTCTTACATTGAAGCTACAACAAATATCAAACCACCTTCGCCAATAGAAGAAGCTTTGCTTAACAAGGGTCCGATGGGTCCAGTAAGAAGGATAAGATGATTTTAAAACTTAGCCTCGATCTTGTTCGCCATGTAATTGAAAAACGTTTTACTTACAAAAGGTATAAGGGATACCTGACGTATGCTAAATTGATGAGATATTATGATAAGTTGCTGGACAGAAGCAGCAGCATCCCAAGGAGAGGAAAGAAATGAGAATTACTTATGGGGATTTGGTAGAAGCTCGAAAGTGTATGGAACGGTTTAAGAAGCCGAAAACCGACGAAGAGATATTTTACAATCTTTGTCTTTGCATTATGGTTCCACAGGCTACTTTTAAGAATTGTATGGTTGCGTTGAATAGGCTAAAGGAGTATGGTTTTTACGAATGGAGTGGATTTCCTTCGGAGATGGAAACTAAGGAGCTTATCAAGCCTTGCCGTTTTTATAATCGAAAGGCCGAGTATCTTTTAGAGGCTAAAAAGATTTTTCCTGAAATTTTGTGGCGACTTCGAATGCGGGCGGAGGAGAATAACTGGAATTTTGCAAACTTTTTTATTCGAGATTGGCTTGTAAAAAATGTAAAAGGTTTGGGAATGAAAACAGCGAGTCATTTGCTTCGGAATATAGGGTGTACTAATTTAGCAATAATAGACACCCATATCTTGAAGTATTTCGGGCTAAAGGGAGAGAAGTGGAATTATTTGGATTTGGAAAAGAAATTAAAAAAACGGGCGAAAAGGTATTTTATTAGTTTAGCCGAATTGGACATAATCATTTGGAAACACTATTCTAAAACAGATTGGAAAGATTATATATATTAAAGAAGGAGGTATTTAAAAGATGAGTGGCGATATGTTTCAATGTCCATATTGTGGCTATACTGGTGAGGTTTCAGAATTTTTAGAAGAGAGCCCCGAAGAACCTGTGTGCCCGGAATGTGGTGAGGATTTGGCTATGGATTTTATACTACCTGAACCAGAGGGGGAGATTAACATATGAGACACAGAAAGATTTATGAGTTTAAATGTGGGATTTGTCGCAACTTTGCTAAAGAATTACACAATTGTGATTTGACTTTTGAGGGGAAGACTGTTACTATAATGGTTTGTCACCGCTGTATGCGAAAAGTAGGGCTAAAGGAAGACAAACGGGAAGCTGGGGACCCACTAAATAGTTGAAGGGGAGAAGAAAAATGAAATATCCGAAAGTTTGTGATAAGGCATTAGATAGGATAGATAAGATCAAGAAGAACGAAACAGAGTTTTTAGAATGTTTAAAGTACAAAATTTGTCCAGATTGCGGGGATGATGACTTTGTAGAATACCTACTTTATTACGAATGTAATAGCTGCGGGTTTAAATGTGACGCATGAGAAAGCATAAGATCTTTTCAAAACCTTTAGTTTTGGTTCGTTGGAATGACGCTTGTTCTTGGGGGGATGAGTATTCTATAGACCACGAGTTTCATTTGAATCCTTGCGAGACTTATGGAAGATTGATATCTAAAACAAAAAAGAGCATAGTGATTTCCAGGGATATTTTTGGGGATGGTGAAATTTGCGATTATGAGCTAAGCGGTGTTTTAGTAATTCCAAGAGATTGGGTTCAGGAAATAGTTATTATAAAAAGTTTTAAAAAGAAAAGAAGAAATATCGTTTAATTGAGTATAAGAAGGTTGGCTACAGCAAAAAATTTGATGCTAATCAAACCAAAGTCCAACCTGATGTTAATGATATTACAGTACAGAAGGCTGGCTACAGCAAAAAAACTCCCTTGCAGAGGAAAAAACCCAGCCTGATAGAAAACTGAAGATTGGTTATAGCAAACAACCAAAAAGACTCAAAATCTTTTACAAAACCCAATCTGAAAGGAGTAAAAAATGATTAGAACACACGAAGGAGCAATGCAATACGAACATTCAATGGACCATACAGTGGAATTTTTTAGCAAGGCGGGGTCCTTGTTTGAAAAACGGGAAGAGTTTTACGAAGGTGGTGAAACCGCTCTTTCCTTGTTTAAAAAGTCTTGGATTGTTGACTCCGAATTGACTTTTAAACTCCTTTTATGGTTGCGTGATTGCCGAGGTGGTGCTGGAAACAGAAGTGGTTTTAGAACTTGCTTGAAATGGTTGGCAACTTATTCTCCTGAATGGGTTCGTCTTAATATCAGTTGGTTGCCTTTGGTGGGCCGTTGGGATGACCTTCGAACTCTTTTTGGGACACCTGTTGAGTTAGATGCTGCAAGATTATGGGCAGATGCAATCATTGGTAACGAGGTTTTAGCTGCAAAATGGGCAGACCGTTCAGATAGACCTCTCCGATTAGTGATGGGGTTAAAGACAGAGAAAGAATTTCGTCAACGTCTTGCATCGATTCGTATGAACCACGTTGTTGAGCACAAAATGTGTACAGATAAGTGGGGCGAAATAACGTATGAGCATGTGCCTTCTGTAGCAATGGCCAGGTACACAAAGGCATTTGGGAAGCATGATGAAGTGGGTTTTAACGCTTATAAAGAGGCACTTAAAACGGGAAGTAAAAAAGTCCATGCAGGGGTACTTTTTCCTCATGATTGTGTTAGGACGGTTTTTGGTGGGGATGAAGATATTGCTAATGCACAGTTTGATGCGCTGCCAAACTATATGGCAGAAGATGCAAGGGCAATTGTAATCGCCGATACTTCCTCATCAATGAGCACCAAGATAAGTGGTTCGGTTAAATCAGTTCATGTTTCAATCGGTATGGCTTTGTATTGCTCATCAAAACTTGCAAAGGACAATCCATTTTATAAGAAATTTATGTCTTTTTCAGAAGAAGGTTATTTTAAGGATTGGAATGGGATGTCTTTTAGTGGGGCAGTTTGTAACCGCGAAATCTTTGATGGGGCAGTTGGTTCAACCTATGTTGCTTGTGCTTTAGATTTGATTTTAAAGACTGCAAAGTGGTTTAAACTTCCTGATAGCATGATGCCAAATATGCTGCTGATCGTATCTGATATGCAGTTTCATCAAGCAAATGCCGAAGACTGGAGCAAAGAAAATAACGTAGACAGACTTGCAGAGGTTGAGCTTTCTTTAGAAGGTTGGAAGGCAGCCGGTTATTCAATACCTAAAGTGGTTTATTGGAACACCGCAGGATATGCTGGCTCACCCGGGGAGGTTGGGGATACAAATATTGCATTGGTGTCAGGTTTTAGCCCATCTGTTTTGAAAGCCATTTTTGAAGGAGAGGATTTTTCACCACGAGCTGTAATGTTAAGGGCTTTAGATAAATATGATATTGATGTGCCAAAATGAATCACGACCGGTGGCTTGAAAGTTTAACAAAGACTTGAGCCAGTGTGATTGCAACGATGAGAAACGAGAGGAAAACTAAACATGTGTCTAAATACAATTATTGAAAGATCATCTACGATAAAGGAAACAGGAAAGGGTTGGAAGGTTTTTTACAAATCCTTCTACGGGTATAATTCAATTTATCAGGGGAACAATCAGTATCTGCCAAATCGTCAGTGGATTCATGAATTGGACTACAGAAGTGCAAACGCCAGACAGCATGCCCATTTGCATTCGGAACTAAACGGTAAGTATCATGCCCATTTGCATTCGGAACTAAACGGTAAGTATCCTTTCGGTTGGCATATTTACGTTTCAAAGAAA
>Ga0315295_10005441_pt1 | contig 10864 bp, 9 predicted proteins | sample YL17G14_0_MG_FD_204453 | JGI IMG/M metagenome (GOLD analysis project Ga0315295, IMG submission 204453) | Sediment microbial communities from Yellowstone Lake, YNP, Wyoming, USA - YL17G14_0 | ecosystem: Environmental > Aquatic > Freshwater > Lake > Sediment | place: USA: Wyoming | collected...
TTCTCTGCGTATTTGCGCAATAACTTGTTTACGTCCTTAAATCTCTCTTTATCTCCTAAAACAAATTCGACTTTAGGTGCGTGTTTTATATCTCCATCATAATATCTATTCAAATACCCAGCTACAGACGTTAAGCTTAGTGCATGGCCCTTATATCTGTTGATAACCTCTGTCATATCATCATCGCTTCCGTTGACGCCTCGCTTCTTTAGCATTAGTAGTGCATCTGGTATGCTCAAATCGACCAATGACAGATTTTCGTAACTGCGTTCGTGCCATTCATCTAAATCTTTTAATGGATATCGGGTGGTAATCAAACACAAGCCGCTTGCTTTAGGAGTATCGGCCAAATAATGAAGCAATTCCGTACATTCGCGATGCGTCATCTTTCCAAACTCGTCTCCAGATTTGCCCTCTTGCATCTGCTCAAGGCCGTCCAGTACGATTAAATATGCCCCTTGGCTGATATTCTCCTTTATCCTCTCTACCTTTTCCCACGTGCCTTTTATTTCCTCCGGCTCAATCTGCCCCCCGCTGACATATCGCAGTAGCGCATTTAAAAATAGTTCGAGATTAGCATTGCGATAAAACCCCCACCAGAATATCCCATCAGGCCGAATTTTATTATCTTCCAGACTATCGTACCACTTCCGCACCAGTGCCGATTTCCCCACCCCGCCCCATCCAATCAGCGCCCCAATCTGCACCTCTGGATTTTTATACCAATCGGTGATAGTTTTAAGATACTCCTCTCGCCCAACAAAATTCTCCTCCGGCGGCGTCTGATTATGCAAACCTGGCGCTAACGGAAAAACAATTTTCTCCTTCTCGGCAGGAGGTTTAATAACTAAGTCACCTGCGACTTGGGTTATGTGTTTGCCTTTTGCGGTTTGCTTAACTCTTCTTTTGGGTACATTGTCCTCAGACATTCATGTTACCCCCCGCTTGGCGTATGTCATTTCCTCTTGCCTTTTGGTTGATTCTTGTACGAGATTTGTTTGTAAATCCAATTTGTATTTTCACATCATGCACACCCTTGAGGGCTAATATACTCATCAATAGGGATATTATTGACGCCATGCCGGCAACTATACTAAAAATGGTCATTTCTTTACCTCCAATATCTCAATTTGACTTAACATAACAGGCCTGTTTTCATAGTCGGAGCTTCCTCGCCTTCTTGTATCATATATTCTCTTATATATTACCATCTCCAGGTCACTTTAATCAAGAAAGATTCCTCCTCATTCCCCCATTGCCCCGCTCATCCACCAACCTTAAAAATCTGTGTCCCGCGGCAATAAAAAAATCCGCCTCCCGGCGGCTTGTCTCGGCAAACCAGCTTTGCCAGACTCCTCCAACGACATACGATATACGCATCACACAATACGAAATAAATCCGTGTCTAAAAACTCTGCGTTCTCTGCGGTAAAATAAATCTGTGTCCATTCGTGTGAATTCGTGGCCAATTTTTCTTTGTGCCTTTGTGTCTTAGTGGCAATAAAAAATCTGTGTTAACCTGTGTTCATCTGTGGCTGAACTTTATTGCGTAACCAGCGAAATCTGCGTCTAATTTTCTTCGTGTCTTGCTGCCTTCGTGGCTAAAAAATTCCCTGTTAACTTAGGCAACCTGCACCCAAAAATTCCTCCAACGCAATACGCGATACGCACGACGCAATACGGAAAAAATTGTCAAATTTTTTCAAATATTTTCAAACGTTTCTATACTATTTTCAAACGTTTCATATCAATTTTCGAACGTTTCTATATAGTTTTCAAACGTTTTCGAACGTTTTCAATCATATGCTCATAAACCCCCGCCGTTGACCTCTTACACGCCATTTTACGAAAATTTTCCCTCCTATTTCCCCCTCTTAGAGATTACCTAATTTACCTATCTTGCCTAATTTAAACTCAAAACTAAAAACTCAAAACTCAAAACTTTTTCCTGCCCATTTTGCCCATCTTACCCAAAATGACGAACTTGTCTCAGAGCGTGCCAATCTCATTCAAAATAGTAAATCGTCAATTGTAAATAGTAAATGTCTCTTTTCACCCCCAAAAAACCTGAAAAACCCCCCCGCCATTTATATTTTTTTAGTTGGCTCAAATATCCTTACTGTGTTTTTACCTGCTTGTTTAGCCATATACAGGGCCTGGTCAGACCGGCTTGTAATATCCTCTGGACTGTTCTCTGCACCATATTCTCCAACCCCAACGCTGATAGACAGGGCTATTTGCTCTTTTTTCCACGTTATCGGCGATTCTGAGACCGAATCGACCATACGCTCAGCAGCAACAACAGCATCAGCCAGCGAAGTATTGGGCAAAATTACCGCAAATTCATCCCCCCCGTAGCGTGCTGCTGTGTCGATTTGCCGGATGCACGCCCTTATTTTTTTACTGATTTCACAGATGACCTTGTCGCCGGCATGGTGGCCGTAGGCATCGTTTACCTTCTTGAGACTATCGATATCTATCATAATCAGCGAAATTTGGCCGCCATATCGCCGTGTTCTCCACAGCTCTTTCTCCAGAGTTTCATAAAATGTTTTGTGGTTCGCAAGACCAGTCAAACCGTCCGTTGTGGCTTGACGCTGTATCTTCTCAAAAAGCTTTATATTGCCGATAGAGGCACCAACTAACTGGCTGAGCAGCTCTACAAGTGCAATATCATCACTACTGAAGCTGTCACCTTCCATTTTGTCCGCCAAATTGAGCACACCAACCACCTTATCCTGGCAAATAAGCGGCGCAATAATGCAATTGCTGGTCTGGTAATTTTTGGCAAAAGCACGTTGAGATTTCCTGATGATAGGCTTTTTGTGGGTATCTATGTCTCGTACCTGTATAAGCATTTTACTTCTTACTGCCACAACCATAGAAGAAGGCGGATTTTGATTGATTGAGACTATTTTATTTATAAGAAACGGATGATTATATTTCTGGAGGAGCAAAATATTGTTTGTTTCATCAAGTATATACAGCGAAGCAAATCTCACGCCAATCAATTTGGGAATGTTATTAATGCAAACATTGGCTATTCGTTCGATGTCGAGGCAGTTTATCTGCCGGGCCAATGGAGTTATCTGCTCAAGCGGGGAAACACCGCCAGGAGCAGGGTTACCGGTATTATCGGAACTCTTGCTGTTTTGGGGCATAGTTTTAACAGTTTCAGACAGTATTATTAGGTTCGCTTACAATGTATCGGACATTTTAGTAAGGGCATTTGGCAAAAAACCTTGTCCGCCTCCGGTGGACTTGTAACTTCCCAGGCTTTTCTGCGTATGCCGGCCGTCTTCGTCTCAGCCAAAGGCCCCTGCTCTGCAACAAAATCGCCCGCAGAACGTGCGTGCCCAGGCCCTCGTCCCAAATGTACCCACCCTTTACTCCAGAATGCACCTGCACCTTTGTTCTTAAAATGTGCCCAAATCCCCCAAAATACTTAATTAACGATATTTGGCGAAAAACACCGATAATAACGATAAATTCAGAGAAATACCGGCAAATTCCTGCCTGCCAGGTAAACAGCATCCAATAAAAAACCGCTGTCTATAGAAAACTCATCAAATTTTTCCAAAAAAATTTGAAAATAAGGTTGACATCCGATAAAAGGTGTTTTACATTTTGCAAAATACAAAATACCTTTTAAGGACTAACGTAAACTAACGGTCGCTGGTTTGAGAAGAGTCGATAAGCTGAATTTGAATTGAGATGATTATTCAAACGAAAGTCGTCAGTAACAATCAGGTGGTTTCGGCCACTTTGTGTTTTACCTTTTTACGTCTTTGAATTCTTAATCGTCGAATCCTTAACAGGTCCAATAAAAAGTTTTTCGTGATGCAGTTAGAAGTTAAAAATCGCATGTTGCAAATACCTACCAAGCTCTATCGAATTGGTGAATTGGTCCGTTACACCCCCTTCTCCCGGCAAACTATTCATAACTACACGATAATGGGACTTATTCGTGAGGCGCAATGGACCGAAGGCGGACATCGACTATACGACGAGTCAGTCTTTGAAAGATTATCGAAAATCATAGAACTTAAGAAAACAAAAACCCTTTGGGAAATAAGGCGGATTTTAAACAAAGAAGAGCCCGCCGGCAAAATAGCAGGACACAGCTCGCATTCTAAAAATAATTAAATAATGGACAGGTTGATTCCAGGCAAAGCCTGGCAGCTTAAGTGGAATTAAATAATTAACCATACATTGAAAATTGGAGTTTAAGGAAAAAGGTAAAAGTAAAAACGGTTGTAACTGCCATTATTTTACTTTCACCTTAATGGGGGCAACAAAAGGATAAAAGGGTCAAGGATGAGAAACATAGCTTCGCTTTTCACAGACTATCATTCCTGCTTTTCTCACCCCCGCAAGAGGAAAAGTCAATTATGAAAACATAATACGAACGCAGGTGTTAAGCTGCTGTTTCTTTGAGACATTTTGCCGGAACGTAACATCAATAGGAAGGAGTGCTTATGAATTTGACGTCATTGATAACAGATAATATCACCGAACTACTCGTTAAGATAATTGAGTTCACACAGAGCCGCCAAAAAATCCTTACCCAGAACATAAACAATATCCACAGTCCCGGTTTTGTTCCGAAGGATTTGGCGGTGGATGAGTTCTCCGGCTTGTTGAACAATGCAATCAATGAGCACACCCGAAGCCGGCGTCTTCTGTTCTGCGATACTAAAAACATCAAATTTGGTGCCGCCTGCAGATTAGAGACCCAACCAACAATAGACAAATACGCCAAAGAGCTACTTGAAAAGAATCGAAATGAGTATATCGAGCTGCAAATAAATAAGCTTTTAGAGAATTCGCTCAACCAAAGAGCAGCGGCAGTATTGCTCAGGCAAAAACAGGAAACGATTTCAATCTTCGAATAATGTGTAACGGACAGAAAAAAATTAGCCACGGAGAAAAAAAGAAAACCTTTTTAAGAAAGCTGCTGATTGGTTCTCCTAAAGTTATCGGCTGGAAAGTCGATAAGAACTGTGGTGGGTGCTTTCTTTGTGGATACGACTGGAGAATCAGAAGATAAGAAAAATGCTGGCACTTATAGGACTTAAAACCGGCTTTGCAAAACTTTTCAGGGTCATAGAGTCTCACGGAGGAATCCTATGAAAACCGACCAACCTATGAAAACCGACCAACAACTCAATATTGACCAAATATGGGAGCAATTTTATAAAACCAGCGATACCCATTTCCGTAATCTACTTATGGAACATTACAGGCCCCTGGTAAAATATACCGCCGAGCGGTTACGCAGCAAACTACCTGAGAAGGTCGAGCTGGATGACCTTATCAGTGCCGGCATTTTTGGATTGATGGACGCTATTGATGCTTTCGACCCCACCAGAGGCGTAAAGTTTGAGACATATTGCTCGCCTCGTGTAAGAGGCGCCATTCTCGACGAGTTACGGAGTATGGACTGGGTGCCGCGGTTGGTCCGTGCCCGTGCCCACCAACTGACCAAGGCCATCCATTCGCTTGAAACCCACCTTGGCCGCAAGCCCACCGAAAAAGAAACGGCTGAAGAACTGGATATGAACATAGAGGAGTTTAGCAGGCTCCAGCACGATGCAAATGCAGTCGGCCTGGTTTCCCTGGACACCAAATACAGCGAAAGCGAGGGTGAAAAAGATATTCGCGAAATAGATGTAATCAAAGACCAAAAAAGCGAAGACCCCCTGACCGAAGCTCAAAAGCGAGACCTAAAAAATCTGCTCACCAAAGGGCTGACACGAGCCGAACGGCTGATTATCGTCTTATATTATTACGAAGAGATGACAATGAAGGAAATCGGCGCAACACTGGATTTATCAGAATCTCGCGTTTCACAGATGCACTCCTCCATTGTCGCACGTCTAAAAGCTCAAATGAACACCCGCAAAAAGGAATTTGCTGTTGAGTAGTTCGTGACTCATCGCTTTCTATCAAGTGTTTGCTATTTACTGTTGATACACCATACAAGTCTTGATTTCATTCTCATTTACGCATATAGTAAAGCGGTACTACAAGGAGAAAAGTATGCGATTTACGAAGATGCACGGGCTGGGCAATGACTATGTTTATGTGAATTGCTTTGAAGAGAAAATTGAAGACCCCGCAAGGCTGGCCCAAATCGTCAGCGACCGCCACTTCGGCATCGGTTCGGACGGCCTGATTCTGATATGCCCCTCACAGAGGGCCGATGTGCGGATGCGCATCTTCAATACGGACGGCTCGGAAGCCGAAATGTGCGGAAACGGTATTCGATGCGTAGCCAAATATACTTACGAACACAAATTAGCCAAAGCGAGAAAATCTTTTATCGTGCCTGGTCAGCCCTTCTGCCCTGCTTCGCTGAATATAGAAACCGGCCACGGAATTCTAACTGTCGGACTTTTAACAAACAGCAATGGCAAGGTTGAGAAGGTGTGCGTCAATATGGGCCAACCTGTATTAGCAGCCAAGGATATACCAGTCAACTTACCTGTTAAAGAGATAATTGAACAGCCGATGCAATTTCTAAACCGCGCATTTGTAATGACGTGCGTATCAATGGGGAATCCACACGCTGTATTTTTCCGCGATGATATTAGCTTAATTGAGCTTGAAAAATTTGGCCCTGCTATCGAAAAGCACAGCATTTTCCCCAAACGCACTAATGTGCATTTTGTTCAAGTTGATAAACCTACGGAGTTTACTATGCGGACGTGGGAGCGAGGCAGCGGAATTACCCTGGCCTGCGGTACGGGTGCTTGCGCGTGCTGCGTGGCAGCGGTGCTTACCGGGCGAGGAGAACGAGTATGCACCGCGCATCTGCCCGGAGGCGAGCTGGATTTGAACTGGTGCCAGGAAGATAACTGTGTCTATATGACCGGGCCGGCTGTTGAGGTTTTTGAGGGCACCTGGCCGGAGAAATAGTACAGCGTTTCATGAAGCTCCACGGCTTTATAGCCGTGGCCTCGCTCCGTCGCCATAGCTTCGGCCTCCGCCATAGGCTTCTGCCGACGGCGGATGGAGCGTCGGCGACTTCACCTGCTTCGGCGAAACCCGCCGAAGCATACCCTCCTTCGCCGTTGGCTTCGGAGGGTTACCCTTTTCGCATTGCCTACTCCGCCGAAGCAGCTTCGGCTGCGAAGGCTGGACATCCACGGGTTTGGCCTACTCCGCCGAAGCGGCTGCGAAGGCCGGACACCTGTGGCTTTCTGCGAAGGCGGGTAAATCTCTCGACCTAAACATTTGCTAAATACTGAATAGAAAAAGGGCTGTGTTGTTCGCACAGCCCTTTAATTTGTAACACAAGTTGCCTTTTCGAGCTTTTTATGCCCTGCGTTTTTTCAACAGACTCAACGCTCCAAGACCAAGCAGACACATTGTTGCTGGCTCGGGAACAATAGTCGCAGAGAGAGCTGTGGTATCACAGGTATGACTTGGGTTGTCGCCATAGCCATAGCCCACGGCGAAGTCAATTATGTCGCCCATACCAACTGGGATGGTCTTCGAAAATGACAATGACGATGTATCACCGTAGCCGTTGACCGATTCATTGAAAAGTGAGATGCCGTTGTTGCCAATAATATGGAGGACATGAACATCCGTCGTCGTCCCCCGACGATCAATTCCAGTAAACATCGCATTGATATCAATGATTCCTGCATCAGGTGCGGTCCAGCGAGCGTGGCTATATTCACCGCTGTCGCCAGGGTGAAGCGAAAACTGCCCCGGCTGCCATGTTATGGCTGGATGGTCATTATTTATGCTTCCGGTTCCGTTGTGCGAGACATTCGGAGAATAAGGGAAGTTGGAGCCGGCCCAAACATCGATTGGGATTATGGGATTGATTGTGTCGTCGAATTTACCGTGGTTGGGATACAGGTTGAAGTCAGACGTGAGCGTCGATGACCAGCCATAGCTCCATACACCGTTAGGGTTGTTGGTTGCGGAGAAATCGGCTGCTACATCATAGGTTGTTGCAGAAGCAGTAGAACATAAATTTGACACCAAACAGATGGCACATAGCATCTCAAACAATCGTTTTTTCATCTCTTCTCCTCCTAAAAAAATTCTTTTTGTCATTTGTGGGGGAAAGCTTGGCAGGAAACAAAGAAAAGCTCTCTCACCACTCTTCTCCTTTATAAATCTGCATAACAATAACAGCAGACTTACACGAATGAAACTCTACCCCCCCATCCGGAATGTCAAGGGGAAATTTGGCAAATCAGCGGATTCTTTAGTTTTTTTAGGACTAACTCTTCAAAATTCCCCATTTTGGTCCAGAGATGAGGCCGTGGTAATCTCGGGTTTGAAACGGAGAGATTGCTTCGCTCCGCTCGCAATGACATCCATCATTTGAGGTGTGACAAACCACTACGTACAAAGCTTTGGGGATTGGCAAAATTGAAGGGCCACGCCATACTTGTTAGAAGACAAAGTATCGCTGAGGTTAGAGGTCCTCAAGACCTTTGCAAAAGCCGCAATCCTGCCGCCAAATTCAAGCAGGCCTGCTGTAGGTGGTATTGACAGTTCTACCTTTAAGAGGTTGCCCGGCATAAAGGCGTCATCCGCAGTCTCAAAATACAAACCGCCCGGACTTACGTTCACCGTGCAGCCCTTATGGAATTTCTCTGCTGTCGAACCAACTTTTCGACACGATAAACCAAGCATTATTGGTAATCGCTTAAACTTTCGCTTTTCAGAGCTATTCATCACCTGCCTCCCACCCGCCGTAGCGTACCTGTCCGTCGTAGCGAAAGCGAAGACGGAAGCGAAGGCGGGCCTGCTCAATTTTCAATTATTCCTTACAACTAATTCACATAGGTGTGCAAAGCACATACCAAAACAGTGATGAGCAAATAGCCCATTTTTACTTTTACAAGTACTTACCAGTCATAAAGTTAAGCAGAATTAACGCCCCATCTGCGACAAATTCGGTCGGGAAGACATCCATAATGTTGCGAAATAACAACGCCCGCCGAAGCGACCTGTCCGCCATAGCCCTTTGGCGACGGCGGAAGCGAAGGCGGGCAACGCCCAAAACTCATTTTCTGTGGTTTAAGTCAAACACAACGACCGAAAAAATCTGTTTAGCTGCTTATTCTACAGAATGTTGCGCTTTTTACTAAACAAGCAGCCCTTTCAATCCGAAAAAAGAACAGACATGTTGCTTTTTCACAACGTCTCTACACGATAATGTGGAGATAGACTTATTACCTGAGCTATGCCAAGCCACAAGAAATTACTATCTGAAAAGGCAGGCATCACCGAAAAGGCCAATATTCAGAGACAGCTGGCTGACACTGAAAGACTGGCTACCCTCGGCAAGCTCACTTCTAAAGTGGCACACGAGTTAAATAATCCTATGGATGGAATACTGCGATATATCAATCTTACAATGAGAATTGTTGAGCAGGAAAATCTCGAAAAAGCCAAAGAATACCTCACACAGTGCCGCAAGGGACTTATGAGAATGGTTCAAATCGTAAGTGAGCTGTTGGAATTTTCTCGCAGCACTTATGCGCCATTTGAACACGCCAAAATAGAGCAGATTATCGAAGATGCCATAAAAACAATGGATACGAGAGCAGAAACCTTGAATGTCCGGATATTATCGAGCTACGCTGCCGGCATACCGGAAATCCGAAGCGGCAATTTATTTCAGGTCTTCTGTAACCTCATAAAGAACGCACTGGACGCAATGCCGGATGGTGGGCAGCTTCGCATCTCCACACGCCTTGCAGCAGATAATACCGCCGTGGCGGAGTTTCGCGACACGGGAGCCGGTTTCGCCCCCGAAAACGCCAAAGTTATATTCGAGCCGTTCTTTACTACAAAAGATAAAGGCAAAGGGACAGGATTGGGGTTGGCAATATGTAAAGACATAATCGAAAGATACAACGGCCGAATAACTGCTGAAAATGCACCAGGAGGCGGCAGTATTTTCACTGTATATCTGCCTGCTGCGCCAATAGGAAGCCCATAAAAGCTAACAAGGATAACTATGAGAGAAAAGAATATTCTTGTTGTAGACGACGATAGAATCATATTGGATTCGCTGTGCGAATTTTTATCGCTCGAAGGATTCAGAACAAACGGTGCCGAAACGTTAAAGGGCGCTCTATCTGAGCTGGAAAAGCAAAACTATAGTCTCGTTATAACGGATATTAATCTGCCGGATGGAGACGGCTTCGAATTATTAGATGTCGTCGGGAAAAACTATCCGCAAACAGTGGTAATTGCGATAACCGGCTATGGCAGCATTGAAAGCGCAGTCAAGGCCATCAAGCGAGGCGCCTACGAATATCTTACCAAGCCGATTGTTGACGATGAGCTGCGGCTGGTAGTGGAAAGAGCAATTAAACAACAATCGCTTATAAGTGAAAACGAGAGCCTGCGATTACAACTCGAACAAAAATACAGTCTGGAAAATATAATCAGCCACGACTACAAGATGGCGAAAATCTTCGAGCTTGTAGAGGCCGTCGCCGACAGCAAAACAACAATACTAATGGCGGGCCCATCAGGCACCGGCAAAAGCATGCTGGCAAAAGCAATACACCATCGCTCAAGCCGAAGGAATAAGCCGTTTGTAGAGGTTGGCTGCGGCGCACTGCCGGAAACACTGCTTGAAAGTGAATTATTCGGGCATGTTAAAGGAGCGTTTACCGGCGCCGTAAGCAATAAAGAAGGCAAATTTCTTGCGGCAAATGGCGGTACGATTTTCCTCGATGAAGTTGCCAATGCCTCATCGGCTTTTCAAGTCAAGCTCTTGCGGGTTCTGGAAGACAGGCAGTTTGAGCCGGTTGGCAGTAATAGGACTGAAACCGTCGACACGCGGATATTACTTGCTTCAAATAAAGATTTGAAT
>Ga0315295_10005442_pt1 | contig 10863 bp, 9 predicted proteins | sample YL17G14_0_MG_FD_204453 | JGI IMG/M metagenome (GOLD analysis project Ga0315295, IMG submission 204453) | Sediment microbial communities from Yellowstone Lake, YNP, Wyoming, USA - YL17G14_0 | ecosystem: Environmental > Aquatic > Freshwater > Lake > Sediment | place: USA: Wyoming | collected...
TTTTATGATTCAGGGTGGCGATCCTAATTCAAAAAACCCGGATAAATCCACGCATGGCATGGGTGGGCCTGGATATTCGGTAAAAGCCGAATTCAATGAAAAGCCTCACAAGAAAGGGACTCTTTCTATGGCAAGGTCTTCACAGCCTGACAGTGCAGGCTCACAGTTTTTCATCTGTGTTGCTGATGCACCATTCCTTGACAGGCAGTATACTGTTTTCGGAGAAGTAGTTTCCGGGATAGAAGCAGCTGATAAAATAGTAGGCCAGCCGAGAGACAAAAGGGACAACCCGAATGAAAGAATAGAAATAAAGGTCAAGATTATTGAAAAATAATCTGCTAATAAATAAGGCCATTTCCTCAATCCCCCCTTTATTAAAGGGGGGATTTGCGCTGATCAAAACTTTCTTTTTCTTCTCATTTATAGTCCTCTTCCTCCAGGCATGTTTTCAGACAAAAACGCATGCTGACGGTACAAAGGTCTTCAGGGTAAGTGATGGCAAGACAATTACATTCGGACAGATGCTTGATGACCTCAGGAAAGTCAATATTATTCTTGTGGGAGAAGTTCATAATCAGGAAGCCCACCACCAGCTGCAGTTCGATGTTATAAGGGCATTGAAGGAAGCAAAATCCCCGGTAGCTGTCGGCTTTGAGATGTTTATCGCTGATAACCAGAGCATGCTTGACCAGTGGGTAGCAGGTACAATGTCATCAGATGCTTTTATTAATGCATATTATGCAAACTGGAACTTTCCGTGGCTGCTCTACAGGGATATTTTTCTATATCTCAGGGAGAATAAGATTCCTGCGGCAGGACTGAATATCTCTCCGGAAATCACCATGAAAATATCTGTTTCAGGATTTTCATCACTTACCAAAGAAGAGCTTGCAAAACTACCTCCTGAAACCGGATGTGCTGTAGACGAAAAATATATGAAGTTCATACGCAGGGCATATGCAATGCACGGGCATGGCGGCAAGCAATTCATTAATTTCTGTGAGGCACAACTCATATGGGATCAGGTTATGGCCCGGAACCTTATTGGCTTCCTCGCTAAGAATCCTGATAAAACATTAGTCGCGCTTACAGGAAACGGGCACGCATGGAAAAGGGGAATTCCCGAGCAGCTAAAAACCCAGTCAGAAAAAACCAGATACAGGGTTGTGCTTCCCCATATCCCCGGTTATATTGAACCAGGGAGTATCACAGCCGAAGACGCAGATTATATCTTGTTGCAGTAATATGTTATTATTGTCTGTTCGGGGCGTAGCGCAGCCTGGTAGCGCACACGGTTCGGGACCGTGTTGTCGAAGGTTCAAATCCTTTCGCCCCGACCATCCAAATCGTTGATATAATTGATTTTTTTCATAAGATTACCCTTAAAAGTGGGGTCGTGGCAGATAATAATTACTACTTGTAGACTCTCACTGAAAACTATCCACTTTCTCATTGAAAATAAATCCATGGGCAGTTGTATGCTGTACCCATTTATTGTTTTATTGTAAGCATGTCTTCATCTCTGTATCTCCCTATACTAAATTTCTTTCGAATCTTCCTTGCAGAGCAACAATTCGAATAGTACTAAATATTTATTAAAGCTCCTTCCACTCTTGTTTTTTGTTTCAAATAAGCACATTATTTTATTGATACGTCTAACCGAATTCTTCATAAATCTTAGAATGATATCCCCTCTCATAACAGTTTGTTGTTCTGAACAACAAAAAACAACAAAAAACCTAAAATTATAGTAATATATTTATAAATTTGGCTAAATATTTCGTTGGTGCTCTTAGGGAAGGGATAAGACATGAACCCTTTTTCTGCCAAGAGAATATGTAATATTACCAATCTCAACAGATGGCTCCTTTTTCTGCTTTTTTTAATAAGTTCCCTTAGTGTTATCGTTCCAGCAACAGCCGTAGCGCTCACGCAGCAAGAGAAGATAGAAGACCCCCATCCAGGTTGGCTGGATATTGAGCAACTCAGTCAGGTACGTATCGTATCAGTATCAAAATATGAAGAACCGATTGAAAATGTTGCTGCGGCTGTTTATGTAATAACGGCAGAGGACATAAAGCGTTCCGGTGCTAAAAGCATTCCAGAGGTTCTGCGTCTTGCGCCAGGTCGGATAGGACCATTGAAAATTCTACGCAGTTATTATGCAAAACTTACATGGAGGATTTAAATCATGTGCTATAAAAGACTGCTGGTCAATTTGAAGAAATGGTCTTTCTGCCTTATATGCTCTATGATAGTTTGCTTTATTTTCATATCACAATCAAAAGCTGAAGTTCCGGATCAGGAAGAACAGACAAAAGACATAAGTGCCGGCTGGCTGGATATCGACGAATTAACCCAGATACGGGTCATTACTGCTTCCCGAATAGAAGAGCCAGTGCAGGAGACAGCTGCCGCAGTAGCAGTGATTACCGGGGAAGATATTCGACGGTCTGGTGTAACGAATATTCCTGAGGCCCTTCGTCTTGCACCGGGGACCGAGGTGCAACGCATTAATTCCAACCGCTATGCTGTTACGATTAGAGGCTTTAATTCTGAGTTTGCCGATAAACTCCTTGTTCTGATGGATGGTCGTTCAGTCTATACACCCCAGTTTTCAGGTGTCTTCTGGGATATGCAGGATAGCGTCCTTGAGGATATAGATCGGATAGAGGTAGTTCGCGGACCAGGGGGTACTGCCTGGGGTTCTAATGCCTTTAACGGTGTGGTTAATGTGGTCAGTAAGCCTGCCCAAGAAACACAGGGCTTGCTTTCAAGCAGTTCACTCGGGAGTTTTGATCAAAGCCGCATAACAATGCGCTACGGCGGCAAATCGGGTGAGCACACATGGTACCGTGTCTTTGCGCAGGAATCTTTTCATGGAGAAACCCTAAAGGCGGATGGCAGCGGCCAGGGTGACGATTGGAACTCTTTCCTTGGCGGTTTCAGGATAGATTCAGAAGTTACGTCGCATGACTCTCTTACTGTACTGGGAGGTGTAAATTATGCTGAACTCCTACAGTATTCTCATGGCAATCCGGAGAACTTCCCTGCATTCGGTGCAAATCTGCTTGGACGCTGGCAGCATGTGTTTAATGAATCATCGAAACTCGAAACACAACTCTATTACGACGCTGTCCGGCGTGACATGCTGCAGAACCCAGTCAATACCGATACCGTGGATTTTGATATCAGCCACATTTTAACAGCGGGAAGCGCACACCGCATCCACTGGGGGCTCAATTACCGCATAATCAGCAGCCGTACCGAAAATACAGAGGAACATATATTTGATCCCCGTGAGAAAACTATCCAACAGGGAGGGTTGCTTATAGAAGACCAGTTTTCACTCGTACCAGACATTCTGGTTCTTTCAGCAGGCTGCAAACTGGAATATTACAGTCTTAGCGGTTGGGAGCCCCTGCCGAATGCACGGTTATCATGGACTCCGAACCCTTCTCACACAATCTGGGCCAGTTTCTCACGCGGTGTCCGTGCTCCAAATACCTCAGATCTCTATCTGAAGATTAATACACCTTATGTAGTTCTACTGCCGAACGATAACCTTGGGACTGAAGAAGTTCTTGCCTATCAGGCTGGATACCGTGGAAATATGGGCAATCGGTTCGGATTTGATTTCACAGGATTTCTTAATAATTATTTGCATCTTATTACATTTGAACAAGAGGGCAATACGATGCCCTTAAGTGTTCGCAGTGCCAATAACCTTGAGGGTGAATCATGGGGCTTTGAGGCTGCTCTAACCTGGCAAAGTTTTGACTGGTGGCGCTGGCGGGCCAACTATACATATTTGACAATGGATCTGCATACAGCAAATAACAGTACAGATACCAGTGCGGTCATAATAGGGAAACGCTCTCCGAAACATCAAGCGATGCTGTGGTGGTCTTTCCAGCCCACAGGCAATCTTGACCTGGACGTCCTCATGCGGTATACAGACAACTTAGAAGAAAGAGACACACCAGCCTATTGGGGACTTAATCTCCGCATTGCCTATCGATACAAACCAGGCATCGAAATAGCCATAGTTGGCCAGAATCTTTTGGACCCCCAGCATCAGGAGTTTACTGCCAGCCCAGGATTTCCCTGTGCAAGTGAAATTCCAAGCTCTGTTTATGGAAAGCTTACAATGAGATTTTGATGATAATACAAAATTCATTTACAAAAAATACAAAGGGCAAGGTAGACCTGTCAGGAAATGACATTCAACAAGATAAAAGCAGGCTCATTCATGGAAGGTTCAGCCATTTGATAAGAAAAGGACTTTCATTGCGGAGAATCAAATCAGGCCAAAGACTTCGGGACTTTTGGGGGGTTAAGCTCTGCAGTGCATTCCTGCTCTTTTCTCTGTTATTGTGTCCATTTATAGCGCCTACCGTGCATGGAACCACTGCTGAACTTTCACATGGAGAGGCATTGAGTTATTTCCTTCTCAATTGTGCATATTTCGGTAAATGGCCGGGTGACAATGATCCGCAGGTCTCAAAAGTTCTCCGCATTGGGATTCTTGGCAGAGATACCTTGGGTAAAACCTTAGATATCGTATCTGAAAAGGCTCAGTCCACATGGTTTGCAAAGGGACGTATTCTCATCGAGCGGTCATATAATCCTAAAGCATTGAAAGATAGTCACGTCGTTTTTGTAAGCGCCAGTGAAAGCGACAAAGTCGAAAGCATTATTGCGACCTTTAAGGACGAACCTATTTTGCTCGTGAGTGAGATTCCAGGATTTGCCAGGTACGGAGGAACTATAGAGGTTCGGATCCTGGAGGAACACCTGCGATTCATTCTGAACCTCGATGAACTCAAAAGAATACATGTCGATGTCAGTTCCCGGATGAAGCAAAGGGCTTCTGCTTTTATTGAACATGGCGTATCGAGACAGAATATATTTATGAAAGAAGGTGGTCAATGAAGTTCGGCAACCTGCCTATCCGTCAGAAGGTTGGCGTAGTCATTCTCTCGGTGGTTGGGTTGGCTATTCTGTCAAACGTCCTGAGCACTTTTATTTTCCAATCTGTTGCCTTTCGCAAACGCGCTCAATCAGAGCTTCTTACTCTTGCATCCGTAATTGGTGGCAGTGTAAATGCATCTGTGATGTTTGGAGACAGCGCTGAAGCAACGCGCATTCTTGACCATTTTAGATTACAACGATATCAGCATCTTAGAGAAACTACTGAAGTCCATCTATTTAACTTATCGGGAAATGCACTTTTTGCCAGTACACCTGCCGGCGCTCAGCCTCCTGGTGAGTTAGTTTCAAAAGGTATGGGTATCTATTCCACTGACAAAGGGCTTTGGCTGATTCATGAACTAAAGGACGAAAGCGGACGAACGTATGCTCATATGGCGCTGCATTCTTCCCTGCATAATCTTCAGCGTGAGGAACGAAATTTGATTCTTGTACTGGGAGCTATTACCGTACTTACTTTACTTGTTGCCTATTATCTCGGACGCAGATTGCAGCAAAGCCTTACCCGTCCTATTTCGTCCCTTGCATCCACGGTGCAGGAAATTGCTGAGAAGGGGAATCAGAACCTGCGTGCAGAAAAATTCTCGGATGACGAGGTAGGCAACCTTGCGGATAACGTCAATCAGATGCTTGATACTCTTGACAGGCAGGATCAAGCTTTACGGGAGAGTGAAGCTCTCTTTCGTTCCCAGTTCGAATACGGCAATATTGGGATAGCCATAACTTCTGTTGAAAAAGGATGGCTTCAGGCAAACGCCTGCCTCTGTAAAATGCTGGGCTATACTGAGCAAGAGCTCAAAAAGATGACGTGGACGGAGATGACCTATCCGGATGATCTTGCACCAGATCTCGAACAGTTTGAACGGATGCTTAAAGGTGAGATTGAAAACTATGAGATGGACAAGCGTTTTTTCCGTAAGGATGGTGATCTTATTTACACACATCTTACTGTATCCTGTTTTCGGAATCTGGATCGCACCATTAAATTTGTCATTGCGTCGCTCCTGGATATTACCGAACACAAGAAGGCAGAGGAAGCGTTGCTTATATCCGAAGAGAAATATCGTCTTGTTGTCGAAAATGCAAGTGAAGCCATTTTTATTTTGCAGGATGAAATTATAAAGTTTCCAAACCGACAATCGATAGTAATGTCAGGATATACAGAGAAAGAAATTACAGGCATGCATTTTCCCCATTTCCTGCATAACGATGATAAAGATATAGTTATGGATAGACTCCAGAGAAGATTGCGGGGAGAGGATGTTCCACCTGTATACTCTTTCAGGATCATCAATAAAACAGGAAAAATAATATGGGTTGAAATCAGCGCAGTGCTTTTAACTTGGGAAGGAAAGATAGCCACACTGAATTTTCTGAGGGATATAACTGCACAGAAAAAGCTTGAGGAACAGCTGCTTCAGTCACAGAAGATGGAGGCTGTCGGTCAGCTCGCAGGTGGGGTAGCCCATGATTTCAACAATCTTCTGACAGCTATCATAGGCTACGGGCACCTCATTAAGAATGAAGCAAGCAAAGATGAGCGCATAAGTGCTTATGTAAGCCAGGTCTTAAACGCAGCAGAGAGGGCTGCTGTTTTAACGACTGATCTTCTGACCTTCAGCAGGAAACAGATCGTAAATCTTCAGCCAGTGAATCTGAACACGATAATTAAGAATATGGAAAGTCTTTTGTTGCGGGTTATTGGCGAGGATATAGAGCCTTCAACTGATCTGATGGATGCGGAGTTGACCATCTTGGCTGACAGCACACAGATTGACCAGATACTAATGAACCTTGCCACGAATGCACAGGATGCAATGTCTAAAGGAGGGAGCTTATTGATAAAGACAGAGCGTATGGAAATAAATGGCGAGTATGTCAGGGCACACGGTTATGGTAAAGCCGGTGCTTATGCGCTACTTTCGGTTGAGGACACAGGAACCGGCATGGATGAGAAGATAAGGGAGAAGATATTTGAGCCATTCTTTACCACCAAGGAAGTCGGCAAGGGCACAGGCCTCGGGCTTGCAATGGTGTATAGCATCGTCAAACAGCATGATGGCTATATCAATGTGTATAGTGAACCTGGCAAAGGGACAACATTCAAGATTTTATTGCCACATATATCATCAAAGGTTAAATCATTAAAAGATGAGGGCTTGCAGAACGCAAAAGGGGGCATTGAGACTATCCTCATAGGAGAGGATGATCAGCAGGTGAGGAACCTTCTAAAAGAGGTACTTTCGCATGCAGGTTATAACATTATAGAAGCAGTTGATGGAGATGATGCTATAAAGGTATTTCATGAGAACAAGGATAAAATTGACCTTCTTATTCTGGACGTTATTATGCCGAAGAAAAACGGCAAAGAAGTGTATGATGAAATCCGTAAGGTTAAGTCTGATATAAAAGTCATTTTCGTCAGTGGATATAGTGCGGATATTATGAATAAAAAAGGAATCCTTGAATTCGGACTGAACTTTATCTCAAAGCCTGTTTCACCGGATAAACTCTTAATAAAGATTAGAGATATTCTGGATAATTGAATATGCACTATTAAATCATGTTCAACATTATCAAAAGTACTCCACGTAAGTTCAAATGCATCCAAGTTAAATAGTTGATAAAGAATTCAATAAGATTTCAGAACTCTTGAATTTCTCCACTTGTGGCTGTACTCCACAATCCCTGATAGAATCTCAGCCTGTTTAGGATGAAGCACATCACAAATTTTCCAAAGGGTAAATTTAGATGAAAATTAATTGCATTTACCCCTTATGCTCTTTGATCGAGAAGATAGTCTTGCACACTACTAAAATGGACTTTGCCGGCGTCCGGATGCTTTGCATTGATAAGGTAGTTTCGGGATGTTGGTTCTAAGGCTGATGGGACTGACAGAACAGCGTATTTTGCCGCCTTGAGCCATGATAGCCCGAACGCTACTGTCGAGGGAGGGTATGGATATGTGCGCCAATCCCTGGGGAGGTCTTTGTCAGGAGGAATGGAGATAGTGTAATCGGGCATGTCGGCAAACCCGATCACCCATTGAAGTTTACCGGCAGTTTGGCGCTTAAAACGGATGAGAATTTCCAAAAGAGCCAGTGCCTTACTTTCACTTGTGTAAATCACGGGATAACCTTTCGGTGTCCAACGACCACCCCAATAAAAAGCCCCTTTGCCGGACCAAAACTCATGGGCGTACTCTTTTTTGCCAATGTGCCATACTCTGATCAAGCAAGGATACCGTATTCCATGCGGTTCAGCACTTCCTCGACAAGCGATGCCCCAGCTGATGTGGTAAGAAGTTCGAGTGGCACGCGGTCTCCTAAGTCAATCTGCAGCGTGCGAAGCCACTCCTTTGCATCCTCAGGGGTACCGAGAACTTTAATCGCCAGTGTAAAAATTGCTTGAACACGATAGAGACGGTCACTTTCTACCGGTGTTAAAGCTCTACGCGCCTTGCGTTTTCTCTGAAGAGTCTTTGATGTTATGCCGAGGATCTGTGCAAGATCGTTATCCCCGAGCGACAGCAAGGACTTAAGATTGTCTGCTGTCCGGATGGGCATCCCATGTTTTATGAGGGCATGCATCTCATCTTTGTTTTCAATTTGAGTACTCAGATTACTGATCATCGTAACAGTCTTTGGGACTGGAACAGATTTTGTTTTTGTTGCTGATAATGTCATTTATTTTCTCCTTGTAAATACTATATGAGATATTTGTCTGTTAGTCAAGGGATAATTGTCTTGTTTATATCTGCATTTTAGAGTGAGGCATTGGGTTCATGGCGGGTTCGTGGAATATTTTTCATGCAAAATAATTATTTATATTCAGGCAGTTACAGGCACAGTCGGAGGTTCAAATCCTTTCGCCCCGACCATCTATACTGCCACTGCCTGTTATTCTCTATAATCCCTGGGACTCTATCAAATATAAAGCCTGTATTTCTTGAGACAACCAGCTTTTTTAATTGATAAAACTAATAAAAACAGATATATTTCGTTTATAAGGGCTGTATTTTTGAAAGAAAAAAGGTGGTGGCACGATGTCTTCTTTTTATTCAAGCAAGCACGACCGATGTCCTATAGATTGCAGTGTGGAGTTTTGCCTGGACCTTTTTTCTCAGGAGACCTTCGAGGGGTTTATTGAAAACATCAGTGAATCCGGGATGTGCCTCATAACAACAAAACTTCTCGATATAGGACAGGACCTAACAATAAATACTAATATTTTCCTGCCTTCTCATGCGGCCTCTGTATGCTGGATCGAACAAAATGATGATGGTTCGTATAAATATGGCCTGAGATTCAGATAACCACAATTTTAATCAGCCGCCAATCCTTGACATCGGCCTCATATAATCCTGTTTCGCATTCAGAAGCGTTCTGAGTTCAGCATTCTGTATCCTGAGATTATGGCCTTTGGGTTTTAACTGGATGGAGAGTTTAATAAGACGCTCGAGTTCCTCATCTGTGGCATCACCACGAAGGGCTGGTTTTAAATCTATCTCTGACTCTGAAAAGAGACAGGGTCTTAATTTGGCGTCAGCTGTCAGCCGGAGGCGGTTGCATTCTGCACAGAAATGGTTGCTGATAGGACTTATAAACCCTATTACACCGGCAGCTCCTTCAAGCTGGAAATGCCGTGCAGGGCCTGACTTCTTCAGTGGCAGAGGAACAAGACGGCCAATCCCTTCTACAGCAGCCTGTATTTCCTCAGCGGGGATGAATTTGTCAGGACTCCACATATTGTGTTTGCCAAATGGCATGAATTCTATAAACCTTATCTGATATGAAGACGTCATAGTCATTTTCGCAAAGTCTGTTATTTCGTCGCTGTTAAATCCGCGAATCGGGATCATATTAATCTTTACTGGACCAAGGCCTGCCTTTTCTGCTGCTTTAATCCCTCTCAAAACAACATCAATATCTCCTCCTCTTGTAATCTCCCTGTACCTCTCAGGCCTTAAAGAATCAAGACTGACATTAATCCTGTCCATTCCTGCATCTGCAAGCGCTTCTGCATATTGTTCGAGCAGGAGGCCATTTGTAGTGAGGCTGATGTCGGTAATCCCTTCAATGCCTTTTATCATGCTGATGAGAGATGAAATATCCTTCCTTACCAGCGGCTCCCCACCTGTTATGCGTATCTTTTCCACACCAAGGGTTACGGCAATCCTCAGTATTCTCACAATTTCTTCATAATGGAGAATTTCTTTATGCTCAATAGGCTTGATTCCATTATGGGGCATACAGTACACACAGCGCAGATTGCATCTGTCTGTTATAGATATGCGCATGTAATCTATTTTACGGTGGAACTTATCCTTAAGACCGCTCATTTTTTCTTTTTAGCAGGCTTTTTATCAAGGCTTTCTAAATTCTTCCTGGCGAGCTCAGCTTCTTTTGATTTTGGATACCGCTCAATAAGCTGCTCCAGAATCACCTTGCCTGTCTTTTTATCTCCGATCTCAGTAAACGAGAGCCCCTGTTTGTAAAGTGCAGCCGGGGCTTTTTTGCTGTTTGGATATTTTTTCAGGAGCGTTTCGTATGCAAGGATAGAGCCTTCAAAATCCTTCTCGTTATAGTATGATTCTGCAATCAGGAAATATGCATCTTCAGCACGTTCATGTTTGGGAGACTCTTTCAGAAATGCCTCAAAATTTTCCCTTGCTTCCTTATATTTTTTATTTTTATAGGCTGCATCAGCAGTTTCATGTTTCGTTTTATCAGAAGGTTTTGCAGGTTTTACCGGCTGGTTTTCGGAACGTTTTGTATCCTTTGCAGCTTCTTCTTTCTTCTCCGGTTCCTTTGATTGCTCTGGCAAAGGTTCTTTCTGCAGATTTATCTGTTTTTCCATGTTGATTAATCT
>Ga0315295_10005443_pt1 | contig 10862 bp, 8 predicted proteins | sample YL17G14_0_MG_FD_204453 | JGI IMG/M metagenome (GOLD analysis project Ga0315295, IMG submission 204453) | Sediment microbial communities from Yellowstone Lake, YNP, Wyoming, USA - YL17G14_0 | ecosystem: Environmental > Aquatic > Freshwater > Lake > Sediment | place: USA: Wyoming | collected...
CAGGTTTAAGGATCGGAATAGAACACTTTGACTGACCACATAGATTCTTACTCCCAAAAGGCTTCCGAGGCCCAGAACCATGAATTTGATCTGCCATCGGATAAGGCCGCTGGAAGTCCGAAGCGTCCTCTCTAAGTTCATCAGGATAAGGACTGCACCCATCAAAAAGACAAGATGAAAGAAATATCCTGCCCAACTTATTCTGAGCAACCCCAAGGGATATCCAATGAGAGCAAGTTCCTCATCAAAGAGAGCATTTCCAAAAATCGTTACGAGGGTGAGAGGAAGGATGAAGGTAGTGAGGATCACCCATCTCCATTTAGCCACGAATTCTTGGTAATTCGTCCGCCCAAAAGTCAGGCTGAAGAGCAACCAAATTCCAGGAAGAGAGGCTGCGGCAATAAATCTGAGCCTCTGCCAGCGCAGGACCTCGGCTAATGAAATCGCATTAACACTGAGGGCTGTAAATACGGCCTCAATTGCCAGAGCTATCATGCCGGCTGCGAAAGTCCGGTGCACGAAAGAACGCCTGTCCCTCAACAGGACAAACACGGCGAGGGCAATACTAAAAAGCGCTCCGGTCAATGAAAGTATGGAATTAAAATTCATGTAACAGTTTAGCCCTTTGAAAAATTGGCTGAAATCCTATGTAAAATGCAAAATTAATGAAATCGTAAAAAGTCGGGAAAGCCGTCACTCCTGCGAAGCTTGTCCCAGCGAAAGCCGGGAGCAGGAGTCCAGAACTACCTGAATTAACTGGATTCCGGCGCCTGCCCCGGACCCGATCCGGGGTTCGCCGGAATGACGACCTTTTACGAAGCCACCAGATTTCATTTCTCAATGAAATTTGGCCTTTCTCTTCAAAACGCTAAATTGATAAAAATTCGTTGTTCCCGAAAGACTTCCGCCTTTGATGATCTCGTAAAAAGTGAAATTCCCCCCTGATGGGCATAAGCATTAACTTATGTATTTCGTCATTCCGGCGAAAGCCGGAATCCAGTCAAACAATCGTATCATACAAATCAAGCCAATCCGGATTCTTCCTTTCGATCAATTCCAGTTTCCAAGCTCGTTTCCAATCCTTTATTCTCTTCTCTCGCATAATTGCGGATTCCGTACTCTCATGTCCCTCGTACCAAACCAGCTACCAAACCAGCTGATGGACATTGTAATGTTTAGTAAACCCTTCTACCATATTATTCTTGTGCTCCGACATCCTTTGGACCAAATTTGAGGTTACTCCTACATAGAGCGTGCCATTTCTCTTATTTGCCAGAATGTATACGGCGGGCTGCTTATTCACTGCGTCTCTCTGGATTCCGGCTTTCGCCGGAATGACGAATAACCAAGAAATATGCCCGTTGTAAGACCGATAACTCCTTAGGTTAGCGCCTATTCCCGTGAATGGAGAGGGGCATTTTAAACCAATGTTCGCAACGCACCTGTTGGGTTGTTCAACGAGTTTTCAACCCTTCAGCTCTCTCGGGCCTTCTTAGCAACCAGAGCATGAGGCCTAAGAGGATGAGGGCAGGGATAAAGAAAATAAATCCCCCTGAATGATGAAGGAAACTATCAGTCAGAAATTTTTTGTCTACATAAATTGCCAACGAAGAAAGGGTCACAATCCGGATACCATTCTTTAGGACAGTGATAGGAAAAACGAACAGAGCAAGGATAAATTTTTTCCAACCCGTTCGGAGAAAAAGATGGCCGGCAAGGATACCCGTTATAAACAGCCCCAGACTTGACCGGATCCCGCTGCATTCTTTGGCAACCTCTATGCTCACACCCGGTAGATGAAAGGTAAAACCATCCCGTAAAAAAGGAATGCCTATGAGCCCAAAAAGCATATAGGTAACTTCATTAGATCCTACCAGTAGGAGGTAAATAATTCTGTCCATCAATACGCTGGGGATGGGAATCATGAAAACAAGAAACAGGAGAGGGAAAATAGCGCTTCGAAAAGTTTGGGTACCATAAAAGATGGCAAACGCCCCGATCCAAAATATGACCACAGAAAAAGTCATGAGTGATGAATAGTCATTTTGGTTCAGTTGATGTCCTTGGTACCATCCAAGCATATAGAGCAAAACTCCAATAATGAGTAATGGAATTCCAATGGTATAGGAATATTTGAGGTCGGCAAATATTGTTTTCCTCCCCGAGTAAATGAAGTACCCACTTACCAGGGGAATTAACAAAATGTGGGAATAGTATTCAGTATGTGTGGGAGAAGTTAAAAGATCCCTCAATGGTGTATACCCCATCCCCACCGCCACAACGCTCAAAAAAAAGAAGAGTATATTCCTCTTGCTGAAATGCTTTATCATTGGCTTGACACTTAACTCTTTCCTTGAGTTTGTCGGAGGAGTCAACACTATCTTGTTCCTATCGCCATCCCTATTCTTTTCCACTCAACACTTCCCTCTTAACACTCGACACTCTATTTTCCCTACCCCCCACACCCTACACCCTGTATTTTCAACTCGCAACCCGCAACATCTTTGTACTCTCCCCGTGTCTCTTCGCCTCGCGTCCCCGCGTCTCTCGTCTCCGTGTCCCCCCTCCCCGCGTCTCCCCGTCCCCCCGTCTCCCCATCAGCTTTTCCCCAATCCCCTACACCCTGTCTTTATAGATTGTTTCAATAATGGTTTCCATAGGTTGGCTTGTGATGCCTATATCTTTTATCGGAAATTGGGCGAACAAACTTGACGCCACTGAGGCAGCTTTATCCGCTTCAACCTCAAGCAGAACCTCGTGACCGTTTTCTCCAATAACTTTCCCAAGGTTTTTAACCTGGTCCATGGCCCACGGGCCATCAAAGACAACTTTAATTTGTTTCCTAACCCTATCTATACGATTTAGTTCCTGGATTCTCCCATCAAAGACGATTTTCCCCATATTGATGATCACACCCCGCTCGCATACCTGCTCGATATCCACCATGTTATGGGATGTAAGGATAATCGTATATTTCCCCTCTCTTCCTTTCTCCCGGATAAACTCCCGGATCTTTCTGGCGTTGATCAAGTCCAGGGCGTTGGTTGGTTCATCGAGGAAGATGACCCGTGGGTCATGAAGTAAAGCTCCAACCAATTCTCATCGTTTCCGCTGCCCAAAAGAGAGTTTCCGTTGGGGGACTTTCAGGATGTCCCCAATTTCAGCCAGTTCAATAAGATTTTTCAGATTTCTTCCGTAAGCATCCTTCTCGATTCCATATATCACCTTGCAAAAATTGAAGTATTCCTCAGCAGGCAGGTCCCAGAAAAGCTGGCTTCTCTGCCCCGAGACAAAGGTGATCTGTGAAAGAAAAGCCTTCTCTCGTCTGAATGGAAGAAAACCCATTACTTCCACATGCCCCGATGTGGGGTAAAGAATTCCAGAAAGCATTTTCAGAGTCGTCGTTTTGCCCGCCCCATTCGGGCCGATAAAACCTATTATCTCACCAATTTCCGCTTCAAGAGCAATGCCCTGCACGGCCTCCACAAAAACCTTCTTCCCTTTGAACAGACCCCTGATTGACCCACCAATCCCCGCCTCCTTTTCATAATACCAGTATCTTTTAGAAAGGTTTCTCGCGCAGATCGCTTTCATGGTTTTGGTCTATCCGGTCGTTTGGTCTATTTGGTCTGTTTGGGCAATTTGGTCATCTGGTCTGTACCTTAAATCTCATAACCCGTAAGGAGCAAGTCGCGAGCCGCGAGGGGAGGCGCCTAACTTCATTGAAAACTGAAAACTGCAAAATGAAAACCTAAATTTCAGGGGTCAATGCCTGTCTTTTTGAAATTTGCAATTTCACCGGTTGCTGAAAAAGACCTTTTCGCCCTTAGGCTGTCATTCCTGCGAACCCCGGATCGGGTCCGGGGCAGGCGCAGGAATCCAGTCTTTTCAAGGCTATCGGGACTTCCGCTCCCCGCTTTCGCGGGGACAAGCTTCGCGAGAGTGATGGTGCATTGGAGTTTTTCCGCATCCTGTTAGATTTTGCCTTTTGAGTAAACTCGCGGCAAGGTGACCTTCGGCCACCTTGCACACTCGCATTCTCAGGCGGAGCATTAAACCCCGCCCTCGACCAAAGGGTTGCGGCGCCCCTTTGGAAACCCAGCCATTGGTTCCCCGCCCACAGGGCGGGGTTTACAAAATTTAATTAAAATTAAGCCAATTTTTCGGAGGGCTAAATTGTTTGCCTCCTAGGATTCAATTTCTCAGTGGTCCCAAGCTACTTCTTTACTAAATCCGCTTTCGTTCCCGTATGTATCATAAGCAGTTACCGCAATAATATGTCTCCCCGAAGGCAATTTTAAAGAACGTAAGTCATAAGATGGGTTATTACTAACTGCAATTTGCCTTCTCTTCTTCTTAGAATAACTTCCCCGTTCATCCTTCCAATACAGATAATAGCCCGCCAAATTTTTTTCTGAATTGGCATCCCATTTGGCTACATATTTACTGGAAGGTGATGCAGGCGGGGATGGTAGGGGCACGTTAACATTGGTATTTAAGCTCCCACCACCAATACAAGAGAAGACAAAAGCCAGTAAAAAGAAGGCTGACAAAATCTTTGTAATCTTCATCTTTCCCCCCTTCGCTCTATTGCAGCTTCAAATTTTCGGGCGCAACAGGATAACCCGTGTCCCAAGTCATTTCATTTCTTAATCCACTTTCATTCCCATCAAGAAATCTTAACCTAAACATTGCAAAAAAGACCTTAAAAACATCACCCCCCCCTCCCCTCCCCCCTGCGAGGGGGAGGGTTAGAGTGGGGGGGCAAAGGACACCAGGGGTGAAGTCCTGTGACCATCGAAAGAATCATTATTGCCCTTTAAATGCGGGGGCGAAAACGAAATTTCGGAGAATATTTTCGCAACTACTGAGTTAACCTGTTACTACCATCACGTGGGTTCCAATGGGCAAACTCAGCACCGTTAAATCATAGGACGTCGATGTTTTTATGAGAACAGTTGCCTATTGGGTAATTTTAGTTTTCCCCTTTCGCGTTGCCCCTTGCGCCTGCAGTTAACTGCTGGCCGACAAATAATTCCTCATCCCCACCTTCCAAAAATTCAATGCGAGGAAGAGGAAAATAGCGCTTACACAAAATGCAAACAGGATAAACTTCATGGATATTGCTTGCAAAAGGGCCTGAGCTGGGATCTGGGCGATCAATACAAGGGGAAGAAAGTAGATAAAAACGACCTTCCAGAACCCTTCAAAAATGTCTAGTGGATAACGCCCGATCTTGAGCAGGTTGTCAAAGATCCTGCCTATTCCGTAGGATTGGGTGGTCCAGAAAGAAATCGTTGCGATCAAAAGAACGACGGCGAAAAGAAAAATTAGAGCATTGCCCAGCAACAGAACATAAGAAACTGCCTGAATCCAGGTAAAGCCAAACCCGATTCGGTAAAGGACATAGCCCAGAAACCCGAGTGTCGGTATGAAGCTAAAAAAGTCCATCATATCCAGGTCTTCGAATGATATAAAAAATACCAGGTTTACGGGCAGGATCATGCGCCAGTCAAGTTCACCCGTCTGAATCCGGCGCGGCAGGTGAAAAGCCAGCTTTCGATGAAAGGTAATGCTCATCACAAAATCTACGACGTGAAAAGTGGCAAATAGAAGGAGTACCTGATCAAAGGTCCACTGCCCAATCCGATCAACCTGAAAGAAAATGGCCTGGAAGAAAAAAAAGAGAAGCCCGATGCGGATTACCTTCCCTGCAACCATCATGAAGAAGTGAGGGCGGTAGGCCATCTGCCGCATGAGACCGATCTTCACGAAAAGAAAAAATAAAATGAAATAACGTTGCATCATAGTGCCGAGTGTTCAGTATTGATGGCTGAATCATGTGGATTGAGACCTAAGTTCCAAACGTTTAAGGTAAAAGGATAAAGGTTCAAGGAACAAGGATCAAAAAAAGGGTGATTCATAAATCTCTGAAAATTGGAATTTGGTCTTACCGCCACTATCAGGTTGGGTCAATGCTTCCTTCCTGTACTCTGCAGGCGAACATTTTTGTAAACCATACTTGATTTCAATCGGTAATGGCGATGGAAAATCTTCCCCTTTTGGAGAGTGCGGATCTTGCTAAGAAATCCGAACTTCTAAGCCTCGGAAGCACTCCAAGATGTAATGCTTCCATTTGATCCTGGATTTAACATTTCACACAGTGGTAAGTTCAAAAATCTGCTGCTCATTCTATCTTGACCCACAATCACCTTTTCAGTATAATTTTAGTCCAAAAAACGAGGTCCTCTTTAATGTACCAAATTCCATCATTGTCACTGGCAAATAGGTCTCATTTTATTCGCTCATAGAACCAAACGGGAATTAATACCATGCAGCTGGAATCAATTTTGCGGGTCGTGAACGTGGTCCTGCTCTTTGGAGTGTTGCTCTTTATTACAGAACCTGGAATTATCTCGTCCAATTTCGTCCTTAAAAGTCTTTTCAGATTGGCTGCTCTGTGGATATTAACTTTCAACATCCTTATGCTCTTCATTCGACACGTCGTTAAGAATGTCACAAACTCAAACCTAGCCAAAAATATATCCTTGCTCATGTTCGCTGTTTTCCTGGTGCTTGTACTGCTTGAATCTGCCTTTATGTTCATTCCCCAGAGTCATGGCGTTGGCTACACCTATGGTGGAAGAATCTGGTTTCAATACTATTGGCACACCAATTCGCTGGGGTACAGGGATGATGACGTTCAGAGTGGCAACGTGGCGAGGAAGAAGGTTCTTATTGTAGGTGATTCGTTAACTGCCGGACATGGCATCAAGGAACCGAACGATCGGTTTTCGGGTGTCCTTGCTAAAAAGGTGGGGAATGGATATCGAGTGTATAACCTGGGTAAAGGCGGCGCCGACACTACAGAAGAATATGACAGCCTCCTCCAGTTTCCGGTGAGTTCGGACATACTTATTTTGCAGTATTTTGGGAACGATATTGAAAAAGCGGCGACACGGCTTGGGAAGAGGCCCCATCGGTTCACTCCGTATGAAGATCTCACCCCGTTTAGCAGACTAATTATCTGCGGCTCATACTTTTTCAACTATCTGTACTGGCAGTTTCCCCACGCGGATATTCAGCCGTACTTTGATTCTCTGATATCCTCGTACAAAGATGAAATAATTCTCACTGCACATCTCGGCGACCTGATGAAGTTTGTAACTTATTCGAGAGAGAATAACGTCCCGCTCCTGGTCGTGGTCTTTCCGTTCATGCTGGACCAGAAGTCCAGCATGGTCTTTTTTGAGCCCGTGCAGAAGTTCTTCCGATCGCATGATATCCCTGTCATTAATGTGGCGGACATTGTTAGCGAGTTGCCCATGAAAGAAAGAAGTGTGAACGTTAATGATGGGCATGCAAGTCCTCGTGTGCATTCCCTAACCGCAGAAGTAATATATAGGGAGTTAAGGGCACGCAATATTATACCGTGAACATATAAAGAGTGTTTTAGATTCTGCTACTGCAAGAAACCAGACTCATTGTTTCATCCCTTTCCATTTCGTGTTACTAATATATTTCCGCTACCACGCTCATAAAGGATGGTGAGATCATTAGCGCGGCACAGGAAGAACGGTTCACGCTCGCCCTTTCGCTATGCTAAGAAATGAAGTGTAAAGCACTGAAAGGAAAATAGTGTGTGTGGCCATGGAAGGATGGATTAGCGCTCCGCGAAGAGGCTTTTTCATTCTGCATCGGCGATAGGCCATTTATCAAATAGACTTAAAGAACCATAGCAGGTGCATGCGTTGAAAGTTTCACTTTGCCCCTCCTGACCTCTGCTAACCACAAATCCAAGTTGTCGATTACTGCTATCCATCATTTCTGGCGCATCAAAAATAGATGCGATATGGTTTCTATATATTGAATCGGGATGTATGACTCCTTTCGATAATCTTCAATCCCCAAAACATCCCTTGACTCAACAGTAGTAGGTGAAAGAGAGCAGCAGAAGTTATCGGACGCTGTCTGACGGGTTAAATCCTATCTATCACACATAATCGCTAAGGCATTTTTCATGATCCTGCTTTTCTCCATAGCTGGATATAGGAATTTTAAATTTATTTTTCCCCTTTAATCTTTCTCCTTCTACCTCATCCCTTAATCACCTTGCTTTACCTTACCCCCTACCTATGTTCGTAGCATTGGTTCGTGATTTCTGGCGTATCCTTTCTCTTCCCCTTTTGCCTTTTACCTTTATCCTTTATCCTTTTATGTTACCAGAATGCTTTTTACTGGAATATATCCCCGAACCAGGTAATAGAAGAATTTGATGGATTCCCCAAAGAACTCTCTAAGACCTTCTGCCTTCTCCCACCAATTTTCATTCCGATATTTGGTAAAATAAGCATGTGGTATGATCTCTATGCCAAGCGATGATCCCACCTTCCTGTAAGTCCAATAGCTTCTTCTAGTATGAAAGTCCTCAGCTAACAAAATTGCACTTTTCACCCCCCTCTTAGAAATATTTGAAAGGACAATTTGAGCCCCTGTCAACGTAATGGGATGTTCCTTAGGGACCCCCAAAACGATAATTTGATCCTCTTTCAGCCCAAGTTCTTTCAGTTTTCTTATTAGATAAAGGTTGTAATCTAGAGGCCGGCCAAAGATTTTTTCTTCTTCAGATTCTTGATAAACAATCACCAGGCGTCGAGCATTTCCGGACGATATCAATTTTAAGCCTGTCATTACCGCTTCCTCCCTTATCAACTCAGTCCCTTCCAGGATCACTACATCTGCCTTTCCCAATCTTTCGAGAGCCAGAAACCTCCCCATCCCTATCAGGATCGTCTGGTAATAGAAAGCCAAAAGGACTACCAATCCTAATAGGATGACAGAAAAAATTATTTTTTTTGAACTGATTAGCTTCTTCATACTCCTAAAAACCCGTTAGGCGAAAGTCGCAAGGCGTTAGGCGTTATCGTTTCCTCTTGCCTATTGCCTTTTTCCCCTTGCGCTTCTCGACTCACGATTTACGGTCTTTTTATGCCTTTTGCCTATCGCCTCTCGCCATTATTCTCTCACTTTTCATTTTGCAATTTGCATTTTGCAATTTGTTTTTCCCTTTTGTCCTTTCTCCTTTATCCTTTGTCCTTCTCTCCCTATCTCCCAATCTTTATAGCTCCCCTTTCTCCTTGCGCCATTTTCCTTTCGCCTTATTCTTTCACTTTGCACTTTTCACTTTTCAATTTGTAATTTCCATTTTTGATTCGCCTTTTCCCTTTATCCTTTTTCCTTTCTCCTTTGTCCTTCTCTCCCTGTCTCCCCATCTCCGTGTCTCCCCATCTTTTCTTTCTCCCCTTCCCCGCGTCTCCCCATCTCCGTGTCTCCCGGTCTACGCGTCTCTCCATCTCTTCGTTCTCCCCTTCCCCGAGTCTCCCCGTCTCCGTGTCTCCCCATCTCTCTTTACTCAGTCTCCCATCGCCACATACTGTCTGATCCCTCTTTTCCACAATATCAAATTTAGGATTGCCAGCACCACTATCCACCCGCCCTCCTTAAATAATTCTAGGCCCACTTGTTCCAGGGGAATCTTGCCCAGTGTCAATGGGAAAGTAAAAGTGTACCAATTATGGGAAAATAAAAGTGTACCACCCCTCTGGGAAAGAAATGGGTTATGAGGGGGCAGCAGGCATAGGATCACCTCCTTGTTTTGGGAAAAGTTGTTTATTGAAAGCATGTTCTCTGAGTCGATAGCTGTGCCCTTTGATATTGATGACCTTGCAATGATGGAGGAGCCGGTCAAGGACAGCCGAGGCAATGACGGAATCCCCGAACAGTTCCTGCCAGTCGATAAAGCTTTTGTTAGACGTAAGGATCGTCGAGCTTTTTTCATACCGATACGAGATGAACTGGAAGAAGAGGTAAGCTTCCTGGCTGTTCACCGGGAGATAGCCGACCTCGTCGACAATCACCAGGGAGGAATTTAAATAGGCCTTGCCTTTGCCCTGGTTTTCTTTCAGTTTACCGATCAAGGTGTTCATGGTGGTGAAGTAGACCTTAAATCCATGGCCGCAGGCCTTGGTGGCCAGGGCAATGGCGAGATGGGTTTTCCCCACCCCGGGAGGACCCAGGAGAATGACATTTTCCTGTTTGGACAGAAAGGTCAGGTCAAAGAGTTCCAGGACGGCCTTTTTGTCCAGTTGGGGATGAAAGGAAAAGTCATACTCTTCGATAGTTTTGGCCGTAGGAAGACCGGCGATTTTCATCGCGGTATGGACTCTTCTCTTCTCCTTGGCGGCCACCTCTTCTTCCAGCAGGTGGTCCAGAAAGGAGAGATAAGAACCATCGTTTTTCTCCGACTGGGCAACAACGGTGTCTAAGATCTCCGCGGCCCGGTTTAACTTTAGACGTTTCAGATTCTCCTGGAGGCGTTCATAGATCAGTTGTTCCATGAGGCACCTCCGGCATAGGGTTCATACTCGGCCAGGGGCCGGTAGACCACCTCCGGGTACAAACTGCCGTGGATCAGTCCCCGGGTGGCTTTGCCTTTGTTCTGGCCGTATTTTCGACCCAGTTGCTCTTGGTCCCGTTTGAGCTGTTCATAGATTCCGGGATCTCCGATGGACTGACCTTTGCCTGACGGTTCCTGGTAACTGGCCAGCAGATCTTGATCATGGTAGATCCGGATGAGCTGGCCCTTCACCTTGAGCATGACTTTTTTGCCGATCACATGATAGGGAACCTTATAGCGATTGCCGTTATAAGAAAGCTGGCAGTCTTTGTACACCTTCCGGAAAATTTTGAGGGAGGTGTCATAATCCCCCGGAGGGAGTTTTCCCAGGCAGGGAATCTCCTCCTCCCATCGTAAATGAATGGGTTGCCGGTGGGTTCCATGGACTCTCCGGTTGGCGGTTTCA
>Ga0315295_10005444_pt1 | contig 10860 bp, 13 predicted proteins | sample YL17G14_0_MG_FD_204453 | JGI IMG/M metagenome (GOLD analysis project Ga0315295, IMG submission 204453) | Sediment microbial communities from Yellowstone Lake, YNP, Wyoming, USA - YL17G14_0 | ecosystem: Environmental > Aquatic > Freshwater > Lake > Sediment | place: USA: Wyoming | collected...
CCTTTGGCATCGCCAATTAAGGTCTTTGGTCCGAATCGATAATCCTTAGCGCGCTTTCTTATATCTTTGAGAATAGAAAATCCTTCCGCTACTTCTACGATATTTTTATTTTTTTCAATCAGGCCTTTTTTATCTAAGAACATAAATATAAAACCGGTATTGACGGCCACAAGCAGCGCGGCAATAATAATGAGCAGGCCCTTTAAACCAAAAAAACCTACGAGCATGACGGTAATGGTAAAATTCGCCCAGGGGCTGGCCAAGAGAAAACTAATTACTGCCGGATTAGAAGCGCCTTTTTTGTGTAACTGCATGGATAGGGCAAGGATGCCGTGGCTGCAGGCGCTCATTAAAAAACCTAAAAACACCGCATTAAATATCGTAACCGGCTTCTTTTGCGCAAGAATTCTAGAGATATACTCCTTAGGGATATAATAGTCAATGAGGCCGCCTAAGAGCAGGCCTATGGCTACTGCCCACCATATCTTATAGAGGTAAGAAAGAAACGCTTTCTGAAACGGTGCTAATACAGGTAAGGCAAACGAGGCCGATATCAGTAAAACAGAGGCGCAGCTGACGATAAAGAGCTTATTTTTAAAAAACGGCTCTTTAAGAAATTTATCTCTGCACTGGTGGCTGCAAAAAAAATACTCCTTACCGCCTTTTAAGGCCTTAATCCCGCTGCTTCCAACTTCCATCCCGCAAATCGGGTCTTTCATCTTTTAAATCTTTTTGAGGTCTTTGGTGAGAAAATAGCTCAATATTGTCCTGATAACCACAATGGCACCCAATATACCCAAACTCTGCCAAGTAGGAGTAATGATTGTCTTAACAATGTCGCCGGCAATAAAAAACTCCAAAGCCAGCACCAGATAGCTGCCCAGCCTGATGCGGATGGCCTCGTTTAACTTTATTACCTCGCTTCTCTGTAATATCTCCTTTTTCAAGAACTCAATCAGAGAAAAAACTATGCCCCAGATGGTGATAAGAGCGCCGATTATATTTAAGGCAAAGCTGGTACTATTAATAATACTGTGAAAAGTATCCATAGAGCCCTCCTTTTATTTGCTCCAGATAAACCAGATAAAAAGGTATGCCGCAGCCACCGCAGCCAGCGTAAACGGAACGCCTATCTTCATGAAATCTTTGAATTTTACTTCATAGCCTTCTTTTTTAAGCAGGCCGCAGGCTACGATATTTGCCGATGCTCCGATAGGAGTGATATTCCCGCCCAAACTCGCACCGATAAGTAAGCCGAAAAGAAACAAGGAGGGGTTTATCTGGAGTTTGCCCGACATAGAGATAGCTACGGGCAGCATAGCGGCTAAGAAAGGGACATTGTCAATAAAGGCAGAAAGAAACACGGAAATAAAAACAATTAAAGTATAGCCTAAAAATATATTACTGCCGACCAGGCCGGAAAGGGAACGGGCGATTATTTCAGTCCAGCCGGTCAGGGTAATGCTCCCCACCAGGATAAAAATCCCCGCCAGGAAAAAAGTAGTATCCCAGTCTAAAGACCTTATTCCTTTTACTATTGAGTTTTTATACGCGATTCTTGCCCAGAGCGCCGAAATTACTGCAGCAGCCATACAGAGTACTCCGGCCATATAGGAAAAACCCGTATCAAAGAAAGAGGCGAAGGCAAGGCTTACTATTAGTAATACTAAGATTGCGGCCGGTATCCAGGATTTTACTTTCTCTACCGGAACAAGTCTCATTTTTTCTTTATGCCTGCTGAAGATAAAATAGAGGACTACAAAAGAAACCAGGGCGCCCAACTCCACGGCAAAGAAGATGCCGGGCCTTCCTTTATAAAAGAAAAAGTCCATAAAATTCATCTTGGCAAAACCGCCTAATAACATGCTGGGCGGGTCTCCGATCAGCGTGGCCGTGCCCTGTAAGTTGGAGGAAACAGCAATACCGATTATCATCTTCGCGGGGTTTATCTTGAGTTTCCTTGCTAATGAGAGGGCAATGGGAGCGACAATCAAAACCGTGGCCACGTTCTCCACAAATGCCGAGATAAAACCGGTTAATAAACAAATAAATAGCATTGCCCAGCCGGTATTCTTTGCCCTGTCTACAATAATCTCGGCAATATAAGCCGGGACCCGGCTTTCCATAAAAATATCCGCAACTACTAAAGTGCCCACAAAGATCCCCATCACGTTCCAGTTTATAGAAAAAAAGGCTTCTTTAAAAGAAACTACCCTGGATACTATCAGTAAGAACGCGCCCATGACCGCAACCTGCGTCCTCTTTTTAGGCAGGAATATGAAAAGCAGATAACAGATAATAAAGATTAATAAAGAAGGGAATTTGGGGTTCATGTTTGTTTTATTTTATCACAAAAATAAAAGCAAACCATTGTTTTTATATAACCTGCCTTAAAAAAATTAATCTTTTAAACTAATCATAAATTTGTACGCGGGTTCTTCGGAAGACTTGCTGCTTTCAGTTTCTTTCCGTAGATATAAATGGGGATGTCTTTTTGCAGGAGGTAGCGGAAATAAGAACGGTTTCCTTTATATAATAAACTAAATCCCTGCCGTATAAAGAAGTCTCCTGCCTCCCCGGACATGGTAGCCATAGATACTCCCGGTATTTTCTCCCCAGTGAGGTAATCCAGATAAGCAGCTATTAATCTTGAACCGATTTTTAGGTGCCTGGACTTCTCCTCTATGTTTATATGCAGAGTGGCGGGATACTCGCTTCTGAAATCAGGCATTTTAAATTCTCCGCGCAAAAAACTAACCGAGAAGTGAAAGATAAAGGCCAGGGTCTTCTTTTTTAAAAACGCCTTGCTTAGCAGGGTGCGTCTTAATAAGCCGGGAAGTATTTTAGCTTGAAAGGCCCTCTCTAAAACCCCGGTATCCTTTGCCCCTGTCAAATAGCCCACAACTCTGCCCTCTGGATTTTGCGCCACAAAACAGGAGCCCGGCTCGTAATCAGTGTAGTATCTAGTCAAGAAATCCGCTAAAATCTCCCTGTCATTAAAAAAGGTATCGGCGGGCTCTCCTATGAAAGCTGTATCCCAGGCGATTTTTCTGAGCAGGCTGCGGTCGCCTCTCTGGTAATGCCTGATTAATATTTCTTCCATAACTCCTGGAATTTTTCTATTTCTGACTTTACATCAGGCTTGGTCACCACTGCAGAGATTGCGCATAAGCAGTCAGCCCCGGCATGGATAACCTCCGGGGCATTGGAAAGGTTTATACCGCCAATGGCTACGATGGGAAGGGGAATGCGTTTTCTGATTTTCTTAATTAAGGCAACGCCCGAGGCTCTTCCGGCGTCTTTTTTTGTCCTGGTGCTAAAAACCGGGGATACCCCTACGTAATCCGCGCCCAGGTTCTGCGCTTCTTCTGCCTCTCGGATGTTATGCACGGTAAGGCCGATGATTCTTTTTTTGCCCAGCAGTTTCCTGGCCAGCTGATACGGCAGATCCCCCTGCCCCAGATGCACGCCGTCGGCATTAACGGCCAGCGCTATATCCACTCTGTCATTAACAAGAAATGTAATATTCTTGCATAAATTCTTCAGGGCAAGGGCTTCTTCGTGCATCTCTTTTGTGTATAACTTTTTTTCCCTGTACTGCACTACTTCTATTTTTGCAGCTAAGGCATTTCTTACATCACTGATATTGCCTCTGCGGCTTAAGCCCGCATCGGTGATAAAGTAGAAACCCTTCATGCTTCTACCTTCTGCATTTTATCGATTGTCTTTTTGTCCAGACGGAAGATACAATCAAACATTTTTTCTTTAAATATAGCGGGGCCGCCTGATTTCCTGGCAGCACATTCTGCGGCTATTTCAAAACAGACAAGGGCCGCTGCTGCGGCATAGGCAAAATCCCGCTCCACGGCAGCAAATGCCCCTATTACAGAAGCTGCCATGCAACCGGTGCCGACTACATGAGTAAGCATCGGGTCTCCGTTTTTTACCAGATAAAGCTTCTTCCCGTCGGTTACGATATCTTCCTTACCGGTTATTACTACCGTGCATTTGCGTTTTTGGCTCAGGCGCCTTGCTATTTCCAGTAAATCCTTATTAACCCCTGCCGCATCTACGCCCTTGGTACGCACATCTTCGCCGCTGACCCTGGCGATTTCCGAAGCATTGCCCTTGATGATATCAATCCTGGTTTCAGCCAGCAACTCGAGGCATTTTTCGTCCCGTAATCGCGTAGCGCCCGCACCGCAGGCGTCCAGAACCACCGGGATGCCTTTTTCATTAGCGCTCTTTGCGGCAATCTTCATTGCCTCTACAAAGTCCACGGTAAGCGTGCCGATGTTTAATACCAGGCTGGAAGCAATCTTAGCCATTTCGGCAACTTCCTCTTTGGCATGCGCCATAACCGGAGAGGCGCCCAGAACTTTCACAATATTGGCACAGTCATAAATCGTAACCCAGTTGGTAAGATGGTGTACCACCGGCTTAGTCTCTCTTATTTTTTCCAATAAAGCGTAGGCATCAATATTGACTCTATCCATGGTAAATTATCCGCTCACGATTCCTTTATTATATCCCTGGCTAGTTTTTCACCGGAGAGCAACATCCCTCCAAATATGGGACCCATGCGCGGGGCGCCGAATACCGCATTAGCGCACATACCGCAGACATAAAGGCCGGGGGCTACTTCTTTTGAGTTCCTGACGATGGTATCTTCGGCTACCTCTGCCCACATAGATTTCTCGCCCATAATTTTCCCGCTTTTTGTTTTCAGCCTTATGCCGGATTTCTTCTCTGCAATATGCACCACTTCCGCAGCATGCCCTGTGGCATCAATTATAAAACGCGCCCGCATGGTGATAGGGTCCACATGCAGATTCGCCATCTGGACTGCCGTCCAGTTTAAAACCAGCCCGCAGATACGATTTTTTCTAATCATGACGTCTTCAGCGCTCATTAAATTAAAAATCTTTACGCCGGCCTTGACTGCCTTTGAACATATGGTGGATACGGCCTCAATGGAATCCGCCAGATAATAACCCTTTTCATATAATCTGGCCTTTACGCCGAATTCATCCAGAATTTTCTTCGCCTTTTCCTGGACTACTATTTCGTTAAACATTATTCCCCCGCCCCACATCCCGCCGCCGACGGAGAGTTTCCTTTCAAAGATAACCACCCTCTTTCCGGACCTGGCTAAATAATAAGCGCAGGTCATGCCAGCCGGACCCGCGCCCACAATCGCCACTTCCACATCCAGCGCCTTAACCAGTTTATCTTTATAAGATTCTATTATGGCCCTGGAGATCTTAATCTCATCCAGCGGCATATCAGCCTCCCGCATCCTTCAATGTTATTTTCCTTGCCCCCCTTTTAACCATTTCTTTGATTGCTTTTTCAGAATCATGCGCTTTTAGATTAACTCCCTTTATGGCGTCCGTTAACAACCTGACTTTAAATCCGTTTTTTAAGGCACCGGCTACCGAGGACCTTACGCAATAATCCGTAGCCAGGCCGCCGACATAGAGTTCTTTCACGCCTAATAAATGAAGGAGTTTCAGGAAACTCATACCGCCGGTATCTTCCGCCTGAAAAACCGAATAACTATCTTCCTGCGGGTCCATACCTTTATAAAGCAAAATTGCCTCTTTGGGTAATTTAAGCTGCGGATGGAATGCCGCGCCTTTTGTATTCTGGATACAATGCGCAGGCCAGACCCCGCCAAAATCTTTGAAATGCCCGGTCCTTACCGCATGCCAATCGCGCGAGGCAAAGACGGGTAATTTCTTTTTGGAGAAAATCTTAATATATTTATTTAAAACAGGGACAATCTTATCGCCTTCTGGCACAGCCAGGGCCCCGCCAGGACAAAAATCATTCTGCACGTCTACGATTAAAAGTGCCTTTTTTGCTTTCATTAAGCTCCTTAAAACTTTACCTAAAGAGAGAAAATGTAATAAGAGTTTAAGTATTAAGTGAATGCCACATCCAGTATCATCATTACCACGAAGCCCACGATGGTCCCCATGGTGGCTAAAGCCGCATTTCCACCACGCTGTGATTCAGGGATTATTTCTTCCACTACGATAAAGAACATGGCGCCTGCAGCAAAAGCCAGGGTATACGGCAGGATAGATTGCGCCAAGACAACCGCTCCTGCGCCGATAACACAAGCAACAGGCTCAACTATGCCGGATAATTGCCCGTACCAGAAACTCTTTAGGCGCGATACCCCTTCTCTGCGTAGTGGCACTGAGACTGCCAATCCTTCTGGAATATCCTGGATCCCTATGCCTATAGCCAAGGCCAGGGCTGCCTGGAAGGTAGCAGATGAAGAACTCACGGCAATAGCTCCAAAGGCAATCCCTATGGCTAAGCCCTCGGGTATGTTGTGCAAGGTCATTGCAAGAATAAGCAAGGTGCTACGCCTCCAATGCGTCTTAATACCTTCGGCCTTCTCTAAGGGGAACCCAAATTGCAGGTGAGGCAGTATCTTATCAATGGCTCTTAAAAAAATCCCTCCCACCAGAAAACCCACTGCAGCCGGAAACCAAGGAATAAGATGTCTTGATACAGCTATCTCCATGGCCGGCTTTAACATTGACCAGTAAATTGCAGCAGACATAACTCCAGCTGCAAACCCCAGCATTACATCCAGGACTTTCCGGCTTATCTCTTTGGTCAAAAATACCGCTGCAGCTCCAAAAGCCGTCATCAGCCAGGTAGCTACTCCGGCAATGAGAGCTTGTATTATAGGGTGTGCATTCCGGAAAAAATCTCCCATAATCTTATTACCTCCTAACTAAATACGCCTGGAATTACCGCATTACAAAAAGAGCACGTGTTTCCTTTTATATTATACTCCAAAACGCTAAAAACTTCCCGCTTAATCAATGTCTTATGGCAGTTGGGACAAATAGTATCGTTACCCCAGCCATAGACATTGCCTGCATATATATAGGTAAGGCCGGCATTCTTGCCTATCTCCTGCGCTTTTTTAAGCGTCGCCTCCGGAGTAGCCCCATGGTCGGTAAATTTATAATCCGGATGAAAGCGCGAAACATGCCAGGGCATATCCTTATCCACGCTGGCAATAAAGCCGGCAATGCCGCTTAATTCTTCTCCGGAATCATTCTCGCCCGGCACAATCAGCGTGGTTACCTCCACCCAGATACCTGACTTTTTCATCAAGCGTATAGAATCCAATACCGGCTCAAGGGCGCCTGCGCAAATCTTTTTATAGGAATCCTCGCGGAAAAATTTCAAATCCACGTTCGCCGCATCCAGATACGGCTTAATCATCTCTATTGCCTCTTGAGTCATATAGCCGTTAGTGACAAAATTATTATACAGGCCTTTTCCCTTGGCAAGTTTTGCTGTTTCAAGAGCATATTCAAAAAATATAGTGGGCTCCGTATAGGTATAAGAGATACTCTGACACTTATTTTTTAAAGCGACTTTTACTATATCTTCCGGGGGGAAATCCTCGCCTTCCAAACCACCGTCTCTGAATGAACTCTGCGAAATCTCCCAGTTCTGACAGAACCCGCAGCGGAAATTGCATCCTCTGGTAGCGACGGAAAAACTATGTGAACCGGGTAAAAAATGATACAGCGGCTTTTTCTCAATGGGGTCGATATGGCTGGCAATTACCTTTCCATAGGCGTGCGTATAAAGCGCACCGCCTATATTCTGCCTGACCCCGCAGAAGCCGAATTTAGTCTCAGCTATTTTACAATGGTGGTTGCATAAATGACAATGCACCATTTTATTTTCTATCTTTTCGTAAAGTAAAGCCTCTTTTTTCATATTCTAAGGCTTACGAGCCTGCCTTCCTCGATAACCGCGGCCTTTAATATATTATCCTCTTTCCCCGGAATCTTTCTATAGATAATCTCGGTTTCGGTTTCGCCATCCAGGTCGCAATATCTGCAGGTGATACTGCAGCAGAGCTTGAGTGATTCTTCGTTAAATTCTCCCCTGGCCAGGGAGGTCGGGCCTGCTATCTTCTCTGTCGGCATAAAAAGATAATCGTTCTTTTCGGCGAGCTTCAACAACTCTTCGTTTTCCTTTTCGTTACGGCCCACCGTTAATTTCGCTCTCGGAGAAATCCTAAAATGCCTGCCTATCTTCAGTAACTCTATGTTCTTAAGGTTTAATTCCTGATGCGCAATCAATTCCTTAAGCCTTTTAGTAAATTCCGGGTCAGTCAATAAACAACCGCCTGCAGGATTAGGATATTCTTTTATGCCCAGCTCTCTGGCTAACTCCATCTGCGGCCTGCGGCTGCGTCCGCTGAAACCCAATAATTTATCCCTCTGGACCCAGCCTCTCTGCTCGGGGATAGTTTCCGGTAAAAGTTTTGCGGATAGAGGCCGCAAGAGTAGGCCTTGCAAACCCGCTCTTTTCTCAATCAACTCTAAGGCCTGCCTATGCTGCGACATAGGCCGCTGCCCCAAAACTTCTCCCGTAATTATAAACTCTGCGCCCCAAGGCCCAAGTAATTCTCTGGCTTTGGTGAGCATAAAAATCTTACAGTCTATACAGGGATTCATATTGGAGCCAAAACCGTAGCGGGGACTTTCCAGTAATTCTAAGAACTCTTTAGTGATATCCACTGTTTTTAATTCTATGCCGAGGTTAGCCGCTACCTCTTTTATTTTATTCTGATTTTGTGAAGATATTTTTTTAGCCGCTTGTGAGAAAGGAATCTTAAAGTTCAAAGGGATAACTTCAATTCTCTGACTCTGAATAATTTTTGCAGCCAGGATGCTATCCAGCCCGCCTGAAATTAAGGAGATTGCTTTCATTTTTTTAAGAGAACTTGCGGCAGGAAAATTATTATTCCGGCAATATCTGTTTGGCCAGGGCCATAAATATAATGCCCAGCAAAAAGGCAATGAATGCCAAGGAAGAACGCCTTAAGTCAGTCTCTTTATGTATTTCCGGGATAAGGTCAGAGGTAGCAATATAAATAAAACCTCCGGCAGTAAGCGGCATAATAAAATGAGAAAAACCTTTTGTAAAACCGATTATAAAATATCCTGCTACCGCTCCCAGCATCGCCGTCAGCGCAATCAGGAAATTATAAAATAAGGCCTTCTGTTTGCTAAAGCCGCCGAATATAAGCACGCCGAAGTCTCCTAATTCCTGGGGGATCTCATGGAGGACTATGGCCATTGTCGTCACCGCGCCCAGTTTAAAAGAGACGAGGAAACTTGCAGCAATGACCATGCCGTCAATAAAATTATGCAGGCCGTCCCCGATAAGATTTAAGTAAGTAAAGGGGTGGATATCGCAGTTTTCCTCATGGCAATGGCGCCAGTGCACATATCTTTCCAGTAAGAAAAACAGGACCAGCCCCAGGATAAGATAATAAAAGACTGCTGTATTATTTGTCTCTTTTAAGGCCTCTGGCAATAAATGTAAAAATGCGCCGCCGATAAGGGCGCCGGCAGAGAAACCGATAAGAGAAAAGGTGATTTTCTGCAGCAGTTTATCGTTTACGGCGAAGGTGAGAATGCCGATAAGCGAAATGAGGCTGACCAGGAACGTACTTAGAAGGATCTGGAACAGGACCATGAAAAAAATTATTTATGGGATAACTTTGAAGACCTTATCTTGAGGATGCACCTTCTGAATAACCTTGATACCGACTACGCCTTCTGCCTTGGCTTCAGAAACGCTCGCGTGTTCAATCTGTATGGAATCCACGCCTTGCGTAAAATCCGAAGAATGCCCTTTGATATGAATGGTATCGCCTACATTTAAGGCATCTTTTAACTCGATTATACCGACACTGAGGTGACTGTAATAATGGGTAACCTTGCCGATCTCTTTCTCCTGCATCTGAATCCTCCTTAGCCCATTAGTTTCCAGGCCGCTCCCCTTAGAAAATCTATCTAATGAGGTCTATCCTAAGCAGGGTTTTCTTCCTTTGTTGGCTTTCTTGGAACGCCAGTTAAGCTTACCTCTACGTTTGCGTTTTCCCATAAATGAGCAGACAATTTACGGAGCGAATGAAATGAGCGATGTAAATTGTAGCTGCCTCGTTAACCAATTTCTAGCGTCTGCGAATTTATCCCGCCCTTTCTACAATAAATACCGCATAACTTTAGAAAGGGCGGGATATAAGTCAAATCGCAAACTTATGTTCGCTATCGCTCCATAAGTTTGGATTTGCTAATACTTATAATAATTCGCCGGGATAGTCTGGGAGATATAACGCACTGCCTCAATAATACACACGCGTATGGCTTTTTCCATAGGCGTGTTTGCATAAGCGGATAATCCGCCGCCCAAGGCCCAGCTGCCCATAAAACCCGCCATAAAACCGCCTGCAATATCTGAAGCCTGCCCCTGCACACGAGTAGCTGCCAAGACTTCCGATGTAGACGTATCTACGATCCGTATATCTAAAGCCATATGCGACCTGTTTAAAGCAGCGCCTAATAATCCGCCCAAAATACCGCTAGCCACTCCGCCTCCGCCGCCTATGCCCGCGCTTCCGCCAGAGGCCTGGGGTTCAAATTCTGTAACTGCTGCAGTAATAATCAAATCTGCGGTTTTTATTTTACCCCTCTGCGGTCCTCCTGCCTGTGCAGCTCCTGAAGCGGATAATTCCTGTTCCTGCATTACTGCACTCAATGCCTGGCGTTCTAATACGGAAAAACGGTTGCTATTTATAAGCGCAGTCACCAGCATTTCGCGTAAGCCCGAACCAATCTCGCCGCCTGCCTTGGCTGCCTTAACATCAAAATCCGCCACTGCAATCCTTGCCTTTGGCCCGGAATAAGGCGGCAAGGCCTGTGCGCCGGCAGTATTATCTACCTGGGCAGTGGGCTGCATCAGGGAAGCGCAACCTGCCAGACTAACAACCAGCAAGGAACAACCGATAAGGAATAA
>Ga0315295_10005445_pt1 | contig 10860 bp, 20 predicted proteins | sample YL17G14_0_MG_FD_204453 | JGI IMG/M metagenome (GOLD analysis project Ga0315295, IMG submission 204453) | Sediment microbial communities from Yellowstone Lake, YNP, Wyoming, USA - YL17G14_0 | ecosystem: Environmental > Aquatic > Freshwater > Lake > Sediment | place: USA: Wyoming | collected...
CAGATACCGAGGACGGGCCAGCACATCATCGAGTCTCCTCGCTTCCTCGTCTGTGAAGACGACCCTGATGCTACCCCCTTCGTACTCTTTAGTTCTTGGCATTGAAGATGTACCTCAAGTTTTCCAAGGATAAGGAGAACTTGGTCAGCGTACCTAAGACCTCGTCGAGTGACCGATCCAGAGTTGTAATGAGAGAGGCCGTCTCTTTTGCCATACGCTGACACGAGGTAGTAAAGGAATCGACAGCCATAGAGAGCGTTGCCAACTGGGCTACTGCGGAACTGAGGGTGCCAACGAGAACAGAGTTGAAAGAGGCCCCAGTCTGAGGATCCATCGGAATATCTTCTGCATGCTCTGACATTGAACTCACTCTCCTTTTCTACAACAGCTATTGCAAGAAGCGGGTCACTGTAAAGCGGGTCACTGTTGGCAGCCCTCCATACCACCCCGACTGCGTTGGGATCTCTTCCCAGCAGCGCCGCTATGAGGAGGACTGTCGCCATTTCCTCATGCTCCGTGCCACGAAGTCGGCCAGCTCTACCACCTTATTCCCTGTCTTTCTTTCTGCCCAGTACCGTGCCGTTGCCGTGGCTCTGTTGTCACGGGATCTCACGCGGAACTGGACCTTGCCTCCCTTCACCCTGAAGTCCATGACATGCACCAGCCCACAGTCACAGCACATCATCTTATACCCATGATGTATGGGCTTCACCCATCCGTTCGTTGATGGATAGCTGGTCATCTTGCCACTACCACCCCGAGCATGAACGCTGAGATCGCCAACAGGATGATGAGGATGGGGATAGCTGCCGCGAACCTTTTGTCCACTTCGCGGATTATATCACGATGTTGTTCCTTTGTCAAGGTATCACGCTTCATGTTTTTCATCCTGATCCTCCCATATCATCTCGATGGCTCTCTCCTCAAGGAGATCCATGGTCTCGTCGCTGATCGAATCGGCAAGGTTCTCGCCCTTGGGGATTCCCTTCAGGTACACTTCCTCAATCCAGAAGGAAGCCGCTTCCCCGGGACATCCATCCCCCGTCCCATCATTGAAGACGGGTTTCTCCCCTCTCTTGAACTGACCCGTCAGCTCCCACTCATACCCAAGGTATCCCACGCACACGGTACGCTGGCTCATCTCTTTCTTCCTTTCATGACAGACGATAAGAAGGTGTATACCGATGCAAGAATACAGGGAAGTGCCACTATGGATATGATGAAAAGGAAAAGAAAGAAGATCACTATTATCCTCCTCCCTCTCCAAAGTCTATGTCCCTCCACATGTGATAGATCCAGACCAGCTCTCTTCCGAGAGGCTGATGATGGGTGCAGACCATCGTCCCGATGGCGAAGGACACGATGTCCCATGTCCGTCTCGGATCCAACATTCCCCAGAAGAGACGTTCCCTCACCCTCTTGGGTGGGTGCTTCATCCTCTCCTCTATCAGTTCTTTCCTCAGCCTCTCCATCTCATGAGAGACGTAGGTGAGTTCTCCTTCCAGCTGTCGGATGTATTCTCCGTCCACTTCACACGCAGGGTTGAAGTTCCTGTCAATCATGCTTTCCCTCCTCTCCCCATCCCAGCTTCTTGAAAACATCCTCGACCGTGATCTCCTGAGTGTTGGGATCTGCTCCCGCCATCCCATTCCACTTGTCAATCATCTCGTTGTAGAGCGTGTTGACAATCTGGATGGGAGTCCCGATACCAACCGAGACACGGAACTGAAGGTTGCACTTCGGGCATGCCAGCACCAGATCCCTTGCCATTATCATGTTGCCCATGGGAGGCATGACCATGGCATGGATAAGTTCACCCCTGACGGGAGTGGTCCCACACTGGACGCAGTTGGCGGCCTTCTTGACCCTGACCCTCTTCGGCTTGTCTTCGTTTTCCAATAGTCACCTCCCCATCGCAGTATCGCACATGGTCAAGGAACTCAGCGAATGATGGTCGGTGGGATGCTCCAAGTTCCCCCGAGGAATCCCACCTCAGTCCGAAGATCCCCACCATGTAGTAGTCCCTGATCTTATGGTAGACGGTGGCCAGCCTTGTGATCCTCTCGTCTGTCATATTGGCCCTCCTTTATGATGGCTACTTGCTCCCATGTCCTATCGTGGGAGCACCCCACCGGGCAGAATAGGGATGCTCCCCGAATCCTCACCAGCATATCACGGGATGAGCTTTGCATCCACGTTGTCCCACCGCATATTCGGCATGTTATGCGGTAGCTACGCACCTACCTTGGCAACAAGGAATCCGTCCCCTCGTCGTGTCACGATGAACGTTATGTCGCGGCTCGTTCCATCATCCTGAAGAGTCTTGTAGGTGAGACAGATGTCCTCTCCGGGAGTCATGCCCTTGGCCTCCGTCACCTCGACGTTCCCAGTGACGGGATTCCTCATGATAGTAAGACGTATCATGTCAGTCATCCTTCTCGATCTTGTCGAATATGAGGACCGACATCTTGATATCGCCCCCATCCCATCCCTCCGGATTCATGGTGAAGGCACGGGACCAGCGGGAGCCGTACTTGTCGGTCTCCTTGACCCATCCCTTCTCATCGTCTCTCTCCCACGACTTGAACTTCTGGTCGAAGTATCGCATGAGTCCCGTGCACATCGCCGGCATCTGCTCTTCCTTCGGCTGAGGATAGATGATGAGGGATGTCGAGCATCTCCACGTGGAGCAGTAGCATGAGGGATTCTGGCTGAGCTGGTAGCGTCCGGGAACGTTCTTCAGGATCTCCGCATCCAGCTTCAGGATCTCCTTCTCCACGGCAAGGTTGGCATCCATTGCCTGATAGGCTCGGACTATTGGCTCATGGTTGTAGTTCATTCCAGATTCCTCTCGAATGAGTGACAGATATCCTTCCGTGTATGACGGCCTACACAGTACCACGCCATGACACGTCGGCCCTTGGGAACGAGCGTGTTTATGATCTCCGAGATGGCATCGGAGTAGTTGATGACTTCCCTCTCATGGACAAGATGCTGTACCTGATCCATGGCTGAGCCGGGCGGGATTTTCGCTTTCAAGTAGTCCCTCTCCCTTGAGATGCGATAGTCCGCGTCCTTCTTGTCAGCGAGGGCGATCTGAAGACGTTCGTATGAAGAGCTAATCATAGCACCTCCTATATCTCGTCGTATCCCGAGAGCTGTTCGGCCATCTTCTTGAGTTCTTCCTTTTCCTTCTCCGGAAAGGGGAGCGTTTTCTGCTCTGCCTCCTTCCCGAGACACTCAGGATGGTCCGCGAAATACTCCTTCCATGTCTTGTAGATCCTGCCGTCACGTTCGAGCTTGAAGTCGAGGGGAGTCTCGTCGTTGGCCAGCATGTGGAGCCGCTGCCTTCTTTCCTTCTCGGTGAGGTTGGGCTTCTTGATCCTGCTCGTCCATCCCTCATCGTAGTCATAGTCGTCGTAGCTGTCGGTGTAGTAGCGATATCCACGGGTCGTCGCAACCCCTGCCGAACTGCCTGACTTGTAGAGATAGGTCGTCTGGTATGTTGCGATGGGCAACTTCAATGCTTCGAGGCCGGGAGCACAGGGGCATGGGAACGTGAAGTCGATGTCAGGTATGATGCTGTAGACCTGAGGCTCCTTTGCTATGTCACAGACCGAGAGCGCATCTTCGAGGATCTCAAGGGTTGAGCAGAAGACGATGCCCCCGATCTGCTCTGTCATGTCAGCCACCACCATGGGAGATCGCTCGTTCCTGAAGGCGTGGAGGATACGCTCCTTCGTATCCAAGGCGAGAACAGCGTAGCTGGCATACTTGGTGGCGGTCAGCTTGCCGAGGGCACCCTTGACACCAGAACGCTGGATGAGAGAGAGGATCTTCTCGCTGTCACACTGGCCACTGATCTTGACGTTCACATCCTCGGCCACGATTCCGTTGTGAACGATAGCGAAGCGACGATTGCCCGACACGTGGGGATGGTTGTTGATCGGGTTGTTCACAGTGCCGTGGGTTGCCCACCGTGCATGACCGATAAGGGCATCGGACTTGGAGTCCATGGCAGAGGCCCACCACTGCGATGAGATGAACTCGGTGGCAGGGCATGGCTTCTTGCCATAGAGCATCTTCTTGAACTCTGGTCTGGGAAGCCATGCGACACCCGATGCGTGGTCGCCACGGATTTCAATCCCGATCATGAGAGCGGTCAGGAAACGGGCTGTGCCCTTGTTCCAGCCCTTGGTGCGAACGAATCCCATTACTCCGCACATCTACTTGCCTCCCATCAGCTTTGTAATGGAGTGAGCGGCACCCACCTCCACCAGATCCTTGAGGAAGTGGTAGGGAGTGTCCGTCCTTACGATGCAGTCCTTGCCGTACATCATCTTGATGCGACGGGAGACTGCCCTCATGTAGCGCATCGGATCCTGAGTCATGTCGTGGGACCCGTTCATCAGGTCGATCAAGATGTCCGATGAAGTGGGTCCGCGATAGCGCCGACCATCGTACTTGAAGATGACTATCATACCGGTGCTCCTGCACTGATCTCGGCGTGACGCATCTTCAGGTCAGCCGCTACCTTCCCCTCCAGATAGCGGGGGTTGCGAGGGAATCCCAGCCGGGAGAAGAGGAGGAAGTTCAGGGCGGCAACCGAAGAGGTGGGAGACTCCGTGAAGCGACGATAGAAGGACTGGATAGTGCAACGAGCCTTCTCTATCATCGACTGCGTGAAGACAACCCAGTCCCGTATCTTGTCGGGATCAAGGGTTCCCCCATGCATCCTGAACTCGATGGTGCCACGGATGGCAAAGGAACAGAAGTTCACCGAGGCCCTGCCACTGACGTTGGCAAAGTGGTTGGCCACATGGGCAGACGACTGGGATACACCACCCCACCTATGAAGGGTGGCGATCTGGTTTGGATTGGTACAGCGACGCAGGGGAGCACAGTAGTGATTCTCCCGCCGATTCTCGGGCAGGAGGTAGCGATAGATGGACTGGTCCGTGAAGGTCTGCTGGTACAGCTTTACCATGTCCAGCCCCGAGAGATCTGTTGCTCCCTGATGGATATGAAGCCCACAGGATGCGTTGACAGAACAGTGATGCTGGAGAATGACGCAGACTTTCAGAAGCTCATCGAAGCCAGCCTTGCCCGTGAGAACAGGAGAGACGATCTCCAGTGCCTGCCAGTCATTGATGGGATGCGTTCCCATGCCACGGATCGAGCTGTCGTACTTCATGATCCATGAGCGATTGGACGCGGCGGTGTGGGAGTAGGCTTCTGTGTCATGGACTGCGATGCCAGCCGCCACGATCTCTTCCACGATGCGCTCGCGGGACGAGTGGCTGGAGACGACGCACTCGATTTCGATGCCATAGGTTCGGTGCTCATTGAAGGTGAACTTGAACGGCTTTCCCATCCTTTCGGCATAGGAGACCACCACGAGACCTTCGATGTCCTGACCACAGGCGGCGCAGACTGGGTTGGAGAGCACCTTGTCGCCAGAGTTCAGGGGTTTCCATGCGTTCGGGTTGGCATGATGGCAGTGGTGACACTCCGCGAGCATGGAGTAGGTGTCTCTCCCACAATAGGAACAGCGGACGTAGTAGTGCATGCCAGTGGAGCAGTCGTCACGATTGTGGACGATACGCTGATCGATTTGCCAAGCTATGGCAGTTCGGTTCAACTGCGGCACTGGTTCCTCCTCCCTCTCGACGGGATCCACGATGGATTCAAGAAGTCCCGTCTCGTCGTTGAATGTGGGATGACAGGCCGTTGACATGGTCTGGAGAATGGAGCCATGGCAACGAACTGCGATGACATCCGGTGCCCCGATGACCTGCCTATCCGAGATGGGATAGGAGTCGTAGTCAGTGGCCTCCGAAGATAAACCGCCGGGATATCTTCTATCCTCAGGCATTGTCCTCGTCCTCCTCGAAGGTGTCGTCCGCCTCTTCCCTGTTCTCATCGGGATACTGGGAAGGGACCGTGATGGAGATCTCGAAATGCCCACCCATCACACAGGTTGTGAGGTAGGTGGTGCCGTCGGCACGTGCCCTCTTGCGACGGATCAGCTTGCCGATCACCTTGACAGTGGCACCCATGGAGATGGCCGCCGCGACCTCGGAGTGGGTCGGAAGATCGGGGATCACGATGGGAATGCGGGAGTAGATGCGGGTGCCCTTGCCGTTGGCATCGAGGACATCGACTCGGTTGCGAAGGATGAACTCCTTCTCGGTGGTGTTGGGAAGGGTTTCGGGCAGCGACTTGACCGTTCCTTCGAGGGTGAGAGAGTTGATCTGGCCCATGTTAGATCCTCCTGAGAAGAGATGTTTCGATACGGGCAGACTGCCCGTTGATCAGGACGAGACGTGTTCGTGCCTGATGCCTGTTGTCCATGATGACGACGGTCATGTTGCGAACCTTGATGATGTCTCCTTTCTTGAAGAGATGGGGTGAGGGCGAGGACGGCATGTCATTCCTCCTTTGGACTGTGAGGTCTTGGAGACAGGGAATCAGGTGATTCCAGTACCACGCACCATCGATGTTCTCGAACTGCACGGCATAGTGCTGAGTGTGGGTAGAGGGAAGATCGTGACAGTGGGTGGCATGGGAAGAGATGCAGAGACGATCGTTGCCATCCATGAAGGCTTCCATCGCTTCGGAACCGTTGGGCATGTGGCCGTGGATCGGACCAATCCATCGGTAGAGATGCCCACCGACAAAGAAGGGAGCGGGATCATCCGAGATGTCCATGTGAGACATCTCTTGGTAGGTCGAAGGATCCACATCGCTCCAGTTATCAGGCCACGAGCTGGGAGGCATGGCTATTCCCTCCATCCATCGTAGATCTCAAGCTCTCGGGGGAGATCGGGATTCCCACGCTTGTGGACGATGATCTTCTCATCGACGAGATCGACAAGGGTTGCGATGTCGAAGTCCCAGTTCAGGAGCCAGATGATCTCCCCCTGTCGCGTGCCTTCGGCACGGTAACAGCCCTCACAGGGAGGCTCGGTGTCCTCACCCCAGCCGCATGAGGTGGTGATGCGATAGGTCATGTGCCCTCCATGTGCCAGCCCTTGGCTGTGAGATGGGTATCCAGCTCCGCTGTGTAGATGGGAAGCCGGCCCGTCTGGAGCTTGTAGCCTGACCACCGAGACGGCTCGGACCAGTGGGCATCAGGCATCATGCGTGACTTCAGGAGCGAGGTGCCATCGGTACGGACCACAAGGATCTGTTCGATACAGGAGTCCCCGAGATTCTTGAGACGACGGAACCGAGCCAGTTCCGAGAGGCCACGAGCACTGATCTTTGCCATGGTAAAGTCCCCTTTCTATAGAAGGTAGTTGAGCGAGAGGGTTTGATTATACCCTAAGTCCGCTTTTTTGTCAAGGATTATTTTTTCGATTGCGGGAAAGGCGAAACGTTGAATATATGTGTTGACAAAGTGTTGAGTGTGTGGTATAATGTGGATATAGGAGGATCGAGATGAGTGTTCTTATTGAGGGGACTCGGATCAGGGTCAATCCTGAGAGGATCAGGGAAGGTGGCTACTTCTGCGGGGGATGCCTCGGGGTGAAGCAAATGGATGGCTTCTCCATCCATGTGAGTACCAGCGGAAGCCAGTATCTGGGAGCAAAGTGCAAGGCATGCGAGGGGAAAAAGAGAAAGGAGCAGAACAGAGAGAGGACAATGGAGAGATGGAAAGAAAAGGAGATCAAGAAGCAGATCACGGAGGTGTACCTCAGAGCTGTAGATGGATCCTACTTTGCCATGACAAGCATCACCAGAGAGAGACTGGAACAAATCTGTTGGAACTTGTTGTAAATGGATGATGGTTGAGCGCAGACAAGAAAAGGGCACTTTTCATCTGAGTTATGATGAGTGGTTAGGATCAGTATGCATGTTGGCATGGATCAGAGATAGGGAGAGAGATCATAGATTTTTCAAGGTCTGATTATACCCTGAAAATAGCTATATAATATATATATCATCATATATCATCTACTCATCTATAACTCAGGTATCTGATTGGATCTGCCTGTCTGCACTTGTTGTCAACAGTTGTCTTCTGATTACAACAGATTGTCCCTACCCATGGGATGGGATGGGAAGCGGGCCACTGCGATGGGATGAAATCTGCTGGGATGGGATGGGTTGGAAGCGGGTCACTGCGCGCGCGCAAAGCTCTCATCCCATGGGCACCCATGGGGAGGATCTCCATTCCCTCCAGGCCCTCCAGTATGTCAAGGATCTCCACTACCTCCACAATCTCCAGTCTATCCAAAAGGTCCAGACCCTGCGGATCTTGGAGTTATCCACAGGCTGTCCACAGGTTATCCACAATCTGCATATTCATGCACAAAAAGAATCTTTATCCATTTTCATTTAGCACCTTGACTTTTAGGGTATCAGGGTTTATACTCCATAGCATACGGGGTTGTACTGGAAACGGCCCGAGTACATCGGTTGAAAAAAAAGAGAAGGGGTGCGGCGGTTGCCTTCAAAGAAAGGGAACCCCCACAATGTCAACTCTCAACACCGCAGACCTCATCCCCGTCGGCCTCGGAATCTCGGCAGTGATTCGGCAGGAAGCAAAGCGCGACGGATCGCCCGTCATGGTGCAGTACGTGCGCGCGGAACTCGCGGACCCCGCCAGCGTGTCGAAGATCAGCGACAAGGGGAACGTCACCGTCGCGACGGTCGGCCAGCGCGCACCGATGCCCGCCGTGCAATTCCCCAGCGGGGCGCAGTATTTCCCCAATCTCAGCTTTTCGGTTTGGGGCAAGGTACAGGCTTGACCGCCATTCTCGCAATCCATGGGGCGGATGGAACGATCCGAGCGTATACGGAGGCAGGCGCTCTGCCGCTTCCGTTGCTTGACATCGCCCGACCATCAACCCATGCCGCCGTGATCTGGACAGAGGGCCGCGCGTGGACAAGGATTGTCCCGCAGAATGTCGGCACGGCCCCCGACCTCGAATCATGGTTGACCGAACTGGTAGACTATGACGATCCGATCCAGACCGTAAAGATCGGACGGACTGGAATCACGGCGCACCTGTTCATGGTTCCATAGGCTGTTAACCCTTCCCATGAGATGGGAAGATAGCAGGTAACAACTTGACCGACCGCACCCCTTCCCTTCTCAACCGAGTCCGCCCCATGCCAACGGAGCGGATCGCCACTCCTCCCCTCACCACCCAACCCATGCCACGCCAACCCATGCCATGCCATGGGAACCCGCGCGCGCTACAATAAAGGAAAATGATATGTACTCATATCATTTTCTTCCTTCTCTCTTCTCTTCGTTGGTGATGCTTGGGAAATCTATCAGCCTAACCGCAGAGTGACGGATACCCGGTCTCCAAAAATCCCCACCGAAGGTGGGTAAAAGGCCCTCGCATACGTGAGTCGATTTTCCAGATACAGGGTTCCGATTCGGAACCTCCTCAATAAATCTTCTTGACAAGGTTCTCCAAAACCCTCATAATCTCCAGTGACTCGCGGCCGAGGACGGCCGACTCGTCACGATGAAAGGAACGTGTGAGTATCAAGCCCGACTACGAAACCGGTGCCAGACTGGCAATCCTCTCTGCCGCCGACATAGGTGCCATGCTCCCCGAGAATCCCGTCCCCGGTTCTGCTCTTGTCCCCCTTGCCCAGCAGACGCTTGCCGAACTCATGGTCGGTGACGTGAATCCCGCCACACGTCTCGCTACAGCGGAGTCGGTCCTCGATCGCTGGGGCACTCCCAAGCGCAAGGAGATCATCGGCGGCAACACCATGGTTCTCAACTTCGCTCCCGAAGCTGCCGCCCAAGCGATCCAAGCCATGTCCCTTCTGTTCCCCAAGGAGGCCCCTGATGCCATCGACGTTCTTCCTTCCCCATCTTCCGCGACCCGAGCGGTCGCTCCAGTTCTCAGCTCGGGGTTTGTCTCCCTGCCTGTCAGGCAGCAGCCATGAGCCATTGGAGCAGCGGATTCCAGATCACACCACATCCGCTCGCCCCACGGCTCTCCCTCTCGAAGGATGCCGGTCTCGTAATCTCCCAGCTGGTTACTGACATCACCTCGGGCCACCTTCCCCTCGGCTGCGAGGAGTCCCGACTTCTCTTGGCTGAGGCCGGCTTGGTCTCGCTCTGGTTCTACCTGAAGTTCATCGCCGGCTACAATGGTCCCTTCGACAAACTCAACACCGGCCTCCACCGCGACATGTGCAACTTCCGGCAAAGCTCGCTCTGCATGGCCCCCGGTGCCCACGCTGGCATCTGCATGCCCCGCAAGCACTACAAGTCCACCGTCTTCACGGAGGGCGGCACCTCGTGGGAGCTGAACCGCTCGGGCGACCTCTGCTTCAGAATCACAAACGCTGTCGTGGATCGTGCCGAGGAGTTCATGCACACGGCCCAGCGCATCTTCGACTCGAACGAGTTCTTCGCGTGGATCTATCCCGACCACACGATGAAGCGCGGCATGGAGCGCTGGAACGACAAGGAGGCAGTTGTCCGATGGCGAACACGACATTATACCGAGCCTTCGATAAAATGTGGTGGGGCAACGGGAGCCTCCTCGGGCGACCATCACGACGTTCTGTGCCACGACGACCTCATCGACATGACCATGCTGGACTCTCTTCACAAGTCTGGGGTCGACATCATGAAGGCTCGCGATTTTCTCAAGACCTCGGAAAAGACCCTCGTTCGTAGCTGGTCCGAATCCCGCATCATCGTCCCTCATACCCGCTACGCGGTCGACGATTGCTACGAACCCATCTGGACCGATGCCAAGCAGATCATCGGCCATCACGACTACCGCTTCCACACCAAGGAAGATGGCGCTTGGACCATCTACTACCGTGCCGTCGAGGAAGACGGCGAGATCATCTTCCCCGAAGCCATCACCC
>Ga0315295_10005446_pt1 | contig 10858 bp, 15 predicted proteins | sample YL17G14_0_MG_FD_204453 | JGI IMG/M metagenome (GOLD analysis project Ga0315295, IMG submission 204453) | Sediment microbial communities from Yellowstone Lake, YNP, Wyoming, USA - YL17G14_0 | ecosystem: Environmental > Aquatic > Freshwater > Lake > Sediment | place: USA: Wyoming | collected...
CGATGAGTAAAATGGTTCTGGTTGGTCTATTCCTATTGCTCGCCGCCTTTTGCCTCTTCTCTTACGTCCCTTTGATGGATACGGTCAACGCGGGGATAATCGCCGAGCCCGATAATGTAGCCCTGAAATTTCTAGTCGCCATCTTCCCGGTCGGCTATCTCGTTATCATGCTCTTTTTCGTTGTGCTCGCCATCTACGCCGCGATGTCGGATGATTAAGGAATGTCGCGTTTTTAAGCGATAATCTTAAAAGTCCCTACTCGCTGCCTTACTTGAGTAAAAACTCAAAGGAGAATTTGAAATGGGTCAATCGGATAAAAAGGGACTTGCGGGACTCATGTTTGTGTTCCTACTCTCAGTCGTCGGACTCAGCCTTACTCCGACGATCAACAGTATGGTGACCGATGCGGTCGCCCAACTTACGGCGGGTACCGCCGCCGCGACTCTTCTAGGGCTCTTTCCCCTGTTTTGGGTGATCCTACTGATAGCGATCCCCATCGCCGCGATCTACGTTTGGATGCACGACTAAACCAAAGCTTCCCGCCCTTCCCCTTTTTTTTCTTTATTTTTATAAGCTTAGACAAGAATCCTTATTCGATCCAGTTTGAAAGCGATGAGGGTTCTCGTTTGGTTTAATCTCGTCTTGATCCTTGCGGCGTCAATGGTTACGCCGCCCGCCATCCACGCCGATCCACCGGGAGGGTCCACGGCAACCGACACGTATCAGATTTACGGGTGGCAGTACAACGTGGGATGGGACTCGGCGGACGGCTACGCTTGGGAAGATGAGTACATAGCCTTAATGCAAGAAAGCTATGATTCTTACTCGTTTTTCGTCTTCCGCCTGATGGATCATAACGCGACCGACATCAAAACGGCTACTCTCTCCTTTTTCACTACTTTTGATCACCTTTCAGCCGCGACATACGACGCGACAGTGTACGGTATCAGGGAAAACGACATGGACCCCTTGACCCTTGACCCCTTGCCGGGTCCGGTAAGCCCGCCGATGAGCCGACACGTTACTGAGACTTACGCGAATATGGAGCTTCAGCCTTTCGACGCGGGATGGCATAACGTCACGGTGACGACGATAGTAAAAGAGATCGTGGGCTTGCCCGGATGGGCGAATAATAATTCTATCGGCTTTAAGGTAGTCGCCGCCGCCGATGTGTCGCGCTACATCACATCTTACTCTTACAATTCGACTCTCGCCGCAAAGCTCTATGTCGAATACTACTCGGGATCAAAGACTTATCCGGGTCCGTGGGATAATGGCACTCTTTTTAACGAGACTGATGAGGGCGAGATGTGGGAAATATGGAATGGGACGATCCTTTCAGGTGCGGTCGCGGGGATAGTTACCCGGATTGAATACTTACACGACACGGACACGACCCACGACGTTGACACGACGGGAAACGTGTTTGGAAATGAGAATAAATTCGGGATCGTGGTGGATTCAAATAATTATTTATATATTTTAGGTCAAGACCTCACTGACAGTCGGCTTAAGCTTTATCGATCCACCAATGGCGGCGACACTTGGGCGATATTGGATACGGTGATCACATCGGCGTCTTACTATCAATCGGGGATGGCTATTAACACGCTCGGGACGGTGATCCACATCGCTTACGCGGGTCAATCAGCAACGACCCGTTACTACAGGAATTATACGATCGCAACCTCTACGCTTGGATCACAGTACACGGTATTTTCGGGCGGTGCTTCATCGGACACCTTCGCGGGTATCTTTTATTACAATAACTATCTCTATTATTTCACGGTGAAAAATTCCGTCTTTGGGTACTATAAACGGGCGGTGCCGGGATGGGTTTGGACTTGGAACGTGATCGCTAGTAACCCCGGTCAAGAAATGGGCGACACAAACGCGGACGCCTACATTAGTACGGATGGCATAGAGTTTTACGCGCAGTACAAAAAACACACTTCATCGGGAAGTTGGGGGCGATATATCGACCATGATGGGACGGTAAGCGCGGAAGAGACAATAACATCGAAGACTCTATACGGAAACGGTTTCACAGGGATCTCTTTCAACGCCGATACGGGTCAAGTGCTCGCCGCCTACATCGAGAGCACAAACACAAGGACTTACACGCGGACAAGGGCGGCGGGTCCGGCTGGCGCGTGGGGATCTGAGGTATCTCTAAAATGGAAAGCTCTTCATTATGGGTGCGAATACGGTGGATCTTGGGACGACGACAACTGGTTTATCCCGCTTACCAATAGCTCAACGACTAAAAATAAGGTCTACATTTACACGCCTACCGGGACGCTCTTACACACTTACGATATTGCGAGTGCGGATTCTCAGGGCGCGATTCCCTTCGTCTTGGGCTCTGAAGGGACGCACTATTTTCAATTTCACTGGTATAATTGCACTTGGGAAGCCGTGTATCCGACGCCTACTTACCCGGCTGATCCAGTTGAACCCGAGGAAAACGTACCTGATCCCGGTGGGCTCGTCTACTTTGATCGCTTTCACATGAGGCTTTATCTGCTTATAATCGGGCTCGGGTGCTTTGTCTCGCCGCCTCTTCTATGGGCTTACGGATACGCCGACGCCCGAACGGTCCTCGGCGGCCTGATCTCGATGGCTCTCGGGATCGGCCTCATGATGTCAATAACAACCATCTAATAAGACTAATATCAAGGGACGAGCCCCTTTTTTAATCGACTCGGTATGATATGGGAAGATTGGATCACGGCGGCGGCAACCGCCCTGTATATGGAGAACTGGGAAGCGGCGGCTTTCCTTTCGATACTGTTCACGCTCTTCAGCCTTGGATTCGTTTTACTCGTCACGAAGGGTAAGAAGTCTGATATAACGGTCCCTCTATTCGGCTTGATCGACTTTGTTCTCTGGATTCTTCTCGGGTGGTTTCCCGCGTGGACGGGCGCGGTGATCGCCGCCCTCTTCGCTTTTATGCTCGCAAGAACTATAATCAAGTGATCAGAAATGGCGATGGACAAGGCGGCTCTAATAATCTTTATCCTCGGCTTTAACATAGTCTTCCCGGTTTTCGGATACGCCTTGACGAGTCTGAGCCCGGTTCAAGAAGACATAGACAACGTAAGCTTAGACAAGCGGAAGCTACAGGCGGCGGGGATCACGATCACGGAAGGGCTTTCTCAAAACGTCACTTGGGCTAATACGTGGACGGAGTACGCCCTCGGAAACGAGACTTTCCGCCTCATGTGGTTCGAGCATCTTCCCGGTGCGGACGCGGACGGATTCGCGTTTCAAAGGCGGGTAAATTGGGTAGATAAACAGCTCAATACGTGGTGGTTTCCCTACTCGATGCTGATAGTCGATCCTCTTACTCGGAAGACTCTTTCGCTTACTCACATCGGCGTAACGGTGATAGTGAGACAGCCGATCCTTAATCAAACGGTGATCAATAAGTGGGACGACGAGTATGGATGGTCTTGGGTCAATGCACAGCCTAACCTAGACGTTTTTTTCACTTACAATACCACGGCTTACACATCGATTCAAGAGGCTATTGAAGGCGGGCTCGTCGTCGTCACTCTCGCCAAAGCGTCAAGCTTTGATAAAAGCTTCGATTGGTGGCAAGCTTGGGACTGGTATATGTCACTGATGATCGGGGATCAGGCTTTCGGGATGCCGATCGAGATTACGTGGATCTTCCGAATACTAACGGGCTTTTCTACCCTTGCCGTGATCTGGTTTGCCAAAGACCTTTTTAGTCTTTGAGCTTCCCTTATTTTTAGACTGAAATGTTAGAAGCACAGATTATCGATCTCGGCTTTGGGTTATTCGCCCTATTCACCGCCCTCGGGTTCATTTTAAAAGACTCGGATGCCGCCATGACACACGCCATCGCGGGACTCGTCGGGATCGTGATAGGGATCACTCAATGGGTAGAAGACGACGCCCTTCTAGGACTCATTTTTATAATCCTTGGGCTCGTCTTGATACTAAGGGCGGTTGCTAAGGGAATTGAAAGTTAAAGTCCTACTGTTCACGCGGACAAAGAAAATGGTTACGCGAAAGATCAGCTTTTTCGATCCCGTAATCGATGGCGGACGATACTATCTTACACCTGATCTCGTTTGCACGAAGGTAGAAGGCGGCAAGATCAAGGGCGAGGAGATCCTATACTTTGAGGGAAACCCGTATCCAATCGGGCAACCGGATAAAAGCAAGGACTTCTTAAACAGTGTCGTCGGGGAAAACTACGTCCGGCAAACAAGCGGCGCGAAGACTCGGAGAATCGGGATCAACAAGACGGTGATCCTAGTCGCGGCGGGCGTGATCCTCACGGTCACGGTCGCCGCCTTATGGTATTTCGGCTTTCTGAAGGTGGGGATCTGATGGCTTATTCTTGGGCTTTCATCTGGTTTATAGAGGGCTTCTTTATCGGCGCGATGCTCTTACTCACGATCCTGATCATCCGGGCAAAGACGCCGCGAAGGTGGATAGTGGAACAGATAACGATCACGGACGGTAAAAGTCTCCATGAGGTAGTCCACATAAACAAGTATGAGGACTTTGATCTAATTCACAATGAAAAGAAGATTGACCCGAGCCTACTCTATCGCATGAGCCGAACATGGTGGAAGATGGCTTACTATTTCCTGATAAACATACGCGGACGGTTTTCAATTATCTATCAGGACAAGCTTACCGACGCTATCAGGTTCGAGGCTTCAGAAGTCCCGGCCTCAATAATAGAGATCACCGACAAGTCCACGGCTTACACTTCAGCCGTTAATAGCACCTTCAATCGGGCGACAAAGATCAAGGGCCTGATATGGATCTTCGTTGCCTTCATTGTAATAATCGCGCTCGTCTTCTTAATTCGGACTTATGGAGGTAATCTCTGATGCCGAAAGACGACGCGAAGAAGATAGGGCAACACACTGAGAGACTCGCGGGCGAGTTTGCCTTTGAAATGAAAGAGCGCGAATCGGACGCCCTCGACATGAGGACCGTGATCAGGACTCGGGAAGTTATGCAAGCCCTCGACTACTATGGAAGCATCGAGATCGTTTATGAAAGCGAGACGGCAAAGGCTATAAAAAACATGATGAACCGACGCCTGATGAGTCAAGAAGGTTTCGGGCGACAAAACGCGGTCGATGTACTGAGACAGAACTTCCCGAAAAAGGTAGAAGTCGATACAGGGACGGATAAGCTTGGAAGTATCGACGCCGAGGAATAGGCTTATTCTTGTCCTCGTTCTGGGGGCGAGTCTTCTTTCACTCTTTCTCTCGCCTTGGGTCTTACGCGGCGGCTTGTCCTTTGAGGCTCAAAGGGAAGAGGTAATAAGAAAAGAGGGCTTCCCGGCTCTGGTTTTAGAGCTTAACGAATTAAACACCTTGAATGTTCAAATAGCTCAAGCCCTCTTCTTTGGCGGCTTTATCGGATTCGTCTTGTCGGCTTACACATGGACGATCAAATACTACGTTGAAGAAAAGGAGTTGATGGGCGTCTTCATAGTCGCCCTAGTAGTCGTCTACCTGATCAACTCGGGCATGATCCAAGCGGGCTTTCAACGGTTATTTGCCTGAAGCCTTTCCGCTATCAGCTCGCGTAAGCTTTCAAGCTTCCCTTGTTTCGCGGCTTCCCTTCTCAATATGAAGGTGATAACTTGCTCGAAGTCTTCCCCATCCAAGTCTATTTGAGACATGATTTTAAAGACACATCGAATTAATAAGCCGTTTATGGAGTCTGTATATTGATCACTGATGGATAAAAAGACGGTTTGGAGAACAGTTTTTTTAACACTTATTTTATTGAATTTGTTTTTAAGTCTTCAAGTATTCGCCGCCCCGACACTTAGAGAGTACTTGAACACGGGCGGCGACTCAAACAATTCTTTTAGAGGTGCTTCGTGGTTGGCTCAAACATTTACGACCCCAAGCGAAATATCCGATTCTCACACGGTTACAGCCGTTAAATTATATTTAAGAAAAATTGGTAATGATCGACCGATAATAGTAGGGATCAGAGCCGTGGACGGATTTGGTAAGCCTACTGGATCTGATTTGACAAGCTCGACAGTTACCACGGGGCTTTCAGGGACTTTAGCATGGATCACTTTCACGATGAATACTGAGATCACGCTAATGGTTAATACTCAATACGCTATCGTTGCTCGTTGCCCTACGGGGGACACACCAAATCAACCTTATTGGAATTACGATAATGCCAATGGCTACGCGGGCGGACAAAAATGCGGGTCAACTGATTCGGGTTCAACGTGGACGCTTTATGGTACTGATGATCTACTCTTTGAAGTGTGGGGAAACGACGCCATCGCGGAAATAACCATTACTAGCAATTACACGGGTTCGGGTTATATAGAAGTCGATGGATCGCCCCAAACGACGCCCTACACAGATACTTTCCCCGTTGGTCAAGTTATTTTACTAGAAGCTTTGTCGCCTAGAGTGATTTACGCGGACGTTGAAAGAAAGGTCTATACCTCATGGAGCGATGCCGGAAATCAAATACACAATTACACCGTCCCAATGGGCGGCGCGACCGTGACAGCCAACTATCACACGGAATATAGACACGTAATCACATCGACGCCGATCACGGGTGACGGCATTTTATACGTGGACGGAGCGAATAGAACAGCTCCATATCTCACGGGTTGGCTTGATAGCGGCTCAAGCATCGATCTATATGCCTATCTCTTCCCTGATGGAAACGTAGGATACGCATTTGAGAACTGGAATAATTATTTAGCACGCAACCAAACGGTGACGCCGAGCACATCGGCAAATTACACGGCTACATATGCCGAGACGCCCTTCTACGGATACGCGACCGTGAACATAGTCGGAAACGCTACGGTTACGCTTGACGGCTCGCCCCTTACCTTGCCCGACTCTTTTAACGCCATCGCGGGCGAAGAGTACACGATAGAAGCAAACGGGGAAGGCGGCGGCGGCGGACCAGTGATTGAGGCGGGGCTCGGCTTTGGACTGTTGATCGTCTTTGCCATAGTCTTTGCTCTGATCTTCTCACAGAGAGATAAGCTGTAAAAATTAAATGTGTAATATGGGATCGTCTCCTGGCGCCGAACGGAGAAGATCGCGGGCTTCCCTGATCATAAAAATGTTAATTCCTTGATTAAGTCCTGAAGCCATCTTTCCCGCATTTCTTCAGCCAAACGGTAAAACCAATAACGGCTTTCATAAAAGATTATTGTCCTCGGCTCTTTTCTCATGGTTCACACCTTGCCCCTTTGCCCGGTCACTGAGGGGCGACCGGGCGGGCGCGAAGGGACTAACGCGCCTACTCAGAGCTTGAACGAAGACCTATCAAAATAGATTCTAAATACGGAGCGATGTTCACCAAAGGTTAAATACCTTTTGCGTCTAGCTACGTCTCAGGTATTGAAGGGACGCAAAACATGATGGGATCGGATTCTGTAATCCTGAAGAAAACGGAGAAGATTCTAGTCAAGACGAAGGGACGCCCAAAGGTAAGCCGCGACCTAGTTACGCGGCTTCTCGCGGCGGGCTACTCCACGCCTCAGATCAAAGCGGCTTGCCACTGTTCGGACGACACGGTATATCGAATCCGTGACGAGATGGTTAACCTCGGAAAGCTTCAGCCGGAAGGCGAGAGAAGAAAAGATCAGTTCGTCGAGGGCGACTTTGATCTAGAGTGTAAGAGGGCAACGGGCTTTTCATATTACGATTGGCTCAATACGAAGACGAAGAGCGCACAGCAAATATTTTCCTTTTGTCAAAAGGTTTGGGATCAGGTTTGGGAAAGACCTAGCCTTTTTCAAGCCAAGGATCAAAACGATCAGCTCGGCGATCAGCTCTGCATTAAATTCCTTCAGGCTTTCGCGGAAGACAACGCCCGAATAAGAAGGCGGAAAAAGGTTATCCGAAACCTATTCCGGTTCTTGGGACGCCACGATCTATGCGATCGTCACTTGACCATGACGAACGCCCGAGATCCACGCGCAATAAGGCGGCTTCCGGTCCTCGAAATGCCGGACTTCCCGTTAAAGCTTCAATCCGCCCTCGATAAGCTATCCGATGAGGACCGCTTGATCGTTGAACTGAAGCTATGCACTCAGATGCGGACGGGCAAAGCTAAAGAGGAAAGGGGCGTCTTTGGCATACGCAAGAACGCGGGCAAGTCTTACCTAGTTATGGACTCGCCCGATGTTTTCAGGTTTCACGTACTTGAAAAGATGCGCGAAGAGTGGGATATAACACACCTTCCGCCTCACGTAAGGGCGAAATTGTTTGCATTATATGAGACAAAGCAAGACGGTGAATACCTTTTCCGCCATGACGAAGACCTGAATAAGAGATGGTCCAAAGCGACCGCATCGACGGTCGGCATGGCTCTTAATCTCCATGACTCACGAAAAATAAGCGTTACGTGGTTCTATGCTTGCGGCTTACCCCTAGAGATAGCCACTTCTCTAAACGTGGGATGGAAGGATCTAAACACGCCCCGCGACCACTACCTACACTTACGCCAACTACTGAGGAAAAGCGAGAAGGCGAAATACGTTTCCGCGATCCCCGACTGGTTCAAAGTCGGGCTAGACGAATACAGGGAAGAGTGATCAAGTTGAAGGGCTTTGGACTAATTTTATCATGGACGGTCGGCGGGACTTTTTTTATCGCCGCTTGCTATTTTCTAATTCAGTTTTTTAATTGGATGGGGTCGTTTAAAATCGGGTGAAAGAATCTTGAATAAGTATCAATGGCTCGGGCTCGTCGGTGCGGTCTTCGTCGTCTCATGCGGCCTTGGGATCGTCGGCCTCTATCGCTATGTGGACTCAAAGGAGATCACGACGAGCAACCAAACGAAGACAAAGACGATCTATACCTTGACGGTTTATCCAAGGGACGGAATACCTGAAGTCTTCAGATCAGAGAACAGGTTGACGGCTTTCTTCATTAATAATAGACTAGCAGTCTATGAGGCAAAAAACGGGTCTTCCCTTCTAATCGCCGAATACATGGACGCGAAGTCTTGGAAAGTGGAAACTCGCCTAGTAGTGGGCTGATCAAGATTGATTATTAGCGACTTCATTAAAGGATTCGACCTGATCCTAGATCAATATGATCTAAGCCGAAGCGAGAAGATGATCCGGGTAGTGCTCGCCGCCAAAGGCAAGCAAGATCAAGGCGTCTTCGTTATCATCATCGAGGAAGATGGAAGCTATGAAATGTTCTTTCCCGGTGACGAGACTTGATAAAGTGTCCGATGTTTGAGACGGCTCTTTGTTATTACTATTGGAGCCGAAAAACCTCCTGTCACTATGAGGCGACTCATAAAGTCAAGTGTCAAGTAATTAAGCTTAAGGAGAAGGGTTAAGATGGGATACGTTGAAAATATCAGAAAAAAGGGTTTGGCGACCGATCAACAGATAGTTGATCGGGTAAGAGAAAGACTTGTCCGCCTTGAAAAACTAGAGAAGGAAAAGGTTTTGGACCCGAAACAGGCTGATGATCTCTTTGTTTTGAGGCAACTCAATGAACTATCCTTTAGGGACGAGTTTGTTAGTATCAGGGTCAAGACGATCTATGCACATCTTCAAAAGGTGAAATTCAAGCGACCGCTAAATTCAAAAGAGTTTAATGTACACTTCTTATTAGAGTCGATTCTCTATGGGACGACTGAAAGGGACGTTGACAGGAGGTTTTTCGGCTTGTCTTGCCGCGAGTGCGATGAGGCTTTGCCAATCAAGGGCAAGGCGAAAAAGTGTTACTGTAAGAAGGATCACACCTACATTTTTGAGGAATACGGCTGTAAGGATTTTAAGCCTAGAGATGGCGTGAGACAGAAAGCCCTCGGCGTATGGATGGGACTTTAAAATGTTTGATAAAAGAAAAGTGGTTCACATAGCGGACGACACACACGCGAACCTCGAAAGGATCGCCGAAACGAGTAATATGAAGATCGGGGAAGTAGTCGGTCACATAGTGGACTTAACCGTTAAATACGATTTAATGAAAACATCGTGGTTTGAAGACCTGAAGGATCAGATCATCGAAGAGATGAAATCAGAACTGAGCGAAGACAAGTTTGCTCATATGCTAGAGCTGGAGAACAGGCGGGCGACAAATAAGGCGAAGCTGATGGTTTGGCAAGAATACCTTAAGATCATCCCTGAAGGCGGAAAACAGGCTTTCCTAGAGGAAATGCTCATGATCAACCGGGGCAAAGGCGCGGACTTTCTGGACTCATTAACCCTCTACTCAATGGTGAGAATCAACGGAGAAGCCCGACCAATGCGGACGGACAAAGACGGAAACCCTATTTGGCAAACTCCCGACGAGATCGTGACTTGCGAGAAAGGCTATCACGTAAGGCGGGCTTTCTGTAAGTGTCCGCTTTGGCGAGTGTGCAAGCTGAGGGCGACCGAATACGAAGACTTTTTGATAGACGACGCAAAGAGGCGAGAATCAACTCATTTAGACAAAGTGAGAATCCAGAAGGGCGTGACTTGATTGACGAAGAAAAAGGTCTATGAGAATAATTGTCCTTGGAATCAAAGCATTAAATGCAAACACTCAATCGTTTTAAAGGTCTTAAAAAGAAGCTTTGCTCGTATGTCGCGGGAAGCCTTGATCGACGAATACGAGCTAACTAATTGTAAGTATTGCGTGTATAGGGAAGGGACTGAGAAAGATGGTTTGGAGTCGGAATAATCGCAAGCACCCGGACAAGCCGCCGACGCCGCTTGAAATCGAGATGGGAAAAGCCTTGAATAAATCGCCTTGGATGATCAGGTTCTACGGCTACAGGCTCGGGCTTGAAATCACCTTGGGGCGTATGCTTACCCATGAAGAACAGTGTAAATTAACGGGCG
>Ga0315295_10005448_pt1 | contig 10856 bp, 19 predicted proteins | sample YL17G14_0_MG_FD_204453 | JGI IMG/M metagenome (GOLD analysis project Ga0315295, IMG submission 204453) | Sediment microbial communities from Yellowstone Lake, YNP, Wyoming, USA - YL17G14_0 | ecosystem: Environmental > Aquatic > Freshwater > Lake > Sediment | place: USA: Wyoming | collected...
ACATTCTAATGAGGTAAAGAACTTTGCCTATACCTACTTTAACAGACTGGCAGATTATCCTTATAGAACCGACTATGGCGACTGGGTTGGTAACGGAAAAGGAACAGGAATCAATCAGCTCAAAGAGTCTATCATAGATAGGCTTGTAATAAATCCAACATCTAGACGAGCAATAGCAATCACATTGGTACCTGAACTTGACCTTAAGAGTCATGATCCTCCCTGTATGCAGTATGTACATTGTATGATACGGAACAAGCGACTTAATATGATCGCCTACTTCCGAAGTAATGATATGATGTCTGCATGGGGAGCCAATGCATACGGGTTAGCTCACCTCCAGAGATTGATCCTAACTCAGATCAACGATGCCATGAATGATAGTTATGCAATGTCTGGTAATGATGAATATGCAACCTATCAAATAGGTTGGTTGATGACTACTAGTGGAAGTGCACACTTGTACGAGAGCGATGGTATGCAGCACAAAGAGTTCAGGAGATACCTGAACATATAACTTTCTAGAGTGATAGTATGATCGACGAACTTGACTTATTATACAAAGCTCGTTATCCTATTGTCTGGATACAGACAGCAGAGGAAGTACGAGCACTCAAACTTATCGAAGAACTTGCAGTGCGAAGAGAAGCTCGGATAATAACCTGGACAGTCACTAAAGGACTAGTTGGGTCAAATGGTCCGATAGCTAACACACAAGCTTTAGATATGGCTTTAGCTGAAGTGGTTAACTATAATGATAAGGACAATCGATTCGTAGTACTAATCGATATCCACAATCACATTACGGATAACATAGTTATTCGGTACTTAAAAGATTTATGTATCAAACTACCAATTAAGACTCGTACATCGATCTTTGTAATCTCTCCATCAGACAAGATCCCAATGGATCTTCAGAAACTGATTACAGTGTTAGAGATGCCACTACCTGATAGAGAGATTCTAAAGGGTATCACAACTAAGATTATTGATAAGTGGTGTGAACGTGCTAAATCAGATACTGGTACACGAATCATCACAGAGATCATTGAGACTCCAGTACGTCAGAAGATGGATCAACTTGTTCAAGCAGGACTTGGATTAACCATAGATGAGTACACTAACATCTGTACCAAGACTATGTTGGGTAAAACAATCGATCCTGCCCTGATACTTGGAGAGAAGAAGCAGATCATTCGTAAGACTGGAATGCTGGAATACATCGATGCTTCTATATGTGATGCTGATGTTGGTGGACTTGAGGCATTTAAGGAATGGCTAGCATTTGCTGTTCGAACACTTGATCCTAAAGCAGAAGCATATGGTCTTAAACCACTTCGTGGTGTAATGTTAGTAGGACCACCAGGAACAGGAAAGACCTTACTTGCTAAGCTAATAGCTGCTAAGATGGGTACACCACTACTCCTATTAGATATGGCTAACATAGCTACTAAGTTCTATGGAGAATCAACATCTAATATCAAACGAGCTCTCAATCTAGCAGATGCTTTGGCACCTGATGTCTTCTTGTGGGATGAAGTTGAGAAGATGTTTGCTACTGGAGGTGCTGGTGAAGGTCATGAAGAGACTATGAGGACCTTAAGCGTGTTACTTACACACATTGAAGAGAGTAAAGCTCCTGTGTTCCGTGTAGCAACATGTAACAACCCAATGAATCTAAAGCCAGAGATGCTTCAAAGGTTTCCGAAGATCTTCTTCGTTGATCTTCCTTCAGTACTAGAGAGACGGGAGATCTTTAACATTCATCTACGTGCTAGTAAGCAAGAGCCTAGACAATTCGATGTGGGTGGATTAGCAGCAGCTACAGATGGATATGTAGGAAGAGAAATTCGTAACATCATTCAGGATGCTATGATTCGATCATTCTATGAGAATCGTCCACTGGAAGATATCGACATGATTAAGGTAATTAACCTTACAACCCCTCTGTCCAAGCAAGACAAGATCTCTAAGGAAATCAACGAGGTTCGAGAGTGGGCAGGAATGAATGCTTGTAATGCCTCCATTAATGTTTGTAACAACAAGCAACTAGATGAAGGTAGGGATGTAATTACATGATAGAAAACATCTATAAGAATCCCGAAGTGGCATATTTACTAGCAGAGCCTTCAGATGATGTTATAGTTACTGATGAAGGTTTAATTGCCACACATGTTGAGATTAGTGATCAACTACGAGCTGATCTTAAACAGCTTGGAGTAGTAATTGTAGAAGAAGAACAAGTTATCTGTGGATGAAAAATATGTCACAAATGAGCGTATTACACACAACAATCGATCTGGTAGATAAGAACACACTCCAGATGGCACTAAAAGCAATGACTACGATGTTTCCTGATCTGAACACAACCATATCTGGAAATGACATCTATGTGCACTGTAAAGACATTGAACAGTACCGCAAGCAGAATCTGGTTTTCAAATGGAACGGAACCTTATTCGAACCTGTTGGTGATACATACAACACCAAGGGGAACCTGAAGAAGATGTTAACAGCTACCACCATTCATTATCGTCGAGCTGCAGTGAAGACCACCATGGGGAAATACGGATCCTGTATCAACACAGAACTGCAGGGTGGTATCCGAATCAGAATACACCGGTGATCATCATGGAAGACATTGTTGATGTAATGGATGATGGACGTATCATTGTTGAACTCAATGGATATGAGGGTGAAACCTGTACTGTTCATCTCCAGGATATGATGAATCGATTCAAGACACTTGGAGTAAAGGGTCAGATTGAAGAGACTCGAAAAACAAACAGTGTTCTCGCAGCACCACAGGGGATGACAATCCGGAGGTAGATTATGCCTACGGATAATCCGTATGATGTCGCATTAGCAGAAGAAGAGTATGCTAATCGTATCAGAGGGATTAGAAGAATGGAAACTCGAGGTGAGATGGAAGTACGAACACAGGCGATGATTAGTGCAATGAGAATCCCAGCTTCTGCAGCTACTTCATGGAATGGTGAAGTAGCATATACATATGCTGTGGGAGGAGGAGCGGGAGGAGGATCAGCTGGTCCTGATGGAGTTAGTGGTATCGGTGGAGCTGGTGGATTTTCAATAACATATCCTGCAGAGACATTCATACCTCCAGAACCTCCTAAACCCAAGAAGGTACCTACAGATCTTGATCATCGAACACGTGAAGATATGGTGATTATGAATGACTAACGTTGATCTACTTGAAGATTATGAAGAGACTCTCTTAGATATGGAGTTTCGTGAACTTATAATAGAAGATCAACCAGCCATTGAATACATCATTGAAGGAAAACGATATCATGCTAGAATCATTGCACGTGACATACATGCAATGGAGTATGGTCAGATCGAACGTCTAATGGTATTCATACCTGATCCAGAGAAGTATCATCGAGCACGATACCATCAAATGGCATTCTGTCGTACACCTGAATTTAAGATGCACGTTCCTCATGATCTATTTGAAGGTGGTAGGCGATATAAGCTTCCAGATATGACAAGAGATGACATGGTGATCATGAATGACAGCTGATATTGATGCTTATGTTTCTATGGCAGATGTTCTAGGCGTATCTGATAAACCTATACATGCATTGATTGTTGATGGTGCTAGTCATACAACCATCTATCTTCAAGAAATCAAGTACATCCATGATGGTGGACTTATTCGAGTTGAACTAAAAGGATACATTCCTGTTGGTGGTAACATAACTATACCAACCCCCAAGGTTACTCAGATAACAAAACCTACTGAAAGAGAAGATACAACTATCATGGAGGATTAATGTCCAGAGAACCTACTGTGTTCATAGCATTTCCAGGTGAGAGTCCACTTCCACTACTCCATTGTACCATAGAGATGAGTAGAGAATCTGGAGTCGGATACCGATTTGTAATAAGTGGTATCATTTCAGATGAGTTACGAATTCGACAAGGTACGTGGAGTTTGGAAGCCAAGGATATAGAACGACCAGCTACTTGGGTAAACCTTATCCAACAAGTGGAAATAGATGAAGGAAGAGATGATATGATCATAACGGAGAAGTAATATGTCATTTAGTATACTAGTTGATGGAAGCAATCTAGGTACATCTATCAACGCAATGAAGAGTAACTGTCAGGAAAGTCGTGCGACATTTCCAGACACAAGCACAATGTTTCTTCGAGCTCTTGATACAGCTGGAGTATGCATTTGTGAATGTAAAACTAAAGTAGTAGTAAACGGAGAATCCCGGATACTTGGACTTAACTTAATGGAGATCTCAACAGATCTTACAGGACCTGTTGATATGGAAGTTGAGGCAGCCCGTATACTGGTTAAAGATGGACGTATCACACATAAGATCAAGCTAGTTGATCCTTCCTATATCAAAGAGCCAAGTCAACCTAAAGTAGACTGGCCTTTCATATTTGATATACCAGCTGCAGAGCTACGTATAGGATTTAAAGCAGTGTGTGATAAAATCCCAGTCAAAGATAGTAGCGAAGGAATTATTGTAACATGGACTGGTGAAGGATTAATTATTGAAGACATGTCACGCGATAAGGTTGATGTTCAGTATGGTGTTGAGGAGTTAAACATCCGAAAACCATACCCTACAAAGTTAGAGACAATGATACCTATCGATTATATCCGTCCTATGTTATCAACCTTCACAAAGCTTGATAGATGTGTTGTTGGATTGGGTCAGGAGATTCCGATGTCTATTGGTGGAAACAACAAAGATCTAACAGTAGGGATAGGATTCCTTATAGCTCCAAGAATCATTCAGAGGTCGTAATATGACCTACATAAGAAAGAGTATGTTAGAGAGCTATGACTTCTGTCCACAACAATTCTTCAAGCAGTGGATTATGGGAGCTAACAAAGAGGCCAATCAGAAGATGTTGATTGGTACTCGATTCCATGACTGGGCAGAGAAGTTCTTTGACTATGCACAGACCATCCACTGTTCAGATTGGGAGCAACTTATCCCTCCAGAATTTAATGACGAAGAACAGGCAATGGTTAGATGGTTCATATGGTTTCAAACCACTCGTTGGATAGTTCTAGAATCAGAAGATCGTCTTGATGAGTTCACTCCAATCCAGCGTGAGATGTTTATGATCTGTGATGCTATCCGGATTAAGTCTACACTTGATGGTGCAGAGTGGGTTGATAAGAAAGCAGGAACTATCCGATTAGTTGAATATAAGACTGGCAGTAAGCTTAATGAGGAATCTGCATTTCGACAACTAGCCTTCTATTCCATCTTATGGACAATGTCAGGTAATCCTGGAACTATCACAACACTTCGATTGATTAATCCACGACTAGAGATGGTTGTAGATTGTGAGCTAACAGAGGAGATGACTGTTGCTGCTATGACGAGAGTGATCAAGCTTCGGAATGCAATCGACAAGTCACAATTCCCGTATAAGTGTTCAGATGGTAAATATGCTGCGTGTAAGTTGTGCAGTATGGATGAACTTCCAAAGTTATTTCCAGATGATGGTATGGTGAGGTTTAGTGATATCTATGACCACTAATGCTGATCATTTTGTTCAATCCATTCAGGATGAGTCTGCAGAAGATGATAAAATCACTGCACAATCATCCAAATCTATTGCACAAACCACACTTCAATCATCATCTTTGAAATGTTCAAGATGCAAGTTGGAGCAACCCATCGATCAGTTCTACAAGACCACAAACTACTATAGCCAGACAAGAGGCTATACTTACATCTGCAAGACCTGCAGTAGAGCATCAGCTACCGCTTCAGCTGCAAAGAAGCGATTGGAGAATAAACATGAGACAACAGTTACTGAAGGATAGATATCTAGCTCCAGGTGAGACAGATGAACGACAAATCTACGACAGGGTGGGGAGAGCAGTATATCCAAATGATCAAGTTGCTCGTGAACGACTCACCCACGCGATGGAATCATACCAATGGTTACCTAATACCCCAACACTTGTTAATGCGGGACGACCTGAGTCCGGTGGGCTATCAGCCTGCTATGTCTTACCCATATACGACAGCCTCGACGGTATTTACAAGACCGTTTGGGATGCAGCAAGAGTCCACAAGTCATTTGGAGGTACAGGATTTAACTTTTCCAACATCAGAGGTGCTGGCAGCCCGATTAAGAGCACAGGAGGAAAAGCTTGCGGACCAATTAAAGTTATGGAACTCCTTAACACTTCAGCAGGAACAGTTATGCAGGGAGGTAAGAGAGAAGGAGCCAACATGGGTATACTCAATGACTATCATTCCGACATCCATAGCTTCATACGATGTAAGGATTCAGGATCAACACTTTCACACTTTAATATATCAGTCGGAATGCACGACGCCAGTATGCGAGATGATCCTGATCTCGTGTCTGCAATTGCAGAACAAGCTTGGAAGACGGGTGATCCCGGAATCATATTCCTTGATAGACTCAATGAGGCTAACTTACACACTCCCAACGATTGTGGTGTTCCTGTCCTTGGAGATATTGACTGCACAAATCCATGTGGAGAACAACCTCTGCGAGCGTATGAATCTTGTAATCTGGGATCCATAAACCTATCGAAGTATCCTGAGATTGCAGATGGTGATTATAGTCTATTCATGGATATGATCCGACTATCAGTAGAGACACTTGATCGTATTATTGATATCAACAAATTTCCAATCCTGGAGATTGCAGAGGCTACCTTACTAACACGTAAGATAGGATCTGGAGTAATGGGATGGGCAGACTGGCTCATCACTAACGGATATAGTTATCAGAGTCAAACTGCTTTGAACTGGATTGATGTTATCGGACAGATCTACCGAGATGTTGCTCTAGAGAAGAGTCACAATCTAGCTAAACAGTATGGCAACTATCCAGCTTGGGGAGATCATCCTGCAATAGAGATGCGTAATGAGACCTTACTAACAATTGCACCAACAGGTACATTGAGTTACCTAGCAGATTGTAGTTGGGGTATTGAACCAGTATTCAACTGGGAGTATAAGAGAGACTCAGAATCTGGATCACAATCAATGAAGAGTGCAATGCATCAGAGAGCTAAAGATGCTGGATTGTTAGGTGATGTGGCTCAAAAGATAAGTCCAGAGTGGCAGATTAGACATGTTGCAGCCTGGCAGAGTTGGGTAGACAATGGGGTTAGTAAGACTATTAACTTACCAGCTTCAGCTACGGTCGATGATGTTATTCAAGCATTTAAGCTTGCTTGGCAACTGAAGTGTAAGGGTATAACAATCTATAGAGATGGAACCAAAGATAAGCAGGTTATAAATTCTAGAACACAATCGGATATTAAAGGTGCCGATAAGGTATCAGAGGTTGTATCTCATAGAAAGAAGTTCCCTACAGGCTGTGGAAACATAAGGGTAGATTGTGCTGAATTGCCACAATTTCCAAATGTTCCTTACGAAGTGATTGTCTTAACAAGCGGAGGATGTAAAGCAAACAATGCATTCACTGGAAAACTTATATCGAAGTACATTCACGATCCTAGACTTGAAGGTCGAGAGATTGAGACAGTAAAGAGAATTTGTGATACTGCACATACTATCACATGTGACACTGCAATTCTAAACAAGAAGTCTGCAGGTAAGTCATGTGCTGATATAATTGCAAAGTACATGGAACAAAGATGGTTACATAAGTCAGTTCCAGAGAAAGAAGTATGTCCACAGTGTGGAGCTCCAGCAACATTTGGATTAGGATGTCGGTCTGGATCATGTACACACTGTGGCTGGTCTGGCTGTACCTAAGGAGATGTAATAATGCAAAGAGGAAATAGATTAGTAATCCCACTGAAAGGTGTCCGAGAGGAGATGCACAGTATAATGGCCATGCAATTTGGTGGACGTGAGTACCATTCAGATTGTACAGAGAGAATCGAACTCTCCCTTGAGGAGTGTATGGCTGTTGTGGCTAACTTACCCACAATAGTTAACTTTATCATCAAGGAGCTTCCCGAAGATAAGAAGACCCGACTGTAAGGAGACTAGAGTCTGGCGATGAAGGCATAAGAGCCCGAGCCAGGATTATCATGAAGGTGTTAATGGCATTGGTAGTAGCTGCCATCATAATGGTAGCTCCTGTTGCAGCGTGTGTGGATAATGGACATACTGTCAATGTGTCCATAGTGAATATTCTTAGTCAGGTGCAATGGATGACCCAACAGCAGCAACAAGCTCAACAACAAGTTGTTAATGTCGCAGCTGCAAGTGGGACTTCCAATTCCTGGTTAACAAATACTGGAATCTCAGATGACCTTAGTCATGTAGGTGGAATCGTACAGACATCAGAGACTTATAGTCGACTGGTCTATCCAGGTGAAGTATTGACCTTCCCTGTGACTAACGGATCTACTTGTACATTACTAGCTGGTTTACCAGTAGGATTCTACACAATTGGTCCTATGTACGGTGAGAGCGAATATAAAATTCAAACCTCTGAGTCCGCACCGACATACGATCCAATATACCACCGTATGGATTTCGGATATGTCCCACCAGTAGATAAGATTAACTACTGGACCATGAAAGCACGTCTTAAGGTATCACCGACAGCTGCATTTTGTGTAGTGGACAATCGTGCACCCATGAATGGATACACTACCATAGAGGTAGTAGTATCCTAATTTTTAAAGTCGTAGAGAGTGATGAAGATGACAATTGAATCTTTCAGTGATGGTAGCGGACAGAATGCAAAGGGCTACGGATCCGCATCTTTTATAATAGTGAAGGATAAATATATTATATACCAGGAAACAATCCCACTCACCGGTTGTACAAACAACCAGGCAGAGTATGCTGCTTTAACACAAGCAGCGACCTGGTTAGTAAAAGGAGGTTACAAAGAATTCACCTGCTATGTAGACTCAGAACTGGTAGCCAAACAAGTTGCGGGTACCTATCAAGTTACTTCGATACCACTCATATCTGCCCTGCAGACATTCAGAGATATCATAGGTCATCACACCTGCAGGGTAGAATGGGTACCACGAACAAATAAGTACATTCAGATTGCTGATAAGATGAACCGTGCACAGGTCAGGAAGATGATGATATGATCAATGTCCAGGATCATATGAATGAAATCAGGTATCTATTAAGTCAATGTACAGATCAAGCGAATGCTGTTGATAAACAGCTAAAAAATCTGGATATGGAAACCATCCAGCTCAATGTGGTAGATCTTACTTCGAAACTAGCAATAGCTCAACTTGAACTAAAAGATCTAGGGGATGCATTACATGCTTACCTTATTAGTTCTACTTGAAACTATAGCTACTGTACTATCTGTGATTGGAGCTATACTTGTTGCTCAGAATACAGATAAATCCAGACATTACGGGTTTCGTATCTGGATAGTAAGTAACATATTCTGGATATGGTTTGGATGGTTGGGGATGACCTATGGGGTTATCATTACGTTTGGTACGTACATGATATGTAACCTAGTAGCGACTTATCGAAATGGAAAAGAGTACAATGAGGTCATATGTAGTTGTGGATATCGTACTGGATACTTCCATAAGAAAGGAAGTACACTACACACACATATTCACTGCACTTGTGGTCAGGAGATTCAGACATGAGTAAACTAGCAGATCAAATTCGCGAACAAGCTAAATACGAAGGTCCAAGTAAGGGTGAACGAGCACTCTGGAACAAGGCTATTGAATTAGCCTGTAAGGTAGTTGATGAGAATCAAATACCAGGACTGGAAGAACTAGAAGACCAAACTCAGGAGGAGGATTAACCATCCTCTCCATATTAAGGTGATACTATGGTTACGATTAAAACAACAGCGTATTTTGAAGCTGCTCATAGACAGCTCGGTGATGAACAGAAATGTGGCTTTCTACACGGACACAACTGGCGTGTTGACTTCAAACTAGAAGGTGTTGTAACAAATCCGTTAGGATACCTAATAAACTTCTCAGAGTTAAAATCACTAGTGAAGCAGTATGATCATCAAGTGCTTCTATTTGAACATGATCCACTAGCTGCATCCCTGGAACAATTGGGGCAGCGGGTATTTCGGCTACCCTTAAATCCGACTTGTGAGAATCTTGCTACTATTATTGTGAAGAACATTCACGATATCATTCTGGTAGAGAATGTATGTTACATTAGTGTAACCGTATGGGAGAATCACGAAAGCTATGCATCTGACTACTGGATGAGATAATGAAAGTAAATGAGTATTTTATTAGCATTCAGGGTGAAGGTCCACACTCAGGTCGACGAGCCTTATTTATTCGATTCTCTGGATGCAATCTGAAGTGTGGATTCTGTGACTCTAAATACGCCTCGCACATCTATACAGATATTCCATTTGGAGAACTCTGTGAGATGATTCATCGAACAGGTATCAAGTATGTAGTCCTAACAGGTGGTGAACCAACCATCCAGGTTGGATTTACTAATCTACTCAACTGGTTAGACGATAATGTCTATACGGTTGATGTTGAGACAAACGGAACTAGGTTACCAGATGAGAAGAATCGAGATTACGTAACCTATATAGTCTCACCCAAAGATAAGGTTACAGCTAAGAAATGGTTACAATTTGCTATAGATACTCCCTGTAGAAAAACAGACTGGGTATTCAAGTTTGTAGTTGATGTTAGTACTATCGGTACATTGTTCCCTTGGATTAAGAAATACTGCTATGAACCAGTATGGCTTATGCCACTTACTACAAATGCACGAGCGCAACCTGATTGTATGATAAAGGAAATGATTGCTATGGGTAACATAGTATCTAGTGAGATGATTAAATATGGCATCGATGGTTACCTATGCACACGACTACAAAACCTCTACCGGGTGAGGTGA
>Ga0315295_10005449_pt1 | contig 10856 bp, 14 predicted proteins | sample YL17G14_0_MG_FD_204453 | JGI IMG/M metagenome (GOLD analysis project Ga0315295, IMG submission 204453) | Sediment microbial communities from Yellowstone Lake, YNP, Wyoming, USA - YL17G14_0 | ecosystem: Environmental > Aquatic > Freshwater > Lake > Sediment | place: USA: Wyoming | collected...
TGCCGTCCTGCTTGATGACGCGCGCGGCCAGCACCTCGACGCCGCCATACCGCCGGTGGTACATGAACGAAGCGTCGGCGTTCTCGTCCAACCCCTGGTCGGTGAGAACCTTGGTGAGCGTGTGCTCGTACTGCCTGGAGGCGCCGGTGTCGTCGAACTCGATGTACGTGTCGCTCAGGATGACGACCGCGTTCGCGTTCGGATAAGCCTCCGTGCCACCCACGCTCTCCATGAGCCGGACGGCCTCGGAGAGCTCGAGCGGCTTCGGCTGCGCGGCGGCGAGGGCCGGGATGAAGGCGAGCGCCAGGACCAGCGCCGTCACGGCCGCGACCGGGCGGGTCGGGGCGCGTCTTCGTGCCAGGTGCATCGTGGCTCCTTTCGTGTGCGCGGGGCGGCCAGGCGTCATCCCGGCCGCCCCGGAGGCACCCTGTCCGGCTCTCCGCCCGGGCCAGCGCGGTGGCCAGGCGTCGTGCCGCTGCATGAAATACACCGGAGCAGATTATGCATTCTGTGGAACCCGAGTGCAAGGGAGGGCGGGCAAGAACCCGTGCGGTGTGCCCGGGGCGGCCCCTTTGTGCCCGTGCGCCGTTGTGCTAGTATGCTGGACGGCATTCTGTCGAACTTGTGAACCCGGCGGGCCGCCGGCCGTCTTCCCACACGCGCCATTCTGAGGAGGCTGTCATGTCGAGGCAGGTCGTGTCGCAGGCTGCACGCGGGGCGCTCGCGCTGGCGCTCCTGGGGGCGGCCGTCGTCGGCCTCTCCCCGGGCTCGGCGCCGGCCCAGGCGCCGAAGGACGCGCCGGTCCTTCTCACTCCGGCGGCGCCGCCTCCCGGGCCGCTCACGTTCGACATCCCTCTGTACCCGTGGTACCTCCGCGAGTCCATCGATCGGAGGTCGGCGTTCGTCCAGGTGCTGGCGGCCGAGACCGTGGCTCTGGGCGAGGCGGGCATCGAGGGCGACGTCCAGACGATCGTCCAGGGAGCGCTCGGGCTTGCCGGCATCGGGGACCGGCTCGGAGCGGCGATGGCCGCCATCGGCGAGAGCGACCCGTCCTTCGGCATCCGTGATGTCTCGCAGCTCCTCCCCGTCGAGGGGGCGGTGCGCGACACGATCTTTGGATTCGTCGTGTGGCACGAGTCGAGTGTGAGCGAGAGCAGGAAGACCGCCACGGACCTCGAACGGCTCACCGGCCGCGTCAGGACTCTCGGCAACGCGGCCGTCAGGCTCGCGAACGAACTCGCGACCCGCTCGGGCGCGTCGAAGGAGGCGGTCGGCCGCGAGCAGTACGAGCCCGTGGTCAACGCGTGGGCCGACCTCGACAGATCGATGACGAGCCTGCGGGACGTGGCGGACCAGACGCAGGGGGAGGCCGCGGCGCTCGGGGCGTTGGTCGCGCAGATCCGCGCCGACGGCCCACCCGCGCTGGATGGGCAGTGGGCGGGCGTCATCGAGTCCACCGACGACGCGCAGCGCATCGCGAGCGGGATCACCGGGTCGCTGGACGCCCTTCTGGCGTCGAACGCCGTGTTCGCCGACCTCACGAACGCGCTCAGGTCTTTCGCCGCGTCCGTGTCAGCGCTCGAGGCGGCGCAGAACGACGACGCAGGGATGCTGCACATCCCATGGGCCATCTTCCAGAACGACGTGGACCTCATGTCCTGGCTTGACCATCACGTCCTCGCGGACTCGGGGGGCGTGTACCCGGAGCCGACGAAGCAGCGCATCGGATCCGCTCTGGCCCTGATCGTCGAGGCGGACGCGCTCCTTGCCGAGCGCGCGGTCGAGTACGCCTCCGCGGGGATCGCCGGCGCTGTCGACAAGCTCGACACCCACTACAGGAAGCTCGAGGGCTACCGCAAGGAGGACCCGCAGCGGAAGCGCGACGAGGCCGTCCAGAAGGCCGCCGAGAGGATGCTGGACAACATGGACCTCCAGTCCGCCCTCATCTCGGCGCGCGAAGCGCGCGCGGCCCTCGCGGCGGGATTGGCGAGCCGGGACGCGGGGCCCGGATCCGAGTACGAAGCTCTGGTGCATTTCAAGAACGCATGGCTGCACGCGCTGGGTGGCGGCGCCTCGGCGACACGGGCTCTCGCGGCGGCCGGCGCGAGGTAGATCAGAGCAGGCGGCACTGCGGGGCGCCCCGCATCGGTGGACGATGCTCAGAGGGGTCTTCTTCGACGCAGGGAACACGGTCGTCTTCCCCGACTACGGCATCTACCGGGACATCGCCGTGTCTCTGGGCGCCGACGTCGGGATCGACGAGGTCGTGCTGGCCGAGGCGCACGCGCGGACCGCGTTCGAGCGTGCGGTGGCCGCCTCGTCCGAGCGCGGCGTCACGCGCTACTGGTCGGTCTACTACACGCCGTTCTACGAGCGCCTCGGAGTGCCCACGGACGCGGTGCCGGACGCGATCGCGCGGACCCGGGCGGCGAACGACGAGGGTCTCGGCATCTGGAAGGTGCCGGTCGAGGGACTCTCGGACACGATGGGCGCACTCAGGGAACGCGGGCTCGGCGTCGGCATCGTCTCGAACTCGGACGGGCGGCTCGACCGGCGCCTCGGCGAGATCGGGATCCGCGACCACTTCGACTTCGTCATCGACTCGGCGGTGGTCGGCGTGAGCAAACCGGACCCGAGGATCTTCCGAATCGCGCTCGAGGAAGCCGGGCTCCCCGCGTCCGACGTCACCTACGTGGGCGACTACTACGAGGTGGACGTCGTCGGCGCGAGGGCGGCCGGGATGGCGCCGGTGCTGTTCGATCCCGTCGGCGCGTACGACGATGTTGACTGCCCGGTCGTGAGGCGCTTCGAGGACGTCGTGCCGCTCGTGGATGAGCGGATGGATCGAGCAGAGGGGGGATGATGCCGGGGGTGCCCAAGCTGGTTCAGATCCTCATCAGGATCTTCGTTCTCGTCTTCGCCATCATCATCCACGAGGTTGCGCACGGCTGGGTCGCCGAGAAGCGCGGCGACCCGACCGCGCGCAGGCTCGGCCGCATCACGCTCAATCCCATCCCGCACATCGATATCTTCGGGAGCATCATCATACCCGGGTTCATGATACTTACGGGCTCGCCGTTCGTCATAGGGTGGGCCAAGCCCGTTCCCATCGACATCCGGAGGTTCCGCGATCCTCTCAGGGACTTCGCCGTGACGGCGCTCGCCGGCCCGGTGGCGAACCTCCTCCAGGTCGTCGTCTATGTCGTCATCTACAGGCTCGCGGTCGCCCAGGGCTGGCCTCTCTGGCTGCAGTACTTCGGGTTCATGGGGGCGGGGATCAACTTCTTCCTCGCGCTCTTCAACCTGATCCCGATCCCACCGCTCGACGGATCGAGGCTCGTGGCGGCGTCGCTGCCCACCCGCATGGCCGTCGCATACCTCAGCATCGAGCGCTTCGGGTTCATCATCATCTTCGGACTCATGTACCTCGGAGTGTTCGATCCCGTCTTCAACGTGTTCTATCGCATGCTCATGGCGATCGTGTCGTAGGCCCGGCCGTGGGCCGGGAATCCCGGGCCGTTCCCCGCATCTCAATACGTGATGGACATGAGCAGCCAGAGACCTGACATAGCCGCCACCCTCGACATGGTGGGGTACTTCTGCCCCGAGCCGGTCATCCGTGTGAACGAGGAGATCGAGACCGTCGGCCCGGGCGAGGTGCTCGAGCTCCTCGCGGACGATCCGTCCTCCGAGTCCGACATCAAGAGCTGGGCGAAGAGGACCGGCCACGAGCTCGTCTCGGTCGAGAAGGAAGGCGGCACCCTCCGATTCCTCGTTCGGAGGAAGGCGTAGGGCGCGGACGGCCTCCTCGCTGCGCGCCCTCAAGGAGGACCGATCATGTCAGAGAAGAAGCGCATCCTCTACGTGCAGACGTCGGGCGTAGACACGCCCGAGCGGACCTACGCGCCGCTCGTCCTCGCGACGACCGCGGCCTCGATGGGCATCGACGCGACTGTGTTCTTCCTCGGGAAGGGCGTGACGATCGTGAAGACGGGGGAGGCCGAGCGGATCAGGCTGGGGTCGTTCCCGTCTCTTGCGGACGTGATGAAGCGCGCCGCCGACGCCGGGGTCAAGCTCCGGGTGTGCGATCAGAGTACGCAGATGCTGGGACTCTCGCACGGCGACTACGTCGGCACCTGCGACATCGTGGGCGCCGCGACGCTCAACGACCTCGCGCTCGACGCGGACGCCGTGCTCTGCTTCTAGCGTCCGCGGCCCGACCCTGATCCGGAGGACAGCCGCATGACCAGGGGCTTCATGGACTACCAGTCCGGCTCGCCGGTCGACCCGCGCGTTGTCGAGGCCATGCTCCCGTACATGACCGAGCGGTTCGGGAACCCGTCGTCGCTCCACTCGGCGGGCGACCCGGCGCGCGACGCGCTCGAGCTGGCCCGCCGCTCGGTCGCCGCGCTCATCGGCGCCGCACCCAACGAGATCGTCTTCACCTCCGGCGCGACGGAGGCGAACAACCTCGCCCTGAAGGGCGCCGCGCTCAGGCTCAAGGACAAGGGCCGGCACATCGTCGCGTCGGTCATCGAGCACCGCTCGGTCGTGACGCCGCTCAAGTACCTCGAGCGGAACGGCTTCGAGGTGACGTTCGTCGGCGTGGACCACGAGGGGTTCGTCGATCCCTCGGCCCTCGCGGCCGCGATCCGGCCCGACACCGTCCTGGTCTCGGTCATGATGGCGAACGGCGAGATCGGGACCATCGAGCCGGTGGGCGAGATCGCGGCGCTCGCGAAGGAGAAGGGCATCCCCTTCCACACGGACATGGTCGCCGCCGAGGCGTGGGTCCCGATCGATCTTGCGACGCTCCCGTTCGACCTCGTCACGCTCTCCTCGAACGACATCTGCGGCCCCAAGGGCGTCGGGGTGCTCTACGTCCGGAAGGGAACGCGGATCGAGTCGGTCATCCACGGCGGCGGGCAGGAGCGCGGGCTCCGCTCGGGCACCGAGAACATCCCGGGCATCGTCGGGTTCGGAAAGGCGGCGGAGATCGCCCGCGTGGAGATGGCGGGCGATGCGGCGCGCGTGAGGACGCTCCGGGACCGCCTCCTCGACGGCATCCTCGGGTCCATCCCCGACGTCGCGCTGAACGGCCCGCGCGACAGACGGCTCCCGAACAACGTGAACGCGCGGTTCGCCTACATCGAGGGTGAGAGCCTCATCCTCTCTCTCGACATGGAGGGCATTCAGGCCTCCACGGGCTCGGCGTGCTCGACCAAGACGCTCGAGCCCTCGTACGTGCTCCTCGCGACCGGCGTGAAGCACGAGGAGGCGCACGGCTCGCTCCAGCTCACGCTCGGGCGGTGGACGACCGACGAGGACGTGGACCTCGTTCTCGAAGCGCTCCCGCGCATCGTGAAGCGGCTCCGCGATATGTCGGCCTTCAAACCCGGCATGGAGTACGACAAGAGCGAGTTCGGGGACCACGAGCACAAGAAGGACGAGCAGGGGGCGTAGCCGCCGCGGGGAACGTCCCGGGCGAGCGCGCTCCGAAGGATGGGAAACCCCACCAGGGAGGTCAGGATGGGCGAGTTCGCGGAGAGGCAGACCTCGGGCGGCGCTGAGGCTCCGGTCATCAGAGAACTCAGCACCCCGCTCTACGAAGCCAGGGGGTGGATCAAGTTCATCGGCATCCTCTCCATCGTCGGCGGGGTCCTCTCCGTCTTCACCATCTGGGGGATCATCGTCTGCTGGCTTCCCATCTGGATCGGGATTCTTCTCCTCAAGGTAGGCAGCTCCATCGAGGCCGCGCATCAGAGCGGCGACAGGGCGGCGCTCATGACCGGGATGGCGAAGCTCAAGACGTGCTTCATCATCTACGGCATCCTCGCGATCGTCGGCATCGTGGCCGCGGCCATCACGCTCGTGGTCGCCGGCGGGGCGATGCTCATGGCGCTCAGGGGCGGCATGGGCGGGGCCTGAGGCATGTAGCGCTCCGGCGGAGCCGGGGCCCCTCGCAGGCAGGCAGCACATCGGTCAAGGAAGGCCGCCGGTGGACTCCCGGCGGCCTTCGGCGTTGGGGGCCCCGGCTGCCCACCCGCGGCGCCTCCGCTTCCCGCACCGCGGCCTTGACACTGGCTTGGCGATTTGGCATAATAGCCAAGTGTTCGTCGAGGACCAAGGGAGGATCGGCGATGACCAGACGGGACCAGATCCGGTTCGACGCGCGCGCGAAGATCCTCAAGGCGCTCGCGCACCCGACGCGTCTCTATATCGTTGACGTGCTGTCGCGCGGTGAGCGGTGCGTACGGGATCTCACGAAGATGGTGGGCGACGACATGTCCACAGTGTCCAAGCACCTGTCGGTGCTCAAGTCCGTCGGGCTCGTTCGCGACGAGAAGCGCGGCGCCGAGGTCTTCTACTCGCTTCGCATCGGCTGCGTCATGGGGTTCTTTGACTGCATCGAGGCTGTGATCAAGGGAGAGAGAGATGTCTGCTGACAGAGGTCAGGCGAACACCGCAGTGATGATCGTTGTCTGTGTGCTCGTTGCCGCGGCCCTCGCAGCGTTCCTCGTTGTCCGCATGCGGGACAGCGCGCCGCGGGACGCGGAGCAGGTGGCGATGACCGAGGAGCCCGCGCCGAGCGACGTGATACCGGTTGAGACGGAGCCCGTGTCGAGCGCCGCGGTCCCTGCGAAGACCGAACCCGCCGCCGGGCAGCTGCCGCGCCTCCTCGACCTGGGAGCCACCACCTGCGTCCCCTGCAAGATGATGGCGCCGATCCTCGATGAGATGAAGGGGACGTTCAAGGGGCAGCTCGAGGTCGAGTTCATCGACGTCAGGGAGAACAACGCCGCGGCGAAGCAGTACGGGATCCAGGTCATCCCGACGCAGATCTTCTTCGACGCGTCTGGGAACGAGGTCTTCCGTCACCAGGGCTTCTTCTCGCGTGAGGACATGCTCGCCAAGTGGAAGGAACTGGGGGTTGAGCTCGATGGGTGAGATCTTCACAGCGCTCGGCAGGGCCGTTGAGGGCGCGCCGGCGATCGCGATGGCCGCCTCCTTGGCGTGGGGGATCCTCAGCATCGTCCTGAGCCCCTGCCACCTGGCGAGCATCCCGCTCATCGTGGGGTTCATCGGTGAGCAGGGCCGCATGACGACCCGGCGCGCGTTCCTCATCTCGACCGTGTTCGCCGTCGGCATCCTCGTCACGATCGGCGTGATCGGCGCGATCACCGCCGCGGCCGGACGGATGCTCGGTGACCTTGGGGCGTACGCCAACTACTTCGTCGCCGCCATCTTCTTCGTCGTGGGGCTTCACCTGATCGGTATCATCCCGATGCCGTTCTCAGGTCCTGGGAACGTCGGGCTCAAGCGCAAGGGATTCCTCGCCGCGTTCATCCTGGGCCTCGTATTCGGCGTCGCGCTCGGGCCCTGCACGTTCGCGTACATGGCTCCGATGCTCGGCGTCACACTCAAGCTCGCCGCGACGAACATCGCCTACGGAGTCCTGCTTCTCCTCCTCTACGGCATCGGGCATTGCTCGGTCATCGTCCTCGCGGGAACGTTCACGGAGGTCGTCCAGCACTACCTCAACTGGAACGAGCGCTCGAAGGGCGCCGTCATCGTGAAGCGCGTCTGCGGGGTGCTCGTGATCCTGGGTGGCATCTATCTCATCTACAGCGCGAGGTGATCGTTGAACTGGAAGAATGAGTGGAAGGCGCTCGCCCTCATCGTGGCCGTCTTCCTTCTTGCCTTCTACCTGCCCATCGAGTCGCCGCGGCTCGGCAACGCCGTGCTCGAGTCGCTCGCGCTCGTGAAGTGGTACGCGCGCGAGCACGTGCTCCTCTGTCTCATCCCGGCGTTCTTCATCGCGGGGGCCATCTCGGTCTTCGTGAGCAAGGACTCCGTGATGAAGTACCTGGGAGCGCGGGCGAACAAGGTGCTTGCGTACGGGGTCGCCTCGGTGTCCGGGTCCGTGCTCGCGGTCTGCTCGTGCACCGTGCTCCCGCTCTTTGCCGGCATCTCCCGGATGGGTGCGGGTCTCGGCCCGGCGTGCGCGTTCCTCTACTCGGGCCCGGCCATCAACGTGCTCGCCATCATCCTGACCGCGCGCGTCCTCGGTCCGAGTCTCGGCATCGCTCGGGCGTTTGGCGCGGTGCTCTTCAGTGTCGTCATCGGGCTCCTGATGCACTTCTTCTTCCGCAAGGAAGAGATCGCGAAGGCCGACGCGCAGGCCGCGATGCCGAAGGTCGAGGCGCAGCGTCCGCTCTGGCAGACCGCTTCCTATTTCGCGATCATGATCGGGATCCTGGTCTTCGCCAACTGGGCGAGACCCGCCAGTGGGCTCGGGTTTTGGCAGGCGGTGTTCACGGCGAAGTGGGCCATCACGGCGGCTCTCGCGATCGGGCTCGGCGCAGCGATGGTCGTGTGGTTCAAGCTCCCGCTCTGGAAGGTTGTCGCCGCCGGCGCGCCCGCCCTGGCGCTTGCGCTTCTTGTTCCCTCGCAGCCGATGATCGCGTTCGCGGCGGCGGTTCTGGGGCTCTCCGTGATCACGAGCAGAGACCACGGCGAGATGGGCGAGTGGTTCGGGGCGACGTGGGAGTTTGCGAAGCAGATCCTGCCGCTTCTGCTCTTCGGGATTCTCGTGGCGGGGATTCTCCTCGGGCGTCCCGGCGGCGAGGGGATCATCCCGTCCGGATGGGTGAGCAAGGCGGTCGGCGGGAACTCCATACTGGCGAACCTCTTCGCCTCGATCGCGGGCGCGTTCATGTACTTCGCGACGCTGACCGAGGTGCCCATCCTGCAGGGGCTCATCGGGAACGGCATGGGGAAGGGACCGGCGCTCGCACTTCTTCTCGCCGGGCCGGCGCTCTCGCTGCCCAGCATGCTCGTGCTCCGGAGCATCATGGGAACGAAGAAGACTGTCGTCTACTGCTCGCTCGTCGTCGTCATGGCGACGATCACGGGGATGTTCTACGGTGCGCTTCCCATATAGGAGGAGACCATGGCGAGAATACAGATCCTCGGGACCGGGTGTCCAAAGTGCAAGAAGTTGGCGGAGAACGCCGAGGCGGCGGCGAAGGCCCTCGGCCTCGAGTACACGATCGAGAAGGTGACGGACATCAACCGGATCATGGGATTCGGCATCATGACGACGCCGGGGCTCGCCGTGGACGGCAAGGTCAAGGTCGCCGGCAAGGTGCCGTCGGTGGATGAGATCAAGAAGATACTTGGCTGAGCCGGGGGAATCGTCCATGCGCACCGCGCGCGTTCCTGGGGCGTTCCTGATGCTCGCACTCGCGGCCGCGTCGATGCTGGCAGGGTGCGCAGCTGCGGAGCGGCCGCCCCGCGCCGACATCGCGGCGACGCCCGACGTCCCACAGCCGGCGGCAGAGCTCAAGGCTCCGGCTGTCGGAGCATTGCGCGTCGTCGTCTCCTACTTCCACCGGACCATCCGCTGCGAGACCTGCCTCAAGTTCGAGGAGCTTGCGGACCGCGCGCTGCGAGAGGCGTTCGCCGTCGAGCTTGCCAGCGGGCGGCTCGTGTGGCGCGTCGCGGACTTCGAGGAACCTGGCCATGAGAGTGACGTCGCGGAGTACGACATCCTGGAGAGCTCACTGATCGTCTCGCGCTTCGCCGGGGACGAGGAGATGGATTGGAAGAAGCTCGACGCGATTTGGGACCTCGTCAAGGACGAGGAGGTCTTCGTTCAGTACATCCAGGGTGAGGTCGCTGCGTACCTTGACACAGGCCCAGCGGCCGGAGGCGGCAGGTGAGCGACCGCCGGGAGAAGACGAGGGTCCTCTTCCTGTGCACCGGCAACTCCTGTCGGAGCCAGATGGCCGAGGGCTGGGCACGGCATCTCAAGAGCGACACGACTGACGCCTACTCCGCCGGGACCGAGCCGCACCCCGTCGACCCGCTCGCGGTCCGCGTGATGGCCGAGGCGGGCGTGGACATCTCGACCCAGCGGTCGACGAGCGTGGACGAGCTTCCGGCGGTCGACTTCGATTATGTGGTCACGCTCTGTGACGGCGCGAAGGAGGCCTGCCCGTACTTCCCGGCGAGGGTCCGCGTCGTGCACCGCGGGTTCGACGACCCGCCGAAGCTCGCGGCAGGCGCGCGCACCGAGGACGAGGCTCTCGCGCACTACCGCCGCGTGCGCGACGAGATACGGGCGTTCGTTGAAGCGATGCCCGGGGTTCTGGAAAGCGAGGTGTAGTGTGGCCACGGATGCGTGCATTGCCAAGGACGCGAAGGGTCTCGGCTTCTTCGAGCGGTATCTCACCGCGTGGGTCGCGCTCTGCATCCTCGGGGGCATCGGGCTGGGGCGGATCGCACCCGGCGCCGCCCGCTTCCTTGATGGTCTCTCCATCTACGTGAACGGCGCGCCGGTCGTGTCCATCCCCATCGCCATCTGCCTCTTCTTCATGATGTATCCCATCATGGTGAAGATCGACTTCCGGGAGGTCCTCGAGGCCGGCAAGAGCGCGAAGCCGGTGGCTCTCACGCTCTTCGTCAACTGGGCGATCAAGCCGTTCACGATGTACGCGATCGCCGCGCTCTTCCTCGGAGTGCTCTTCCGCGGAGTCATCGGTCCCGACGCGGTTGACTACGTGAAGATGCCGTTCGGGCTGAACCTCGACCTCGGCGCGACGTACGGCGCAGGCCGGGTCGTGCTGCACGAAGGCGTCCGCATGCTCGAGGTCCCGCTCTGGCGGAGCTACCTGGCCGGCTGCATCCTCCTCGGCGTCGCGCCATGCACGGCGATGGTGCTTGTCTGGGGATACCTTGCCAAAGGCAATGATGGGCATACGTTAGTAATGGTTGCTATTAATTCTCTGTCAATGTTGTTTCTGTATGGGCCTCTTGGCGGTTTCCTTTTGGGTGTTGGTAAACTTCCCGTT
>Ga0315295_10005451_pt1 | contig 10855 bp, 9 predicted proteins | sample YL17G14_0_MG_FD_204453 | JGI IMG/M metagenome (GOLD analysis project Ga0315295, IMG submission 204453) | Sediment microbial communities from Yellowstone Lake, YNP, Wyoming, USA - YL17G14_0 | ecosystem: Environmental > Aquatic > Freshwater > Lake > Sediment | place: USA: Wyoming | collected...
GGGTTTTCTGCAGGCGGTGGAGGCGAAGCTGCATCTGACGCCGATCTGGTTTTCGGTCATGGTGATCGGGGTGGTAGCGGGCGGGTGGGCGATCTGGGGGGGGCTGAAGAGCGTGGCGTGGATGGACGTGCTGACGATAATCATCATGGTGGTGGGGGGGCTGTCAGTGACTTATTTTGGTTTGAAGTCGCTGGGTGGTGATAGGGGTGGGGTCATTGATGGATTCAAGACGATGGTGGAGCGGAACCAGACGCCGACGGGTGAATGGGCGGAGGGGGTGCGCAAGCACGTGCCGGACATGCTGATCAACGCGACGACGGAGACGCCGTATCACCGGTTGTCGGTGGTGCAGCCGGCGAGCCACACGTTCTTTCCGTGGACGCACTGGGTGTTCAGCTTTTTCTACATTGGTTTGTGGTACATGGTGATCAACCAGTTCATGGTGCAGCGGATTTTCGCGGCCAAGGACATGTATCACGCGCGGATGGGGATCGTGCTGGCGAGCTACCTGAAGCTGCTGCTGCCGTTCATAGTAGTGGTTCCGGGGCTCATTTTGTTCGCGAAGTATCCGAAGATTCTGCAGGAGGACGTTTGGACAAGAGTTCAGCCGGAGGCGGACAAGGGGTACGTGACGATGCTGCAGGCGGTGGTGCCGATCGGGTTGCGGGGGCTGTTTCTGGCGGCGTTGTTCGGGGCGATACAATCGACGGTGAGCGCGGTGTTGAATTCGACGTCAACGGTGTTCACGATCGACGTGTACCGGCGGTTTTTCAAGGCGAACGCCTCGGATGAGTCGCTGGTGCGTGTGGGGCGGTGGTCGGGAGCGGCGTTTTTGCTGGTTGCGATTGCCATAGCGTACCTGATCAACAAGAGGGGTTCCAGCCTGCTGTATTACATTCAGGCGATGTATTCGTTTTTGGCGCCGCCGTTTTCGGCGGTGTTCCTGCTGGGTTCGCTGTGGCGGCGGATCAACGGCAAGGGGGCGTTGACGACGGTGTTCGTGGGGTTTGCGTTCGCGGTGGCGCTGAAGCTGCTGGACAAGTTCTACGTGACGCCGCTGGTGGCGGAGCTGGCGGAGAAAGGGGAGGCGGCTCCGACGGTGCTGCGATATCTGACGACGTTCCCGATCCAGGCGTTGATGACATGGGCGGTGTGCATGGCGGTGTGCCCGGTGGTGAGCCTGATGACGGCGCCGCCGCGGCCGGAGCAGGTGACCGACGGTCTGACGTTCAATCTGAAGAAGATGCACATCAAGGGCGAGATGGGCGGGGCGTGGTATCGAAATGTGGCGTTCCACTGGGTGGTGACGGTCATCCTGATGTTCGCGCTGATCTACCTGTTCGGCGTCCGGCTGCGGTGAAGGCGGCGGCGGGCGAAGCGCCACGGCGGACGAGACCCCCCGCGGCAAGCCGGGGGCTGACAGGCAGGGGGGAGCGGAGCGGCTGATGAAGACGTTGACGTTTCAAGACGGCAATTATCTCCAGGTGTGCGACGACGGGCACTATGACATCGTGGCCCAGGGGATGGGGCTGTATCAGTGTTTTCCGGCCCTGGACGGCGCGCCGATCGAGCCGAAGACGGTCGAGGTCAAGGCGGGCAAGGGCCGGGTCACGGTGACGTACGCCACGGCGAATTTCGACCTGCTGGTGACGTTCCAGGACAAGGGGACGCACCTGGCGATCGGGTCGTGGCTGCGGAATCTGCGGGGCTGCCGGGAGATCGTGTCGCTCTCGCTGTTCGAGGGGGCGCACCTGAGCGGGTACGAGAAGGTGCTGGCGCACGGGTATTTCTCGTGGGACCAAAGCGCGCTGATTTCCGGGGCGAACCTGCAGACGGCGGAGAGCCACGGGGTGACGGCGGTGCTCGGGCCGACGGCCAATCTGGTGCTGGGGTTTCTGCGGCACGACCGGATGATGCAGTATTTCACCTACGCGGCGGCGGGGAACCAGTCGTTCGTGAGCGCGGAGGCGGTGCTGGAGGGCAAGGACCTGAGGGGAGTGCAGGAGGTTGAGTTCTCGGAGCTGGTGGTTTTCAGCGACGGGAACCTGCACGAGGGGCAAAAGAAATGGGCCCGGCTGGCGGCGGCGGAGAACGCGATCAAACTGACCCAGCCGCCGGTGCGCGGCTGGTGCTCGTGGTACTACAACTATTTCTGGTTCAGCGGGGAGCTCCTGGAGGAATACCTCCGGAAGTTCCGGCCGTACAAGGACGAGTTGAACCTGAACGTGTTCGTGATCGACGCCAACTACTTTGCGCACCTGGGAGACTGGCTGGAGACGAACGAGAAGTTCCCCAAGGGGCTGGAGTATTACGCCCAGAAGATCACGGAGGCGGGGTACGTGCCGGGGATTTGGATCGGGCCGTACATGGTGTCGGACCGGAGCAAGCTGTTCCGGGAGCATCCGGAGTGGCTGTGTCGGGACGAGAAGGGAGAGTTGATCGAGTTCATGTCGCCGCTGGGGGAGGACAACGTGTGGGGGTACCGGGACAAGATTCATTACTGCCTGGACACGAGCCATCCGGAGGCGTTCGCGTACCTGCGGCAGGTGATTGGGACGCTGCGGCGGTGGGGGTATCGTTACTTCAAGACGGACTTCATGTACTGGGGTGCGATGGACCGGTTCGAGGGGGGCTGGTACCACGAGGGGTTGAACCGGCACAATTTCATCGCGGACCCGGCGAAGCGGCCGAAGATCAAGCGGTCCCGGCCGGGGAAGACCAGGGTGGAGTATTTTATCGACGTGGCCAAGATGATCCGTCGGGAGGCCGGGCCGGAGAGCATCATCCTGGGCTGCGGCGAGCCGATCTGGATGTCGATCGGGTGCGTGGACTGCATCCGGATTTCGCGGGACGTGGGGGCGCGGTGGGTGGCGCACAACAGCCCGCAGCAGTTGCTCAACGACCTGGCCTTGCGGAACTTCACGAACGGGGTCTTCTATCAGGTGGACCCGGACTGCGTGCTGTTGCGGCACTTCGAGCACAAGCTGACGGACGACGAGGTGACGAGCCTGGCGCTCTACATGGGGGTGAGCCAGGGGATGGTGTTGACCAGCGATCCGGTGCACGAATGCCGCCGGGACCGGCGCGAGTTGTTCAAGTTCATCCAGGCGGGGCCGGGGATTGAGTTCGCCCCGGCGTTGCTGGGGCGGGAGGAGCAGTTGATCGCGTACGTGGGACGGCGGCGGGACAGCGATCTGAGGGTGGTGTTCTGCTTCAACCCGAGCGAGACGCCGGTGGAGCGGACGTTGCCGTTGGCGGCGTTGGGGCTGGCGGAAAAGAGCCACGTGTGCGAATGGAAGAAGGAGCGGCGGACGGCGGTACTGGAGGGCGCATTGTCGGTACAGTTGGCACCGCACCAGTCGAAGCTGTGGTTCGTGCGGACGAAGCCTTTTGAGAAGGGGTTTAAGCCGGCCCACATCAGCGGTTGAACTCCGTCGGGAAGGAAGCCGCGGGCCGCGTCGTTTTCCGCATAAGGAGAGGTGTGAGATATGGCCAAACAGGTAAGACGCAGGGCGAGCACGGCAGCAAGACCCACCCCGAAGGACTGGCTGGTGGAGTTGGAGCGCACGGACTACCAGAACCGCAACCACCTGCTGTTGATCGCCAACGGGTACATGGGGGTGCGGAGTTCGTTCGGGGAGCTGTTCACGGTGGAGGACTCCTCGATCCACATCATCGGCCTCTACGACCAGTTGGGCTACAACGACCCCCACCGGGACCCCTGGCACCCCGAACGCGACAAGTGGAAGGAGATCATCAACGTTCCGAACTTCATGCTGGCGCGGCTGGCGTTCAACGGCGAGGCGATCGTTCTGAACGACAAGAACCACAGCGACTTTCACGCGGCGCTGGACCTGCAGACGGCCACGATGCGCCTGGAGTACGTGTGGAAGAGCAAGAAGGGCCAGCGCCTGAAGGTGGTGCAGGAGCGGTTTTGCGCGTACCACCAGAAGAACCTGGCGTGGAACACGCTGACGGCCACCAGTCTTGACGGAGACGGCGAGCTGCGTTACGACGCGGGCATCGCGGGCGAGGTGGCGGACGCCAACGGCCCGCACCTGGTCGATTTTACCTCGGGGGAGTGCGACGGGGGCTACTGGCTGCGGAGCTACACCCAGCAGCACCGCTACGAGATCGCGATTTCCTCGAAGCATCAGGTGTCGGGCGCGAAGACCGGGGTGCGGGTCAAGATCGCCCCGGGCGAGAAGGAAATCCGCCAGGTCTTCACGCTCCCTTTGAAGAAGAGCCAGCCGGTGCAGATCGTCTCGCAGCACGCGGTCTATACCAGCCGCGATTCCCATGACCCGTTGGCCGAGGCGCAGGCGGCCCGGTTCGACCTGGCCGCCGAGCGGGCGGCGCACCTTCAGGGGCTGCGGGAGCACTGGGACGCCTGCAACGTCGAGATCGACGGCGACGAAAAGGCCCAGAAATACCTGCGCTACAACCTCTACATCCTGCTGGTCAGCATCCCCAAGGACTTCGACTACGCCTCGATTCCCTCGCGCTCGCTCTCGGCGCAGACGTACAAGGGCGCGATCTTCTGGGAAGTGGACACCTACGCCTTCGCCTTCTACGCCTACGTGTTCCCCGAGTACGCCAAGAATTTGCTGCTCTACCGCTACAAGTGCCTGATGTACGCCTTGAAGAAGTCGATTGACCTGGGGTACGAGGGGGCGTTTTACGCCTGGGAGAGCCTGGACACGGGCGAGGAGGCCACCAAGAAGCTGGTGTGGCGCGACATCCACAGCGGGCGGATGATGCGGAACTACTTCGGCGACCGGCAGTACCACATCGCCGGGGACGTGATCTTCGCCGCGTGGCAATACTACCAGGCGACGGGCGATTGGCAGTTCATGCTGGATTACGGGGCGGAGATGACCCTCCTGGTGGCCCGCTTCATCGGCTCGCTGGTGTACTACAAGAAGACGAAAGACCGCTACGAGATTCTGCACACCGTCTGTCCGGATGAGTACCACGAAGAAGTGGACAACAACGTCTTCACCAACCGCATCCTGCGGTTCGTCCTGGAGAAGACGTTTGAGCTGATCAAGCTCTTGGAACAGCGCTCTCCCCAGACGCTCGAGCGGCTGCTGGGGCAGCTCAAGATCGCCCCGGAGGAACTGGACTACTGGAAGGACGTGGCCCGGAAGATGTACCTCAAGGCGCCCAACGAGAAGTTCGTCATCGAGCAGTTCGACGGCTACTTCACGCTGGAGGACATCACCCTGGCCGAGTTCAAGAGCCGGATCATCAAGGACGAGTACCTGGGGCATCAGATCGGACCGGCGCCGCTGACCCAGATCGTCAAGCAGGCCGACGTGGTGCAGTTGTTGGTGATGTTCAAGAGCGAGTACCACCCGATCGTCCGGAAGGCGACCTTCGATTACTATGAGCCGCGGACCGAGCACGGCTCGGGGGACAGCCCCAACGCCTACGGCATCGTGGCGGCGCAGGTGGGCGAGCGCGAGACGGCCTATGATTACTTTCTGCGTTCGGCCCGGATCGACCTGGAATCGACCAATCCGAAGAAGAAGGCCAACTTCTTCCTGGGCGGCGTGCACATCGCTCCCAGCGGCGGCACCTGGCAGGTGATTGCGCTGGGTTTTGCCGGGCTGGAGCTGCGGGACAACGTCATCCGCTTCAATCCGGTGCTGCCGGCCCACTGGCGGCGGGTCCGGTTCCGCTTCGTGATCCAGGGCCAGCTGCTCACCGTTACGATGGACCAGAAGCAGATCACGGTCGCGTCGAGCCGCGACAACCAGCTGGAGTTGACGGTGCAGGCGAGCGATCAGCCGCCCGTGGCGTTGCGGCCCGGTGCGGAGACGACCGCGGCCTACAAGAAGATGGGGCGGCACTACTACATTTATTAGGCCGTGAGCGCCCGCAGCGCTCCGGCGGGCAATAGCGTTGGGATGGATAACGACTCACGGGAGAAGGAAATAGCAAACACAGGGAGAAACCCATGAAAAACGTGCCTGAGGTGAAACTGGGAGTAATTGCGGTCAGCCGGGATTGTTTTCCCATCGAGCTGTCGAAACGGCGGCGGGTGGCGCTGGCCAAGGAGTGCAAGGCCCACAAGGTGCCCTGCGCGAGAGGGTTGAGGAGGAGAGCAGGTGAACAGGAGAAAGAATAGGCATGGACGGGAGGGTGGTCGGATGAGTCGCGCGGGGCAGGATGGTTGTCGGCTGCACGAGTGGGTGGAGGTGGTGGAGGCGGACTTGGGGGCGTGGAAGGCGTTGGAGGAGTTTCACTATCGGCCGGGGCGGCCTGGGGCGGTGGAGAGGGTGTATGCGTTGCGGTGGCGGGCGGGCGGGCCGCCGGGACGTGGTGCGGCGTGGCGAGGGCTCGGGGGCGCCGTGGGGGGGCGGGAAGAGGTGCTGGGAGTGATTGTGTATGCGATGCCGTTGGCGCACGTGGCGTTGCGGAACGCGGCGACGGGGGGTCGTTACGCGGGTTGGCGCCGGGGAGAGGGCATGGCGTTGCTGAATCGTGAGGTGCGACGGATCAGCCGGGTGGTGGTTCACCCGCGGGTGCGAGGGGTGGGTCTGGCGGCGCGGCTGGTGCGTGAGACGCTGCCGCGGGCTGGGGCGCCGCTGGTGGAGGCGTTGGCGGCGATGGGTCGGGTGAACCCATTTTTCGAGAAGGCGGGGATGATGCGATACGACGGTCCGGCGGCGGCGCACGCGGTGCGGTTGGAGGCGGCGTTGGAGCAGGCGGGGATCAAGGAGGTGTGGCGGCGTGAGGCTGGGGCGCTGTGGGAGGCGGTGAAGCAGTTGGGCGAGTTGGAGCGGCGACTGGTGGAGCAGGAGATGAACCGGTTCGTGTCGGCGTGCGTGCGGTCGGGGAAGGGGCACGGTTTGTGCACGCCGGAGCACCTGGCGGAGATGGCGGTGCGGCAGTTGCTGACGCGGCCGGTGTATTACCTGTGGCGGAGGGAGATTTGAACGGGCGAGGAGACAGAGTCCAGGAAGCGGACAAGAGAGGCAGGCGGTGAGCGAGGAGACGAGGAATGAAGATAGAGTGGATTGAGTTGGTGAAGTTGTTGGGTCATCCGCTGAATGCGAACAAGATGACGGCGGAGCGGCGTGGCAAGCTGAAGAGGGAGATTGGTCGCACGGGGCGGTATGAGCCGTTGGTGGTGCGGCGGCACCCGCGGCTGAAGGGGCATTACGAGATTCTGAACGGTCACCAGCGGCGGGCGGTTTTGGAGGAGTTGGGCCACGAGGCGGCGGAGTGCGTGGTATGGGACGTGAGCAACGACGAGGCGTTGGTGCTGCTGGCGACGCTGAACCGTCTGAGGGGGGACGACGATCCGTGCAGTCGCGGGATGTTGCTGGAGTTGCTGGAGGGGCGTTTTGACGTGGAGGCGTTGCTGGCGCGTCTGCCGGACACGCGGGCGGAGGTGGCGCGGCTGCTGGCGACGGCGCGGCCGGTGGAGGTGAAGCCGCCGGCGGAGTTGGGGGAGCTGCCTGGGGCGTGGACGGCGTTCGTGACGAAGGAGCAGCGCAAGTTGATTGAGGAGGCCTTGCGGCGGTTGGGGGAGCAAAGGGGCAAGGGGGAGAGAGGGCGCGGGGCGTTGCTGGCGCGATTGGCGGAGGAGTGGTTGGCGGGTGAGTCGTCGGGCGCGAGGCGTGAGGGTGGTGCAGTGGAGGAGGGAGGCGTGCGATGTTGAGCAGGCGGCAGCGTGAGGCGGCGCGGATGATTTTCGAGGGACGGCGGGAGGAGGAGGTGGCGGAGGGTTGCGGGGTGCTGGTGAACACGGTTCGGCGGTGGGCGAGGCGGCCGGCGTTCGGGGAGGAGATGAAGCGGTTGGAGGAGGAAGGAGTTCGTCGGACGCGTCAGATAGTTCGGCGGTACGGATTCGCGGCGGCGGCGAAGCTGGTGGAGCTGTTGCAGAGCGAGAAGGCGGAGGTGGCGCGGCGGGCGGCGTTGGACCTGCTGGATCGATGCCTGCGGGTGGTGAGCGAGGGTGGCGAGGTCAAGGGGTCGGAGTCGCCGGCGGTGTCGGAGGCGGAGGCAATGCGGATGCTGATGATTCTGGCGGAGGGTCAGCGGGAAGAGGCGAGCAAAGAGGGGCAGAGGGAGGCGTGATAGTGGGACGGGCGTGGCGGCGAGGCGAAGGGGCGGGCGCGGTGGAGGCGATGCGTCGGCGTCGGCCGAGGACGCGCGGGCAGTTGTCGGCGTACGTGCGGGCGTTTCTGGGGCTGCGGGTGCCCGACGTTCAGTTGTGCGAGGGGCACGAGAGTCCGATGGACTACCTGGCGTATGCGGTGCTGGGGGAAGAGAAGCGGCAAGACAGGCAGGCGAGCGCGACGGGGCGAGCGAGGGACATCGTGGTATGGGCGAATCGCGGGGGCGGGAAGACGCAGTTGGGAGCGGTGGCGACGCTGCTGGAGTGCGTGTTCGCGGCGGGTTGCCAGGTGCGGATATTGGGCGGCAGCGAAGAGCAGTCGCGGCGGATGTACGAGTACCTGCGTCGGGCGTTGGCGGGGCTGTTCGGGCGGGAATTGGCGGGTGGAATGACGCGGCAGGGATGCGCGTTCGGGAACGGTTCGGGGGTGCAGGTGCTGGCGCAGTCGGAGCGGAGCGTTCGTGGTCATCACGTGCCGCGGCTGCGGTGCGACGAGGTGGAGGAGTTCGACCGGGAGGTGTGGCAGGCGGCGCAGTTGATCACGCAGAGCCAGGCGGGTCTGGGCGGGCGGGTGGAGGCGTTTTCGACGATGCATCGTCCGGCGGGGCTGATGAGCGAGCTGGTGGGGGAGGCGGGTGCGGGCCGGTGGCGGCTGTTTCGGTGGTGCCTGTTCGAGGTGATCGAGCGGTGCGCGGGTCGGACGTGCAGCCAGTGCGGGCTGTGGAGCGACTGCGGCGGGCGGGCGCGGCGTGCGGAGGGGTACTATGGCATCGAGGACGCCCTGGCGCAGCGTCGGCGGGTGAGCGTGCACACTTGGCAGGCGGAGATGCTGTGCCGGCGGCCGAGCCTGGCGGAGGCGGTGTTCGGCGAGTTCGACCCGGCGGTGCACGTTCGGGCGGCGGCGTACGACGCGAACCTGCCGCTGTATCGGGCGATCGACTTCGGCTACAGCAATCCGCTGGCGTGCCTGTGGCTGCAGACGCAGGGTGGGGCGGTGTTCGTGCTGGATGAGCACCTGCGGGCGCGACAGACGCTGGGGGAACACGCGCGGCAGATTCTGGCGCGTTGGCCGCAGATGGTGAGCGCGACGTACTGCGATCCCGCGGGGCGACAACGGCATGAAATCACCGGCAGCAGCGCGGTGGCGGAGTTGGCGGCACTGGGCATTCCCGCGCGCAGCCGGTGGAGCGGGGTGCTGGAGGGGATCAACCTCATCCGTGATTTTCTGGCGCCGGCCGGGGGCCCCCCCCGGCTGTTCATCGATCCCAAGTGCCAGCACCTGATCGCCGCCTTTGCGGGCCTGCGGTACCAGCGACAGGCGAGCGGCGCTCTGTCGGAAGTGCCGGAAAAGGACGGCGTCCACGACCACGTTATCGACGCACTGCGGTACTTCTTCGTGAACCGATTCGGGCGGAAGCACCCGCTGCGCGAGGTGCGCTACTGATTCACAAGCGGGGTGGAGCAGTCAGGTCGGACCAAGGGGGAGATCAGCAAGCGTGTGCCCGGCGTAATGGTTGGGCGGCGCCGCGGGTGGGAGATTGCCGCACGACACAAGGGCGCGTCGTGAACCATGAGCGCGAGCGCCGATAGTGAGTCGGTGCGGCGCGGCGGCGGCAAGTTCTATCAGTTCATCTGTGAAAAGAAGCGGTGGAACACGTCGGTCAGCGCGCAGGCAGAGTGGTTTTTGCGGAATTTGTGCAAACAGAAGCGGTGGACCACCGATAAAGTGGCTGAAAACGGCGTGCGCGGGCGTTTGGGGGCAAGCGCACGAGGAGAGAAAGCGGTGATTTTCGCGCGGCGTCGCGCATTCGACGGAGGCGCGAGCAAGAAAAGAGCAAGAAAAAGAGCGCTGGGGCGTGAAATTTTTTGACAGGGGTGCGCGGCGCGGGTAATATTTGGGATAGAAAGGAGGTGATAGCGTATGGCAAGAAAGAAGGCCAAGAAGAAGGCGGCCAAGAAGAAAGGCGGCCGCAAGGGCAAGGAGAGAGCCAAGAAGTGCTAGTCGTAGCCAGCGCTATGACCGGTTGAACGGCAGAAGTGTCACGGCGAAAGAGAAGAAGTTAGGCTGCCGTTCCGCTGCAGACAGATCGAACAGGAGGTTCGACAGACCGAAAAAGGCCGCGACAGAATTTCACAAGTCAGAGCGCTTGTGTAAATGGAAGGTCCTAACGCCACGGCAGGATCTTCCATTTTTTTTGCGCTCGTGGTGGGCGCAACCGGCACCGTGGGGGTTATTGAACATGGGTCAACTTTGAGATCGGGGTCGGAGCGGGTCGCGGCGGCCGGGGCGGCCTTAATGTTTGTAATTCATTGATCTTACAAGAGATACAATCGCGGTCCGCGGCGGTTGTGCGTCGAAGCGATAGGTGTGGTGTGGGTGAGGGTTGAGGCGGCGGCGGGTTGGATCAGGGGGTCTGGTCGTGGCCGTACCAGAGGAACTCGCCAGTCTCCAACACCGTGGCCGGTTGGTCGATGTATTCGAGGGTCATCTGGACGAGCTTTTCGTGTTTGAGTTCCTCGCTCTGGAGCAGGAGCAGGACGTCCCTTTGCTTTTGATCGGCGGTCCGGGCGGCGAAAGCGGCGTACATTTCAGCGCCTTTATGGAGACTGTAGCACCATTACATGGATCATGTTGACTGCTCCTTGCATAATGAAGCATTTGCGTCGTCTGCCCTCGGCCCTGGGTCCGGGCCTCGCGGAGCATATCCACCGCGATGCGTTGGC
>Ga0315295_10005452_pt1 | contig 10855 bp, 9 predicted proteins | sample YL17G14_0_MG_FD_204453 | JGI IMG/M metagenome (GOLD analysis project Ga0315295, IMG submission 204453) | Sediment microbial communities from Yellowstone Lake, YNP, Wyoming, USA - YL17G14_0 | ecosystem: Environmental > Aquatic > Freshwater > Lake > Sediment | place: USA: Wyoming | collected...
GAACCTGCGCGCCAAGCTAGGGGACGATGGGCGCAACCCGCGCTATATTGTGACCCTTTACGGGGTAGGTTACAAATTCGTTGCTCAGGGGAAACAGGATGCGTAACTTACTGAGTATGCGTAGCTTGCTGCTCAAATTAATGCTGGGATTTGCGCTGGTCATCCTGCTTGGCACCATTATTAATTCTATGCTGGTAAGCCGAATAACCCATTTTCGATTCGGCCAGTACATTACCCAGAGTGGCCAGGCCTGGGCCGAATCTCTGGCTCCAGCGCTGGCAGATTACTACACCAGCATCGGAAGCTGGGATGGCGTAGAAACACTGTTACAAAACCCTTGGCTGGCAATAAGTATGATGACCTCATCTGGACAACAAGGAAACCTACCATCACCCAACGGTATGATGGCTGGGGGAGGCTGGGGAGCAATGACGGAACAAATGCACGCAGGCGGTCATGGTCCGAGGTGGCGGGAACAGAAGTTTGGCGGCGAGATGCTCACCATGATGGGTATCCACCTGCTGCTGACCGATGAACGCGGGACAATTGTGGCTGATTCTCTTTCTTCTAGTGAAGGCATGACCCTCTCTCAGGAGGACCTAGCCACGGGCACCCCTATCCTGGTTGGTAACCTGAGAGTGGGTACACTGATTGTTCTTTCTCATACCTCTGATATCGCCACTCCACCCATGGACTTCCTGAGGGCGATTAACCGATCTACCTGGTTGGCTGGCCTGGCGGCGGGGGGACTGGCGCTGGTGTTTGGTTTACTGCTCTTCTCGCAGATCGTATCACCTGTCAGGGCGGTCACCAACGCGGCTCGGCGCATCGCCATCGGCGAGCTAGATCAACGGGTGCCGGTCACTTCACAGGATGAAATTGGGCAGCTAGCCAACGCTTTTAACCAGATGGCAGATGCACTGGCTCAAGACAGGCAACTACGCCAAAACATGATCGTCGATATCGCTCACGAACTGCGTACCCCCCTGAGCGTTATCCAGGGCAACCTGGAGGCCATGCTCGACGGTGTGTTGCCCACAAGTCCACAGGAAATCGCCTCCTTGCGCGACGAAACCGCCCTGCTGGTGCACCTGGTCACCGACTTACACTTGCTTTCCCTGGTTGAGGCGGGACAGCTTAAGCTGGAACGGGCAAATACCAGCATCAATGAACTGGTCAACAAGGCTGTAGAAAACCTGCGTCTCCAGGCAGAACAAAGCGGTGTTGCCCTGACAACTGAAATAGAATCTGGACTTCCGGAAGTAAATGTGGATATTAACCGCTGCATCCAAATAATCCGCAACTTGGTCAGCAATGCTTTGAAATATACCCTTTTCGGGGGGCAGGTTATTGTGCATGCTTACCGGCAAGAGGCAGCCACTCATCAAACAGAAGTAACCATCGCCGTGAAAGACACCGGGCAAGGTATCTCGCCTGAGGATTTACCCCATGTTTTTGACCGCTTCTACCGGGCGGATAAATCGCGCAACCGCGGGGGAGGAGGCTCTGGCATTGGCCTCACCATTGCCAAGCAATTAGTCGAAGCACATGGCGGACAGATCGGGGTCGTATCGGAATTGGGAAAAGGATCGACCTTCTATTTCACTCTACAACAGATGGGTTAATAGAATCCTTATGCCTATAATAATTAATATCAATCCCCCTAGAATCTCCATCCGTTTTCCGAACCTGACTCCCAGCTCATAACCAATAAATAAACCCACCAGGGAAAGCCCCAAGGTAACCAGGGCTATCGTGAGGCTGGCCATGTAAATATTTACCGCCAGCATTGCCAGACCCAGCCCCACTGCAAGAGCGTCAATGCTGGTAGCTATGCTTAGAATGACTAGCATACTGCCGCGTGAGGGATCGTCTTGGTAAGTTTTTTGTTCTGGATTTAACCCCGCCCGGATCATACGAATGCCCACAAACATCAGCAATAGAAACGCCACCCAATGGTCAAACTGGGAAATCAGGTCGGCAATGGTGCTTCCTGCCAACCAGCCCAGCAAGGTCATCATACCTTGAAACAAGCCAAAATGGAATGCTAAACGAAATTTTACCCCCTGAGATCGCCCAATCTGCGAAGTGCCAACTCCCAGTGAGATCGTAAAAGCATCCATAGCCAACCCCACCGCGATAAGAAAAGTGGTGATGAAATCCATTGATATTCCTAGTATGGGTTGTGAAATATGTAATCAGCAGAAAGTTGGAATACAAAAAATTGCGTTATAGCGGCCGATTACTTGGGTGGTTGGTCGTAAAATCCTGTGTTTTTGTTTTGGTAACTTTCGACCAACGACATAATTCCACGATTATAATTGATTTTATCTAGATACCGGAAAGGAATTATATGGACTCACATACCACGCTCGCTGAATTACGCGAAATCATGCGCGCCTTTGTTGCCGCAAGGAACTGGGAGCAATATCACACTCCGAAGAACCTGGCTATGGCCATTGGCATCGAAGCGGCTGAACTAATGGAGCATTTCCAATGGCTTACGGTTGAAGAAAGCTGGCAGTTAATCCAGGACCCCAGCCAGCGCGCCGAAGTGGCCGACGAGCTGGCTGATGTCATCATCTACTGTCTGAGCTTCGCCAACCAGGCTGATATTGATATGTCCGACGCAGTTCTGGCCAAAATGCGCCGGAATGAGCATCGCTTTCCCCCCCATTCAAAAGGCGAATAAAGGAGCAACCCATGCGATTAAGCAAAATGTTTGGCCAAACCCTGCGCGAGGCTCCAGCAGAAGCCCAAGTTGCCAGTCACCAATTACTGCTGAGGGCAGGTTTCATCCGCCCCATGGCTGCTGGGGCTTTTGGTTTTTTACCGCTCGCCCGGCGTTCCCTGGATAAGATTGAAAACCTCCTGCATTCCAACATGACAGCCATCGGCGGGCAGGAGATAACTTTGCCTACATTTTCGGATTCGAATCCCGAAGAAACCATAGCCGACCTGGTGCGCAGAGAAATCCGCTCCCACCGGCAACTCCCTCTGCTACTTTACCAAACTCAAACCCGCTATTTCAATGACCCTCACCCTCGCCTCGGCCTACTTAGTGCACATGAGACTATCATCCAAGAGTGCTACAGCCTTGATGTCACAGGTGAAGGGTTGGAAACTGAATATAATGTCATCTGTCAGGTATATTTACACCTGCTGCGCCAGTGCGACTTGCCAACTCTGAACACCAAAGCCGATCCAGGCGTTTGGGGTGATTCAGCCCAGGCATGGGTGTATCTGACTCCGACGGGAAATGATATCGTCCTGGTGTGTAATTCATGCCAATACGCGGCTGATCAAAAAGTTGCCAGTTTTCGTAAAACAATTCCTCCCTTTGAGCAACCCCTCTTGCTGGAAAAAGTTGCCACGCCGGATATCAAGACAATCAGAGGCCTGGCTGGCTTTTTGGACATTCCCGAATCTATGACGGCTAAAGCTGTTTTCATGATCGCAACAATTCCCACTCGCGTGGGTAACCAGGATAAATTCGTCTTCGCTATTATCCGCGGTGATATGGAGGTCAATGAGACCAAGCTGGCAAATGCTGCCGGCGCGGTGAAACTCCGCCCGGCCAGCGACGAGGAGATTAAGGCAACAGGCGCTGTTCCAGGTTATGCTTCCCCTGTCAGTTTAGCATCGGGTGACTCGTCTATTGTGGTGGTAGATGACTTAATTCCCCAATCTCCCAACCTAGTGGCTGGTGCTAACCTGGAAGGTTACCACCTACGCAACGTCAACTACGGACGTGATTACCAAGCGCACATCGTCGCCGATATCGCCATGACGCAAGCTGGCAACCCTTGCCCGCAGTGTGGGCAGCCTATGCGGATTGAGTCCGGCATTGAAGTGGGTAAAACCGTAAAAAATGGTACCAGACTCAGTGAGATTAAGGGTTGTTACTTCCAGGATGAACAGAGAGAAAACAAGCCTGTCTTTATGGCAAATTACCGGATGGATACCGGGCGCTTGCTGGCCTGCATTGCCGAAAGACACCACGATGAATTTGGCTTACGCTGGCCAGTTGCCGTTTCCCCCTACCAGGTGCACTTAGTGTCGCTTGCAAGCAAAGCTGACTACCAAACCGGTGACGCCGCAGAACAGCTTTATATTGCACTGGGATCAGCCGGTATTGAAGGGTTATATGACGACCGGGAGGAAAGCCCGGGTGTGAAGTTCAACGATGCAGATTTAATTGGGCTACCTATCCGCCTAACGGTCAGCCAACGCTCGCTTAAATCCGGCGGGGTAGAGTATAAACGCCGAGACCAAAAGGAGCGCAGTGTCGTTCCGATGGAACAGACTCTGCAGAAGGTCAAAGACGAAATTGTTACATTAAAACTGAAGGATTAGTGGGCGATTTTACCTGCCCATTAATCCCTAAAATACTGGTTTTACCCGGCCAACTTGAAGAATTCCATAAATTTCAATGCCAGATTCAGGTCGCCTTTGAGTTTTAGTTTTCCACCCATAAACAATTGCATGGGGTTGGCTTTACCGGTGATCATGTCTTTATAGTCTTGGGAATCAGCGGTCAGGGTCATAAGTGGGCTGGGAGCCTCCCCTTTCTCAACCGTGCAGGCTTCGGGTGTCATGGTGATGATCCATTTCCCGACTTCGTTCCCGCTCAGGTCATACTGGATGACAACTTTACCTCCATGCTTTTCCATTGTCGCTTTGGCTTTTTCAGGATAATAAGCCTTAGGCATCCGATTCATCAATGTTTCGATCGCAATTTCATCACCCATAGTTCATCTCCTTATTCTAAGTTTTCAAAGATACCGGCGGCGCCCATGCCACCGCCAATGCACATCGTAACCATGCCATACTTTGATTTTCGGCGTTTCATCTCATAGAGCAATTGGGTCAGCAGCTTGGCGCCCGTGCATCCCAAGGGATGTCCCAGGGCAATCGCACCGCCATTGACATTAGCCTTATCCATATCCAGACCCAACAGGCGGATCACGGCTAAAGACTGGGCAGCAAAAGCCTCGTTTAGCTCGATTAGGTCAATATCTTTCAGTGAAAGACCTGCCAGTTTGAGCGCCTTAGGTACTGCTTCTACCGGGCCAATCCCCATCAATTCTGGGGGCACACCGGCAACCGCATAGGCAATAAAACGCGCCATCGGTTTAAGCCCCAGGGTTTCGGCCTTAGCGCGGGACATGATAACAACAACGGCGGCGCCATCCGATACCTGGGAGGAATTGCCAGCCGTGACCGTGCCTCCATCTTTAAATACAGGACGTAGTTTGGATAGAGCTTCCAGGGTGGTATCAGCGCGTGGGCCTTCATCCCGTTTAAACACAAAGGAGCGCGTAGTTTGTTTTCCTTTCGGACCAGGTTCAACGATGTCTATGCTTAGAGGCACAATCTCCGGGTCGAATATACCAGAGTCAACTGCCTTGAAAGCCAATTGGTGGCTGCGCAGCGCAAATTCATCTTGCTCCTGGCGAGTTATCCCATACTTCTCAGCCACGTTCTCGGCCGTTAAGCCCATGCCGGTAAATGCTTCGGGGTATTCTTTTGCCAGGACAGGCGTCGGCGCGAATTTAATACCTGCCATTGGCACCATGCTCATCGACTCGGCCCCCCCAGCAATTGCTACACTGGTCTGACCTGACATAATACTGTAGGCAGCATGGATCACACTCTGCAATCCAGAGGAACAAAAGCGGTTAATTGTCTCACCCGGGACAGAAACCGGCAGGCCGGCGCGAAAACCGATCAGGCGCGCCATGTTCATCCCCTGCTCCCCTTCAGGGAAAGCACAACCCAAAATCAAATCGTCAACCTCCTCCGGTTTTAATCCCTTCGCCCGTTTTAATAATTCTTTGATAACCGCAGCAGTCATTTCTTCAGGGCGAACAGTCGCCAGACTTCCTTTCTTACCTTTACCAACTGCGGTCCGAGCAGCAGCTACAATTACAGCATCTTGCGGGGATTTATCTTTCAACATGTTCCAGTCTCCTTACAAATAAATCGCCACTCTTAATTTCTCAACGGTTTTCCGGTTTGGAGCGTATGCGCCATGCGTTCCTGGGTCTTCTCCTCGCCACACAGCGATAGGAAGGCTTCACACTCCAGGTCGAGGATATATTGTTCATCCACCCACGCTGGACTGCTCAATTCACCGCCAGTCAATACATAAGCCAGTTTCTCAGCCACCACGGCGTCATAAGGTGTGATTTGCTTAGCTTCTTTGAACATGTTGATCCCAGCCCGTAATGACGCCAGGCTGTCTCGACCAGCCGCATATAACTTCTCTGGCATCAGTGGTCGGTATCCCATGCCCGCCATATGTAAAACCTCACGCTTAGCCTCCGCCATAAGAAAATCCCGGTTCAAAACAACCCGGTCGGCTTCACTCAGGATGCCAAGCTCGCGCGCTTCATCTGCACTGGTGGCAACCTTCGCCATACCAACCTGCATGAAGGCTCGTTGCAAGAAGGGTAGAGCAATGGCATCAGTTGTGCGCATGGCCGGGGTAATGATACGGCGAACCATTTCCTTTGTGCCACCGCCGGCGGGTATAACGCCCACGCCGACTTCTACCAACCCAGCGTACAACTCTGCTGCGGTGATGACACGATTACCGTGCATGATGATTTCCGACCCACCACCCAATGCTAGGCCTGCTGGGGCAATCACCACGGGCTTGGGGAAATAGCGCATGCGCATGTTGACACCCTGAAATCTATGCACCACATCTTCAAGCATATCCCACATGCCCTGCTTGGCTGCCATCACGATCATAAACAAGTTAGCTCCAGCACAGAAATTAGGCGCATCATTACCAACTACCAGACCCTCAAAATTAGTCTCCGCCTTATCTAGTGCCTCATTGAGCATGCCAATGATATCGTCATCAATGGCGTTCATCTTTGTATGAAACTCAACACAAGCCACACCGTCGCCGAGATCAACCAGTGAGGCACCATCATTGTGTCTGATGATTTTACCTGTGTCCTTCTCCTCTTTGAGAACTATGATGGCTGGAGAGCGCTTGATAGCCTCGTAGGCCTGTTTCACCGCGTTGTAAACGCCAACTTTTCTGTCTCCTTGGTATTGATAGAAAGAAGTGTGGCCTGCTTTAAGCATCTCATCCACCCAGGGCGCAGGAGCAAACCCGGCCTGGCGCATCATATCAGCAGTTTCAGCCACACCCAGCATATCCCATTGCTCAAACGACCCAGCTTCGTGAGCAAATCCCCAACGCAAAGCATCATCAATAGGCATGGGCGTATCCGCAATTTCAGGTATCACTGAGGAGGCATAGAATAGCCCCTGGTAGGTTATCGCTCGAACTAGCTCGCCAGCCCGGTCTTCCGCTGCCAGCATAATCTTGAGCCTCTCGCCCAAATTCTCAACGTCCTTGGCCTTACCGATCGAATCAAAGCGCACCTTAACTGGGGGTTCATGTTCCAGGGTTTTCAGATTCAAGCTCCAGAACTCCTTCTGGCCTTCTTTCTCAACAGCTTTATAAAAACCGACCTTGGTCTTATTCCCCAACCATTTTTTCTCAATCATCGCATGTAAAAGGTTATTAACTGCCTCGGAGTTAAGATACGGCAAAATTGCCTTATCATGCGCGATAGCTGGTGTCAGGTTGCTATTGACATGATCCATCACATCAATCCCCACCAGGTCCAAAAGACGAAAAGTCGCCGTTTTAGGGCGGCCGATTAATGGCCCGGTCAATGTATCCACTTCATCCACTGTATAGCCATGCGTAATGACATAATCCATAGAAAATGCGCCACCGCCAGAGAGAATGCGGTTACCGATGAAATTGGGGGTATCCTTGCACATCACGATGCCTTTGCCGAGTCGGTATTCGTTGAAGTGGATGATGACATCCAATACCTCCGGTAGGGTATCCGGGCCAGGTATGATCTCCAGGAGTTTCAGGTAGCGCGGTGGGTTGAAATAGTGCGTTCCCAGGAAATGCTGTCGTAAACCCTGCGAGCGACCTTCAGCGATCGAAGCAATCGGAATGCCTGAAGTATTGGTGCTGACGATGGTATGCGCTGAGCGCGTCTCGTCAATGCGTTCCATCAACTGCTGCTTGATCTTCAGGTTTTCGACGATAACCTCAATAATCCAATCGGCACCCCGGATGACATCGAAATTATCCTCCAGATTGCCCACTTTTATTAGATTTGCCCGGTCTTTGCTCATGAAACTGGCAGGGCGGGATTTAATCACCTGCTCTAGCCCCCAATCCACGATACTGTTGCGCACTACCTTATCCTGCAATGTCAGGCCTTTGGTCTCCTGCTCCGGGGTTAGTTTGCTGGGCACAATATCAAGAAGATTGACCGAGACACCTGCATTAGCAAGGTGTGCAGCGATCGCTGCACCCATCGTACCGGCTCCAATAACAACAACTCGATCTATTTTGTAGGTCATACCGCCTCCTTAACTATTACCGTAACATACTACCACTGTATTCCAGGATTTCACGAGCGACGACCAGGCGGTTGATCTGACCAGTGCCCTCGTAAATATCCACAATTTTCGCATCGCGGAACCATTTTTCCAGCAGGAACTCGCGGCTATAACCCAACGGCCCCAGTATTTCCACCGCTTTCTGGGTAATCTTATTGACCACATCACCCGCTTTTAGCTTTGAAGCTGAAGCTACCATTGGTTTCCCCTTGCGGTTATCCGCCATCCAGACCGCCTCCAGGATTAGTAGCCAGGAAGCGCGCAGCATGGTTTCCATGTCAATGATATCCTTTTCAACCGCGGTCAGTTTCTGGCGTGGAACACCGTAACGGATGGTGACACCTGCCTCGGCCAGTTTTTCTTTTGTAAATTCCAGGGTAGCCCTGGCTATACCTATGGCTTGAGCTGCCACGATTGGCCGGGTAGCGTTGAACGTAGTCATAGCACCCTTGAAGCCCTTAGTATCTCTCCTTTCCACTTCTGGGCTGCCCAGTATATTATCGAAGGGGATCCGACAGTCCCGCAAGACGATAGTGACCGTATCGCTTGCGCGGATACCCAATTTATGCTCCATTTTTTCAACCGTGCACCCTGGAGAGCCAGCTTCCACAACAAAGGAACGCATCCCTTCACGACCAGCTGAAGGATCAATGGATGCCCAAACGACGATGAACCCATCCGTGTCAATCAGGGCTTTATGACCAGCAGTGACAAAAATCTTTTCACCATTCAACACCCACTCATTGGTGGCTTTATCCAGAACCGCCGTGGCGCGGATGGCTGAGGTATCCGAACCTGCACCCGCCTCGGTCATCGCCATCGCATCAAAAACGGGTTTCTCGCCTTTGAAACGGTTTAAGAAACGCTCCTTTTGTTCGGGTGTACCAGCGGCGGCCACCGCGGCTGAACCAAGCATCCCCCCCGGTGTGCACAGGTAAATTCCCGCATCACCCCAGGAGAGAATCTCTACCATAGTCACCAGCCGTTGGAAAGCGATAGGTGGGTGTTTCTCTCCCCCCTCTTCCTTCTTTTCCTCTGGAGCCATAGAGCTGCTGGCTCCCATCGCCCGGGTGGCATTGTGCATAAACTCAATGTAATCCCAGGGAACTTCGTGTTCATACTCATCGAAATGACGCGCAACCGGCCTCATCATATTTTCAGCCACGGTCTGGACAAGTGTGCTGATTTGCGCGATCGGTTTAGGAATTTCAAAGTCAATCATCTCTCTCTCCTATTTGCATGTTTATCATCCGAATATAACCTGGTTTCACACGATAGCCAGCCCGGTAAAATTGGCAAAACCACGGCCATCGCGCATCCACTTTTCGACAGGATGCTCACGGATGTAGCCATGACCGCCCAGGATTTGCACGGCGCGGTCCGAGACGATCATGGCCATATCCATAGCACCATTCAAAGCCAGGTAAGCCGCCTTGGAGGCCTCTTCTTTACCCTTATCCAGCATCCAGGCTGCTTCCCATGCAAGCAGGCGTATCCCCTCGATTTCCGTCGCCATTTCCGCCAGCATAAAAGCTATGGCTTGCTTTTGGGCGACTTTAACCCCAAAAACCTCGCGCTCTTTAGCATAATCTCGGGAGTATTCAAAGGCTGCTTTCGACAAACCGACCGCCATAGCTGCTACTGCCACCCGCAAGGCATCCAGAATGTGGGCAAAATCATGTCCAGCAGCTTCTCCCAACCTATTCTTTTTAGGCACTTTAACATTCTCAAATTTGACTGGGTAGTTTGGCAGGGCATGGATGCCTAACAATTTGTGGCGCTCTCCCACCTGGATCCCGTCGTTTCCGCCGGGGATAATAAAACCTTGGGTTTTACCATCCAACTTTGCATACACAATCATTGCCTTGGCATCTTTAGCAAAGGGAACATTGACTTTCTCGCCATTGATCTCGTAAAAATCGCCATCTTCAGTGGCTATAGTGCGTAAATCATTGGGGTCAAAATCATAAAAATACTCGATCAAAGCAGCTGTGTAAGGTTGCCACTCAGCCTCAATCACCGGCAGCAGGTAAGTCTTTTTCTGGTCTTCACTGCCAGCCAGCAGGATTGGAAGCGCGAACAGAGCCGGGGCCATCACCGCCATTGTGCCGGCGACATCCCCCCAAGCCATTTCCTCCAACGCCAACACACCAGTGACGGCTGAACGTTCCCCAAAGCCACCATATGCCTCAGGAATGGAGGCCTGTAGAACACCCAATTCCCAGCCTTTTTCTATCACAGCTTCTGAAAAATCTTCGCCCTCATCGGCATCCCTGGCAACTGGACGTAAGTCATTCGTCGCATAGCGCGTTACCACATCAACCAACATTTGTTGCTCTTCAGATGGTTCGAAAGAATACATAGTTCGCCTCCTAAATCAGATATATGATTTATCTCGAAC
>Ga0315295_10005453_pt1 | contig 10855 bp, 10 predicted proteins | sample YL17G14_0_MG_FD_204453 | JGI IMG/M metagenome (GOLD analysis project Ga0315295, IMG submission 204453) | Sediment microbial communities from Yellowstone Lake, YNP, Wyoming, USA - YL17G14_0 | ecosystem: Environmental > Aquatic > Freshwater > Lake > Sediment | place: USA: Wyoming | collected...
AGAATACGGGGAGATCATTGATCGCCTCCACCGGTCTGGAATCGCCATCTGGGGGGCCTTTATCTTCGGCTTTGACGAAGACGACCCCTCTGTCTTCGAAACCACGGTCGCCTTTGCCATCCGATCGAAACTCTTCTCCGCCGCCTTCGCCATTCTCACGCCCTATCCCGAAACACCCTTATATCATCGCATCAAAGCGGAGGGGCGGCTGGTCGAAGACCCGTGGTGGCTAATGGAAAGGCCAGAGGATTCGGCTCCCCATTTTCTTCCAGCGAAGATGAGCCGCGAGACCCTTCGGGAAGGCTGGAGGAGGGTCTGGCACGAATTTTACGCTTACCCGTCGATCCTGAAAAGATTCCACTGGAACTATGCTCCAACCCTAACCAATCGCTTGATCTACTTTCCTTTTCAGTGGATGCAGCACCGATTCACTCAGAAGAAGATCATGGAAGGAAGGCGAAGATTCCGGGCAAAATGATCGATGCAAAACGTTCAATTATCAGTTGGCAATCAGCATTGAAAAACAAAACAGATGATGGATTTGACTCTGTAAATCATTGATAATGGGCTAATGCTAATCGATCCTTGTTCAATGAGATTCTTGGGGATGAGTTACTCATTCCGCTGAGGCCCGATATCCGCAATCCTTCTGGGGGCAGCGGACCGTGCCACCCCCCCTTCCCTGTTTCTCGACCAGGAAGGGATAATCACACTGAGGGCATTTTTCAGGAATGGGTTTATCCCAGAGGGCAAAGGTGCAAACAGGGTACTTGCTGCAGCTAAAAAAGACCTTCCCTTTGCGAGTCCTTCGCTCGACCAGTATCCCCTCGCATCCCTCTTGGGGACAATAAACCCCAGTCTCGATGGGTTTTGTAAATTTACAGGTAGGGTAGTTGGAACAGGCCAGAAATCTCCCGAACTTCCCAGTCTTGACCACCATGGGGCTTCCACATTTTTCACAGGTGCCGCCATTTTCGACCGGTTTCTCCCTGCTCTCTTCAACTTCACGGGTGTGACGGCATTCGGGATAGCTCGAACAGGCCAGAAAATAGCCCCGCTTTCCCCAGCGTTTCACCATCTTTGAGCCGCACCGTTCGCAGAGGACGTCGGTGGGAATGAGCTCTTTCTTGACCTCTCTCATGGAGATTTTCGCCATAGCAAGGGCCTTTTCGAAAGGTTGATAGAACTCCTTGAGCGTTTCGACCCAGCCCTTCTCACCCTCTTCGATCTTATCCAGGTTCTCCTCCATCTGAGCGGTGAATTCGACGTCAAAGATATCTGGAAAATTGACCACCAGAAGGTCATTCACAAGGCAACCGAGCTCCGTTGGAAAAAACTTTCCCTTTTCGAGCTTCACATACTCCTTCTCCCTGATGGTGCTCAAAATGGCCGCGTAGGTGGACGGCCTGCCGATCCCATTCTCCTCCAGTTCCTTGATCAGGGTCGCCTCTGAAAACCGATAGGAAGGCTGCGTAAAGTGTTGTTTGGGGGTAAGTCCCAACAGGGCAAGCACCTCTCCCTCGGAAAGGGCCGGCAGTGTCTTTTCTTGGTCTCCGTTTTCGGAATCATCCTTTCCTTCGTTATAGAGGGCCAGAAACCCCTGAAAGACGGGGACGGTTCCAACGGCGGTGAAGATACCCTCCCCCGCCTGAATCTCAACCGTGGTCTGCTGAAAGACGGCAGAGGACATCTGAGAGGCGACGAACCGATCCCAGATCAACTTATAGAGGGACCATTGGTCTTTATCGAGAAAATCCTTTACCTTCTCAGGAGTCAATGCCATCGAGGTGGGACGAATGGCCTCGTGGGCGTCCTGAGCCCCCTTGCGGCTCTTGTAAAGATTGGGCTTGGGAGGCAAGTAGGGTTCTCCGAAGCGGTCCTTGATCCAATCCCTTACCTGACGGACGGCCTCTGAGGCCACCCGGGGCGAATCGGTCCTCATATAGGTGATGAGACCTTCGGTTCCGATCTCTCCAAGCTCCATTCCCTCGTAGAGTCGCTGGGCAACCCTCATCGTCTTCTGGGCGGGAAAGGAGAGTTTTCGATAGGCCTCCTGCTGGAGCCGGCTCGTGATAAAAGGCGGGAAGGGATGGCGCTGCTTTTCCTGCCGGGTAATCTTTGAGACCGTATAGGGCGCTCCTTCAAGGGCCTTCAAGAGGGCCATGGCCTCGACCTCTTTGGCCATCTTGACCTTCTTCTCTTTCCATTTGACGAGTTTTGCGTCAAAGGTGACGGGAGACTCCTTTCCCTGGAGGGTCGCTGTAAGGCTCCAGTACTCTTCCGGAATAAAGGCCTCGATCTCTCTCTCCCTCTCGCAGATGATCCGGACGGCCACGGATTGGACCCGCCCTGCGCTCAGCCCCCGCCGGACCTTATCCCAGAGGAGGGGGCTGACCTGATAACCGACCAGGCGGTCCAGGATGCGCCGCGCCTGCTGGGCCTCGTACTTGCTCTGCTGCAATGTTCCGGGATGGCGGATGGCATTGAGGACCGCCTTTTGCGTAATCTCGTTGAAGAGAACGCGATAGATGGTTTTATCCTCGTCTCCGATCTCTTCCGCAACGTGCCAGGCGATGGCCTCCCCTTCCCGGTCCGGGTCAGGTCCAAGGTAGACGTTCTTCACACCCTTGCTTGCCTTTTTCAGTTCCCGGAGGACCTTTCCTTTTCCTGGGATAGAGACATATTCGGGTTGAAATTCCTTCTCAAGATCGACCCCGAGCTCGCCCTCTGGAAGGTCTTTGATGTGCCCGAGGGTCGCCTTCACGAGATAATCTTCTCCAACAAACTTTTGAATCGTCTTTACTTTTGCAGGCGATTCGACAATGATTAACCCTTTTGACATTCTTCTATTCCCTTCATCCCCCAAACCTTATCAGGAAAATTTCTTTGTAAAACATTTTCCGGGCAATTGCACGATAAGGCCTTTGAGCTCTAAGTTCATCAGGAGGCTTGACACCTTTCCGGGTTCGAGCCGGCTCTCCCGAATGATTCCATCGATGTGGAGTGGAGTGTCTCCCAGCATTTGGTAAAGGCTCCTTTCCTCCTCCGGTAAATGCCGGTCGGGAGACGGGGGTTCTGAAGCGCACTCCTTCTCTTTTTTCCACTGGGGCAATATCTCTTCCAGGATATCTTCGCTTGATTCCACCAGTTTCGCGCCATCCTTAATTAACCGATTGGTTCCGCCACTGCCATCGGCACCGACATTCCCAGGGATGGCAAACACCTCTCTCCCCTGTTCAAGGGCATAATCGGCTGTAATCAAGGACCCGCTCTTTGCACCCGCCTGGACCACCACGACCCCGAGGGAGAGGCCACTGATGATCCGGTTCCTCCTGGGAAAATGGATCCCTTCCGGCTGTGACCCCATGGGGAACTCCGAGAGGACGGCCCCCCGTTCGATCATCTTAAAAAAAAGGGACCGATTCTCACGTGGATAGATGACATCAACGCCGCAGCCCAATACGGCAAGGGTCCTTCCTCCCCCTGAAAGGGCGCCCCAGTGAGCAACCGAATCGATACCCCTCGCCAGGCCGCTCACGATCGTGACCCCCTGACCTGCAATCTCGCGGCTGATCTTTTCAGTGATCCACCTTCCATAGGGAGAGGTCTTCCTGCTTCCAACAATCGCAAGGGCAAGATCATCCTGGGTTCTCAATTCTCCCCTCACGTAAAGAAGGGGGGGAGGATCATAAATCTCTCTTAATCGCTTCGGATAGATGGAGTCCTGAAATGTAAGGATTCTTCCTTCTGCCTCCTGTATCAGACGCAACTCCCTCTCCGCCTTCTTTTCAGGAGGACCCTTCTGAATCTCTCTCGCGACCTTTTCTCCCACCCCCTCGACCGTTAAGAGCTCCTTCAGGGTTGCTTTAAAGACGGCCTCCGGGCTTTTAAACTGATCAAAGAGCCGTTTGAATAAGACGCTCCCCACTCCGGGGATCTGGCTTAAAGCGACCCAATAGAAGATTTCTTCAGCCATTCGGGTCCTCAGGTGAGAGATGCCTGACCGGCAGAAGGTTAAGAGGGCAACAAAAAAGGCTTAGGAAATGAAAGGATGGGGGCTTACATTGAGCCTCTTCCTTTCCTAAGCCTAACGATATCTAAAAATATGGGTTAATGCCTGTACGGTTTACTTCTTACCTGTGCCAATCTCCATCTTTTCCTTGTTATAGGGCATTATCGAGTCGCCCCTGCTGATTTCCTGAAAGGATTCAAGAACCTTGGCTGTATAAAAATAGCCAAACCTGTCGTGGCCATAGGAGTCGATGATCTGAATGATCCCAGTCATATTATACCTTTGTCCACTCGTAAAGTCACGGGTAACAGGGTCGTCCGTAATGCTGAAAGTCGTAAATTTTTCTCCGATGGGAATCGTATCCTTCGTTTTAAATTTAACATAGCAGACGTCGCCTGCGGCCATCAGATTTTTTCCCTCTTTACTGTCTATGACAGAACCCATTCCCCGAAAATCGAGGTCGCTGAAGAAACCTGCAAACCGAACCTCTGGAAAAACGAGGGGTTTTTCCGCAGGAGGCTTTTGTTCAACCACAGCCTCTTGCTTACTGGCTTCCGGAGGTGGCGCTATCTTTTTCACCTCTCTTACCTCTTTCGCCTCAGGTTCCTTGGCCACTTCTTTTGGCTTCTCCTCCGCAACCACCTTTTTAGGTTCTTCCTTCTTTGGCTCTTCAAGAGGGTCGAGACGAACGGGATTCCCCGGATAAATCCAGTGAGGGTTGGTGATGTAGGGATTTCTCTGCCACAGTTTTGGCCAGAGATAGGGGTTTTTTAGAAACTTCGAGGAGATATCCCAGAGGGTATCCCCTTTTTTGACTGTATAGAGCTCCGGTGCCTCCTTTTTCTCCTGGCCATAGAGGGAGAATGCAAGACAGAAAGAAAGGATAAGCACTGAAGCAAAAATAAGATGCCATGTTCTTTTCATGATCACTTTCCTCCCTATTGTCGAATGCCTTTTTACGTTAGCCCCTTGTCCACTCTTTGTCAAGAAATAATCGAAGCAATATTTGTACCAATATCTCATAAGCGTCCTAATTATTTAAAATTATTCATATTTCAGAGATAGGGTTCAATACGACTATTCGATGTTTACAATATCCTCTGGATAGTTTCTATACAAGAGAGGTGAAGATCTGAACAAATATTAACCTTTACATCCCTTTCGCCCCATGTTAATTTTCTTTAAACCCAATTTCATTTGATTCGGTGATCACTCATGGATTTCTCCTCTGCTCCCGACGAAACCCTTGATCCCTTTTTTGACGGGTCTCTTCAAATTCTCCAGAAGAAAAAGGGGTATCGGTTCTCCATCGACGCAATCCTTCTCAGCCAGTTTATCTCTCTCCGAAAGGGTGAAAAGGCCATTGACCTTGGAACGGGGTGTGGGATTATCCCCCTCCTTCTTGCAAAGGCAACAAAAGCCCACGCCTTCGTGGGAATCGAAATTCAAAGGGACCTGGCAGAATTGGCCGGGAGAAATGTTGCGCTGAACCGTCTTGAGGAGCGCATCACGATCCTCCACCGGGACTTTAAAACATTAAAAGGGGTTTTCTCGCCGGGGGCCTTTGACGTCGTCTTCTCCAATCCCCCCTATCGTAAGCATCTCACAGGCAGGGTCAACCCCTCTCCCGAAAAGGCCATTGCCCGCCATGAAATCAAAGGAACGCTTGACGACCTCATTAAGATGGCGGCTTATCTTCTTCCGGCCAAAGGTCGGTGTTATCTTATTTATTCCGCTTCGAGAGCAGTCGATCTGTTGTTCACCTTGAGGCGCCATAAGCTCGAACCCAAACGGTTACGATTCGTCCACCCCAAAAAGGAAGAAGATGCCAAATTCATCCTGGTCGAGTCGGTCAAGGCAAGCGGGGCGGAATTAAAGGTCATGGGGCCCCTGTTTCTCGACGGGTCCCCTTTTCCTCCTTTCCCCGGGACGGCCCATCCTTAGGGGCGGGCCCCTAAACCGCGTATCTGTTCTTTCCCGAGGCCCGAAGAAAAATACTTTGACAACCAGCAGGGAATCGATAATAATTTCGGATATGGATCTTTCCGAGAATGTCCGCCCCGTTCTGGAGCAGAAAACCATAGCCATAGAAAACGCCCTTAAACTGATTCGGGACGATCTTGAAAAAGTGAATCTTGAATTCAGGAAGAACTTAAGGTCGGACGTTCCTATCATTTCAGACATAGGAAAGTACCTCCTGGAGAGCGAGGGCAAGCGATTTCGGCCCATTCTTCTGCTCCTCTCTGCAAAACTGTGTGGGTACCAGGATGGCCAGCACATCCCCCTGGCCAGCCATATCGAATTTATTCATAATGCCACGTTGTTTCACGATGATGTGGTTGACCAAGCCGCAGAGGCAACGTGTCTGCCAATTCCAAATGGGGAAATGAAAAGAGTGTGCTTTTCGGGGACTTCCTCTTCACCAAGAGTTTTTCTCTCTTAGGCGAGAATGGGAACTGGGAAATCTTCCAAGTCCTCTCCCGTGCCACCACCCTCATGGCAGAGGGAGAGTTGGAAGAGCTCGATCGTACCTATGACCTCTCCCTTACAGAGGCCGACTACCTCTCCATCATTGCCCGGAAGACCGCCTCCCTCATCTCGGCGGCGGCAGAAGTCGGCGCAATCCTCGGGAGGGTTTCCGAAGAGAGAAAAAAAGCCTTGGCCAACTTTGGATTGAATGCCGGAATTGCGTTTCAGTTGGCGGATGACAATCTTGACTATACTTCCAGGGAGAATCATTGGGGGAAAGAGGTTGGCATCGACCTCCAAAGGGGCAAGATCACCCTCCCCCTGATCCATACCCTGCGACACTGCACGCCGGGAGAAAAAACCTTTATCCGGGGAGCCGTCGATGGAGGTTCTTTGACCAAAGAATCCTTTCTCCGGGTGGTGGAGATCATCGAGCAGCACCGCGGGATTCAGTATGTGTGGGAAAGGGCCAGAGAGTATATCGAACAGGCCAAAAGGCATCTCCTCCTCTTCGAGGATTCGGAGGTCCGGAAGGCGCTCTTTGCCCTGGCGGACTATGTGATCGAGAGAAGACTCTGAAGCATTTTGGAGTTCAGATTTCGGATTGCGGATTTGAATAAGACCCCGAACAGTAAACCTCAAAACCTAAAGGAGTGAAAAATGGCGAATGAATCCGGATTACTTCATGTGAATGACAAGAATTTTGAGCTCCAAGTGCTTCAATCCGACCTTCCGGTGCTCGTTGATTTCTGGGCCACCTGGTGCGGCCCCTGCAAAAGCATCGGTCCCATCATTGACGAGCTTGCCAAGGAATATACGGGAAGGGTGAAGATGGCCAAACTCAATGTCGATGAGAATCCCGCAACGCCCAGTCAGTATGGTGTCCGGGGGATCCCCACCCTCATCCTCTTTAAGGGCGGAAAGATTATTGAGCAGATGGTGGGTGCTGTGCCTAAAACCCGCCTCGTATCGATGCTCGAAAAGGCCCTGTAATCATTCAATACCCAATAATCAAATCCCAAATTCCAAACAAACCCCTGATTCACGATCTGAATCGAGTCTCCTTGGAATTTGATTGTGGGTAACAGTTGGGTTCTTGGCGCTTCGGATTTGTTGATGAATAGGTAATTCAATATGAAGAAAATCTTTTTCAAAGGGATCCTAATTTTCAGTCTCTGTCTTGCGTTGGCCTTCCTTCCCCAGTGTGGCAGGAAGGTAAAGGAATCTGGTGCCGCGCCCGACTTTACCCTGAAAACCCTGGAAGGGGAGGAGATGACCCTGACCTCCCTGAAGGGAAAGGTCGTGCTCCTTGACTTCTGGGCCACCTGGTGTGCTCCCTGTCGCGAATCGATCCCGCACCTTGTAAACCTCCATAAAAACTATGGAGAGAAAGGGCTCGTCATCCTCGGCATGAGTGCCGATAAGGGAGATGGGGATGTGGTTCGCCGCTTTGTAAAATCGATGGATATCCCTTATCCGATCATGATCACTCCTGAAGAGGTCCTTCGAAGCTACGGGGTAACCGCCTTACCGACGACGGTCTTCATTGACAGAGAGGGAAAGATTCGGGAGAAAATGATTGGATTCAATTCCAAAATTGGAACACAGATGGCCGAGAGGGCGGAAGAACTCACCTCTGAAAAACCCTGATCTCAAATTAGTGCTTTAAAGTATAATATCTAATCCCCCTTCATCCCCCTTTGTCAAAAGGGGGAAACATGACTCTCTCCTCCCTTTGGAAAAGGGAGGTTGGGAGGGATTTTATAAAGTGATCTCAAACAGCTAAATTGATACTCAGATTCTAATGTGTAGGGATCTTTTCAATTTCATCGAACTTCAAATGTTATCGTTTGGGTCATTTGGATTTGGTATTTGGAATTTATTTGGCATTTGGAATTTGGGGTTCCGGATCTATTTCTTTTTGGTGGGTCCCATGGAACTGAGGTAATCCTCGATCACCTTTTTCGGGTCCAAACCGAGACACTGGGCATATCCCTTTAAAAATCCTTTAAGATAAACCTGGACAGGGAGTCGTTCAACGCTCTCCTCTTCGATCCGCTCTAAGACCTTCAAATTGATTTTCGTCTCCGAAGAAATCGTCTTAAGTTCTATCCCCATCTTTTCCCGAATCTGTTTCAGCATCTTTCCACGGTAGGGGCCCTCGCCCACATCGATGGAGATCTCTGAAAAAGGAAGGTAGGTCTTCTTCCCCATGGGACTTTCGGGAGCCTCGGGAAGTTTTTCTGACTTTGGCCACTTCAAATTCAGGGCGGAGAGGTGGGACTGATCATAATCCTTTCGCGAGGTCTCATCCATCAGGACCCGGTAAGCCCCTTCAATGGCGGCCTGAATGTCCTGCATCTCCTTTTCTGAAAAGAGGGAATAGACCGCCACGGAATCCTTATGGAAGGTCTCTTTGGCATGCTCGTAGGCCTGCTGAATCTCCCTGTGGGTGGCATCAGGAGAGATCTCCAAGATTTCGTAATAGGTCTGCTCTTCTATCCTCTTCATCCGGATTCCCCTTGAAGCCGGAAAGCCGCCTGATGTTTGTTCGCCAACTTTGAGGCAATCTCAGCCACGCATTGGGCTGCCTTGGAGCGGGGGTTTTCCAAAACCAGAGGCCTTCTCTTCCGAATCGAATTTCCGACATCCTGGTCATAAACAATATATCCCAGATAATGAAGATGGATTCCGAAATATCTTTTGCAGGCGCTCCGGATGGAAAACCCCACCTCGATATCCTTTTTTGTCCGCACCTGATTCAGGACAAGGTTCGGGAGAAATCCCTCCACCTCTTCACCTACCTTCCTTGCCTCCTCTTCACTGACCCGCTTCATCGCCTCAATAAGATCAGAGGGATTTTGAATTCCCATCTCATTCTTCCGATCCATGGCCCCGTCAATGAGGGCCTTCGCTGAGGGAGTAGAAACGGCTCCCTTGAGTCTTCGATAAAAAGCGCTTTTGAGAAACCGATAGGCATTCTCAATCGAAGTGGGTTCCGGAGTCACGACAAGAACCCCTCCATCAGAGAGGAGAAAAAAATCGAGGACGTTCAGGGCATTTCCTGCGCCGAGATCGACCAGGATGAAGTCGGCATCGAGATGCTGAATGGAACGGAGGAGCTTTCGCTTCTGTAAGCTCTTGGCATCGGCTGCATTGAGGAGATCCTGTGCGCCGCTCAGGAGTTGAAGGTTCGGAACCGAGGTTGAAAGGAGGACCTCCTGGAGGTGGAAAACGCGTTTCTGAATGAAATCCGAGAGAGAAAGATCGGGAGGCGAGATCCCTAAGAAGGTATGGAGATTCGCCCCTCCTAAGTCGGCATCAACGAGGATGACCCTGACCCCTAATTGAGCGAGACAGATGCCGAGATTGGCCGTGACAAAGCTCTTTCCGCTTCCGCCCTTGCCTCCTCCAATGGTCCAGATCATTTTTTGATTCATTTTCGGCGCTTGACCCATCTCCACATTCTTTATCCTTCATGCCTCATCCCAAAGACCATCGATCTTTCCTTGGCAGTAGCGGCACTCTCCCCGGATCACATCGTTTGTCACCACCCGGAAACCCGCCCTCTGGATGACCTTCTTCCCGCAGTGGGGGCATGTCGTATCCTCCCCTTCCTCTCCGGGAATATTTCCGCAATAGACGTATCGAAGTCCTGCCTTCAATCCAATCTCCCTTGCCCGATGAAGGGAAGACGCAGGAGTTCTTGGGGGCGTCACCATCTTATAGGTCGGATAGTAAGCAGACACATGCCAGGGAACCTCAGGCCCCAGGGTGAGAATAAATTGGGCAATCCCTTCAAATTCCCGATCCGAGTCATTGAGGGTGGGGATCACAAGGGTTGTAATCTCTACCCAGATCCCCATCTCCTTCATCCGCTTCAGGTTTTCAAGAACGGGACTCAGTTTGGCCCCGCAAACCTCCCTATAAAACGTTTCATTATAACTCTTCAGATCCACATTGGCCGCATCGAGATAGGGCTGGAGGGTTCTGAGGGCCTCTTCGGTCATATAACCATTGGTCACAAAGACATTCTTAATCCCCTCCTGGTGGGCCAGAAGGGCGGTCTCATAGGCATATTCAAAATAGATCGTGGGTTCGGTGTAGGTATAGGAGATCGACCGGCATCGATGCTGCCTGGCCAAAGAGACGATCTTATCAGGCGAAGCAGGGGACCCTTCGATTCTTCCATGATCGAGGGGCATCTGTGAGATCTCGTGATTCTGGCACTGGAGGCAACGAAAATTACAGCCGACCGTGGCCATTGAGAAAGAGGTCGACCCGGGAAAGACATGAAAGAGCGGTTTCTTTTCGATCGGATCGACATTGAGGGAGACAGCCTCGCCAAAAACAAGGGTATAGAGAACGCCATTT
>Ga0315295_10005454_pt1 | contig 10854 bp, 6 predicted proteins | sample YL17G14_0_MG_FD_204453 | JGI IMG/M metagenome (GOLD analysis project Ga0315295, IMG submission 204453) | Sediment microbial communities from Yellowstone Lake, YNP, Wyoming, USA - YL17G14_0 | ecosystem: Environmental > Aquatic > Freshwater > Lake > Sediment | place: USA: Wyoming | collected...
TTTACACCGACCATAACAGGATGAAATCACTGGTGAAATCCGGCGAAATCCTGGAGGAAGTGGAAAGGGCCGTCGGAAGTTTGGAGTAAAGCATCTGACAGGATGCGCTTCTATGAAATATCGGCAGTTCGTTACAAGCTGTAAACCTGAAGAGGATAGAAACGCGTATTATTAAATGATCACTCCTTTGCTATAGATCGGGGACTAGGTTTCGGATATTGACCACGCGCAAACGATCCAAGGCATTCATTCTGCTGGGCGGACTGTTCCTCTTCGTCCTGTCGCCGCGGGATCTCTCGGCATTGAATCCGGGACGCGCCCTGACCGATTATCATATCAGGGCCTGGACGGCCGAATCGGGGCTGCCTCAAAACACGGTCAACGTTCTGGCGCAATCCCATGACGGATATCTCTGGATCGGAACGCCGGCGGGGCTCGTCCGCTTCGACGGAGTCCGTTTCAGGACTTTCACGGGAAAGGACACGCCAGCCCTGAAAAACGCCCGGGTCCTCGCCCTGCACGAAGACGGGGACGGGGTGCTCTGGATCGGGACGGACGGCGGCGGTTTGTGTTCTTACGACGAAGGGACCTGGAAAACCTACACGACCGGCGACGGGTTGTCCGACAACCATGTGCGGGCTGTCATCAGTGACGGCCGGGGAAGCCTCTGGGCCGGCACGGATTACGGACTCAACCGCCTCTCCGCGAAAGGCATCCGGCGCTATCTAGCCGGCGACGGGCTTTACGATGAAATCATCACGGCTTTGGCCATAGATCCGCGGGGGAATCTGTGGATAGGGACTTTACGGGGCGGGCTGGCCAGGCTTGAAGGGGAGGCCATACGCGTCTACGGCATCGCGGATGGGCTCCTGAACATGGCCGTGTACGCCCTTTCGGCCGATCCCCAGGGCGACGTCTGGATCGGCACGCAGGAAGGCCTTTATCTCTTGAAACAGGACGAGGATCTTGTCCAGCCGGTCGAGGGAACTCGATACACCCCAATCACTTCTTTGCTGATAGACAAGGAGAGCTCTCTTTGGATCGGCACCATGGCCGACGGATTGAAAAGAGTATCCGGAGGAGCCCTCGCCGGATTGTCTTCAGAAGACGGCCTCCCGGACAATTTCGTCCGGAGTCTTCTTTGCGACTGCTCCGGCACGCTTTGGATCGGCACCGATGCGGGCGGTCTGGTTCAGTTGAAGGAATCTCCGGCCGATTCCATCGCCGGGGAAAACGGATTGCCGGAAAATGCGGTCCACGCGGTCCTGCAGGATCGACAGGGTTTTCTTTGGGTGGCGACGAGGAACAGCGGCCTCTGCAAAATCAAGGATGATCGGGTCGTCGAGATTTTCGATCAAACCCGCGGATTGCCCGGCGATCGAGTCAGAGTCCTCCTGGAGGATCACGGCGGAGGCCTTTTGATCGGAATCGAGGGCGGAGGAATCAATAAGCTGGGGAACGGCAAGACGACCCGGCTGACACCGGCCGGCGGCCTTCCTTCGGAAAACGTTACGGCCCTTCTGTATGATAGGATGGGCGCTTTATGGATCGGGACCGACAAAGGATTGAAACGATGGGCCGGCGAAGAGGCGAAGACCCGTGATGGCCCTGCCGGTCTCGAGGGTCGCCACGTCCGTGTTTTGATGCAAGGCCGCAGCGGCGCCCTGTATGCCGGAACGAAGAATGGGTTATTCATCCTATCGGACGGAACGTTTCGTCAAGTCCTCTCCGGCGGCGGAAACCTCGAGATGGATATCCTTTCCCTTTACGAGGACGAGGACGGCGTCATATGGATCGGGACGGGCGGGAACGGCCTTTTCAGGTTGATGGACGGGAAAGCGGATTCAATCACGAAGGAAGCGGGGCTGCCCGACGATTCCATCCTCGGCATCACCGGGGATCGCGGCGGGAATCTGTGGATGAGCACGCCCAGCGGCGTTCTCCGGATCCGCCGCAAGGACTTGAACGATTTTTCCGAGAAGAAGATCGCCGCCGTCCAGGCGGCCTGGTTCGACGAAACCGACGGCATGCCGAGCCGCCAATGCGTCGGAACGGGACAGCCGTCTTGTTGGAGGACGGAAGACGGCAAGATTTTCTATCCGACGGTCAAAGGAGTCGCCCGGTTCGATCCGGAACGTGTCTCCCCTTCCCCGAATCCTCCCGGAGTGGTCATCGAGGACGTGCTTTCGGGAGACGATTCCCTGGCCGGGAAAGAAAGCGCCGCGCTCCGAGCCGCCGCGAAAATGATCGAATTCCGTTTCACCGCATTCGATTTCGCAGCGCCCGAAAAGGTACGGTTCCGGTATCGGCTGGAGGGTCACGACCGGAGATTCATCGAAGCGCCTCCCCGTGGAGACAGATCCGTCCGCTACGTCGGACTAAGCCCCGGCCGCTATCGCTTTTTCGTGACGGCCGCCGATAACCAGGGTTTCTGGAACGAGCAAGGCGCTGCTTTTGAATTCGGGATTCCTCCCCCTTTCTACATGACGCCGGCTTTCCTCGCCGCGACGGGACTGGCCGTTCTCATCTCGATCGGGGGAGGGATCTATCTCCGCTCCCGAAGGCGGGCGAAGAAACGCCGGGATAAGTATAAAACCTCCTCGCTCGGCCCGGAAATGGCGGAAGTGCTCGCCTCGAAACTCCTCGCCCTGATGGAGCGGGAGAAGCTCTTTCTGAATCCCGAGTTGACCCTCCGCGACCTCTCGCAGAGGCTGAAGGTTCACTACAATCACCTCTCGCGGATCATCAACGAACGGTTCGGCCTGAGCTACAACGATTTCGTCAACCGCTACAGGATCGAAGAGGCCAAACGGCTGCTGGCCGACCCGGCTGAAAAGGAAAGGTCCATCCTGGATATCACGCTCAGCTCGGGTTTTTATTCAAAGTCCGTTTTCAACACCGCCTTCAAGAAATTCGCGGGACAGACGCCGTCCGAATACAGGGAACGGAATTCCTGACGATATCCGTCCGGGCCGTCTGCGGCCGTCCGTTCTTCCATTCTCGACCGGAGCCAGGATCGGGAGAAAGCGGCTTCCTCCCCCATTCCCGACCTCTCCGCCGTCCTCCTCCGTCCGTCCGGAATTTCAATCCCGATCCTCCGGACGGTTCGGAATTGAAACTCAGGACGACAATACCGGCGAAAACGCTTATTGTCGGGTCTCATCAACATTTCATCACTGGAGGAAAAAATGAAAAAACAGAAAACAGCCATCCTGTCCATCCTGTTTCTATTGACGGCGCTCTCTCTCCACGTCTTCGCCGAGCCGGAACAAACGGTCCAAAAAACCTTCGAAAAGATGAAGGAGGTCAGACTCAAGCTCGCCCTGGGGGATTGCCGGATCGAAGCCAGCCGCGACGGGAAGATCCACGTCGATCTGGTTTATTCTTACGAGAAGGGATCTTTCGAGCCGATTTTGGAAGAAAGGGGACAGCGCGTGACGCTGGAGGAGAAGTTCCACGATGATAATCCGAGGGGCTATTCCCGATGGACCCTGGCCATCCCCGAAGGCACGGAAATTGATTTCAAATCCGGCACCGGAAACCTGTTCATCAGCGGCCTGACGGTGGACGCCAAAGGGAGCACCGGGACCGGGGATATCGAGATCCAGAAGGCGAAAGGAGAGTTCCGCCTGAGCTCGGGAACCGGAAACGTCGAAGTCACCGAAGCGGAGGGAGAAATCGAGGTCAGCTCCGGCACCGGACGAGTGTCTATCCGGAGTTCCAAGGGAACCATCGAAGCCAGCAGCGGAACCGGGGACGTCGAAGCCGAAGATATCACGCTCGTCGACGACGGCGAATTCTCCTCGGGCACCGGCGACGTGGAAGTGGTCCTCCCCACCGGAGAGGGCTTTGAGTTGAACGTGAGTTCAGGAACCGATAGCGCCGTCGTGAAGTTGAACGGCAGACCCGTCCAGGGATACTTCGAGTTCACAGCGCAAGCCAAAAGAGGCCGTATTGTCTCGGCCGAGTCATACGACAAACAGGATGAATACAGAGAACACGATACCCTATATCTCAGGAAATCGTTTACCCGGGGGAAAGATACTCCGAAAGTCTACATCAGGACCGGAACCGGAAAAGCCGAACTTAAAAAATAACCTCATCCTCAAATATGGTTTTGACGGCCCCCCGCCGGACGGCGGGGGGCAATTTTGGATTCCGACCGATGGGACGGAAGGGATAAACCTTTATAATCTGCCCGGATTCATTCTGCCGGCATTTCGACACTTTCAGCGATCATCACTTCTTTCTCGACCCTTTTTCTTTTCCAGAGCTTGTCAGCGATCACGTAAAAGGACGGGACGACGATCAAGCTCAGGATCGTCGAGAGGACCAAACCGCCGATGACGCCGATGGCCATGGGCCGGCGGATTTCAGACCCCGAACCCAGGCCGATGGCCGGCGGGATGGCGGCCATCATGGTCGCCGTGGCCGTCATCAGGATAGGCCGGAGTCGGATGGGCCCCGCTTTTTCCATGGCCTCCTTAGCCCCGAAGCCCTTCGCCTTGAAATTGTTGGCATAATCGACCAGGATGATCGAATTCTTCTTGACAATACCCATGAGCAGGAGAAGCCCGATCATGCTGAAGACATTCAGAGACTGGTGGGTGATCAGAAGAGCGATCGCAGCGCCGGCGAGAGATAGGGGAAGAATGGTGATAATGGTCACCGGGTCTTTGTAAGAATTGAATTGGGAGGCCAGGATCATATAGGCGAAGCCGATGCCCAGGAACATGGCGAAGAGCAGGCTGCTCATCGATTCCCGGAAAGCGACGCTCGCGCCGCCGAGGACGACGCGGTAGCCGACGGGTATCTCCTTGGACAGGCTTTCGACGAACCTGATAGCCTCGTCCTGGGAATGTCCCGGCGCGACGTTGGCGAACACTGAAATAGCCCGTTCCCGGTCCTTGCGGGTGATGGCCTGAAGGGCCGGCTGTTCGTCATAGGTCACGAGCGAAGACAGCGGCAAGAGAGCGCCGCTACGCGTCCGGACCTTCAATCGGGAAATATCCTCGGGACGAGACCTCTGAGCGGCCAGGAGCTTGAGACGCACATCGACGCGCCGTCCGCCGGTGCTGTATTTCCCCACCCGGATACCGCCGACAAGGGCGTTGAGGGTTGTCGCCACTTCGTCGATCGTGACGCCGACGTCGGAGGCCATAGCCCGGTCGGGCGTGATACGGAGCTCGGGCTGGCCCAGACGGTAGTCAGAGTCCAGGTCCTGGACAATCCCGCTCTCCCGGAGCTGGTTGATGATCCTCTGGCTGGAGGTGATGAGCTTCTCCCAGTCCGGACCTCGCACGGAGAATTCGACCGGGAATCCCCGCTGGGCCGTCAAACCCTGCTGGGACAGGTCCTGGATGACGGCCCGGATGCCGGGGATGGAGTTCAATTCCCGGCGCAGTACGGTAGAAAGCTCGGCAACGCTCATCTTCCGCTTGCCGGGCGGGACGAGGGTGATGTTCATGTTGCCCGAGCTCGCGCCGCCCATGCCGACGTTGGTGAACGATTGGATGACTTCGGGCCGTTGGAGGACCATGTCCTCGGCCCTCTGGATGAGCCTGCCCGTCTCCGTGATATCGGCGCCGACCTGAGTCTGAACGCGGATCGACATGCGGCTCAAGTCCTGCGATGGGACCATCTCGGCCGGCAGGGACATCAGGATGTAGAGGGCCGCGCCGAAAAGGACAAGTCCCCCGACGAGAATGAGCCCGGGCCGCTTCAGGCTCCGCCTCAAGACGCGGGCATAAAACTGTTCCAGCCAGCGGAAGCCGTGGTCGACGAGAATCCCGATGCGGCTCCTCCCTTCCCTTGACGTCCTCAGGAACTGGGCACAGCGGGCGGGGGCCAGGGTAACAGCCTCGACATAGGAGAGGAGAACAGCCAGGCAGAGAGTGATGCCGAACTGGAGAAAGAACCGCCCGATCACGCCCTTGACGAAGACGACGGGCGCGAAGATGGCCACGACGGCCAGCGTCGCAGCCAGGGCGGCGAAGGCGATCTCCTGGGTCCCGCCCAGGGCGGCCTGGACGAGCCCTTGGCCGCCTTCCCGATGGCGGAAGATGTTCTCCATGACCATGATGGCGTCGTCGACGACGATGCCGACAGCCAGGGCCATGGCCAGCAAGGTGAACGTGTTGAAGGTGAAGCCCAGGAAGTAGATGATGGCGACCGTCCCCAGGAGAGACATGGGGATGGCCAGGATGACGTTGAGCGTGCTGGAAAAGGAACCGAGGAACAGCCAGCAGACGAAGGCGGTCAGGATAACGGAGAGGAGGATCTCGATCTGGATCTCCGTGACCGACTCCTCGATGAATTTCGTCGTATCGAAGACGATGCTGACCTTCAGGCCTTCGGGCAGCGTCTTCTGGAAATCGTCCAATGCCTTTCGCACCTGCCGGGCGACGGCGACGGCGTTCGAGCCGCGCTGCTTTTTTATCGAAAGCCCCTGGGCCGGAACGCCGTTGACGCGGGCCAAGCGCCGGGTGTCATCGAAGCCGTCCTCGATGAGCGAGACGTCGCTGACATAGGTGGGGGCTCCGTTGATTTCGCGGACGACGATTTTGCGCAGCGTATCCAGGTCGATCGCTTCGCCCAGGACGCGGACGTTGACCTCGCGGCCCTTCGTCTCCAGGCGGCCGGCGGGCAGCTCGATGTGCTCCCGCTGGAGGGCCGAGATAACGTCGCGGACGGTCAATCCTTTCTCGTCGAGCTTGGTGGCATCCAGCCAGACCCGGACATTACGGTCCTGGACGCCCATCAGCGAGATTTCGCCCACGCCCGGAATCGTTTGCAGCTTCTCCTTGAGGCTGTATTGGATGTAGTCGGTCAGGACCCGGGGGGGTACCGCACCGGCCAGCGAGATCATCATGATCGGCTGGTCCTCGGGATTTGATTTGGAGATGGTCGGCGGATCGAGGTCACGGGGAAGAGAGCGTTGGGCCTGGGACACCTTGGCCTGAACGTCCTGCAGGGCTAATTCGATGTTCCGTGACAGCTCCATCTCCAGGGTGATGGACGCGCCGCCCTGGCGGGAACTCGAGCTGATGGTCTTGAGGCCCTCGACCTGGACCAGCGCCTCCTCGAGGGATTCGACGATGTCGTTCTCGACGACTTCTGGGGCCGCGCCCGGCCAGGAGACATTGACCGAGATCGTGGGGAAATCCACGTCGGGGAATTGGCTGATGCCGATACGAGTGCCGGCGACGATGCCGAAGACGATCGTCGCGGCCATCATCATCCAGGCGAGGACCGGCTTTTTGACGCATGCTTCAGTGATCTTCATGTGCGGGTTCCTTTCGGTGAGCTACTTCTTCGGCTCGGCGGCAGCCTTTCCCTGCGGAGCGGGCGAGGATGTCGGATTCGCGATCCGGACGGTGGCCCCGGTTTGCAGGCCTTCGGCGCCGCGGACTACAAGAATCTCGCCGGGCTTCAGTCCCGAGATGACCTCCGCCTGGCCGTCCGCCGTCCGCATCCCGATCCCCACGATGCGCTCCACGGCGAGATTGTTCTCGATGACAAAGGCGATGAAGCCGCGCTCGCTGGGCCGGATCGCCGTCTGAGGGACGACCGGCGCTTCCCGGGGAGCGCTCACCGGAATCGTGATCTCGGCGAACGCGCCGGGCCGAAGGGCGGGGTCCTTTGTGTCGAGGATCTCTGCGGTTAGGGCCACCATTCGCGTCCCTTCGTCAGCGGCCGCGGCGACGTGGACGATCTTGGAAGCATATTCCTTTTCGTTGTCCCTCACCCTGAAGTTCGCTGCCTGGCCGGGGTGCAACTCGGCGGCAGACCGCTCGGGGATACTGAACCGGAGGAGCAGGGGATCGCGGCGGATCAGAGTGGCGAGAACTGTCCCGACCGGCACGTATTGTCCGGTTTGAACGGTCCGGGTTTGGATGATTCCAAGGAAGGGAGCCCGGACATAGGCGTCGTGCAGGTTGAGTTTGGCCTGATTGAGCGCCGCCCGGGTCTGGGCAACGTCTGAGGCCGCCAAGCGAACCTTGGTCCGCCAGGTTTCCACCTCTTCGCCGGGGATGAGTCCGGGCGTTTTGGTGATGACGGCCTCCCGTCGCTTCAAGCCGGCTTCGGCGTCGGCCTTAGCGGCCTGGGCCTTCTCGAAGGTCGCCTGGGCCGACTCGACGGCAAGATTATAGCGCTCGGGCTCGATCTCGACCAGGACCTGATTGACGGCGGCCATGTTCCCCTCGGCAAACAGCACCCGGTCCACGACGCCCGCGACGCGGGACGTGACCTGGACCTTTTCAAAGGCATCGACCGATCCGACGGCGTTGATTGTATAGATGAGCGAGCGAACCTTCACGACTTCGACCTCGACGGGGAAGATGACCCTGGATCTGATCGAAGTCCCTCCTTTTTTCGCGGGCGAAGCTGACGGATTGTCTTTCTTACAGGACGGAATCAGGAGAAGAAAAACGAGGATCGCTCCCAGCAAAGCTTTTTCCAGCGGTTTAGTATTCAATAACAGACTCCTTTCCAAAGGGATCCAGGCCGAGTGCGGCGTCGAGATTCAGGTAAGCGATGCCCAGGCTGTCCCGGGCCTGGACGAGACCGACTTCGGCTTCGAACAGACGGACGTTGGCGTCCGCCACCTGCAAAGCCTGGCTGAGCCCCTGCCTGTAAAGCTCGGCCGTCTCCGCCGCATTCTTCAGGGCGACGTTATGGGCGACCGTTGCCACCTTGAGCGACGCTCGCGCGTTATTCAAGGCAATGAATGCGCTGCGGACATCGACTTCCACTTTCCGTTCTGCGGACTGGACATCCAAGTCCGCCATGTAAGCCAGCGATTTTCTTTCTTTATAATCGGCATTCCGGATCAAGCCGTCAAAGATGGGCCAGTTCATGGTCAGCCCGACGTTCCAGTTGAAATTCTTGCCGGTCAACCCAGGTTCGTTTGTATAACGGTACTGGCCGTTGAAGGTCAAAGTGGGCAGCCATTTCAGGGTGGGCTCGAGGATCAGAGCATGCTGGGCCCTGGCCCGCCAACGGAGGGAAATCAAATCCGGCCGCCAGCCTTGGGCTTGAACAACCAATGGCTCGACCGCCTGGGGATTGTCTTCGGCCGCTTTCAGAAGAAATTCGGGGACCTGAAGGCTCTTCCGGCCGGATTCCGCATCGTCCAACAGATATCCCAGTTGAAGTCTTGTTGTCTCGACCTGACCCGCAACCTGGGTGATGCCCATTTCGGCGGTTGCGTATTCAAGCTCTGCCCGAGTTACGTCGTTGGCTGAAACCAGGCCGGCGGAATACCGGGCCTTCGCAGCCTCCAGGGCTTGTTCGGCATAATTGAAGCGATGTTTGGAGGCTTCCATGACCTGATCGATGCTCAAGGTCATCAGAAAGGCGTTGCTGACCTCAAAAGCCAGCTTTCGCTTGCTATCAGCCGCCGCGTTCTTTTCGGAGTTCTTGTCCAGGCTCGCTTGTCGAAGCGCCGGGATGCTGCGCGAGTCGAAAAGAACCAGGCTGAGCTGGACATTGCCGGACAAGGCATTATAGTTTTGAGAGATGACCTGCTGGCCTCCGATGATGCGGATGGACTCGAACGGCCGCCGTGTATATGAACCCGAGGCATTGATGGTCGGCAGGAAATAGGCGCGGGCTTTCGACACCCGCGCCTCAGCGGCCGACACCCGCTCGCCGGCCTGAAAGGCGCGCTCGTTTCGGCTCAGGGCCATTTGAATCGCTTTCTCCAGAGTCAGGACATCATCCTGGGCCTGCGACGGCAAAGGCCACAACAATATCGACAGGATGATGACATGCCTCAATCTTCGTTTTTTCTTGATCCCAATATTTTTGTCTTTCATTTGATCTCGAAAGAGTCCTCCTTATTCTTAGCGTGGCGTTCTTCATTCCCGGGCTGGACATGAAAAATCCGGAATGATGGATCTCTTGAATTTTGCTTCTCCTCCTCGGATACGCATACCTCCATACTATTTCGACGTTAGATGATCGGAATTCTTCCATTTTTCTGCTCGGGAGAAATCAGCCTTAAAAAACGGGATGGGCAATTTACCAAACCCTGAATAAAGCAAAAAACTCTATGGATCCCTGGAACTTGGTCTCTGGCGAAAATAACCCTAGTCCTCCGATATAAAATCAACCCATTCGACTCCCCGGGCTGAAGCCCGCGGTATGCGCAGGGTTAATACTGAGCGGCGCTTTTTACCCCGACTTAAAAATCGGGGTTTGGCGCCGTCGAACGTATCAAATTGATATTCGGATTTCCCTTGCCTTATGGGAGGTCGAAGCCTTGACTTTCCTGTTCGAAGCCGGTTAAAAACCGAATTTGATGCCGCCCGAAACCGTTATTCCGGATAAATTGATTTCAGCTTTTCTTGCCCCGGAAACTGAGCCGCCTTTGGGCCCGTTCTTATCAAAGAAGCCGGTCCGTGGATATCCGCCGCCCGAAGTGTCATGATAAGCCCAAAAATAATATTCGGCGCTGCTTTGGTTGATCGGGCCGGACGAGGAATTCCCTATCACCGCCCAATTTCCCACCAAATTCGAGATCTTTCCATAGCGATAACAACCTTCGACCGCCAGGGCGATCCCAGGCAAAATGTTGAAATTCAAACCGAGCCCGGCCTGGCCGCCCAGCGTGGTTGAGCTAGACCTGTAAGTCAAGGCTTGGCTGAGCGCTGATAATGACATGGTGGACTGATTTTTAAAATTGTATTGGACGACCTGAAAGAGGGGTCCTGCAAAAATGTTGAAGTCCACATGCGCCCCCAGTTTTGTTAAGTAATAGATGTTCACGAATAAGGGGATGACCGATAGACTGGGCTTGTAGATGGATTCAGAATCAAAGGGCAGGCCCGATTGAACACCTTGAACCCT
>Ga0315295_10005455_pt1 | contig 10854 bp, 9 predicted proteins | sample YL17G14_0_MG_FD_204453 | JGI IMG/M metagenome (GOLD analysis project Ga0315295, IMG submission 204453) | Sediment microbial communities from Yellowstone Lake, YNP, Wyoming, USA - YL17G14_0 | ecosystem: Environmental > Aquatic > Freshwater > Lake > Sediment | place: USA: Wyoming | collected...
AAAACGCAACTCACGATTTAATTAAATCAATCGATTTTCTTAGAGATTTTGATTTAAAACTGATTATTTGCGGTGATGGTTCGGAAAGGAATAAATTGGAAAACATGGTGAGTGATTTAAGTTTAAAAGATAAAGTTTTTTTCTTGGGCGATATTGCTCATAGTGATTTGCCAAAATATGTTGCCTGCGCCGATATTTTTATCCGCCCGTCATTGGCAGAGGGTTTTGGAATAGTTTTTTTGGAAGCAATGGCAGCAGGAGTAGCGGTAATTGGTACGCCAGTTGGAGGGATTCCTGATTTTTTACACGAGAGAGAAACAGGACTGTTCTGTGAGCCGGGAAATCCCAAAGATATTGCTGAAAAAATTAAATTGCTTTTAGTTGATAAAGAATTGTTTAATCGATTAGTAAATAACGGACTTAAAACAATAAAAGAAGAGTACAATTGGGATAAAATTAGCGAGAAAATCAAAGAAATTTATCAACAAATTCTAAATTCTACATCCTAAATTTTATGAAACTAGTAATTGCTACTGGCATTTATCCGCCTGATATTGGCGGACCAGCAACATATAGTTCGCTATTAACGAAAGAATTTCCTAAAAGGGGCTTCGATGTTAAAATAGTAACTTATGGGCCAGCTGGGATTTCGAGAAAAATTCCCAAAGGATTAAGACACTTGATATATTTTTTAGTGTGTCTGTTTAAGGCATTGAACAGCGATATCGTGTTTGCTCAGAATCAATTAAGCGCTGGTTTGCCGGCTATGTTGGTTGCTAAAGTTACTGGCTGCAAGTTTGTTATTCGTGTTGCAGGAGATTCTGTATGGGAGTGGGCTGTTCAGAAATGCGGAGTTAAAGAAGGCATCGATGATTTTCAGAAGAAGAAATATGGTGCGAAGATAGAATTAAAAAGGAAAATTCAGAGATTTGTAGTAAATGGTGCCGATGCAATAATTACTCCGAGTATATATTTTAAAAAAGTTGTTTCAGGATGGGTGAAAAATCCGAATAAAATTCATGTTATTTATAATGGGATAGAACTAATTAAATATAGAGAGATCATTGAGCCAAAGGATAAAATTATATTTTCGGTCGGACGATTAGCGCCTTGGAAGGGTTTTGATTTTTTAATAAAGTTAATGCCCGATTTACCAGATTGGCGGTTGATTATTATTGGGGATGGCCCGGAAAAAGATAAATTGAAGGAGATAATTGACCAACTAAATTTAGGAGAGAGAGTTAAATTAGTCGGTTCTATTCCCCGCGAAAAATTGCTTCAATATTTAAATAGGGCCAAGGTTTTTGTGTTAAATACGTCCTTCGAGAGTTTTTCTTTTCAGGTGGTGGAGGCAATGAATGCGGGAGTGCCGGTGGTGGCTACGAATATCGGTAATTTGTCTGAAATTATTGATAATGGGGAAGAAGGAATTTTGGTAGAACCCAACAACAAAAAACAAATAATAGAAGCAATTAAGAGGATAGAAAAAGATGATGACTTTAGAAAAGCTATTATAAATAATGCCCACAAAAAAGCTCGGCGGTTTTCTTTGGAAAACATGCTTGGTAATTTAGAGAAACTATTAAGGTCTCTAAATAAATTATGATAGCTTTGGTTCAAATTAATTATTCTAAAGATCATTCTGAGGTAACTCTACCTCTGGGGATTTTATCTGTTGGGAGCGTCTTGAAAAAGGAGGGTTTTGAAGTTAAGCTGATAAATATTACCGAAAAAAACATTGATAAAACCGTTGATGAAATTATTGTCTTATCTCCGGAATTTTTAGGCGTTTCTGTGATGACCGGCATTCAAACTAAGCATAGCGCCGAATTTTGTCAAAAATTAAAAAAGAAAGCAAAAAATATTCCGATTGTCTGGGGCGGGATTCATTCGTCATTATTGCCGGAGCAGTGTTTGCAGGAGAATTATATTGATTATGTTGTTATCGGCGAAGGGGAAATAACTATTACCGAGTTTGCCAGAGCATTAAGAAATGGCGCTCATTTTAATAATATAGCTGGCTTGGGATACAAAAATGATAGCAGAATTATAATTAATCAGCCGCGAGATTTTATAAAAAATTTAAATGAGCATAAACTAGATTTTAGTCTTGTTGATGTTGGAAAATACCTTTTTAGGTTACGAGGCGCTAAGCGAGCTATAGCCTATAAAACAAGTCGGGGCTGTACTTTTAACTGCGCTTTTTGTTACAATAGGGTATTTAATAGGGGACAATGGCGGACATGGTCGATTAAAACCGTGATCGAAGATATTGAATTTTTAAAAAATAAATATGGCGTTGATGCGATAAAATTTTACGATGACAATTTTTTTATAGACAAACAAAGAGCGATAGAAATATTGGAAAAAATAAAAATCCCCACCCACACAGAAATTAGAATAGATATGATTACTGATAACTTGGCAAAAAAACTAAAAGAATTAAAAGTTAGCGAGTTTTTGATCGGTATAGAATCTGGCAGTAATAGAATGTTAAAATTAATTAATAAGGGTTATACAGTTGATAAAATAAAAGAAGGAGTGAGAATTTTGGCTAAATATGATCTTTACACCACGTATTCTACTATTGTTGGACTACCCACGGAAACAAAGGAAGAATTTGAAAAAACCATTGATTTAATGTGTTGGGTCCATAATACGCATCCGCGAGCAGGTTTTACGCTAGGCGCCTATTTACCTTATCCCGGTTCTTCTATGTATCAATTTGCCATTGAGCAGGGATTTACGCCACCCCAAAGAACAGAGGATTGGAGTAGAATTGATAGATTCAGAAAAGATTTTTCATCTCCTTGGGTAGATAATAAAAAAGTTTGGCGCATCCGAGAATACTTTAAATTTTTTACTTATAAAATTGGTTTACTCGACAAATGGCTAGAATTTAGAATCAAGCACAGATTTTTTGCTTTTCCGATTGATATTTATATTATTGAATATTTAGCCGGTTTAGCCATTGAAGAAAAGGGGATTATTGGCAAGATTTTAAGAAAAACCCATTCTCTTATTAGAAAGTTTAAATAATTTAACATGAAGCTACTAATTATTTCTGGAGACACCGCCTTAGCTCAAGGCAAGAAAGGACCCTTCTATTATATGTTAGAAGAACTTTCTAAATATTGGGAAAGGATTGATATTATATGTCCTAAAACCCAGCAAACCGTTTTTAATGTGCATAACAATGTTTATATTTACAGTGCAAATAAATCGAAGATTTTTCAGCCGTGGTTTATTTTTAAAAAAGGATTAGAGATTTATAAAAAAGAGAAGTTTGATTTATTTACAGTCCACAGTTATCCGCCTTTTTATAATGATATTGGCGGCTATTGGCTGTATAATAGAATTAAGGTTTCGTACGTGCTGGAGGTTATGCATATAAATGGTCTTCCCAAAGCGGGAAACATTAAAGAGCGGATTTATAAAATTTTGACTAAACTGTTTATCGGTTTTTTTGCCAAAATCGCAAAAGCGATTAGAGTGATCAATCAAAAACAGGTTCCAGAGTTTTTGGAACAAGCAGGGGTTGATAAGGATAAGATAAAATATGTCCCAGCGTTTTATATTGATTTTAATGTTTTTAAATCACAGAATTTAGAAAAACAATATGATGTTGTTTTTTCTGGGCGGCTGGTTAAAAATAAAGGAATCAATCTATTGATTGATGCAATAAAAATTATTAAGCTTATGATTGTTGGCAGCGGTCCGTTGGAAAATAAAATCAAAAAGCATGTCAAGAAAAATAGTTTGCAGAATAATGTGGTTTTTTCCGGATGGTTGCCCGGCATTGAGGATGTGGCAAGAATTTACAACCAATCTAAAATCATGGTAATGCCGTCTTTTAATGAGGGAGGACCAAGAGTAACATTGGAGGCAATGGCTTGCAAGATTCCAGTAATAACAAGTAGAGTTGGGATTATGTTAGACATTATTAATGATGGTGAAAATGGTTTGTTTATTGATTGGGATGCCAAAGATATTGCCGAGAAAATAGTTTTATTATTAAAAGACGAAAATTTACGAAAAAAAATAGCCGAGAACGGCTATAAATCAGTTCAGAAATTTGAGAGGAAAAAAGCAATTAAGAATTATGCAATGAGTTATCACTAGTTGATAAGTTGATTAATTTTTAGTTTCCTTGTACAAAAAACGCCTTTTCATAGACATTTTTAGCTTTAAATTAGTTTATTCTTTTCTGGATTTTGATTTAATTAACATGAGTGATGTCCATATCGCTAAATTTTTTTCTTTTTCAAGATCATAACATAGCCCCGGCGACTAATTGGTGTGTAAAAGCCGAGGACTTTAGAAATAAATCTCAAAAATCTATTTTTATAATACTCTCCAAGGTAAAAAATTTGACAAATCTCCAGACCCTCTAATCTACCAAAACCTTCATCATCATCTTCTCGGAGAATTTTCTCAATTGCTACTGGAGGATAAGGTCGAGTATGGCCAAAAGTACGCCAAATCTTATTTGTTGCCAACTGGGTTGAAATAAGAAAAAATCCTCCTGGCCTAAGCACCCTCTTTGCTTCAGACAGCATCTTGAGGGCCTGTTCTGGATAAAGATGTTCAATAACATTTGTACAGTTAATCCCGTCAAAAAAATTATCAGGAAAAGGAAGATTGGCTGCATCGCCAAGATACGCTTTCAACCCTTTATTCTTGGTTATCTCAATCAGTTCTTTATTAATATCAATTCCCACAAAATTTATTGGATCTTTTTCTAAAAAACCTCCCCGGCCACAGCCAATATCCAGCACCTTTCTTCCTTTAAAATACATTTCTACAAAAGGGTTTTTTTTCTGGATTATATAATATTTAAAAATCTTGAAACCAGTTAACATAATTCTTAATTACCAATTATAATTATTGAAAGAATACTTGTCTTGGATACTGGGGGGAACATAATCTGGGTGAATGAATTCATCCCAGTATACAGTATAACCACTGTTTGCATAATTATTTATTTTCGCAACACTTGATTTTATTATATTCGATCTGTTTTGTTGTGTCAACGGTTAAACTACTTTAGTCATTGAATTTTGACCAAAAACGGGAAATATAGTAAGATATAGGCATAAATCATGAAAAAATTTTGTTACATTTTTCCCGAGTATAAAGAGGATACCAGTGATCATTTTTACCATCACTACGAATTTTTAGAAGAATTGTCCAAACAATTAGATATATTTTTGATTGTTGAAAAAAGCAGCGTTAGAAAAATAAACTTCGGTAATTTTAAAAAAATCTATATCCAAAAATTTAAATTTACAACCCTAAGATTTTTGGAAAGTTTCTTGGTGATTTTATGGGCAAGGATTTTGGGCTATAATAAATTTTATACCCATTATTGTTATATCGGGGGAGTTAATGCTGCAATTATTTCAAGGTTGACCGGCGGAAAATCATATTATTGGAATTGTGCGATGAATTGGCTGTTTAAGAAAAAAGATTCTTCAAAAATAGGATATGAATTATGCTTAAGATGGTCTCATTACTTAGTAACCGGTAGCGAAGGAATGAAGCAAGGGTATGCTGAGCATTATCAATTAAATCCGGACAAAATAAAAGTAATGCCGAATTGGATAAATCTCGACCGGTTTAATACCGAACCCAAAACCCAAGGTTCGAAACTTAAAACTTTATTATTCGTGCACTGGATTTCAAAGCGCAAGGGCGCTGATATGATTGTGCCGATTGTTAAACATTTGTTATTAGATTTTGGTTCTTCTGTGCCAGAATTTAAGCTGTTGGTAGCCGGAGGCGGACCCTACAAAGAAAATTTATTACAAGAGATAAAAGATAATAGTTTAGAGCAGTATATCGAAGTATTGGGCGCCGTTCCAAATAAGAATTTGCCGGAATATTATGCCAAGGCCGATATATTTATTATGCCTTCAATGGAAGAGGGCTTTCCGCATGTTCTGCTTGAGGCAATGGCTTCCGGTGTTCCTTATGTTGCTTCCGATGTTGGGGCAGTCAGAGAAATATCTCCAGAGATTGCTCAGCGATTTTTAGTCAAGCCGGGCGATGTTGAAATGTTTGCCCATAAAATCGAAACCCTGATGTCGGATGAAAAAATTTATGAAGATTTTAAAAAAGAGGAATTACAGAAAGTTAAAGAATATTCTTTGGATAGGATAGTTAATAAATTTATAGAATTATTTAAATGAAATTAATTCTTACAACCAGTCCCCGGGCAGAAGGCGATATAGAAAGAAAGGGTTTGCCGTTTTTGGGCATTGGTTATATTGCCGGCTATGTGGAGAAATTCAGCCATCATCAAGTTGAGATTTTTGATTCTCATACTTATGGTTTAAATGCATCAGAAGCAGCAGAAAAAATATTAGAAAAAAATCCGGATGTTGTTGGTATACATTCTATTACCGATAACAGATTTAAGGCGATTGCTTTGGCAAAGGAAATAAAAAACAAAAATAAAAATGTAATTATTTTAATGGGCGGCCCACATTTTTCTTTGACAGCGAAAAATGCTTTGGAATTGGTTCCGGAAATAGATTATATTATTAAGGGCGAGGGCGAAAAAGCAGTTGTTAGGTTTTTGGATGCCTTGGAGAAAAAGCAGGGCATGGAAACGGTTTCGGGGCTGGTTTACAGGGACAAAGACGGAGAAATAATAGAAAAACTGTTGACTGACCCAATAACAGACCTGGATGAGATTCCAATGCCCGCCTGGCACTTATTTGAGCTGAAAGAGTATAATAAGCCCATAGACGGTACAAACGTCCGTTCTATAGGCGTTTTGAGCGCCAGGGGGTGCCCGAATGTATGCGTTTACTGTGCCAACGCCAGGTCAGTGCTGAGATTGAGAAGTCCGAAGAATTTTATTGATGAAGTTGAATATTTGCACAAAACTTATGGCTATCGGGGCTTTGATTTTTGGGACGATACTTTAACTATGGTAAAAAGCCACGTTACGGCTGTTTGCGAAGAAATTATAAAAAGGAAGCTGGATATAATCTGGTATGCCCGGGCAAGGGTCAATACCGTGGATAAGGAATTATTGCAGTTGATGAGAAAAGCCGGATGCATCAGAATCAGTTTCGGTGTTGAATCCGGGAGCCCGAGAATTCTAAAAATTATTAAGAAAAACATCACCATTGAACAGGTGCTGAATGCCGTGCGATGGTCATCGGAAATCGGCATGGCAGTCAATACCAATTTCATGGTTAATTTGCCCGAAGAAACTTTAGACGATTTAAAACAGACAATTAGCGTAATGAAAGAATTGGGTAAAATTAAAAATTCTTATCCTGCTTATGGCTTCACGGTTATTTATCCGGGCACGGAGCTGGAATTAATGGCGAAAGAAAAAGGATTAATGCCAAAAGATTTTTCATGGAATAGCCCATACCAGTCGCCAAAATACAAGGTTGCCGGAACCGATCCAACTTTGTTTTACATGGAATGGCCGGGCGCTGAATTGGAGAAAATAAAAGCCATAATGACCAGAGGGCTGGGGATTAAAGGCAATGTTTTTAAAAAGGGGTTTAACAAATTAAGAAAAATAAGATCAATCGGCGAATTGAAAGAATTAATCAAAACCGGAATTGATTATTTTTTAAAATAAACATGTCCAAAGAAACTTTTAATAAAATTTATCATTATCATCATACAGCCGAAAAACGGGAAGATTTTGTTTCTTTCGGAATGATTAAAGGAAAGTTATTTTCCGAGTGGATTGGCCGAGAGAAAAAGATTTTGGACTTGGGTTGTAGAGACGGCGCTTTAACAAAATATTTTATTGAAGGAAACGAGGTTTTGGGTGTAGACGCAGATTGCGAAGCCCTAAAAAGATGCGAAGAGAAACTTAACATAAAAACAAAATGGCTTGATTTAAATAACGATTGGGACCTACCCAAAGAATTCGATGTTGTAGTGGCCAGTGAAGTATTGGAGCATCTTTATTTTCCAGAAAAAGTCTTAGAAGGGGTTAAGAACGTTCTTAAAGAAGATGGATTATTTATCGGTTCGGTTCCCAATGCTTTTAGCTTAAAGAATCGTTTTAGAATTCTTTTTGGTAGAAAAAAAGGAACACCGTTAAATGATCCTGTGCATATTAATCATTTTTCTTATAAAGAACTTAAACAAATTTTAAGCAAAGAGTTTAAACAGGTTGAAGTTTATCCTCTTGTTCAGGAAAAGTACGCTTGGCTGGCAAAAATTTTTCCATCTTTAATTTCTTATCAATTGATTTTTAAATGTAAAAATAAATGAAACTAATCTATTTAACATCTAATCAATTTCCCTCACAAATGGCCAATAGTCAGCAGATTTTAAATACGTCGAGAGGATTTTATAAATTGTTAAATAAAGATTTTTTATTAATTATTGCCAAGGCCTTTAAATCGCCGGGAGGAGTTAATTACAGGGAAGTGGGCTTTAATAAAAAAGGACTTAGAACTCTTTATTATCTTTTTTGGACACTTAAATTCTTTTTTAAAAATATTAATAAAAAAAATTATAATATTGTTTATTGCAGGGATTCAAACTTGCTTTTAATATTGAGTCTTTTGAAAAAATTTTTCCATTATAAAATAGCTTTAGAGTATCATAGATTCGAAAAGACACAAAAAGAAAAGTTCATTATAAGACATGCTGATTATTTTATTGTTATTACGAATTATTTTAAGGATTTGCTTATAAAAAAATTTAATGTTTCTGAAGATAAAATTATTGTTGTACCCGATGCAGTTGATTTAAAAATGTTTGAGGCAATCAATATTTCTACGCAAGCTATCCGCCGCAAATTAAATTTACCCCTCGATAAAAATCTAATTGGTTTTATTGGCAGGTTTAAAACAAAAGGCCAGGAAAAAGGCATAAAAACAATGGTAGAATCGCTTCAATTTTTGGAAGATTTAGATATAAGCATGTGTTTTATCGGAGGAACAGACGACGAAATAAAAGAATATAAAACAATGGCTGATAAATATAATTTTGGACACAAGTGTATTTTTATAAAACATCAATTAACAGAAATGGTTCCGTTTTATGCTAAAGCCATGGATATTCTTACCATGCTTTTTCCTTGGACAGAGCATTATGCTTATTATATGTCACCACTTAAAATGTTTGAATATATGGCCGCTGGAAAACCCATTGTGGCTTCAGACCTGCCATCAATCAGAGAGGTCCTCAATAATAACAACGCAATCTTAATAGCGCCAAACAACCCCAAAATGTTGGCAGAGGGAATTAAAACCATTTTGAATGATTCGTTTTTAGCGGAAAAGATTTCAAGTCGGGCACTGGACGATGTTAAAAAATACACATGGGATAAACGAGCTGAAAAAATAATAGACTTTTTAAAAAAAGATGAAAATATTATTAATTAAACCAAAATCATTTTTCAGCGCCAAAGGAGCGGGCCCGCCGCTTGGCTTGATGTATATTGCTTCCTTCTTGAAACAAGACGGTCATCAGGTGGTTTTAAGGGATTTTATGGTTTTTAAGGGAGACATGAAAGAAGAATTGGAAAAAATAATAAAAGAAGAAAATATTAAGATAGTTGGTGTCACTTGTAATTCTCACGAGCGATTTGAATCTTTTGATGTTATTAAATTGCTTAAAAAAATTGATTCAAACATAGTTACTATTTTGGGTGGACCCCATCCGACTATTTGTCCCCGGGAAACAATTAAAAATTTACCCGAATTGGATATTTTGGTTACAAACGATGGGGAAAATGCAATAAGAGCAATTATTGGTTGTTTGAATAATAAAAAAGACTTTGAAAACATCGGGGGTATTGTTTATAGAACCGAACAAGGCACAATTAAAGAAAATCCCGTTGGTCGTATAGTAACGAACCTGGATGAATATCCTTTTCCGGATTTTAATTTAATTAATATGAATGATTATCAACTCACAGTGCCCATTAAGGGCAAACCCAAGTCGGTGCCGATAATTAGCAGCCGCGGATGCCCCTTTAATTGTGATTTTTGTGCTGCCAAAGAAACAAATTATGGCCGAATAAGATTTCGTTCTATTAACAATATAATTGAAGAATTAAAAATTTTATTACCCAAGTTTCCCGGTTATCATATCTTTATTTATGATGATCATTTTTTAGTAAATAAAGACAGAATATTGGAATTTTGCCAAAAAGTTAAAAAGGAAAATTTGAAGTTTAAATGGGCCTGTTATGGCAGAGTCGACTCTATAGATGAAGAGGTTGTCGTGGCAATTAAAGAGGCGGGTTGCGTTATGATTTCTTTCGGCATTGAATCGGGCAGTAAAAAGATGTTGAAAAAAATGAATAAATTAACCTCACCCAATCAAATTATAAAGGCGGTTCGAGTGGTTAAAAAATATGGTATTTCCGCTCGTGGCTCGTTTATTTTTAATTATCCGGAAGAAAATATCTTTGATATCATAAAAACGTTTTGGCTAATATTCAGATTAAAATTGACCCCTGAAGAATTTGCCATTGGACCCTATGCGGTATTGTATCCCGGTACCCAATTATTCGCCGATTATAAAGACAAATCTTTACCGAACGATTTTAATTGGAATAAAAAATACGAAAATTTGCCCGATTATAAAGAAGTGCCAATTTATCAGCCAAGTTTTTTTTCTTTACGGCTTTGGTTCATTCATTTTTTGAGGCGAATTCATAAAGCTTTTAATATTTTGAAATCTAAATTTAATTTAATGCTGAGATATTGATTGTAAGGTTGACAGGTTATTTTTGATGGTAGCTTGAAAAAAACAAAAAAACATGACATTCTAATAATAGATTTCTTTTACGCATTCTTAATATATATTTGGATAAATTAATTCATTATTTAACTTAACCATTTATGAAAACAA
>Ga0315295_10005456_pt1 | contig 10850 bp, 7 predicted proteins | sample YL17G14_0_MG_FD_204453 | JGI IMG/M metagenome (GOLD analysis project Ga0315295, IMG submission 204453) | Sediment microbial communities from Yellowstone Lake, YNP, Wyoming, USA - YL17G14_0 | ecosystem: Environmental > Aquatic > Freshwater > Lake > Sediment | place: USA: Wyoming | collected...
CCTGCTTTGAAGAATTACAGGAGTTTATCGATAAGCAAATAAAAGAAAGTAAGGGCATAAACCGGAATAAGCTGAAGTTTTTCATACCTGATTTATTATAAGATCAAGCTTTTATTTTATTTTTTCAGAATCAAGCAATAAGTCTAATTCAGATAAAAATTAGATTTAATTTTCATCTCTTGCCATTTAATTCAATTATAAAAAATCCTTAATAGTTATCATTTGACTTTATTATATTAACAATTTCAATTAATATTGCGCAAAAATTTCTACAGAATAGCATAAAAAGTTATAAATTGAAACAGACTATATGATTTTTGATATAGAAATAATCAGATCATTCTATCAAACTCTTCCGCGAAAGATAAAGGAAATCAAAAAGCTGATGGAACGACCTTTGACATTAAGCGAGAAGATTCTGTTCAGCCATCTTTATAAAATTTCACCTGTTTCAAAGGTCAGACGTGGAACAGATTATGTCGATTTTAAACCCGACCGGATTGCCATGCAGGATGCCACTGCCCAGATGGCATTGCTTCAATTGATGGTAACGGAAAAGAATCATGTCTCTGTTCCGGCAACTGTTCATTGCGACCATCTGATCACCGGGCAAATTGGTGCAGAAGCAGACCTTATTTCGGCACTTGAAATTAATAAAGAGGTATATCAATTTCTGGCTTCTGTGTGCAGCAAATTTGATATTGGCTTCTGGAAACCAGGCGCCGGTATAATCCACCAGGTCATTCTGGAAAACTATGCCTTCCCGGGAGGTCTGATGATTGGAACAGATTCACACACGCCTACTGCAGGAGGCCTTGGAATGCTGGCAATAGGAGTAGGAGGTGCAGATGCTGTTGATGTAATGACAGGGATGGGCTGGGAACTGAGATTCCCTGAGTTTATCGGAATTAAGCTGACAGGGAGGCTTAATGGATGGGCGTCACCAAAGGATATAATACTGAAGATTACAGGTATGCTTACTGTGAAAGGAGGAACAGGCGCCGTTATTGAGTACTTCGGCGAAGGTGCTGAATCATTGTCCTGTACGGGCAAAGCGACAATCTGCAACATGGGGGCTGAAACAGGGGCGACATCCTCAATTTTTGGTTTTGACAAATCAATATCGGATTACCTTTCTGCGACGGGTAGAAACGAGGTGGCTGAACTTGCCAGTAATAACAGAGATGATCTTACCGGTGATCCTGAAGTCTATGCAAATCCTGAGAAATATTTCGACCAGTATTATGAAATTGATCTTTCAGAGCTTGAACCTTATATAAACGGACCATTTACTCCCGACCGAGCGATCCCGGTATCACAAATGAAAGAAGAAGCCAGGAGAAATGGCTGGCCTGTCAGGATAGATACCGGACTTATCGGATCATGCACAAATTCTTCATATGAAGATATTTCAAGAGCTGCGTCAGTAATTAAAAAAGCACTATCAGATAAACTTGTTCTCAGATCAGAATTCATAGTCATACCCGGATCAGAAAGGATAAGAGCTATTTCTGAATCCGCCGGATTTGTCGGACTATTCAGAAAAGCCGGAGCTAAAGTTTTTGCTAACGCCTGCGGACCATGTATTGGCCAATGGAACAGGAGTAATAACTCCGGCTTGAAAGTAAATACCATAATCCATTCATTCAACAGAAATTTCTCAAAAAGGGCCGATGGAAATCCGAACACCTATGCTTTTGTTGCGTCTCCCGAACTGGTAACCGCTTTATCTTTTGCCGGGGATCTTACATTCAATCCCCTGAATGATCTGATAGTTAATTCAGAGGGCAAAATAGTGAAATTAGCAGAACCTGAAGGGCAGGCTCTTCCTATAATAAGTTACAGTGGATTAATGGCTGACTATCAGGAACCTTCTTCCGATAAGTCAAAGGTTGAAGTAAGAGTGTCCCCTGATTCTGAAAGGCTGCAGCTTCTAAAGCCTTTCAGGGAGTTCAGGGAACAGGATTTTCTCAATATGCCTGTGCTTATTAAAGCAAAAGGCAAATGTACCACTGATCACATCTCAATGGCAGGAGAATGGCTAAAATATCGCGGACATCTTGAAAACATCTCGGAGAATTACATGACAGGGGCGGTGAATTCTTTTAATGATAAAATCAACCTGGTTATTAATCAGTTGACTAAAAAATATGACCATGTTCCATCTGTTGCACGAGCATATAAGACTGCCAGGATCGGTTCTGTTGTTATTGGTGAGGAGAACTTTGGGGAAGGATCTTCGCGCGAACATGCTGCAATGGAGCCAAGATTTCTTAACGTAAAAGCAGTAATAGTAAAATCTTTTGCACGAATACACGAAACTAACCTTAAAAAGCAGGGGGTACTTACGCTGACCTTTTCAGATATGGGAGATTATGACAGGATATTGGAGAATGACAGGATTGACGTAACCGGGTTGAAAGATTTTGCACCAGGAAAGCCGTTGAATATGACTTTAAACCACGCTGACGGCAAGAGCGAAACTATAAAAGTAATCCATTCCTGCAATGAGGTTCAGATAGAATGGTTTAAATCCGGAAGTGCCCTTAATTTCATAAGAAAATCAATGTAGAAAATGAATCCTGAAAAAATTATATTATCGAACGGCAAATTAATTGTCCCGGAAAATCCGGTCATTCCTTACATTGAAGGAGATGGAACAGGCCCTGACATCTGGAGAGCCGCTGTCAGAGTATTTGATGCAGCAATAGCCAAAGCATATCTAGGAAAAAGAAAAGTAGCCTGGCACGAGGTTCTTGCAGGTGAAAAAGCTTTCCGGACGACCGGCAATTGGCTCCCGGAAGAGACTCTGAAAAGTTTCAGGGATTACATTGTAGGTATAAAAGGTCCGCTGACTACACCTGTAGGTGAAGGAATGCGTTCGTTGAATGTTGCATTGCGCCAGGAGCTTGATCTTTATACCTGTTACCGGCCTGTAAGATATTTCAGCGGGGTTCCCAGTCCTGTTAAGCACCCCGAGCTTGTTAATATGCACATATTCAGGGAAAATACTGAAGATATCTATGCCGGAATCGAATTTATGAATGGAAAGCCCGAGACGGAAAAAGTAAAATCATTTCTTATTAATGAGATGGGTGTCAAATCGATCAGATTTCCTGCAAGCTCATCAATAGGTATAAAACCTGTTTCGGTTGAAGGTACAGAACGCCTTGTAAGACAAGCCATTAAATATGCAATTAGCAGGAATTTGCCTTCAGTCACACTGGTCCATAAAGGAAACATAATGAAGTTTACTGAGGGTGCCTTTATGAAATGGGGATATGCACTTGCTGAAAGAGAATTCGGCGAATACGTTTTTACCTGGAAGCAATTTAAAACAATATCTGATGAGCAAGGCGAGGAATCAGCTAAGAAGTCGTTGAATGCAGCAGAGAAAGAAGGTAAAGTAATAATCAAAGACGTTATAGCTGATTCATTTCTTCAGCAAATATTGACCAGACCGTCGGATTATTCGGTTATTGCAACCCTTAACCTTAACGGGGATTATATCTCAGATGCTCTTGCCGCCATAGTTGGAGGCATAGGAATTGCGCCTGGTGCTAATATTAATTTTGAAACAGGGCATGCAATTTTTGAAGCGACACACGGAACAGCACCAAAGTATGCTGATCTGAACAAGGTTAATCCTGGCTCAGTGATCCTGTCTGGTGCTCTCATGTTTGACTATATTGGATGGGATGAAGTGGCTGAAAGAATCTATAAAAGTCTGGAAAGCACTATTCAGAGCAAGAAAGTAACATATGATTTTCATCGTTTGATGGGGAATGCTACGCTTTTGAAAACATCTGAATTTGCAGATGCTATAATATCAAATATTTAGAATAACAAAATCATAATAATTAATTCAAATGGAAAATAACAATTTCTTTGCAAAGCTTGAAAAACCGGTAAGAGAATCTTGCCAAATTGAAAGTTCACTATTTGAAAAGTTCGATGTAAAACGAGGCTTGCGTAATTCCGACGGGACAGGAGTTTTGGTAGGACTGACAAACATCGGTGATGTAGTCGGTTACAGGAAGGAGGACGGGAAAGTTGTAGCTATCCCTGGGGAATTATACTACAGGGGTATTGACATTGAAGATATTACAGCCGGATTTCAGAAAGAGAACCGGCATGGTTTTGATGAAACTGTGTACCTTTTATTAACCGGCCATCTTCCCAATGAAGATGAGCTGAAGGAGTTTTCAGAACATATGGCTTCATTACGCTCTCTGCCTGATGATTTTGTTAAAGACATGATATTATCAATGAAGGGGAAAGATGTACTTAATATCCTTGCAAGGTCGGTTCTTGGATTGTATATTCTTGATGATAAGCCTGATGATATCTCACTTGATAATATGATTAAACAGTCATTAAATATTATTGCCAAGTTTCCTACAATCGTTGCATATTCATATCAGGCATTAAGACACCTTTACAAGGGTAAGACTCTGTCGATACGTCATCCGCAAACCAGCCTGACACCGGCGGAGAATTTTCTATATTTGATAAAAGGTGAAAGTAAAGGTTATTCGAAACTTGAAGCAGATCTGCTTGACCTTATGCTTGTTCTTCATGCTGAACACGGGGGTGGTAATAACTCTACTTTTACCATGAGAGTGACCAGCTCCTCGGAAACAGATATTTATTCAGCCGTTACATCTGCAATTGGGTCATTGAAAGGACCTTTGCACGGGGGCGCAAATGTAAGAGTCCTGGAAATGATGGAGAATATGAAACAGAATGTAAAGGACTGGACAAGCGAGAAAGAGGTTGAAGAGTATCTTCTGAAGATCCTTAATAAAAAGGCAAATGATTTTTCGGGTAAAATATATGGAATAGGGCATGCAGTTTATACTATTTCTGATCCCAGGGCTGCAATCCTGAAGGCAAAGGCGAAAGACCTGGCTATAGAGAAAGGCCGTCTGGAAGAATTTGAACTTTATTCACTTGTTGAAAGACTCACGCCTGAGGTTTTCAGAGTGTTTAAAGGCGAAAAATCAACAAAGGTAGTCTGCATCAATATTGATTTTTATTCCGGCTTTGTTTACTCCTGCCTTGAAATATCAAAGGAGCTTTATACCCCGCTGTTTGCAATTGCCAGGGTATCGGGATGGTGTACCCATCGTATTGAAGAACTGACCTTTTCGGCAAAAAGAATTATCCGTCCGGCGTTCAAATATGTTTACGGAAGGAAAGATTATATTCCAATGAATGCCAGGATAAGTAATGTATCAGGTCAGGAATAATACTAAGCTCCTGCGTAAACCAGTAAAGCCAATCCGGCAAGATAAGCGAGGAACATAAACAGAATCAGTGTGTTAACCGATTTTGAAGCTCCTTTGAATTCTTTCCAGATAAAAACACCCCATAAAGCAGCAATAAGTGTGGCTCCCTGTCCAAGGCCATAAGATATTGCATAACCTGCTTTTTCTGAAGCAAGAATGCTCATTGACATGCCAAGATTCCAGATTACACCACCAAGAATGCCAGTCAGGTGCACGCCTAAGCTTCCCGCTTTGTAATCTTTGAAAATCAAGGGCTCCCCCTCAAATGGCTTCTTCATTATCAGGTAATTAAACAGGAGGTTGCTGACCAGTACGCCGACAGCAAAAAAGAGGGCTGCAGAATAAGGAGTCAACTTCCCTGGTTCCGGCGACACAAAGTCAGTAACCATAGAACTTGCCACAAAGCGGTAAAAAAGAGCCATCAAAACCCCGGCTGAAACAGACAGCAGGATCCCTTTGCCTGAAACTTTTTGCAGCGAAGCGCTATGCTTTTTATATGCTACAGCATCAATTAAAATAGCGATCACAATGAGAGCAAGGCCGATAAAAAGGAGAACCGGATTGCCTTTTGGCGTATATATGTAATTAATTATTACACCAAGGGCAAGGGCTATGCCTACGCCTACAGGGAAGGCAACTGCCATTCCGGCAATAGCCATGGCTGCCACAAGAAGAATGTTTGATGCATTAAAAATAACACCTCCCAGCGCAGCTTTAAGAATGTTTCCTGATTCTGCCTGGGAAATATCAGATAAAAAACCTCTTCCATTTTCCCCTGAACTTCCAAGGGTAAACCCGAGAAGGAGAGAAAACAGCACTATCCCGATAACATAGTCCCAGTAAAAGAGCTCAAACCGCCAGGATTTTCCAGCAAGTTTCTGCGTATTGCCCCACGATCCCCAGCAAAGCATTGTTACAATGCAGAGGATAACGGCCAGTGAATAACTTTGAGGTATAAACATGGTTTAAAAGTTTGGAGTGAACTAAAATTTGGAGTACTTAAAGTTAAAAAAGTTTGGAGTGAACTAAAACTTGGAGTACTTAGATTTATAAAATCTAACTTTAAGTACTCAAGGCACTTTAGGCGCTCTAGCCACTTTTTATAGCTTATTTCTCAAAAGAAAACTTAAAATTATCACTATTTTTTATTTCGGTTTTAAATATTGTGGCCGAAGTAATATAAACTCTGGATCCCTTTGACTCTGGCCGTTTTTCCCCTTTTACAACCAGTCTTACAGTATGATTACCTGGTTTCAGGTTCAGGATATGCCATATGCTTTCTGTATGCTGCTGGTTGGCAAAGTCATAATATGTATCGATGGTCCGGTGCAAATTACCGTCAACATAAATATCAGCCTTGCCCCCGTCACGGTACCAGTTCCCTTCCAGAGAAATTCCTGTTCCCAAAAAACTAATAACAAGTTCATCACCTGCTTTTTCTGCAAACATTGATTGTCCGAAAGGTTGATTATCTTTTTCTGAAAGGATTTTATAAACCTGCCATTCTCCTGTGAATTTCCAGCTGTTTTTTTCAAACACTGAGATCTTTCTGTCAAAAACAATATCAGGGAAAGATACTTCGACTGCAGAAACTGAAGGGTCTTCCGTCTTTACTGTAATTTTCTTTCCTGTCACTTTACCACCTGATCCAGTAATTAAATCAACGGCATAATTATATGTACTATTTACTGCTGAATTAAATGAATATGCAGTATGTATGAATGTTGAATCTCCGATAGCCTTTACTCCTTCCTGCATTTCAGCCGGAAGACTGCTGAATCCCTTTATTACACCAAGAACAGCCATTGCATTCGATGGATTGCAGTCAGAATCCTGTCCGCATCGGGTTGATATTTCGAGTGTTTTAATGGGATCTCCCTCACCATACAGAAGGCCCATTACAATATAAGCGCCATTCAGTTTAGCGTCAATATTGAATGGTGATCCGGCACCGCATATGTCAACCTCGCCCCATTTGTTCTGAAGCTCTTTCCATGCTTCATGCCAGTCTGAGGGATAATGCTGGTGAAGTGTTATTACATCCCGGATAACTTTATGATAATCGCTTTCGGGAGGAATTGATTGTAACGCTTTTTCAATAATCTTCTGAATATCAGATTCAAAGTATGCTTGGGAATAGAGAGCTGCTACAAAAACACCTCCATACACACCATCGCCATAATTCATGATATGGCCTATCTTATCAGCTATCATTGATGCTGAATATGGCATGCCGGGACACATAAAACCTATATAGTCAGCTTCGATCTGAAAATCAATGTCATCAGCGTGAAGATTATAGTCAGGGCTACCGGAAAGCGGAGCAAAAATACTGTCATAATAATTTTTCCTTGCCTGCATATTGGCATGCCATAAGGGATATCCGGCTTTCGCAAACATTTCCTGGTATTTTTTTGCAGGGGCATCAATCCCGTATTTGTCCATTGACATGAGGAATGTAAGCTGAACATAGATATCATCCTGCCACATACTTCCTTTTATATCGGAGGGTTTCCATTTTATCGAATCTTCATAGGTCTGGTTCTGGGCACGGAACTCTGTGGGGGCGCCATAGGTAACGCCGATCATCTTTCCGGCCCAGCCGCCGGCGATTTTATCTTTCAGTTCTTCGGTACTGATTTTTTTAAAGCCGTCAGAGGAATTATTACATGAAGTGGCAATCAGTAAGATTAAAATAAAAATCGAAAGTAGTAAAGGCTTTTTCATAATTATGTATTTGTATGGTTTTACATATAGTTTCATTCATTTTCATCTGCGAAAATCAGCGATCCTGATATCTATCGGGACAGCTGGAAAACAATAAATTTCCCGTTGATTAGGCAGATTAGTTCTGATGACTCCCCCATTAGGGGACAGGAGGGCGTGAAATTGGTATATGCATCATTCTCTCTTCAATGAATTTAGTGATTTCAGGAACCGGCATTTTTTGAATTACATACTGATGTTTTCCTTCCGGATCATCTTTCCAGCTGTTACTTCCGTCAGTGTTAACAATGATTGTACCTCTTCTTGTACCGAAAAATCCTTCAGTTCCATAAACCGCAATAAGAACTGCAGTCTCATCCCAGCTCATGCGGCCGTTCATGTCTTCTTCCGACAGAGGAATGCTTATCCTGAAAACATCTTTCACCGGACTGTTCCGGACAGGAGTTTCTATTAGCCGCAAGCCCGTAAATATCTCTTTACCAATTTCGAAACCAGTAAAAATGATTTCACCGGGCCAGTTCTCAAAAACATATTTTGAGGATACAGAATCAATGAAAATATTAAACTCCTTTCCTCCCGGAAAACTGCCGGCCATTGAAACAAGCTTTGAGACTTTCTTATTAACCAGCTCATTTCCCGACAGGTTACTTATTTCATCCGGCTTTGACTTGAGAAGGTTGCTCATGTTGGTAAGGAATCCGACTGTAACAATTGTAACGCTTTTATCAGACTGGCTCTGAAGTATTTTTCTGTAAACCGACACGGCATCAGCCGCATCTGAAGTTGAACTTATCGTGTGAGGATATTTAGCAACAATGGAGTCAGCCCAGTGCTGTGATGATCCAAGATTTGCACCATCACTTTTGGGGGCTCCGATGGGCAAATCGGGTCTGTTGAAGTAATTGTTTATTACCTCAATAGAAGGGGCAACAAGATTATTTTTGTTGGACGAGACAGTCGCCAGTATCTCTGCTTTGCTGCTGTCGGCCATTGCATGAAGAAATGCAAGAGCACCGACATCATCGTAGTCAGGACCAAGATCGGTGTCGAAAATTATTTTGACTGGCAAATCGGCTTTTTTCTGGAGCTGGCTCGAACAACCATAAAAAACAAAAAGAATTACGCATAACAGACCTGGAGAATACTTCATAAGATATTAAATATTAATTGAATATGACCTATTTCATTTCAGATTCTTACCCCCCCTGACCCCCCTGAAGAGGGGCAAATTCTGAATCATATAAAGGATTTGAAGTCCCCTTTAGGGGACTAACGGATGAATTTCTTTCCTGTAAGGAGCTGAAGACTGTGCTCCCATGTGGGTTACCGAAATGGCAGCCGCTTTATTGGCAAAAACAACAGCTTCTTCCAGATCTTTGCCTTCAGAAATCGCCACTGCAATAGCACCGTTAAATACGTCACCGGCGGCAGTTGTATCCAATGGCCTGACCGGTACCACAGGCATAAGCTTTCGAATTTTTTCAGTCAGTAAATAAGCCCCTGCAGCCCCCATGGTAATTATAACATTCTTTACTCCTTTTGCAAAAAGCTTTTCTGCAGATTTTTCTGCCGAAGAAGCATCTGTTACCTTTATTCCGGTTAGAAGCTCAGCTTCATTCTCATTTGGAGTGATTAAATAGAGGCAGGTTAAGAGGTCATCTGAAAGCTGTTTTGCAGGAGCAGGATTCAATATGACCCTGCTACCGTTCTGAAAGGCCTTTTGTGCCACAAACTCCACAGTGCTGACGGGAATTTCAAGCTGCAAAAGAAAAACATCTGAAGGATCTTTTCCATATACCTCTTCGGCGATATCGTAAGCCGAAAGTGTTCCGTTTGAACCAGGGGCGACAACAATGCAGTTTTCTCCGTTCTGATCCACCATTATTAGTGCTATGCCTGAAGGATTCTTAGGATCCTTTATAATATACCTGGTATCTATTCCTTCAAAATCAAAAATATGTTTTGCCTGTTCACTGAATAGATCATTTCCGGTTTTTGTAACAAATGTTACTTTTCCGTTAAGCCTGGCAGCAGCAACCGCCTGATTGGCACCTTTCCCCCCCGGATTCATAAGAAATGTGCCTCCAAGTATTGTCTCCCCGGGAGAAGGGATCTTTTTCGATTTAACCACCATGTCGGTGTTTGTACTACCAATTACAATAATTCTGCTCATAAAGAAGAAACTTACAAATGATTTTCTGAATTAAAGCCTAAGATAAAGTATTCTTTTCAAATCTGAATATCACCGAAGCTGAACATGATTGAATGATTAAAAATATTAATGGACAAATTCAATTCATGACATTTTGTTATATTTAAAACATGAAGATAGATTTCCTCAACCAATGAGTTATGAAAAATAAACCATATGTTTTTTTATTAATCCTTTCGGCACTTCTTCTGGCTGGTTCAGGCATTTCATACCTGACGAATAATATTACGCTAACAGGGATATTTCTGATAGCCGGATTTATAGCTTTGGCATTGGGAGTCAGGGGTTTTCAGAAGTTTAAAGGTTTTTCATACACCCTCTGGATTTTTACTGCTGTCATTGCTTCATTATTTTATCCCGAGTACTTCGTATCAATAGGAAAATTTGAACTTAAGAAACTCATTGTGCCATTATTACAGATAATTATGTTTGGTATGGGTTCACAAATGAGCTTTGCAGATTTTACCGGGATCATTAAAATGCCAAAAGGAGTTTTTGTCGGGGTTATTTCACATTATATCTTTATGCCACTTGTAGGATTTACAATTGCAAGTATTTTTAATTTCCCTCCGGAAATTGCCGCAGGTATAATCCTGATAGGATGTGTTCCAAGCGGACTG
>Ga0315295_10005457_pt1 | contig 10850 bp, 9 predicted proteins | sample YL17G14_0_MG_FD_204453 | JGI IMG/M metagenome (GOLD analysis project Ga0315295, IMG submission 204453) | Sediment microbial communities from Yellowstone Lake, YNP, Wyoming, USA - YL17G14_0 | ecosystem: Environmental > Aquatic > Freshwater > Lake > Sediment | place: USA: Wyoming | collected...
TCGTCTTAAGCGGCCAGCCCGCCACGCGGTCTGGCGGGGAATCCAGTCGGCGCGTTCTGGACTCCCGATTGAAGCGTTCGGGAGTGACAACCATTTTTGAGACGGGTTCTAGAACGTCCCGCCTAAATTGTACTGTTCGAGGTTGGAAACCACCTTGGCGAGGAACTGACCCCCGAGCGCACCGTCAATGATTCGGTGGTCGAACGCCAAGGTCAGATAGACGATGGATCGAATCGCTATCGTGTCGTTTCCTTCTGCATCGGTGACGACCACAGGGCGCTTCTTGATTGCTCCCACGCCAAGTATAGCAACTTGCGGTTGATTGATGATGGGCGTCCCGATGATGTTCCCGAAAACTCCATAGTTCGTGATGGTAAAAGTCCCGCCCTGTATCTCATCGGGCATGAGCTTCTTGTTTCGTGTCCTCACTGCCAGATCATTGATGGCACGTGCGAGTGCGAGGAAACTCTTCTCGTCGGCTCTCTTGATAACTGGAACGATCAAACCGCTCGGTGAGGCAACCGCCATTCCAAAGTTGATGAAGCTCTTAATGATGATCTTATCTCCCTCAATCGAGCTGTTGACGAGGGGAAATTCCTTGAGCGCTCTGATCGCTGCATCGACAAAGAACGGAGTGAACGTGAGCTTGAAGCCTTCCTGTCGCTCGAATCGATCTGCATTCTTTACGCGGAAATCCACGATCCTCGTCACGTCGCACTCAGAAACAGCTTCGACGTGCGGAGACGTCTGCACGCTTCGAACCATGTGCTCAGCCATTTTCAGCTGAACATTGTCCATTTGAACAACCTGGTAGAGCGGTGCGGGATATTTCTTCTGGAGTTCAGCCGGATCAGCACGCTGTAGAGTAGGCTCATGCCGAGCCGGAGGGGCAGGTTTCACGGAACGGGTGTTTAAGTAATCGAAAACGTCTTTTTTCGTTACCCGTCCTCTGATGCCTGTACCGCCGATCTGATCGAGTTCCTCGAGTGCAATCCCTTCCTTTTTTGCTATAGTCCGAACAAGAGGTGAATAGAAGCGATCGACTTCTCGCTGTCGAGCCGAGATGGTTTCTTCAGCCCCGACCTCGGTAGTGTATCTTGGGATTGTCCCCAGCGGTTGATGCGAGCCCCTCGAGGCCTGAAGAGAAACGGGGACCGTGGCCTCGACCTTCGCTGCTGAGGCATCAGTCTCAATCACTGCGATGATCGTACCGACCTCCACGGTCTCGCCTTCAGGGATGACGATCTTGGTCAAAATCCCTGGCGCAGGAGACGGTATCTCGGAATCGACCTTGTCGGTGCTGATTTCGAGGATCGACTCATCCTTCTCGATCTTGTCGCCCGGTTTCTTCATCCAGCGAAGGATCTTCCCTTCTTGAATGCTCTCCCCCATTTTCGGCATGATGACGTCGACTTTCATACGAGGGTCTCTCTAGTAGGCAGCGAGTTCTTCGAGGGCCGAAAGGATCTTCGCTTCATTGGGCAACATCGCGTTCTCGAGCGGAGGACTGTACGGAACGGGTGTATCGAGCGCTGCGACACGCTTGACTGGGGCATCGAGATGTTCAAAACATTCCTGCGCGATTCGCGCTGCGATCTCGGCGCCAAAACCGCCAGTAAGCGTATCTTCGTGAGCAACCAGCACCTTGCCGGTCTTCTTCACGGACGTGAAGATTGTATGTTCGTCCAGAGGATCGAGCGTTCGTAAATCGATGACCTCAACGCTCACACCCCTCTCTTCCATCTTTTTCGCCGCTTCAAGAGTCCTCTGGACCAACGCTCCGTAGGTTATGACACTGATATCGGTCCCTTGCCTCTTGACCGCGGCAATCCCAAACGGAAGAACATAGTCCGCATCCGGTTCGGACGAGGCAGCATACCCCTGCCGATAGAGCCCCTTATGCTCCATAAAAATCACCGGATCATCTCCACGTATGGCGGCCTTCAGCAGACCCTTTGCGTCTGCCGCATTCGAAGGGAAGGCAAGACGAATACCGGGAACGTGTGCCATGATGCCTTCGATGCACTGACTGTGGTAATGTCCACCGTGGATATAGCCACCGACAGGGGTTCGAATGACAACCGGACAAGACCACGTGCCATTGGAACGATACCGGTACATCGCCATCTCATCGCGGATCTGCATGAACGCCGGCCAGATGTAATCCGCGAACTGGATCTCCGGCACGGGCTTCCAGCCTTTCAACGCGAGGCCGATCGCCACACCGATGATGCTCGCTTCCGCAAGGGGCGAGTTGAATGCGCGCTCCGTGCCAAATCTCGTGGAAATCCCTTTTGTGGCAGTAAAGACTCCCCCCTTTCCATCCGCGATATCCTGCCCGAAGACGATGATCTTCGGATTGCGCTCCATCTCTTCTTTAAGCGCGTGGTTGATCGCGTCAACCATGACAACTTTGGGACCTCTGTGCTCAGGTTCAACAAAATCCTTGGGAGGGCTCGCGTGAGCTGAACCATAAACGTGCAAGCTGACGGTAGCAGGATCGGGCAACGGACGAGATTCTGCCCATTCTGCTGCGGCGTCCACAGCCTCTTTTACCTCAGCCTGAATTGTCGTGGCCTCCGTGTCGGTGATGAGCCCGTCTTCGATCAGGAAGTGCGCCATCTTCGGAATGGGGTCCTGCGCCTTGTCTCGCTCGACCTCCTCCTTCGAACGATACTTCAGCTGGTCATCAGACGATGAATGAGGGAGAAGACGAACAACGTTGGCGCGGATGAGACTCGGACCACCCCCCTTTCGTGCACGTTCAACGACTCTCTGCATGACAGTGAATACTTCAGCGAAATTCGAACCGTCGACGTCGTGACGCTCCAGCCCCTTGAAGCCGCTCACCGCCTCGAAAATTGAAGCACTGGCGGTCTGATTCTGAACCGGTACGGAAATGGCATATCTATTGTCCTGCACGAAGAAGATGACAGGATAGGCTTCCCGGGCCGCCCAGTTGATCGCTTCGAAAAACTCACCCTCGCTCGTCGCCCCTTCGCCCGAGGACACATACACGACTTCGCCCGTGACTTCCTTCTTCGCACCCATCGCCACTCCGACTGCCTGAAGATATTGAGTGCCGGTGGGGCTCGACTGCGTGGGGATGCGGAGATCAATGCGCCCGTAGTGACCCTGGGGTTGGCGCCCTCCGGTCGCAGGATCCTCCGCGCGGTGGAGAGAGATGAGGAAAATTTCCTCGGGTGTCATCCCCAATTGGAGTGCAAATGCCAAGTCACGGTAATACGGAAAACACCAATCCTGACCCGGACGAAGCGCTGCCGCAGCAGCAGCTTGCGCTGCCTCGTGACCGGAACCGCCGATATGGAAAAAACACTTCCCCTGTTTGAGCAGGATGAGAGTTTTCTCATCTACACGCCGCGCGGTGAGCATCATCCGATACGCGTGAAGAAGCTCATCCCGCGTGAGATTGACCTTGCTTGATCGCTTGGCAGCAACACCTGTCTGTGTTGTTGGCATTCTTGAGTCATCTCCTCGCAATGAGATGGTTTTGCTGTCGGGTCTTAGCGCTACGTTGGCTCAACATGAAGGGCTTTGATTCGCTGATGCAGCAGCTCCGGCTGTACGGACACACCAGTACAACCAAGCACTGCGCAGAATGATTCCGTCAGCGAATCCTGAACATCATCGATGGGGATTTCCCGCCCGAGGATCTTCTGCATCGAGGTGACGCCCTTGTGGAAAATCCCGCATGGGATGATGCGTTCGAACTTCCCGAGGTCCGTATTGACGTTCAATGCAAATCCGTGCATCGTGATCCATTTGCTGACCTTCACGCCTATGGCCGCGATCTTCTCCCCTCCCACCCAAACGCCAGTCATCCCCTCTTCGCGACCGCCCTCGATACCGAACTGTCCAAGCGTGAGGATGATGGCTTCCTCGAGAGAACGGAGATACCGGTGGATGTCAGGGCCGTATCGGTTGAGATCGATGATTGGATAGCCAACGACTTGTCCGGGACCGTGGTAGGTGATGTCTCCACCGCGATCGATGCGAAAGACCTCCGTGCCATCCGCGAGCAACTCATCCTCAGAAGCTAGCAAATGGTTCGCATCGCCTCCTTTGCCGATCGTGTACACGTGCTCGTGCTCCGTGAAGAGCAACACGTCGTCGATCAATCCATAATGGCGGAGATCGAACAACTGGCGCTGCAAGTCCCATGCATCAGCATAGCGCGTGCGACCGAGCTTCGATACGAAAAGCTCCATACAGTCAATACCCGATAATTGAAGAAGGCTACTGATCAGATTTGGATCGCTTCACCAAACGCATCCCCGGCAGCTTCCATGATGGCCTCCGAGAGGGTCGGATGGGCATGCATTGTCCGATGAATTTCCACGTTGGTCGATTCGAGTGCACGAGCTAATCCAAGCTCGGCGATGAGCTCAGTGGCTTCAGATCCGATGATGTGCGCGCCGAGAAGCTCGCCGTATCGTTCGTCAAAGACGAGTTTGACGCTGCCTTCCGTCTCCCCTGTTGCCATCGCTTTTCCGAGCGGACGGAACGGAAATCGTCCAACTTTCACCTTGTACCCGGCAGCGACGGCAGCCTCTTCCGTCATCCCGACACTGGCAACTTGAGGTTGGCAATACGTGCAGCTCGGTATATTGGTCCGGTCAAACCCGTGTACTGTCTTTCCCGCCATATGCTCAGCCGCAACGATACCTTGATGTGACGCAGCGTGCGCCAACCAGGGCGCACCCGAAACATCTCCTATCGCGTAGATACCCTCAACGCTCGTCTTGCCAAATTTGTCAACGATAATCGCGCCTCGATCCACTTTCACTCCCAACGATTCAAGCCCCAGGTTCTCCACATTCCCTTGAACTCCGACGGCCATGAGCGCAAGCTCTCCCTTGAGTTCCTTTGCCCCTTCTTTTGTCGAAATCCTCAATGCCACGTCGCTGGCAACGCCGACAGATTCAACTTTCGCATTTGTGAGAATCTCGACACCTTGTTTCTTCAGACTCGATTCGAGGAGCTTCGTGATCTCCTTATCTTCTTTGGGTAGAATGGAAGGCAGCATCTCGACAACCGTCACTTTCGTGCCGAACGAATTGTAGAAGTAAGCGAACTCTATCCCGATCGCTCCACCGCCAATCACCAGAAGCGACTTTGGCAACTCAGGGAGCGTCATCGCCTCCGTGCTGGTGATGATCTTCTTTCTATCAATGGTGACACCAGGGATCGTCCGCGGCCGACCGCCGGTGGCAATGATCGTGAACTTTGTCTTGATGGTGTCTGTGGTCTTCCCGTCCTTGCTGACTTCGATGGCGTTCTTGCTCACGAGTCGCGCTGTGCCGGGAATGACCTCGATTTTGTTCTTCTTCATCAGGTACTCGACACCCTTCGAGACACGGTCCGCGACATCACGGCTTCGCTTGATGATCTTCGGGAAGTCAAACTTCAGATCTTTGTAGGAAAATCCGAATTCCTCAGCCTTCTTGAATGTCTGGTACAGCTCTGCGCTCTTCAGCAATGCCTTCGAGGGGATACAACCCCAGTTGAGACAGATGCCGCCAAGCTTATCTCGCTCAACGAGGCCGACCTTCATCCCGAGTTGAGCGGCGCGAATTGCCGCGACATAGCCTCCGGGACCTGCCCCGATGACAGTCAGATCGAATTGTTTTTCAGCCATCGAATTCCCTTCCTAGTGCCAAGTGATGGACGGCGCGTAGCCGTCGTGTCCCCTCATCAGAAAAAGTCTGCGACAAACCCAAAAATGACGGCCACAATATAGCCATAAGTGCGAAAAAAGGCAACCAAGCGAGGCGCAGATACTCACCGATGCTCACGGATACTCGCCGAGAGAAAGAACAAAGGGCTGTAATCGAACCTTGCTGACTTCTTCCTGAAAGTCTGCTCCTGTTATGTTGATCATCTCCACTTGTCACATCTGTGAACATCCGTCACCATCCGCGAGTATCCGCGGAGGGAAAATCCATTTGATTCTTGTTGAGTTTTCCCGTACCATAATGCAAAATTTCGAGCGGGATGGCTGAGAAAGAACAGCGAGTTGTCGTTTCGAACCGAAAGGCTCGTCACGAGTATCACATCCTGGACACGCTGGAGGTAGGAATTGTCCTTCTGGGAACCGAAGTGAAATCGCTGCGCGAGGGAAACGCAAACCTCCAAGACAGCTACGCCTCAGTGAAGAATGGCGAAGTCTGGCTGTTCGGGATGCACATCAGCCCATACGAACATGGCGGGATCAGCAATCACGATCCCAAGCGGACTCGCAAGCTTCTGCTGCAGAAGCGAGAGATTCGGAGACTCCTCACACGGGTCCAAGAAAAGGGATTGGCGCTCATTCCGCTCTCCGTTTACTTCAAAGGCCCCTACGCAAAGCTCGAGCTTGCAATAGCACAAGGAAAACGAAGCTATGACAAGCGAGAGGCCATCAAGCAACGAGAGGCAAAGCGGGAGATTTCTGCGCGAATGAAACGATCGACCACTTGAGACAGGAGTAAGTCCTAAGAATTGTTCCCCTCCGTACACGAACAAATGGACGTCATCAAACGAGGCATCTCGGAGATTATTCCGGAGGACGACCTCGTGAGGAAACTCGAACGATCCATTGAGACGAAGAAACCGCTCCGAGTCAAACTCGGCTGTGACCCGAGTCGACCCGACCTCCACCTGGGACATTCCGTCGTCCTTCGCAAGCTCAGGCAGTTTCAAGATCTCGGCCATCAGGCGATTCTGATCATCGGTGATTTCACAGGGATGATCGGTGATCCCTCCGGCAAAAGCAAAACCCGCCCCTCCCTCACGCTGGAACAAACCCGCCGCAACGGACAATCGTATTTCGAGCAAGCCAAAAAGATCCTCTCCACCAAGCACGTGCGCATGGATTACAACTCGGAATGGCTGGGCAAAATGAGCTTCGCCGATGTGATCATGCTCGCAAGCAAGTACACTGTGGCTCGCATGCTGGAGCGTGACGATTACACAGCGCGCTACAAGGCGGGCGAACCCATCAGTGTGCACGAATTCCTCTATCCACTCGCGCAGGCGATGGATTCCGTTGCAATAGAGGCTGACATCGAGCTCGGCGGCACGGACCAAAAATTCAATCTGCTCGTCGGACGCGACATCCAGCGTGAATACGGCCAGGAGCCGCAGGTCATTCTCACCATGCCCCTTCTCCCTGGCACCGATGGTGTCGAGAAAATGAGCAAGTCGTTCGACAACTTCATCGGGATCAACGACCCGCCCGGAGAGATATACGGCAAGACACTCCGGATTCCCGACACGCTCATTTATCCCTATTTCGAACTTGCGAGTGACGTCTCGAACGAAGAGCTTGCTGAGATCAAGCGGCAGCTTGCCGATCCGACCATGAACCCGCGCAATGTCAAGCGGAAGCTGGCAGGCACGCTCGTAAGGATGTACCACAGCCGCGAAGCAGCGAAGAGCGCCGAAGAAGAATTTGACCGCATCTTTGTCGAGAAAGAGGTACCTGATCAGATCGAAGAATTCCGGCTGAGCCTTCCAAATGGAGAGACAAGCCTCGTCGCTCTCATCGCCCGGACGCAACTGGCGTCATCGAAAGGCGAAGCCCGGAGACTCATTGAGCAAGGCGGCGTGTCCGTCGACGGTGAAAGAGTCGAGGATGTCAATGCGCCGATCCCTGATAAGCAGGTCTTTATCCTGAAGGTCGGAAAGCGCAGGTTTCTGAAGGTGGTCCGCCCATAGCATTTATTCATTATCACCAACTCTTAAAGAGGGAGATGAGGAAGTGTTCGTACCTACCAAGATGTTCTTCACCAAAGGTGTAGGCAGGCACAAGGACTATCTACAGGCCTTTGAGCTCGCGTTGAGAGACGCCGGTATCGAGAAGTGTAACATCGTGACTGTCTCGAGCATTTACCCGCCAGGCTGTAAGCGGATACCGAAGGAGGAAGGCCTCAAGCTCCTTCTGCCGGGTGCCCTCACGTTCTGCGTCATGGCGCGCAACGCGACCAGCGAACCGAACCGCCTGATCGCGGCTTCCATCGGCGTCGCTCAGCCTGCCGATGCAAGCGCTTATGGGTATCTCTCCGAGCACCATCCGTTTGGCGAGACGGACGAACGGGCGGGCGAATATGCTGAAGACCTCGCAGCAACGATGCTTGCGACCACGCTCGGTCTCGAGTTCGATCCGAACACTGCCTGGGACGAGCGGGAGAAAATGTTCAAGATGTCCGGGAAGATCATCCGGACGTTCAACATCACGCAATCTGCCGAGGGGGACAAGAACGGACTGTGGACAACGGTTATCGCTACAGCGGTCTTAATCCCATAGAGGATGAGATTTTCGACATCTCACAGGATTGAACAACTGTGGAGTCTGGGAATCTTGACCACTAAACAGGAGCCTTCTTCGGAAGGCTTCTGTGTTTTTGGTGAGATACCGAAATGTTCAAGGTCTGGACAACTGCAGATTTCGGGATTCTTCCGTCAGAAGACTGCTCACTTTGAGAAAGATTCAAGCAACAAGACAAACTCCCCTTTCCGATCCTCTTTGGAGAACCGCTGATAGAGCTCTGGGGCAGTCCCGCGAAGAATCTCTTCTGTAGGAAGCGTGAGGTCAAAGGCGACGCAGACTCGGCGGGAAGAGCCGAACACCTCTGCTATGTCGCGAACGAGTTGTGTCAATCGGTAGGGCGCATCCATGAGGACGATCGTCCGCGGCTCTCGTTTGAGCTGCTGCAGTTCCGTGATCCTCCGATTTCGTTTTGGGGAGAGGAAACCTTGGAAGACAAACTCATCGATGGCGAATCCTGACACAATCAGCGCCGGGAGCAACGATGAAGCTCCTGGCACCGGGATGATTCGGATCCCTGCGCCGATTGCTTTTCGTACGAGAAGTTGTCCGGGATCGGCGAACGCCGGCGTGCCGGCATCCGATATGAGTGCGACGGATTTACCTTGTCGAAGTCTCTCCAAAATGATCTGCGTTGAAGCGGTTTCATTGTGCTCATTGAGGCTTTCAACGGGTTTCTCGATGCCGTAATGCCGAAGAAGGCGCGAACCCTCCTTTCGCTCCTCATAGACAACAAGGTCCACCTCTTTCAAAATCCGAAGCGCGCGAAGTGTGATATCCTCCCAGTTGCCAATGGGCGTGGCAACGAGATACAAAACACCGGCCATATGCCTCTAGTCCGATTTCCCGGAATGGTATTGACGGAGCGGAATCCCTCTCTTGTTTGCCTCCCATTCACGAACGAGAAGGATAAGCAAGGCCGTGACGGGAACAGCGATGAGAAGGCCGACGAAGCCAAGGAAGTAGAAAAACACAAGGATGGAGAAAATGACGATCAGCGGATGCAAGCCGACCTTGCTGCCGACAATCTTTGGTGAGAGATACATCGTCTCGAATATTCTGAGGGCTTCGATGAAACCGAGTGCGAACAAGACTTTTGGAAGTATGGGCGGACCGCTGAATGCCGCAACAATAGCCGCCACCACCATCGTAACGATCAAACCGAAATATGGAACGAGATCGAGAACCGCGGCGATGACGCCAAGCATCAGGGAGTACTTGATGCCCACAATGGAGAAGACTACGGCCACGAGGATCCCCTGGAGACATGCGACCATAATTGCTCCACGAAGGTAGAGGCCAATCACTTGATCAGCGGACTGAAGGAACTGTTCGATCCGATCACGATAGAATTGAGGGAACAATAAGAGGAACCGCTGATGGATCTTCGGCAGGTCGGTGAGAATGTAGAAGGTCAGGAATGGAACCAAGACGATATAGAATATCTGGGTCACCAGGTTACTGATGCTGCTCGCGAGCACGAGCAACCCCTTGAGCAGGTTCTTCAAGATATCCTCGAGCTTGGGTGCAAACTGGCTGGTGAGGGTCGTCCTGACCTCGTCCGCTGAGACGCCATACCGCTCCAGGGCTTTCACAATTTTGCTGTTCCAGATCCATGAGTTGAAGTCGACCACAAGCTTTGAAAGAGTGTCCAGAATGCCCTCGAGCTGCGAAAGCACCACCGGCAGCAGGAAAAAGAAGAGGAGCGTTACCAGACCCAGGAGGATGACAATCAGAATGAGTGATGTCACCCAGCGTGCGACACCCCATCGCTCAAAACGCTCCACAAGCGGATTCATTACATACGCCAGCACCAGTGACACCACGAATGGAGCCAGCACTGACGAAATCGAACCGGCAAACCAGACCCCGAAGATAATGACACTCAGCCACATAATTTTCTTGGCCAGTGCATACCCTCGGAGAGGATACAAGAGGAAGATGATGGCGCCGAGAAGCAGGAAAGGCGAAATAACCGATTGAACGGTGTAGATCAGAACGAGCAGCAGCAAAATCGCTCCAACGAGCAAGACCACTTCGATCCGCCCGAGGGACTGAAAGAGAGAATTCCAACCTGCACCGCGGACGTTAACGCGCGCACGGGTGCCGCGTTGTTTTTCGCCTCGTGAATATCGTCTCGCTGTCATCGGTTGCTCCCCTTGAACGATGAAACGCCGCTGTGTCCGAATCCCCCTTCACCGCGTCCGGTCTCTGCAAGCCGGTCGACCTCTTCCCAGGCAACCCGCACGTAGCGGTGAACCACCAATTGTGCGATGCGATCACCGCGTCTGATCGTAAAAGGCTCTTTCCCGAAATTCGTGAGGATCACTTTGATCTCGCCGCGGTAGTCGGAATCGATCGTCCCCGGCGAGTTGAGAATGCCGATCTGATGCTTGATCGCAAGTCCGCTCCTCGGGCGCACCTCGGCCTCGATTCCTTCCGGGAGCTCGATGCTGTATCCGGTAGGAACAAGGAGGGTTTCAGATGGCTGAATCGTCACCTCACTGGTTACTGCTGCGTA
>Ga0315295_10005458_pt1 | contig 10849 bp, 30 predicted proteins | sample YL17G14_0_MG_FD_204453 | JGI IMG/M metagenome (GOLD analysis project Ga0315295, IMG submission 204453) | Sediment microbial communities from Yellowstone Lake, YNP, Wyoming, USA - YL17G14_0 | ecosystem: Environmental > Aquatic > Freshwater > Lake > Sediment | place: USA: Wyoming | collected...
GCTAAGAAATCGTGTATTTGTGAGAGGATCTATCCGACATAAAGATCATAAGACAGTTACATTTTCTCAGTGGCGAGAAGTTATTGCAAACAACGAAGGCGATACTGCAAGGGCTACTGCCAATGGAGTTTTCTGGATTGATTAAGTAGATCTAGTAGAGGGAGAAATGGAAGTGGGCTCTAGAGTGCTGCTCTAAGTTCAGCAAAGGCATGCCCTTCTCCCTCTACTAGATTATTTTGAGGGAATAACTATGCTGCATAAAGAGAAGAAAAGTAGACACTGGTGTGATCATGAGGGAGTATACAGTTCATTAGGAAAAAGAAGAAAAGTGAGATGTCCAAAATGTAATAGGAGGATAGTTCTTCGTGCACATTTTGAATCTGATGGTTCTTTTGATTGTTGGCTTATACCAAAACATAAAACGAAACCAGAAACAACTAAATAGCTTATAAGATTACCAACTTGAACAAATATCTAAATTTTTTATTGGAGGTTTCAAGTTGGCTATCATTGGAATCATTGGAAAAAAGGGTACTGGGAAGAGTGAATGTTCTAAAGTTTTGATTGATAAATATAAATTCAGGAAAATTTCATTCGGCGATAAAATGAAGGAAATTATTTCTGAACTTTGGGATATTCCCATCCAACATTTGTACGATACATCAATGAAAGAGACTTTTGATCCAAGGTGGGGAAAAACCTATAGAGAAATTATGCAGCAATTTGGAACTGAAGTGTGTAGAGTCATTAGTTGGAATACTTGGATCTATCATGTTGAAAAAGAATTCAAACAAGGGAAAGGTGAAAATTTTATAGTTGATGATGTAAGATTTAAAAATGAAGCAGATCTAATTAAGAAGTATGATGGTATTTTAATTAAAGTAGTAAGACCTCTTCCAGAATCTTCAGATTCAGCTCACCTTTCAGAGTCAGAGCAAGACGAAATCCAGCCGGATATCGTCATAATGAACGATTCTAGTAAAAAAGATTTACATAGAAAAGTTGAAGAAGCTCTAACTTATTCTTTATTTTGAGATCTTTATGAAAACACAGCTAAAGGGTAGAATGATTGAATGGGAATGCTGCGGTTTTTTATGGCAACTTATTATTTCTAGATTATTTGCAGAAAGAGATAGTTGGTTTCCAGTTTGTCCGAAATGTGGTTCTAGAGGTAAATCATTTAAGGAGATAATAAAATGATCACAATTGATATGGATAAGTTACTTGATATGCTTATTCCTTACGAAGGTAAGGTACATGAGATTAAAATACTATCAACTGGTAAAGTAAGATTAATGAAAGATGATGGCACGAACGAAATAATATTGCTTAAGAAGCTTCAGAAAAAGAAAGAAAAGAAACGAAAGAACTATCATAAGGGATGGACAATGACTTAATTCAGGGGTGGAGGAACGGTAACTCAACTGGCTTTGACCCAGTAGATTCCAGGTTCGAGTCCTGGTCCCTGAACCAAATAGGAGGTGAATATATGGGATTAGAAACTCACGTTGATAGAGTTCTTAAAGAAGCCGGTATAAACCGAGATTTTTATTACTGGCGTAATGGGCTTAACATAGAAGTAAGTCCAGCTATAGAGACACAGAATGTTGCTGCAAAAATTATGAAACTTCTAGATGAGAGTGGAGAGTTTGGACCAACAAGGTACAATAAGGGAACAAAGAAAATTGAGTTCGGAGTTTTTAATTCTTTTTTCTCTGGGGAAGAAACTGAATATAATCAATATCGTAAAGACTTTAAAAACTGGTTAGTTGATGCTGGTGAAAAGAAAATGGAGGGGTAAGATGGAAAAACTACATGTTTTTGAAGAGTCTGGCTTCCGTTTTGCAAGGATGGTCTCTGCATCTAAAACAAGTTATCTTGAACGATTTCCTAACAACAAAGTTATTTTTAATTCAAGAGTATATGACATAAAAACTTACGAAAAAGAGAAAGATGGTAAGATCAAAGATTTCTTTGAAGGTCAGAAAATAGAAATGTGGTATGGTGATTTAGATCTAACGAAAGACACTGAAAAGCTAAAAGAAATTGCAAATAAAATCGGGACATTCGTTATTACAAACGAACATGGAGATTATATTGCTACAATTGAAGAGGAGGAAAAATAGAATGGGAATGCTTACACGCGAATATGTGATGGCAACATGTAAACCAGCACAGCTAGAAAAAACATGCAGATATCTTTTGATGGGTCCTAATGGATGGGAATGTGGGAAAACAGATCCACGAGCTAAAATAGTAATAGATAACCGAGTAGCAAGCATGTCGGCAAAGTCCGATAATTGCGATGGAGTATAGTAAACTCCAAAATCCAATAAGGGGAGGAACTAAAATGCAAACCTACCAATCACTGTTAAGTATTCCGAAGAAGTATTTCAATGAGAAATTTTTGTTATCAACGTTAGTTTCTAGGTACAAAGTTAAGTTTAGAACGTGGAGAATTATGGCAGACGAAGAACAAATTGGAATGGTGACTAGTGCAAGTAGACCCATTATAGAAAATGGAAAAGTTCTTGTAATTCTTGTCCAGTTTGCTTTCTTAAGTCAGATAGATAAAGATAAAATAAGCAAATTTGAAGGACATCGGTGCGCCTGTATCAGTCTTTTTTCTCGTAAGCCATTTAGAGTTGTTCCAGACTCAGAGAAACCAGGGGCTGTAAAGGAAAAAATTAGAGCTTATATCACAGCCGAAATCTTTAGGAGAAGGAGCTTTTGGTTGAGAAAAGTTTGGGATTCATGTTCTAAAGCTAAAATAGAAGTTATATGAGGCAAAGCTATGCCAGTTATTAAATGTCCCGGTTGTGGCAAAGAAACTAATACAGTCTTTATTGATTTGTTCAATGGAGGAAAGGACGGATATTGCTATCTTACAATCAGTAAAGAAGGTAGAAAGTATTTCTGGCGTAGAGGCTGTGTTCCAAAAGATCCATCTAAACAGAACCCATATTACGTCTGGTCTGCAAAACAAGATCTAGGTAAAGAAATCAAGAAGCCTAAAGTTAAAATAGCGAAAGGAAGTGTAATCGTAAATGGAAAAAAGGTGGTTTAAAGTATGTGCCTACAGAGGTCATTTGGGGGCTGGTAAAGAACTGACAGTCCCCATTTTTATTTTTGAGAGAGATACAATTTCAGCACTAAATAGGTGTAAGACAATCCCAGGGATTAAAAAGAGAATTTCTACTTCGAAAGTTCCAGATATTTGTGAAGTTACTGAAGAAGATGTAGTTGCTCTAGAAGACCTTATAAAACGTGAAGGCAAAATTTCTTTAGACAGAGCAAAAGAAAGATGGTTTTTGCTTCAGTGAGGAAGCTATGAAAGCGAAGAAACTAAAATGCAAACAAACTGGGAAGATGAGGTATGTTTCAAGGTGTATGAGAAAGGAATGTAAGAATTTAGTAGTAACTATTTTCAGAAGTGATACTTGGAAGCTAGCAGATTCAAAGTTACTAAGAACAGGGATAGGAACAAGGTTTATGTGTATACCTGAGTAGCTCAAATAGAGCCCTGGTTCGTAACCAGGAAGGTTGAAGGTTGAAATCCTTCCTCAGGTATACTTTCTAAGTTAGGCCCGAGTGGTGAAGTTGGTATACACATGGGGCTTAAGACTCCACGGACATCGTCCATGTCGGTTCGACTCCGACCTCGGGCACCAAAATATGGAGGAATGTATGTCTTACGTTAAAAACTTAAAGGAAGAATATATTTGTGATAATTGTAAAGCTACCTTTAAAGGAAATGAAGTAGTCTTAAAAAGATCCTCAAATAATATCGAAATGCATTCAATGAGACTTACAACTAACTTTATATTTGTTGATAGAAGAGGAAAGATAGTAGGAGGGAGCAAAGCACCAGATTCAAGTAAAGGAGATAAAGTTATACATTGTCCAAAATGTGATTATCCTCACTTGTTTGGTATGAATAGGAGAGTGTTATGAAAGAAAATATTAGAATATTATTAAAGTTTACTCTTGGACTTTCAGTGATTCTTTTTGGAACAATCTTTCTGTCAGCAATATGGCTTTTTGCCTGGGCACTAGGAGATTGTGATCATTTAGATTATCCAAAGGAAATTAAGTGGTTATGGAGTGTTAGGAGGTGAATAATGAGTCGTATTGTATTGATGAATAATAAGTCAGTCTCTCTTGAACGGTTTAAAGATTTTCTTAAAGAAGAACGTGACAGCTTGGATTTGGTGTGTTTTGAAATGCTAGATGAAGAATCTGGTACATCGTATCATAAAGATGCTACTGTTAATGAAGCTCGAGCTCTTATATTAAAACAGATGTTGCTTGATAAAGGGTGTGATGCTAAATTGCTAGAGCAGTTTCAAAGTGCAGTTTGGGTTGAAGCTAGAGATAGTTATGATGATTAGAGGAGGTAAACAATGAACTGGTACTGGGCAGATCCTCACTTTTGGGATGAGTCAATTATCGTCTACTGCAATAGACCTTACTTAAATTCTAAGAAAATGGAAATCGATTTAGTTAGGAAATATAGGAGTGTAGTAGACCCTCAGAAAGATACAGTTTATATTGTTGGGGATCTGACGTTAGCGGGGCCTCAACATCAAGGTTACGTTCTACATATTATTGAACAACTACCTGGAAGAAAGATCTTTATCATGGGAAATCATGATAAACTAAACCCATTCACATACGTTGATTTAGGGATAGAAAGTGTTCATACAACACTTGATATTGGTAAATATATACTTCATCATGACCCTGTTGCTTCTATTATAGCTCCAAATAGAAAGTGGTTATGCGGTCATGTTCATATTATGTATAAGAAGTTAAAGAATGTAGTCAATGTTGGTGTGGATGTTAACGGTTATTTTCCAGTAAGTGAACAAGAAGTAGATAAGTTATTTGCAGAAGAAAGGAATATAATATGAAGAAAGGACTTTATAAATTTATAGAAGTTTTAGGGGAATTTAGATTTTACGAAGTAGATCCATGTGCACTAGGTAACCATAGGTCGTTATTGAAAGAATCAGAAAGTAGAAGTGATGTCCAGTCTGCAGGAACTTTGGCGATTTTTGACTCTTACTGGAGAATGTATGACTGGGGTTCAAGCTCACTTCATCTTAACGGTGGATGGAATGGGTCAGTAGTTTCGAGGCTAAATGAAATTATAGGGAAAGAGTTTAGAGCGAACGAATATTAGGAGAAACTATGAAGCTATCAAAGAGAGAAGTATATCACATTGAAGAATGGCTCAATGAAGAACACAAAGAACACAAATGTCCATTCGGAGAATTCTTTTGTTGGAAAGATAGTAAAACATGTAAAGCTATTTTTCCAACGTTAAAAAAGAGATTACCTAGTGATGTAGTATATCATTGTCCATGCACTCAATATAGTTTGGGTTTTGTAGTTGAAAGAGCTAAAGAAGTAGTAAAACAAGCAATGGAGGCGTTCAATGAACATTAGAAGAGCTATGGAAATCTTTAAGGGTCCAAAAAGTGTTTGTAGGTGTAATCATCTTGGAGATGGTTTTCTAAGTGATCATGAAGATACACCGTTATTAAGAGGTCATGGTAAGTGTAAAATTTGTGATTGTGATATGTTCTCCTGGAAAAAGTTTAGTCCAGCTTTTGAAGAACTTGCGAATCAGATAGAGAGAGAAGCCAATGAAAATAACATGGAAGATAATCGCTGACTATGGGTTGATTTTAGTAATTCTAATTCTTGGAGGTACTTTAATTTGGTTTGTCAGAGAGATATCGATTCAACTTAAATCTCTAGATCAATCTTTAAGCAGATTAGTAAGATCGATAACTGACTTTCTCAAAAAGAAATGAGGAAAAAATGGATTGGATAGTTTCTTTCTCGTCAATAATTGTTTTGTTTCTCATGGGTAGAAAGTTTTGGTGGGCTCCAATTGCTGGACTTGGTTCTCAAGTTTTGTGGATAGTTTATGTTATAAAAACAAGTCAAACAGGGCTTATGTTAGGAGTTTTAGGGTTCACTTTCGTGACTGCTTTAAACGCAATTAAGTGGACAAAAGAAAGACCTAAGAGCTAAATATATTAATTAGTAGAAGAGGGTTTTTTAACTTGAGTGGATAGTATAGTTTGCTGGTTTTGTATAACTATAGAGAAAAACCAGATAGCTGTTCTATTTTAGACCACTTGGCCAATGGGGAATAGAGCAGTGACAGTGGTCTCCTAATTGGAAGTACAGGATACTCATCCTGCTAGGGACGCCTGGGAAATGATAGACGGTAGGCTGGATCCGGGGGTTCGAGCTATCCATATGAGGTAGACGCGAACCGATAATTCAGAATCCGTTCTATACTATCTACTCATTTATTTAGAAAAGGAGGTGTAACAATGAAAAGAAAAAAGAGTTATGAATTGGATGCAAAGCTGCTAGATGTTGTTTACGATGCATTTGTGAAATGTCCTAACACAGGAAAAATTCATCCAGTTATGCGTGGGGATGATAAAATACTATGTGGATGTTGGAAATCAAATCCAAGGCACCCACGTGAAGGGACAGAGAGGACTAATACACATCTAGTTGCTTTTTGTGACAAAGCCACAGTGAATGAGTTTATTGAACAAGAATCTAAGTTATAAAAAGAGGTGAAAACGATGTCAAAGAATAACGAAGTAAGAATTGAAAACTGGTCAGTTGTAGATCCTGAACCAGATCCATATACCGCTCCTGAAATGAGAAGATCATGTTTACGGGGTGCGGTTTATAATCACCCTCGTTTTCCTGATGGTGAAGAAATTAGAACTTCATCAATTATGAAGAAAGATGAAGATATAATTATAACTTTTTCAGGTACTCGTTATAAGCTTGGATATGTAGATCCTCTATATGAGGAAACGTTTCCAGGAGCACGTGAAAGATTTCTAAAATCTCTCAATCGATAATAACTCTAAGGAGGTGAAATCTATGGGAATAAGGATGACTCAGGACATGGGGCTTCATGAAACTGCAGACGATTTCTTGCAGAAGAACTGTTCAACGACTCCGATTGTTGAATGTCCTCTTTGTAAAAATCGTACTGGTGGAGGTCGTGTCGCAGAAAGATACGAGTCAGCGGAACACCTTGGAATGTTTGATGATGGTCCAAATCTTTATGAGTATACTCTAAAAGATGGATCAAAAGTCAAAGAAGTTGTTCAGGCATGTCCATGGAGTTCTGGACCAATGATTTATCTCTGTCTTGAGGATGGGCATGGAAACAAAATGTTTCTTTGGCCTGAGGAGGAGATTGAGTAGTTGTTAGGGTGTGTAGGTACCTGCCACCCTGCCAGGGGGACTAAGTGCTGTAAACTTTGAGCAACTTAGTCCCCCTTATTTTTACGTTGAGGGGTGAGAAATGGTAGACTTGGTATGTAAAATATGTTATAGAGAGTTTAAGAATTATAAAGGTTTAAGTTTACATGTTAAAAAAACTCATAAGATAGAACGAAAAGATTATTATGATAAGTTTTATAAACAAGAAGGCGAAGGTCTATGCCCAGTCTGCAAGAAAGAAACTAAGTTTAGATTCTTACCGTTTGGATATTGTAAATTTTGTTCTCGACGTTGTAGTTTAAAAGTAACTAGATCTACACTTGACAGAAGTTTCCATAAATCAGAAGAGTACAAAGAGAAAATGAGCAAATCAGTTAAAGAAGCTCTTAACGAACCAGAAATGAAAAGTAAATTAATAAAATTAGGTAAAGAAAAATATCAAAAGTATCCAAAAATTAGAGAGGCATTATCAAATCCAAATAAATGGAATGATCTTAAGTATAGAGAGATGATGATTCAAACACTGAAAAATAACTGGAATGATTTCGAATATAAAGAAATGATGAGTCAAATGCAAAAAAATCATTGGAAAGATTTAGATTATAGATCAAAAATAATTAAGTCTCAAACAGAAGCACAAAATAGGCCAGAAGTTAAACAAAAGGTTAGTGAAGCATCTAAGAATAATTGGAAAGATCCAGACTTTAGAAAGAGAGTATTAGAAGCTAGAAAACTAGCTTGGGATAGTTTGTCAGAAGAAAAAAAGAAAGAATATTACAAAGAAAAATCAAAACAGTTAAATTTAAAACCAAATAAATGTGAGATCAACGTAATTAGTTTGCTTGAATTTCTTGCTCCTGGTGAATTTAAATATACTGGAGACTTTAGTTATTGGATTGGCAATAAAAATCCTGACTGGACTAGCACTAATGGCAAAAATAAAGTTATAGAATTCTTTGGAAAACATTGGCATGGGGAACAACATAGGAGAGTAAGATATAATGATAGTAAGACTAATCAAGAGCATGAACAAGAAGTAGTAAGTCATTATAAAGATAATGGCTTCAATTGCTTAGTTATTTGGGAGAAAGAGCTAAAAGATATAGATGAACTAACTAACAAAATCTTAAATTTTATCCGATCTTAAGGAGGTGATGTCAATATGTTGCAAGAAAGATCAGTTATGTCAGTTGAAGAAGCAAACATGCTACTCTCAAAAGAGTTTCGTATTGGAAAAAGAAACAAAGATAGACTTTTTCCAATCTATAAAGTTGATACTTCCTCCCATATGATAGCTAGGGATAGAGGAAGAAAACGCTGGGAATTGTTTGCTCATGCAAAAACTTTGGAACAAGCAATAGATATTACTAAAGGGATTGTGGAACAAGATTACTCAAATGTGGGTCTAAAGGGGGAGTAGAAATGTTAGCAGATGAAGTATTTATTATCTGTGGTCCTCAAAGTTTTTTCTTAGATGATGTAAAAGTAAAGTGTGTAGATTGTGGTTGCGACCTATTTCATCGACCACACGCTCCAGAAGGAAGTTGTATTTGCTTACCTTGTCTATTCATTCGAAGTAAAGATCCACAGTTTCATGGTGATTTTCGAGTTACAAAAGAAACAGCTAAAGAAGTTCTAGAAGAAATTAAGATACGAACTACAAAACATTAGGGAGGCATAGATATGCATAAATGGCACACACCTTTAGATCCCGAATGTCCTGAAGTAATTGAATACAGAAAAAGCATAATAGAAGATGATTTTGGCAGAGCAATGGGTGCTCCTCTTGACGAATTTTGGGAAGACTTTGAAAGGAAGCATAGAAAAGAATGTATTAGGTGTCAAGAATTTGGAGCATCAAACATTGAGATAATTTGAAGGGGGTGAACATGGAATTTACGAAATCAGAATTGATCATCATGTTTTTAGTTTGGATGGGATTGTCTATTTCAATGATCTCTGTTGGATTACATCGTCTGATATCTACTTATAAGATGTATAAGAAAATCGAAGAAGAATTAAGATGGATAAACGGAGAGAAACCATAAAACGAACAGGAGGTGAAAATGTCATCAGATCTACATTTTTTACAAGTTGTAGAAGAAATCGAAGAAAAACATATAGGAGTAGTATGTGAATTTATGGTCTATGCTTTAGTTGGAAAGACTTCCAAAGAATTGCTGGGGATTGTTATAAAACCTATAGCATCAGGCAAAAAAAGAACAATTTATTTTCATGATATAGATAGAATGATTAAGATTCTGGAAGATATGTCTGCTAAATAAATGTATCATAAGAAAGGAGATTCTAAAAATGAGAAAAATGTTACTGGTAGTATTGACTATGGTGTTTATGCTAATCCCAATTATAGCCATGCCAGGAGAAGTATCCCTAACATCGGATGGAAAAGTTCCCGGGACTCCGTTTAAAGTTTTACAAGATCAAATTGATCAACTCAAATTGCAGTTACAAAATATCCAGCTGACTCCCGGACCACAGGGCATCCAAGGTATCGCTGGACCACAAGGTATCCAAGGTGATACTGGAATTGGAATCCAAGGCATAGCTGGAGTTCAGGGTATTCAGGGTATCCAAGGGATTCAAGGTGAGCAGGGACTACAAGGTGAACAGGGTGATCCTGCTACTACTGAGGTTCCTGAGAACGACTACGTGTATGTTACCAATGTGAATAGCGGGTGGGTAATAGTTCCCGTAGTATATTCGAGACCAGGTGAGGGTATTTATGATCTTCTGTTCAAGCCTGATGGAAGGCCGTATAGTAACGTACTTTACGTGGGATTTTGGCAGCGTCATTACTACTACAAACTTCGCTGTGCATATACCCTGGCATATAAGGATGCACGATATCCTGTCGCAATGGGTGGTGCGTTGGCGTTTCCTGGCATAGAAATGTGTCCATAATCATTTGGATGGTAAGTAGTGGAGCAAATGGTTTTAAGAAGAAAGGAGATAATATGAAAAAATTGTTAGTAGTATTAGCTATGGTGTTTATCCCAGTAATTGCTTTTGCAGCAGATGTTACCTTAACAAGCGATGGTAAAGTTCCTGGAGGCCCATTTGTTTTGCTTCAACAGCAAATTAACGATCTCAAGAACCAGTTGAATAGCATTCAGCTAATCCCAGGACCAAAAGGGGATAAAGGTGATACCGGAGCAACAGGAGTTGGAATCCAAGGTATTGCTGGAGTTCAGGGACTCCAAGGCATTCCAGGAATATCCCTCGACCTTTCAAAATTGTATATGGTTACTTCTCACCATGCTCCAGGGATTTGCAACGACGATGATGTAGCGATTTCCTGCACCGCCGAATGTTCGACTCACCCTGATTATCAACCTCCTACTTATCCTTTTCCTGCTCCTTTCTATGGAGTACCGGAAGAGGTTATCAGTATAGCATTCGGTATTAACTTCGCTACCGAATCTGCTTATGCTTATGAAGACAATAAACCAGGAGTTTGTATATCCAAATGTATAGTGCCTCCTGGTACTATGGGTGCCCCACCAGGGATGCAAACGTATGAGGCTAATGTAAGAGTCCTTTGTATGCCAAGAGA
>Ga0315295_10005459_pt1 | contig 10848 bp, 18 predicted proteins | sample YL17G14_0_MG_FD_204453 | JGI IMG/M metagenome (GOLD analysis project Ga0315295, IMG submission 204453) | Sediment microbial communities from Yellowstone Lake, YNP, Wyoming, USA - YL17G14_0 | ecosystem: Environmental > Aquatic > Freshwater > Lake > Sediment | place: USA: Wyoming | collected...
GAAGTTCAGGGTGGTCTTGATCTCGGACATGGTCTTGGAGACTGTCTTGTATATGATGATGGCGAGGTACATCGGGCAGACGTGCCTGGCCGGGCACTGGGTGTGTGGGGTGTTCATTGTGGGTCGGACCCGTTTCCTTTCTGTTTCCGTGTCTGTCTGTGGAGGTGTGAGGTCTCCGAGGCTTTCTTGACGGACTCACCGGAGCGGACCTTGAAGGCCAGCACTGCCTTGTCCACGACCCGGACGATCCGTGCCTGGGTGAATGGTGCGACGGAGGTCCTCATATAGCGCAGGGCGGCGATGAAGTCCCTGTATGGCTTTGGTTTCTCCCCGTAGACGAGGATGACATAGGGTGGGCTCCCATCCTTTGGGGGAGGTGGTGGGGGTGTGAAGGGGAGGCTTTTCGGGGGGCCGACCATCCATCCACCCTACGGCAGAGGCGTAATGTGCATGGAGGGTGACGATAGATGACTCCGGGACCAAGCATCGTGACATCGAGGTCTACGCCGGGGCTGCCTATGCAGCCTACATGAAGCACTCTTTGCGGGAACCCACACCGTGGAGTGATCTTCCGAAGTACGGATCGCACAAGGCGTTCTGGAAGTAGGTGGTCAACCATGAAGTACGTGAAGGGCACGATCCTGGAGACGGCAGACGGCATCCAGGTCTTCTGGAACTCTATTCCCAAGGTTGTCACGGTGGTGATGTTGCCTCCCGGTGGCGTGGGTTCCTGTCCCGTGGAGTGCTACGAGCCAGTTGCAGTCAGTCGGGACATGATGGAGCGGTGCATCGAGATCGTCCGTGCAGAGCAGAAGAAGTGGCTCAACCGCCGTCCCCCGTGCAGCGCAGCCAAGGATCTCACTACATGTGAGGATCTCGCAGCACGCAGTGCGTGTGATGGAATCGAGTCAGCAATCCGTGCCCTGGTCAAGTGATCTCGTGATGGCCACTTCCCCTGAACATCGACTTGGGTAGGGATTTCACACCCTGGTTACGCCCACAGGGTTTCCCCTCCGTTGTAGTGCCGGACCTGGTCGGGGGTGAACACCACGGTGAGTGGTTTGTGGGAGGTATGGGCCTTCCTGATGGTGTCCGCGGTCCCGTGGGAGTTCCCGTCCCAGAAAGCCACCACCCAGTCCGAGGTCTTCACGATGGTGGAGTTCCGTAGAAACCCGGCGTTTTTCCCGTGTTTGTCCCAGTCGGCTGGGAGGATCTCCGTGGGGAGGCCCCGTTCCTTCGCGCGGGTTTCCGCAATGGTATCCGGTCCCCGGGCGCCTCCAGATACAACGGTGGTGGTGATCGGGAGGCGGTCTACCAGGTTGGTGATCAGGTCCGGGTGTGCGAAGTCCCGTGACCCGACGATTCCCACCTTCACGGTGCATCCTGGGGTATCAGTCCCCGCAAGACCTTGACGATTTCCTGGGTACGTTCCAGTGCCCTGGTGACGACCTGGGTGTTGACCCTGACCTCTTCGGCCAGTTTCTCAACCAGGTCGGGGAGTAGGCCAGCGGCCATGCAGCGGGTTTCCCTGCTGGTGTTCACCACGGGTGTGGAAGTCTCCTGGGTGGTGACCACGATCTTCCAGTGTTTGCTGACCCTGGTGAAAGAGATCGACCAGTTCCCATCGGGTGATGGGACGGAGGCGCTGACCCCGAGTCCCATGTGGGTGATGGCTTGTTCCGCCTGGGCGAGGGCTTCGGTGAGTTGATCCGTGGCGTCATGGAGTTCATCCCGACCATGGAGGCCAGCCCTGACGGCGGCGGTGATCCTGAGGGTGATCTCGTCGTGTTCCATGGTCACGGCTGGAAGGCTTCTTCGGGGAGGTTTGGGCGTTTCCCGGTGTCGATGTCCTTGGCGGATATGATCTGGATGACGTAGTAATCCCGGCCCTTGAACTGGAACTTCTTTTGGGATGCAGCAAGTTCCAACATGCGTGTCGTGGCGTTGCCAGCCATCAACAGGACACCTCCGCAGGCGTTGTGGATGTTGAGGTGTCCGGCGTGGGTGGCAGGCCAGTCCTTCTTGACCTCCCTCCCGCCCTTGACGGAGGCGATGATGTTCTTTCCGTCGAGGGGGTTCCACCATCCGTCCTGTCCCCCGTCGGTTCCTTTCAGGGCCCGGTCGGAGGCGTCGAGGTCAAGGGTTCCACCGGCTGCCTGGACCATCCGTGCCTGGAATCCGGGCCAGTCCGTTTCCGCCAGGAAGGCCCAGCTAGGGAGATCGGCAGGGTAGCCGCGCACGTCGTAATTGGGACGGCAGGACTCGGGCAGTTTCTCGAATCGCCGTCGGAGTACACCGACCGCGAGGTGGGTGACCTCGATGCTGATGGACCGACGTTCGAGAGCATGGGCAGCTTCCATGGTGGTGCCGCCGCCGCTGAAGGGGTCGAGCACGGTATCCCCGATGTTGGTGAGTTGCTGGATGATCCTGGCGAAGAGCAGGGTTGGCTTCTGGGTCTTGTAGCCTAGCTTCTCGGTACCGAGCTGGGCGGAGATGTCGTCCCACACGTCACTCAGGGGGATGCCCGGGGATTCGTCCTCGGAGATGATCTTCAGGAGACCGTTCTTCGTGTGGCGGACCTTGTCCTTGGCCATTTTATCCAGGAAATCCGCCTCCTTGACCGACACCGGGCGGGCTGGCCCTCCTGTCCACTGGAGTTCCCCGCTGAACTCCTCCAGCACAGGAGACGGTGTGAAGGGGCTGTACTCCCGTGCATCGACCTTGGACCCGGTTCGTCCGGTCAGGGGGGTGACCCTGTACCGCTTGTTGGTGACGGGGTTGAGTTTGAACTTCTTGGGGTCGAAGGGTTTGAACTCCGGGTTGTAGGTCTTGATGTCCCCCTTGGTGAAGACGATGACTTCACAGAACGAGTGCCCAGGGCGCTTGGCCCCTTGGAGCACGTCATTCTGGGCGATGTTGGTCAGCCAGATGTTCTTGTGCTGGTACTGGAACAGTGATTCGAGCATCACCAGCAGCCAGGGGTTGGTGTGGTTGTGGCAGATCAAGGCGACGGCTCCCGAGTCATCCAGCACCCGGTAGGTCTCGAACAGAACGGAGGCCATCGACACGATGGATGCCAGGGCGTCCGTTTGTTGGTTGCCGACGTTGCTCGTGATCAGATCGACCGCAGATCGGGGCACAACACGGTTCTTCGTGATGGCCAGCAGGAGTTCGTCGGTAGATGGCCAGGCCCAGGTCGATGCAGACCGGACCCATGTCCAGGCGTTGTTGTAGGCCCGCAGGGACGCCTCGGGGGGGATGTTGTTGTGGGTGAAGATGATGTTGTTGGCCTTGTCCATGTTGTGTGGTGGATCGAGGATGACAAGGTTCACCGACCCGGATGGGATGCGCGACATGACACGCAGGTTGGGGCCGTAGCAGAATACGTGGTCCCAGGATGCGGGGGATGTGATGGTCATGGTGTCCTGTGTGTGGGTGTTAGGAGTACAGGTCTGGATTACGCCCGTGTGGTGTCCTCCACGTAGTCCGTGACCTCCCTGGCGATCAGGTACACGTCCATCCAGTAGAATCCCGAGCAGTTGAAGGTGTTTGTCTCGACCACCTTCAGTACACCATCACTCCGTTCGCACACGTCGAGCATGTACACGGGTTGGGGTGAGTACCGTTTGGAGATCTGTCTCGCGTAGTCCATCACCTTCCCAGGGATGTCTCCGCCCTGGTTGAGTTTCCCATCCACCCGGTAGGAGCTGGCGGTCAGGGGTTTCCCGTTGAGAATGCAGACCCTCCACTCGTTGGGGATGTTCTGGGGTTCAGCCACCTGGACCATGGTATCGGGAGTGGGGCCTCCCCGGACACCGATGGATGATTCCAGACGTTCGAGCCATTCCCATGCTGGCCGTACCCTGCCGACGACCGCCTTGGTGTCTTCGGTCGGGCGGACGAACAGTGGCTCGTTGGGGTCCAGGGTCTTCAGGTGGGCCACGAGCTCGTGGAGTGGCAGCACGGTGCTGTTCCTGTTGAGGAGTTCATCATTGTACTCCCGGCACAGGCGGGAGAAGCTCGATGCTTCCAGGTCGTACCAGACCCCCGGGCGAAAACGGTTCTCGTTCGCGGCCCTACGGATGAGGGACGTGCTCCCGTAGAAGATGGTCGGGCGGGTGTGGTCGAAGGGAAGCGGGCTGTCATCGAACGGGATGAGCTTGAACCTCTCCACAGGGGTCCCCCGCTGGGTGAGGAACCCGTACAGCTTGCTCTCGCTGTCTTCAGACGAGATGTTGGTCTGTAGGACCCAGGTGGGGGTGGTCATCCCCTTGTTACGTCCCGGATGCGTTTCCGTGCGGCTTCGATGAGGGGTTTCGCGTGCTCGTAGTACAGGGAGGCGAAGTCCGGGGTTGGGCCGTTGTCGTAGACCTTGACCCTTGGGATACCGGACATCCGTATCAGGCGTCGGATATCATTGACGTGAAATGCAGCCCGTTCTGTACGGGAATGAAGCTCCACGTAGCCCAGGAAGTCTTCGTCGGGCCAGTCTTTGATAGGAACGTTCATCAGGTCCATGATTCCTCCGCACGTAGCTCGACCGAGGTCACTGTTGGGTGCAGTTGCCCCCCGGATGCGAAGAACCTGTAGGCCAGGTACGCTGCATCTGTGTAGGTGGCCCCGACGAACGCCACCTTTGTGGCCTGGACCGTCAGGGACGGCTTATGGATGCAGAAGTGCCCTCCTGGTGGGCAGTGGGGACAAGGCGGGGGGTCACGGTACGGGGTCACGGCTGGTCACGCCCGGATGACGTTTTCGATGACTTCCAGAAGTTCCTGCGCCCGGCTGCACTTCGACATGCAGCACTTGACGTTGGGCAGCGGGCAGAACACCAGCAGGGACGAGTAGAAGACGACCGGGATGTGCTTCAGGGTGGGGGATGCGTGCATCCTTGCAGCCAGTTGCGGCCCGGTGACCTTGGGCATCATCTCGTCCGACACCACCAGATCGACCTGGTGACTGGCCAGCTTGTCCATGGCTTCCTCCCCGTTCCATGCCTGGATGACTTTGTGCCCAGCCCCGGACAGGGTTCGGTGGGTGTGTTCCATGAACTGGGGGTCGTCCTCGACCAGGAGGATGGTAGTCATGGGGGTGTTACGCCCGGCAGAAGAGTTGGTTCACACGCTGCCGTCCACCGACCACTGGTTCCCGCAGTCGGGACAGTGGAACACCGTCCAGTAGCGGTCGGAGGACGGGTCGTAGTTTCCAGTATTCGCCTTGTGTTCTTTGGTGCGGTTGGGGTGGGGACAGGCTTCCTGAAGGGCCTTCAGTTCTTGCTGTGTCTTGTGGAGCTTCTTGACCAGGCGTTCCGCCTTGGCCCGGACCTTGGCCATGTCGTCCATCACTCGTCCTTGGGCGGGGCCTTGGTGATCGTACTGGAATCCTCGACTGCCTCGACCAGGGACGACACATCCGGGTTCCTGTCGTAGATCGGGAGCGCTCCGGGAGGAAGGGGCTGGAGGGGGATCAGGTCCCTGGAGTCGATGGATCGTTTGGGCATCCCGAAGATGTCCAGGCCCTGTTCCTTCCGCCGGGTGAACTCGTCCAGCATGGTCTTGATCTGGTTCGTGTGCAGGGTCAGGGTGGCCCCGTGGAAGACCCGGGTGACGTTCTCAGGCTTCCATCCCTGGGCCTCCATGATGGAGGCCTCGTCCATGTCGTTCAGGGCCAGGACGACCGTGGTCGTGGTGTCGCCTTTGTGGGTCAGCACCCGGGGCTGGTTCTCGCTGTGGGACATCAGTGACCGTCCTTCTCCCCTGACCGGCAGAGGTACTCGTCGGAGATGTACTTCAGGATCTTCCGGTACGTGCTGCCGTCTTCGTCCACGACCCGGGCTTCGGGCTCTGCGGTCACCACACAGCCTTCCCTGACGTGGCTGGCACCGGGGACGGTGGACTTGCCGTCACGTAGTTCCAGTACCGCCTGGGCGTTGAACGGACCCCGGTACAGAAGAGGCACGGTCTCCACGTCGAACAGGGTGGCGACCTTCTGGACGGTCTCCCACGGCTGGTAGGTGTGGTCGATCACCACGTCGTAGATCCGTACCTTCCGCACGTTCTTGTCGCAGCCGTAGTTGAGGTCCTGCACCTTGTTCCCGTAGACCTCACCCATGATGACGAAGTGCTCGTTGAAGGGGAAGAACTCCTTGACCACCTTCTCCATGGCGGGCTTGGGGAAGTGCTTGTCGGCCATGATGGCGTACAGGGTGGTGCCGCCATCGGGAACCTGCTTCTTGGCCGTGGTGTGTGACCCGAGGATGTACTCGGGGTCTTCCTTCCCGTCGAAGACCATGCCCACCCGGAAGTTGGTCCCGTGGATCTTCTCGGTGGCCCTCACCTGTTCACCCTCGGTGAACCACGTCGGGTGGTTCTTGGCGTCCTCGATGTCCGTGTAGTGGACGAAGGAACCAGGGGACCGGACCATCTCCCCACGAAGGTCCACCGGGATGGGCGGTTCGTACCGCTCAATCTTCAGGGCCTCGCAGATGTAGAGGTTCTCCAGGTCGGCCTCGGTGATGTCCCCTCCGATCAGGGCAAGGGCCGGGGCTGCTGCCGCGAGAAGCTCCTGGTCGGGGATCGGATTGAGAAGGTGGCGCACCTCGGGGGGCACCAGGAACCGTGCCTTGATGGTTTCCGGGGGCACGGTGAGCATCAGGAACCTCACGGACTCGGGCACGGGGATGACGAGTCCCTGACTCACTTGTCCCCTGAGGCGCACCGTCTTCAGACGATGCCCCTTCCTACCATCTGGGAAGGTTTTGGTCGCCTTGGGTGAGAGGAAGGAAAACTCTGGGATCGACACGTCCAGCAACGAATCGAGGGCGATGTAGATACCCTCGTACACGTCCTGGCCGTCAGAAGTCTGTTCCTGGAGTCGATGTGGAGATCCCACCCAGTCCGTGGTCTTGATTACTACTTGCCAGCCTGTACCTTGAATCTTGGCGAGGGACAAGGCATCTGCATTGGGGTGGGGGTGGATGGTGAACTTGGCAATCCTGGCGAGAGTCTTCATGCGGTAGTTACGCCCGGATACCCCTGCTGTCTGATCTGAGTGGCAGTCATCCCGAAGTAGGTACGGGTCTTGTTCCAGATCGTTACGTCGGACACCCCATACATCCTGGCCAGTTCCAGATTGGTCATCCCATCCAGGATGTGCTTCAGCAAGTCATCTCTGGGGATATCCCGGTAGAGGGGATTGTTTTTTCCTGTGAACCCCTCACGCCTTTTCTGGGCCAGCACAGCGGCACGTTCGGTTCCTATGACATCTGCCATGCTTCGTCCCCGTCGTGCCAGAGACAGTCTCTCCTTGACTTCCTTTGTATGCGTTCGGCCATACATGGGATGGTCTGTGCCTCTTCTGACAGGGGGTATCTTGGGGGTGAAGGTGCCTTCCTGGTATTTTCGTTTCAGGGTGGCACTGGTTTTCAAGTTGGACTCCCTGCTATGTGGGTGGGGCACGCCTCTGTGAGTTTCGGACATCTGTCGTTTGGTTTCCTCGGAGTGGTGACTTCCTCTTTTCTTGGCACCAATCCTAGCTAGGACATCTGGGGGCATGGCACCCCCGTCGCCCCCTTCTGTCAGATTGTATCCTTTCGTCCTGTCCTGGGCCTGAAGAGCGGCAATCCAGTACCGCTCACGGGTATTCAGATTGTCCTTGGGAATGTTGGCCTCAATGACTTCCGCCAGGAACGAGCCCCACCCATGGTGACGGATGGAATCGTACAGGGGCCGGTTCACCCCCTTCTTGACGTGCTTTAAATGGACTGAGACCCTCTCAGCAAGACTTTTTTCGGTCTTGCCAACGTAGAGTTTGCCATTGACCTTGTTCGTGATCTTGTAGACCAACCCCATCCCAACCTCGTAACCACACTGTCTTTATAGACTGGTTATGGTAGGTCGGGGGCACAGTTGAAGAAGCGTGTCGGCGTTGGTGTGGGGCTTCAGGACGAACTGGCAGATGCGGGCTAGGTGCTTCATGCACCACGTTACGCCCTGGATGGGACTACTTCGTGTCCTCGTCGGTCTTGCCCTTGTAGTCCTCGGCAACCCTGCCTTTGTTGTGTCGGGCGGCGGTCTCGGCCCTCTTGACGAACTCCTTGAAGAGTTCACCGGGGTTCCTGGTGATGGTCTCGACGGTCTTGTCCTTGATGGTGATGGTGGCAGTACGGAAGTGTTTCTCGCTCATGCCACACCTTACGCCCAGGGCTCGGTGCTATTGTCAGTTGGCGGGCGCAGGTTCCGTGACCGCAGGAGCTTCCGTCCCGGGAGCTTCCAGCTTCAGGCTCCCCCCGTTACCAGTCTTCTTGTGCCTCTGGCGTCGCTTTTCCTGTATCTTGCTGACGACCGATCCCAGTTCGCGCACCCGCTGCTCCACCTCTGCGCCCACCCTTCCCCTGGTTTCGGCCAACCGCCGGGAACTCTCGTTCGCCTGTCTATCTCGGTTGCCCATGTCATTTCCTCCTCTTCGAGTCTACCTCAGCATCGAGCTCTTTCAGCTTCTCCTGTACTGCGTCGAGCTTGACCTTCATCGTGTCAGTGATCTCCTCCTGCGCTTCAAGCGCGGAAGTGATCAGCAAGATAGCTTTCGAGCACTCCAGGTTCACCTTGACCAGAGTCTCGGACATTGCCTGTGCTTCGGCAATACGAGATTCCTGGGAAGCTGCACAACGCTTCCGCTCCTGGATGTACAGGTAGCAGAGGGCGACGAGAATGGGCCCCAGAATCCCCAGTTTCAACAGTTCTTCGAGGACTATTACGGGCATGGTTACCAAATGACTGGGATAGACAAGGTAGAGCCATCCCACAGGGGATGGCCGATGCACCATTCACCGTGGATGAGCTACCGTCAGGGGTGGTTCAGGGACTCCCGTACCGCAGCTTTGCCAGGTCCAGTACACCTTCGTCACTGAACAAAACGTGGTAGGCTGGGTGGGCCAGGGCCGTCCCGAGGGACATGTTCACGCCATCCACGGTCACGATGTCCTGAACCAGTCTCACCCCGTGTGAGTAGTCCACGTACCAGGCACTGTGCGAGGTGCAGTTCAAGTCCTGGATTACATTCCCGTGGTCGAACCATCCGTAGATGGCGACGTGCCCGGAGACACAGTGGGGGGTGATGACGATGTCCTTCTTGTGCCCTGCAAAGGTCTTGTCGCGCGTGGGGGGTAGGTGCTGGTCCACCATCTTGTTGTGCTCCCAGAAGGCGCGGGAGCTTGTCATCGAGAACTTCTCACGCTTGAAATATTCCTGACGGATGGGTTCCGGCGGAAGTTTCACGTTGGTGGGGTCCTGGTAGATCCGGTTCACGATCCTCCGGGTCGGAAGGTGGCACCCCAACAGGTCCGCGATGCGCTGGGCGGTCCCCGGCCACATGGGCAGCCGGAAGTAGCCTGTGTCGTCCCCAACCCCCAGGTAGTCCGTGGACACCTTCATCGTGAAGGTCCTGGTCTTTCCCGTGGCGTCCTTGGCGGTGGTGGTGACGGGCTTGAAGGCCGTCACCCATGCGGGGATGTTGGTAGACAGGGCTGACCAGATCAGGTTCTCCCGACGCTGACCACTGATGGTTCGGATGTTGTGGTAGAACTCGGTGGGGTCCATTCCCCACCCTACGGATGCCGTCACCAGGCGATAGCAGCCTTGCGCTTGGCGATCCGTGCGGCACGGCGTTCCCTGGCGTTCTTCGGAACAGGCTTCGGAAAAATGTGGCTGACAATGACGGTGGGGTGCCAGTAGGCCCATCCGTAGTTGGCTGTGTTTCCTGCACGGGCGCGGACTGGCTCGTGTGGCAGGTTCCGGTCATGGGACTCCCGCCACTCTTTGAGGATGCGTTCCCAGTGTTTGCGTTGCCCTTGGTTCAGGTGCTTGACTTCTCGAAGGTACTTCCGGTGGGTGATCTTGACGTTGTTCTCGGCCCAGTTGACGGGACCGCTCCAGCCCTTTGCCCGGTAGTACACCCGCTTCTGGTGGACCGTGGGGTGTTCCCAGGGATGTGGCGGGTCACGGAAGGCGTCAATTCGGTCGGACCACACCTGGAACGCCCGGAGGTACGCCATGAACAGTCGATGTAGATGTGGGAACGCTGGGTCGAAGTGGTAGGGGTTGCCAGCCAGCATCGTCGGGTGGTCGGTGTCATCGTCTATGATGAGCATGGTTGCCTGCGGGCCGTAGTGGTGGTTGAAGACGCAGGCCAGTGACGTGGTGCGGTCGGTCATGTGCCCGTTACGCCCATTGTGGCTTGGACCATGGTGGTGACTTCCTCCACGGTGGGCAGGCGGGAGTGGTCCTTCAGGAAGGAATCAAGGAGTTCCCCGGCCCATTCCTGGACCTCTTCCCACGTCTTGTCCCTGGGGTGATTCAGGCGGTATAGCTCCGCGAAGATCGCATTGGCGACGGACCTAACGGTCGCGTCTCGGATAGGTTCGACGGTACGGGGTCGGCGGGACATCTGGTGGCGGCTCCCGTGGGGGTGCGTTCCACCATACGTTCCTGGGAGGTCGTGGTGTCCAGGGTGGAAGGGTAGGTATCCGGGTGTTCCTTTCTACACAGTCCTCGAACACTCGCTTCTCACCCGTAGCAACTCCGATCTGGTAGGCCATGACGGTCGGGGCAAGTGCCCCCACCACCAGTGCCACCCACTTGAGTACCCCGTTGGCGGTCAATTTCTCGATCCCCCCACGACATTCAGGATCACGTCCCCCGTGGCCCGGTCAATGGTGGCCTCGAAGTGCAGCGTACCGAGGATGCCGTTCCACAGCGGCTCGGCGTTCCCCTCACGGAGGATCCCGGTCGCGGTAACGGCAACGGCGGCCAGTAGAGACGGAGTCCCGTGGCAACGGATGAACCCCTTCAG